>JGI11705J14877_10001593_pt1 | contig 12847 bp, 13 predicted proteins | sample Etolaghawater15m_FD_14877 | JGI IMG/M metagenome (IMG submission 14877) | reverse complement strand
TTAATGTATACAGCTGGTTTTACAGGTGCACAACTTGAATTACTTGGTAAAGAATCTTCATTTTATTGTCTACGTCATGGTTTACCAGCAATAACCCAAGAGATTATCATCGACCAAATCAACCGAATCAGATATGGTGAAAGACAGTCTTATCTCTCTCTTGAAGAGATGTTTGAAGAAACAGCCATCTATGAAGCGGGACGTGCTGTGATTTCTAAGGTCTTAATGCCGCATATTCATATTGAGCATGTAAGCTTAACACCAAAAGAAAATAATGAACATTTTATTTCACATAACTATAATGATGCGCAAGACAACATGACTACAAAAGATTTTAAAGATAAAATTTGCGTTTCTTTAGCAGGAAGAACAGCGCAAATCAAGCTCTTTGGCGACATCCTTGGTGTAGACACCGGTGCTTCAAATGACTTACAACAAGCCACTCGTGATGCTTATGCGGCTATAGCGCATTTTGGAATGGATAAAGAGGTCGGTTACTTTAATATCAATGGTGTGATTGATGCACAAGGAAATTCTATAAGATCCAAGGACAGCAAACATTATCATGAGAAAATCGACACTGCACTTGGACAATGGATGCATGAAGCGCAAAAAAGAATTATTGACTTAGTGGATGAACATTGGGAGGATATTCAAAATCTTTCTAAATTGCTTTTTGAAAAAGAGATAATTTATGCAGATGAACTTGATGCAATACTCATGAAAAAATAAAGGAATACGATTATGATGACACAAGACCAACTTCCTATGGTGGCAATACCAAGTATGAACGACACCCATTTAGAAGAGATGTTACTGGTGAATAAACTCGACACTGCGGCAAAAAAAAATGACATTAGTGCTGTAAGTGAAATATTAAATGAATTATTAGAGCATACAGTTGCGCATTTTTCTAGAGAAAATGAGATGATGGAAAAATCAAAGTTTCCAGCCTATGCTATGCATAAAGCAGAACACGATAGACATTTACAAGAATTTGAAGCTTTAATCAAGTACTTTGAAAAAACTAAAGATCCAAGAGCAATAGCAACGCATATAGAAGGTAATTTAGAAAAGTGGCTTATTCACCATATCCAAACTATGGATACAGTTACAGCTCAATTTTTAGCGCAAAACAATACTCAAGGAAGCTATTAGTCAATTAAACATATTTTTTATGCTTATGATGAGCATGAAAGTCCTATGTTCTTGTACTCCTCGGGAGTATCTCCTGAAAAATACTCAAACTCTGGCAATTCATCGTAAGGCTTGGATGCAATATAAAGAAGCGTTTCTAACATCGAATAATCGCTATTTTCAGCTTTTACAATAGCCTCTTGAATCATATAATTTTTTAAAATATATTTTGGATTTGTCTTTAACATGCGCTCTTGACGCTCCGCTTGTGTAGAAGTTTCTTCTAATAAACGCATATCATATAGTTTAAGCCAATTATCTATAACTACAGGTTCCATAGCAATATCATATAAAGGTGTTCTATCTCCATCGTAGCGACTAAGTGTTCGAAAAAACAATGTATAATCTACATAAGCCTCATGAAGTGTCACTACAAGTTCTTCAACTAGTTGGGCATCACTAGCATTTTTTACAGATAGTCCAAGTTTCTCCCGAATTACCTCGATATAAGCATTTGGATAAATAAAAGAACCATACTCATCAAGTTTTTTCTGCATTCTTTCTTTTGAAATGATTGGAACAAGCGCTTCAGAGAGTTTAGTAAGATTCCAATACGAAATATTAGGCTGTTCACCGTAACTGTAACGCCCAATACGGTCTGTATGATTGCAAATATAATTATAATTAAAGTCATCAAGCATAGCGTAAGGACCATAGTCTATAGTAAGACCTTCTATGGACATGTTGTCAGTGTTCATCACACCATGATTAAACCCTATTCCCTGCCACTTTGCGATTAAGATTGCTGTACGCTCAAGAACTTCACAAAACATTTTATAAAATCGGTCTTCATCCTTTTGCAAATGTGGAAATGATTCAGTGATAACATACTCAGCAAGTGCTTCAAGCTTTGTATATTCACGATTATAATAAAAATACTCAAAGCTTCCAAAACGTATCCAACTGGTTGACATACGCATGACAATGGCAGCATTCTCCATTTGATTGCGAATTATTTTAGTCTTGGATCCTATGATACCAAGAGCCCTGGTTGTAGGAATGCCAAGGTGATGCATTGCCTCACTCATAAGGTACTCACGTATTGAAGAACGTATTGCAGCTCTTCCGTCTGCTGTACGTGAATAAAGTGTTTCGCCGCTGCCTTTAAGTTGTAGGTTCCATCCAAGAGTGCTTCCAAGGTTCATAGCTCTTCCATCTCCAAGCCATGGATTATAATGACCAAACTGATGTCCTGCATAACACATCGCAAAAAAACGCGTGCCTTTTGGGCTAAAAGTACCATTTAGCAGTGCAACAAGAAGAGGATCTTTATAACTTTCGCTATCAAGATTGATTAGTTTTGCTGCTTGAGGATTAAAGCTTATAAGATAAGGTTCCTCAAGCGGTTCGGGAGTACTTAAATCGTAAAACTCAGAATCCAATAAAAGATAAGGAGTTTGTAGTGTTATATTTTCAAGATTCATGTGAGCATTGTACATTTGTCGTTCTAAATAGTACATAGAATTATTTGAGTAACTTTGTAGACTTTGTAATTACTAAGAAAATAAGCTTAAAACTGATAGAATCACGACTCAGAAAATTCAAATATTTATAATAAAAGGAAAATAATGCTAGCAAGTAAAAAATGGAATGTACTATTTATAGAAGATAAGACATCAGTCTTTAATTCAAATACTGAAACTTTTAACGAACTATTTAACAAAGTCGATAAAGTTCAAGATAGCGAAAAAGCGCTAGAACTTATTGATAGCAAGCACTACGATATACTCATCTGCGATTTAAGTTTCGAATTTGTTGATAGAATCAAAATTTTAAAACTAATGAAACATCGAAAACCTAAAATAGCTTACTTTGCTTTAGTAACAGAAAATAATTCAGATAAAATATTTGGTGTGGCGGATCAAGGGATTCATGTTTTTGAATTAGAACCTAGTCAATTTGATCTTGCATTGGAAGAAATTTCAAGATTTAATCTTTATGTAAAAAAGTAGAATATCTCTATTTCTTTTAAAATAATTTCAACTCAGTTGAACTTCACTAGAGAGTAAATGTACACTGAGTTGAGATAGAATTACATTCCACCGCCATTAAGATGTAAAGCAGTTTCTGAATCCCATTTTGAAATATGTAATAGTAACCAGCTCTTAAAATCTTTTTCTAAGAAACCTTGTAGCTCTTTGGGGCTTTTTAGAACTTCCCATCGCTTGTGAAATTTAGCTAATTTTTTTCTCATAGTATCATGATCATTTTTATGCACTTGAAAATTACCATAGTTGTTTTCTTGCATCATAGTCTCTTCTGTACTAAAATGATCTTCTACATCAAACAAAAGAACTGGAAAAAGTTCATCAATTTTTTCTATATCTCTGGCCAAAACAGCATCATGAATATTATTTATAACTTCTAATTCTTCTTCATGTAACATGTTCATCACTTCATTTGCTACTTGTTGTATCTCTTGTGTTTGTATTAGCATTTTATCTCCATAAAATAAATTTTTAAAAATAGATTATATCTATAAAAAGTTTATACTGACTGAGACTCTTAGCTTAACAAGCTTAAATAAAATTTTCTATTAAGCCATTATAACTCCATAAAATATTTACTAAAAGAGAAAATAATTTATAAAATGCTAAAATATTAAAACTAAAAATAATCAATAAATTTTAGACTGGAAGTATTATGAACAGATCACATTTATATAGTCAACTCTCAACTTTATCTCTTTCAATGTTTAGAAAAGACTTTTTTGGAATATACCATGGTTCGATATCTGCAAAGACAGAATCTAATCGTTTTCTTATAAATACAAAAGAAGCAGTATTTGATGCCTTAGATGAGAAAAGTTTAATTGAACTCTATTTCAAAAAAGACTATAGATGGAACCAGGCAAGTATTGATTCTAAAATTCATTGTAATATATACTCTCAAATATCAGATGCAAAATTCATATCCTTTTCAATGCCGCCATTTACTACCGCTTATTCACTCTATCATAATATTATTGCGCCAAAAGATTATTTTGGGCATAAAGAAATCGGTAGAATTGAGATAGTTAATCCAAAACAGTTTGATGACTGGTATGATAGAGCTGAAAGTGAAATCGCCTATTATTTTCAAACACAAAAAACAAATATTATGGTTATTCGAGGCTATGGAGTGTATTCATTTAACAGAGACTTGCATGAGATGGCAAAACAACTTGCCATATTAGAAAAAAGTTGTCGTATTTTAATGCTTGATAACACAAAGAATGATTTTAATTTTGATTAAAATCATTTCAATAAATTAATAGCCTCATACGCAACATCCATCACTTTATCTATCTCTTTATTGGTAATAATATAAGGCGGCATAAAATATATAATATGCCCCAATGGACGTAGTAAAACTCCTTGCTTTAATCCATATTGATACACTTTCAATCCAATTCTATCTTCTGACTTATAACCTTGCAACTCAATTACCGCTACCATCCCTCTTTGTCTAGTTATTTTTACATTACTAAGTTCTGTGAATTTTTCTAACTTTGTTGCAATATACTCAGATTTTTTCTTATTTTCTTCTATAATATTATCATGTTCAAATATATCTAAAGTTGCATTTGCTGCCGCACAGGCAAGGGCATTTCCTGTATATGAATGAGAATGTAGAAATGCTTTATGTTCATTATAATCACAATAAAATTTTGCATAAATATTGTTAGAGGTAAGCACCACTGAGAGTGGCAAGTACCCACCCGTCAAACCTTTGGAGAGGACTATAAAGTCAGGTGAAATATCTGCAACTTGACAAGCAAATAATTCACCTGTCCTTCCAAACCCTGTCATAACTTCATCTGCGATTAAATGTACATTATATCTTGTGCATATATCACGAATCAGCACTAGAAATTCTTCATGATACATATGCATATAGCCTGCCCCTTGAATTAGAGGTTCTAAAATAATCGCACTTATCTCATCAGCTCTTTGCTTACAAAGTTCTTCAAAATCTTTTGCTGCAGTTTGTGCAGCCTCTATAGTCGTATCCTCAGGAACCGTCGTTTGTAAAGTTTGAAGTAGTAATGGTTTATAGGTGTCTTTATATAATTCAACATCTCCAACACTGAGTGCCCCTATAGTTTCACCATGGTATGAATTTTTAAGAGATACAAAAATTGTTTTATTTCCATCACCATCATTTAAATGTGCGTGATAACTCATTTTTAAAGCCACTTCAACTGCACTTGAACCATTGTCAGAATAAAAACATTTATCTAAACCCTCAGGGGTTAACTTCACCAATCTTTCAGATAATTTCACTACAGGTTCATGTGTAAAGCCAGCTAAAATAACATGTTCTAAGGTATCTAACTGCTCTTTTATTTTATCATTGATATATTTATTTGTGTGTCCAAACATATTAACCCACCAAGAACTAATTGCATCAATATATTCATTTCCCTCAAAGTCTTCTAGATAAACGCCATGTGCATTTTTTATAGGTATAAGAGGTAATGTTTCATGATCTTTCATTTGAGTACAAGGATGCCAAAGTACATCTAAGTCTCTATTTTTTAATTCTAAGTTATTCATATTTCATCCATATATCTTTAGTATAATGGATTATACACTACAAAGGTTATCTAAGATTTAACCATTAGGTGAAGTATTAATATTTTATTTTTTCTATTAATTTACAAATTTATGTAAGAATTGTGTACAAATTTTGACTAAAAAAGAAGATTTTATATATATCATAAGAAAAGAAAAATAAAAGGCTTTCTTTTATGCTAAATTAATAACAATTTACCTAAAATAGCACAAATAATACAAACAAGGTTTTTATATATGATTACATGGATGCAAAGACATAAAAAGTACCTTATAATCACAATTTGGATATCTACAATTGCTTTTGTAGGTGCTGGATTTGTTGGTTGGGGACAATACAGTTATGGAGATAAAGCTGGAGCTNTAGCGAAGGTTGGAAATATCGAAATAACTATGGGTGAGTTACAAAAATCTTACTCAAGACTGTATGCTCAGTATAACCAAGTATTTCAAGGTAATTTTGATGAAGAAAAAGCAAAAAGCTTTGGTCTTCAATCTCAAGCATTAAATCAACTTACAAACCAAGCTCTTATCTTAAATCTTGCAGCTTCGTATGATTTGAGAATTTCTGATGCAGAACTTCTTGCAGATTTAATGGCTCAGGAAGCATTTTTACAAAATGGAAAATTTAACAAAGATATATATAGAGAAACTCTATCTAGGAATAACCTAACTACTAAAGAATATGAGGAAGATATTAAGAAACAACTTCTCATACAGAAAGTTCTAAAACTACTACCAATTGAAACAAGCACTTCTGAAGCAGGAATTTTAAACACGCTTAACAATATTGCAGATAAAATTGAATACAAGGTAATAGATGATACAAATATTTCAATTACTACTTTAGATACAGAATTAAAGCCTTACTGGGAAGCAAAACAGCAACAATTTATGAATGAAGTTTCGTATGAACTTCAGTATATTAAACAAGAAAAAATAACAAAAGAACACTCAGAAGAAAAAATAAATAAATACTATGCTGAGAACAAAAATCATTTCAAAAATGATGAATCAAAAATTATGTCCCTTGAAGATTCACATTCACTAATAATAGATGAACTAAATGCAAAAGCAACAAAAGACATGGCATTACGTAATTATATAGCATATAAAAAACGTAAACTCTCCGATGATATAGAGGTTAAAACTGCAGTTATATCACAAATAAACAATCAATTTACTCAAGAAGCACTTGATAAAATTGAAAACTTATCAATAACTTCACCATTCTTAAAACCTATCGAGATAAATGGGGAATACTTTACATTTGAACTTGTCAAAATAAATCCATCTACAGTACAAACTTTTGAAGAAGCAAAAGAAGCTTTAATTCCTAGATTTATAGCGGATAAAAAGAAAGAAAAACTTTTTGAACTTGTAAAAAATTCTCTTGAGTCTTTTACAGGTACACAAACTGATTTTATTACAAATTCTGATGCGGACAAAATTACAGAACTTTCACCAGAAGAAGCAAATGAATTTTTAATGCAACTTTTTACTTCTAACACCAAAAAAGGTTCCATTTCTTTGCAAAATGGAAAGGTTGTCCTTTACAACATTTTGGAACAAAAGATGCTTAAAAATACAAATGAAAGTGCCGAATCAATCGCAAACTTAAAAAGCACTCTATTTAGCTCAGGATTAATAAAAATTCTAAATGCTAGATATAAAACTGATATTTTCATCCAAGGACAATAACTTGAGTAAAACTATTTTATCAATAGATATTGGGTCAACAAAAATTTGTGCAATAATTGCACAAATAAATGATGATGACTCTATCCAAGTTATAGGTGCCGGAACAACAAAGGCGCAAGGTTTAAAAAAAGGCAGCATTACTAATATAGAACTAGCATCAAAGTCTATAAAAACTGCTGTAGCTGACGCAAAGCGTGTTGCTGGTAGTGATATTAAAAAAGCTGTAGTAAGTATATCTGGTGCATACACGAAAAGCTTAAACTCAAACGGTATTGTAAATATCCCTAACAAAGAAATTAGCTTTAAAGAGATAGAACGTGTTATGCAAACTTCTCTTTATAATGCAAATATCCCGAATGAATTTGAAGTTTTACATGCTTTACCATTTAACTTTAAAGTAGATGATCAAGATTTCATTGAAGATCCACTAGGTATGAATGCTTCGAGACTTGAAGTTGAAACACATATCATTACAACACAAAAATCAAACCTTAACAACCTAAAAAAAGCAGTACGTGGTGCTGGAATAGAAGTTGAAAATGTTATACTTAACGGTTATGCATCATCTATTGCAACTATCAATGCAGATGAAAAAGAACTCGGTGTAGCTGTTATAGACATGGGTGGAAATACAAGTAATATCACTATCCATGTAGGTAACTCTATTAAATATAATGACTTTTTAGGTGTAGGTTCAAATCATGTGACGAGTGACTTATCTATGGCACTTCACACACCTTTAAATGTAGCAGATGCAGTAAAGTTAAACTATGGTTCTTTATTAACGCCTACAAATGATCTTATTGAACTTCCAATTATCGGAGATGAAACAAATACACATGAAGTCTCTTTAGAAGTAGTTCATAATGTTATCTTTGCTAGAGTTGAAGAAACACTAATGATATTGGCGCAGTTCATCGAGAACAGTGGTCTTAAAGAACAAATGGGTGCAGGAGTAATATTAACTGGTGGGTTCTCACAAATGGAAGGCATTAGAGATTTAGCAATTGCAACCTTTGGTTCCATGCCAGTTCGTGTTGCAAAACCTGTTGAACTTGATGGCTTATTTGACAACCTGCGTGGCGCGGAATACTCAAGTGCAGTAGGACTTGTTCTTTATAGTGCAAGTGCATATACACCGTATGAGATTGATGTTAATAAAAAAGTTCGCCATTCTAATGAAATTCCTGCAGAAGAGACAGCAATTAATTTTAGGAATGACCCTGAAATACCGATTGTACCTGCACAAGAAGTTGAAGTAGAAACTGACACAATGGTTACTCTGCCATCCAAAAAAGAGAAAAAAAGTGATGAAGCTGGAGCTTTTAGTAAATTTTGGAACTGGGCAACCCAGTTATTTTAAAGGAGAGTAAGATTATGGAACCATTTTTAGTAGAAGAGGCAAGTAATATAAGTGGCGCTAGAATCATCGCAGTTGGTGTTGGTGGTGGTGGTGGTAACATGATTAGTCACATGCTAAATGAAGGTGTGACTGGTATTGAAATGTTATTAATAAATACCGATGCTCAAGTACTTTCAGAAAACTGTGCTGCATCTAAGATTCAAATAGGTGCAAAACTCACTAAAGGTCTTGGTGCAGGAATGAAACCAAATATTGGTAAAGATTCTGCACTAGAAAACTATGAAGAAATACGTACAGCACTTGATGGTGCAGATATTGTATTTATCTCAGCTGGTCTTGGTGGTGGGACTGGAACAGGTGCAGCTCCTGTAATTGCACAGATTGCTAAAGAAGTTGGTGCTTTAACAATTTCTGTAGTTACAAAACCTTTTAAATTTGAAGGGAAAAAGAGACTAAAATTAGCGGAAGATGGTCTTGAGGAATTAAAAAAAGAAAGTGATTCTATTGTTGTAATTCCAAACGATAAACTTCTTTCTGTAATCGATAAAAAACTTGGTCTAAAGTCTGCTTTTAAAATTGTTGATGGTGTTTTATCACAAGCAGTAAGTGGCACATCTGGTGTTATTCTTTCTAGTGGTGAAAGTGATATCAATCTTGACTTTGCTGACTTACAAACTGTTATGAGTCATAAAGGTATGGCTCTTATGGGTGTTGGTGAATATGAAGGTGAAAATGCAGCTTATGAAGCTATTAAAGCGGCTATTGAGTCTCCACTCTTAGATAATATGTCTATTAATGGTGCAATGGGTGTACTTGTACACTTTAGCGTAAACCCTAACTTTCCAATCTTTGAAATGAGTGAAGCAATGGAAGTTGTAAATGAAAGTGCTCACGAAGATGCTTCTGTTATCTTTGGAACTTCAACTGATGCAAACTTATCTGAAGAGTATGTAAAGATTACTATCGTTGCTACTGGTTTTGAAAAAGAGATGACTAATGAAACTGACTATGTAGGTGAAACACCTGTAACACCTAGAGTTAAAGTGCGTCCTAGATTGGTTGTTGGTGGAGATTATGGGGACAGCGATTACCTAGATATTCCAGCATATATGAGACAACAACAAGATTAGACCTAACTCTTTTGTACTCCTTCGAACAACTCATCAAGGCCAAAACTCTTCTTGGTCTTCGTGAGACTTCTACACGTAAAGAAATCAAACTTAAATATAAAAATCTTATGAAAAAATGGCATCCAGATAAACATAAAGATAATCAAGAAAAAGCGACAAGAATGAGTGTTAAAATAAATGAGGCTTATGAGATAGTATTAGATTATTGTAATAACTATGAATATAGCTTTGATGAAGAAAAAATCAAAAGAGCTTATTTTACACCAGCTGAGTGGTGGAATGATAAATTTGGTAACAGATAGGATAAGTAAGAAAAGTTTATTACACTCTTCTTAAAAGCATTAATCTTCTTACAAAAAGTACTATTAAAGCTGCAGCAAGTATTTTGAAATCGATTTCACTTGCTGCATGAGTATTTTGAAATGTATCACTTTGCGTTGCTTCAAGACCGAGTGCTTGCATCTCCAAAATTTTTGGTGCATATACTGCGCTAAACATTAAAGAAGTAAATACTACTATAAACCCACTCACTAAAGCTATTGTATCTCTATTACCCATCTTATACTGCCCTGCTTCATATAATGAAATAAAAAAAGCAAGAGCATAAATCCAATAAGAAAATCTATGAAAAATTTCACCCATAATCATTCCAGCATTATAATGATCAATAATTACTTCTGTAATGATTCTATCTGTATTAAAAATTACAGGTGCTACAAAAGCTCCTAGAACAATAACAGCACCAAAACTTGCTGCTAATAATATCAAGTAACTGAAGTCTATATATATTCTTTTGCTCAAGTTTTATAACCTTAGTGTAAAACCTCTATCAAAGTCTGCATAGTCTTTATAGAAGTTTAAATGTTTAATTTTTGTATCTTTAAGATACGACGATATTTTATCCTTTTGGTCATAACCCATCTCACAAGAAAAAAACTTAATCTCTCTTTTTAAGACTTCATCAAGAAGTGACTTAATGATTTCATCCCCTATTTTACCGCCATAGAGCGCATTTTGTGGTTCGTAGTCTAAATTCGATTCTAAGCTGACTCCATTTTCTATATAAGGAGGATTTGACACGAGATAATCTATTTTTTCATTGACTACATCCAAAAGAGATCCCAAGCGTAACTCTATTCTACTTTCTAGTCCAAATCTTTTAATATTTTCTTGGGCAATAGCTAGGGCATCTTCTGAAATGTCTACAGCAATTATCTTAGAATTTGGAAACTTTTTTGCTAACATTATTGAAATGATGCCACTCCCTACTCCAACTTCAACAAATTGAATCTTTAGTTTTGAATCATTAACATACTTTAGTACTTCATCAATTAGTATCTCTGTTTCAGGACGAGGAATTAATGCCCCTGGAGCTATATAAAAATTTTCACTATAAAAACTCACTGTATTAGTAATATATTCAAAAGGCTCATTCTTAGCCCTGCGCTCTACCCATTCTAATAGTTTCTCAACATTTTGTACTTGAGTGTTTTGATTTGTTATAAGCCACAACTCATCCACATTTAAATGACTCATTAAAAGAAGTTGTGCTTCTCTTGAAGCTCGAGGTATGTTTGAAGATAGAGAGTTTGTAATACTCTTTAGAAGTTCATGAACTATATATCTTTGTTCCATGTACCCTCTAGTGAACTATCTATTTCACCTATATCGACTCCAAGGGCTTTAAGTCTTTCAATTACAGGTGGATGCGTATAATGGAAGAATATATAAATAGGATGAGATAAAGGAAAACTTTTATTTTCAGTTACCAATTTTTGAAGTGCATTTGCAAGTTCTATAGCACCTGCTTCACCACCTAGTTCACTACCCATTCTATCTGCTTCATATTCATTATGGCGACTTACTATACCCATTATTGGCATCATTATAAAGCCTAAAACCGGCATAAACAAAAGAAGTAAAATCATCACTAGAGATGGAGATTCACTCATTCCTAATTCTAGATATAAAGATTCAGGTAAATTTCCAAAAACACCAAACATTGCAAATAGCATTGCTCCGACTAAAGCAATATTTTTGTATATGTCTCCATGAGCAAAATGGCCAAGTTCATGACCAAGTACCGCAAGCAATTCTTTTGTTGTAAGTTTTTCTATTAAAGTATCAAAAAGTACTACACGTTTTGCTTTTCCAAATCCACCAAAATAAGCATTGAGTCTTGCATCTCTCTTACTTGCATCACTTATAAATACACCTGAACTTACAAAACCTGTTTTATCCATAAGTGTTTTGATTTCACTATCAAGTGCTTCATCTTTTAATGGAGTTAATTTATCAAAAAACATCGCACGAAAAGCTGGATACAGCATATTAATCATAACAATAACTGCAAATATAAATGCAAAACTCCACAACCACCAAAGGTCAAAACTTACCATGATAGAATAAATCCCCCAAACAACTAAAGAGCCAAGAACAATAGTAAGGATAAATGAGATCAAAGTATCTTTAATCCAAAGTCCAAGTGATGATTTATTAAATCCAAATTCAGCATCTAAAACAAATTTTTCATAGTAAGTAAAAGGTAAAGATATTATAGACCCTATAATAATAAAACTTATAACTATAGAAATATTTTGTAAAGCATCATTTTGTAAAAAAATACTCTCTTGTAAAAGAGAGATACCTACACCCATCCAAGCTACAAAAACTATATATTCTACAAATGTACTTACTATGCTTAACTTTTCTTTTGCAACTGCATAATTACCTGCTGTGAGGAATTTATCAGTATCTAACAGAATTGCTCTTTTTCTTTTTGCTAAATTTATATAACCTATTTGCATTACGCTTGTATAAAGTGATATAAGAACATAAAGAGTATATATTGAAACTATGGTCATTAACATTGTATTACCTTGAAATTAATTTTTATTTCA
>JGI11705J14877_10001589_pt1 | contig 12856 bp, 9 predicted proteins | sample Etolaghawater15m_FD_14877 | JGI IMG/M metagenome (IMG submission 14877) | reverse complement strand
CTCATGGGCCCGTCGTGGGGGCAGTTTAGGCGATCGCCAGTTCTTTCTGCAGGGCCCGGATAATAAAGAAGCGCCTGTCAGTTGGAAGGAAACCGCCGAAATTGATGTATTTTCCGCTGTCCGTTTCAGCCCGGATCACATACCCGCCCTGCCCGGGACCGCTTTTGCCGTTGGAGACGGAGACAAGGGAGCGGATCTCATGGCGACCGAGCGTAAATCTCTTCCCGATGCGGGCAATCCCGCTGAAAATGCGAACGCTGTTGCCGCTGATATGGATTTTTACGTGACCGCCCAGGGTCATGAAGGTAAAATACCAGAAAATGGCGCTGCCCAGAAGAAAGGGGATGCCGAAAATGGACAGGAGCAGATCGAATTCGCCCCGAATGATCTGTGAACCGTAGAGTCCGCCCAGGCTTCCGCCGGACCAGACAAGCATGAAGGGAATGAGGAAAAATGCGATCGGCTGACGGGTCGAGGCAGTGATCACGGTCTCGCTTCCCTGCCTGTGGATCCTGCAGCCCTTGGGGGGATTGTTCAGATCCACAGCTGCAATGCTCTCAATCTGACTTCCCCTGTCCTTGCCCAGATGACTTTCGAAAAACCTTTCACTGAAAACAAATACATGAAGACAGTTTAAACATTTGGCCAAATCGGTTTTTACGTTCACATCCTCTCCCCGAATGCCGGTTCCGCATTCGGGACAGCGCATGTTCAGAGAGAAATCACCCGTCATGCTTCAGCCGCTCTTTTATGAGTCCGTGGATTTCGCAGGAAAGATGTTCAATAGCAGGTGGTAGATCCTGCAGCCTACACAGTAGTCGAAGGCCCATTCCAGGCCCATGAAAAGGAGCATAAGCAGACTCAGGGCCATTGAAAGGACAGGAGCTGCCTCGAAGATCTCAAGTCCGAGTATGAGCAGCAGCATTGTACCGCCGACCCGCAGAGCAAAACGCTTCGGTGCAAATACGGTCATCCTGCTCTTCAGACCCAGCAGCTGCCTCAGTCGAACCGCCGTGAAGGACAGAGGACTGTACTGCATGTTCACATTCTTCACCAGGAAATCCGCACTCAGCAGCAGTAAGAACAGGACACTCCCGCTGCTCAGGTAGGCCAGCATCAGCAGCGAACTCAAAAATGCCCCCAGTCGCATACTGCAGGCGTCGATCCTGACTTCATCTATTGGACAATATGTATTCTGATTCATTTTCTCTCCGTTTTCATGACATAAAATTAAACTCTTTCCATTAACATGACAAGTGTTATCATATTTATATAAATGCTTTAGACAAGATAATTCGCAGTGTTTTTTTCCCGCATCCATTATTGTTTTACGATGCTGAATATCTTAATTTCGAAGCAATGGAACGTCACTGAGAACATGCTTTACCCAATTCTGAAAGGTTATGTCATGAAATTGTATATATTGAGAGCAGCATCCCTTCTCCTCCCGGCTGTCCTGATCCTGCTGCCCGGCTGCCGTCGGACGGCAGACATGCGGGCTGTGGAATTTATGGACCATTCCCTGACACTTCGGATCGATCCCGCAGACCACAGTGCAGAGATCTCAGACAGCGGATCGGTGAACCTGAACGGTGAGCTTCACGCTTTCCTGCTGAAGGAGAATGCTGAAATCAAAGCCTTCAGGATCGGGGACAGGGATATTGAGCTGCATCTCTTTGATCCTGACGCGGAGGACTCTGCAGAGGCCTTTGCCGCGCTTCCTGCTGAGCTGCGCGGGCAGGAGGCAGATATCTACGTCTTTCGTCATCGATCCGCAGCAGATCTGCCCTTCAGTCTATCCTACAAAGCTGAATTTTTCGAGGATGTTGAGAACACGTCTTTCAGCAATCGCAGGGTCGGACGTGAGATTCGGGGGAACGATACTGCAGCGCGGAGCCTACCTCTCCCCTGCCTCGGCCTATTATCCCCAGGGCAGCGGGGAAATGCTGAATTTTGCCCTTACGGCAGTTATTCCGGCTGAGTGGGAAAGCATTGCCGACGGCAACCGGACGAGTTCGCGAAGGNATGGAGAACATAAGATACAGAGCTGGCTCAACCCTTACCGCAATGACGGTCTGATGTTCATGGCAGCCCCCTACGTCACAAAGAGCAGCATGGTCGGCGATGTGGAAGTTGCCTGCTACTTCTTCGAAGAGGACACGAATCTCTTCTCCAGCTATCTCCCTGCAACAGCCCGTTACGTCGAAATGTACTCGGAGATGATCGGTCCCTACCCCTATGAACGCTTCACGGTGGCGGAGAATTTCTTTCCCACCGGTTACGGCATGCCTGCCTGGACCCTTCTCGGACAGCAGGTCATCCGCCTGCCCTTTATTGTCATGACAAGCCTCGGTCATGAAGTTCTGCACAACTGGTGGGGCAATTCGGTCTATGTGGACTACGAACGGGGCAACTGGTGTGAAGGATTGACGGTTTACGGTGCAGATTACCTCTATAAAAATATGCGTTCAGCTGAAGAGGCTCAGAAATACAGAAAAGATATTCTCAAGGATTATGCAGGCTATGTCAACGCTGACAATGACTTTCCGATCCGGAATTTTGTTTCCCGCCATGACAATGCCAGTCGGACCGTGGGCTATAATAAGACCATGATGGTCTACAAGATGATTGAGGATAGGATAGGTTCTGAGGCCTTTGCCCGCTCCATGCGCACGCTCTACAGCCGTCATATTGAAGAGCAGATCTCCTTTGAGGAACTGCTGACGGTCTTCGAGGATGAAAGCGGACTGGATCTTTCGTTTGTGATCCCTCAGTGGATCGATGCCGCCGGAGCGGCCCGCCTTGATTTCCAGGTCCTCGAGCTCAGCTCACAGGATCCCGGGATGCAGACAAAGCTGCGCATTCAGCAGGAAAGCGAATTTCCCTACGACCTGAGAGTTCCCCTTCGCTTCCGAGCTGATGATGCCGTCCTGGATACAGCAGTATATATCAGGGCAGAAACGACGGATCTGGATTTCACTCTGCCGCGCAAATATACACAGGTCGAGCTCGATCCCGATTACTCACTGTTCCGGACGCTCTATCCCGATGAGATGGAACCGGTACTGTCCGCTGTTCTAGGCTCCTCAGAAATCCATTTTTTCAGTTTTGACCCGAGCATAGAGGAGGCAGTACAGTCCTTTGCAGACAATATGATGGAGGAAAGAGTCACCCTCAATCCCGACGGGACACAGTCCTCATCGGAGAACACCCTGGTCTACTTCAATCCTGAGCATCTCTGTGACTATCTCGGTGAGCATGTTGTACTCAACGCTGAAGAGATCAGGGTCAACGGTGTGAGTTATCCCGCAGCGGGGCACAGCTTTATTCTCAGCGGCTATGAAAACGGCAGCCGCAACCGGAATCTCACGGTGCTGAGCAGCGATGCCGCATCTCTGCCCAGGATCGGTGACCTGATGGAGCACTACGGGAAATATTCCTACCTCGTTTTCAAGGGCCCGCGCAATGTCGGAAAGGGACAGTGGCCTGTCCATGCCGAAAGCCTGACCCGGGAACTCAATCTTTAGTTAGCCCGGATCTGCGGGGTTCACATTNAACAGACGGGGAATCCTGAGACCTGATACCGCTCAAATCCTCTTCCAAACAGAGAAAATGACCTGGAGTTGTCAATGAAGCAGAATGCACAACGGATATACATCATCGTCCTGGCCGCCCTGATCTCAGTCGGTCTATTCGTTTCCTGTTCGGGCCCGGGAAAATCACAGAATACAGGGGCGGCGGAAACCGTTCAGACCCTTCCTGAGCCACGGACTGCGGACAGCACCCGCATCCTGCATCACCTGCGTTACCTGGCAGATGATGCGAGAAAAGGACGCTTCCCCGGATCAGCTGAAGATCAGGAAGTACAGGCTTATATTGCTGAGCATTTCAGACATTGGGGACTTCAGCCCATACAGCAGGACGGCTGGTTTCAGACCTTTCCGGTGACCATAGGCGTTGAGAGCGGTGAGAACAACCATCTGAGCATCAATGACCGTAAGCTGGAGCTCCGTGAAGACTGGGCACCCTTTGGTTTTTCAGGGATCGGGGGCATCGAGGCAGGGGCTGCCTTTGCCGGCTACGGACTCACNCTGAGCGGCGGGGAATGGGATGACTACNATGGCCTGGATGCCGAAGGGAAGGTTCTGATCATCCTAAAGGGAAGACCTCAACTGGGTGACAGCCTCGAACAGCTGGCTTCCGAACCGCTTCAGAAAAAAGTGATGAGAGCCAGAGATAAAGGGGCCGCGGCTGTCATTTTTACCGATCCCGGTGATTCCGCACTGCCGGACCTGAAATTCAATCAGCGTCTGGGAGTCGCCGGCATTCCTGCGCTGTCTGTCCCCTTCAGCACCCTGAACAGCATGCTGAGTTATGCGGACGGAAGGGATCTGAAGGCATTGCACACAGGAATGGGGCATGCGGGAAGAAGTTTAGCCCGCGACCTGCCTGGAAACCGGATTGCCATGCAGCTTGATCTTAAAAAAATTGAAGCTGTGACTGCCAATGTCGTTGCCATGATTCCAGGTTCAGACCCTCAGTATTCTGATGAAACAATCATTCTCGGTGCTCACTTTGATCATCTCGGCATGGGCGGGCGGGGGACTGCAAGTATATTTCCGGATTCCGTGGCGGTTCATAACGGGGCAGATGACAACGGCAGCGGCACAGCGGGTCTTCTGGAACTTGCACGGATTCTGAATGACCCCGGCAGCAGACCTCGCAGAACGCTGATATTCATCGCTTTCGCAGCAGAGGAAATGGGAGTGCTCGGGAGTTCATACTACACTGCCAATCCCCTTCTGCCTCTGGAGAAAAGACGTCCGTCATGGTCAATATGGACATGGTGGGCCGGCTTCGGGAGAACAGACTGACCGTTTTCGGCTCATACTCATCTCCACAGCTTCCGAAGGCACTTGAGGGACTTAATCATCGTCATCGCTTCGATCTGACGCTGAACAATGACGGTGTCGGCGCTTCAGACCATGGACCCTTCTATTATAAAGATATCCCATCCGTCTTTTTCTTCACCGGCACACATGCTGAATACCACAGTCCAGCAGATGACTGGGATCTGATCAATGCCGGAGGCGAGGCTCAGGTCCTTAACTTCATAAGGGACCTTGTCCGCTGGGTTGACAGCCTGGATGAAGCCCTGCCCTTTCAGAAAGTGAAGGAATCCGCTCCGGCCGGCGGAGGACGCACGAACATGAAAATCAAGCTGGGAATCACACCGGATTTCAGCAGGCAGGTGAAAGGTATGGCCATTCAGGCCGTTTCACCGGGGCATAACGCAGATCTTGCCGGCATGCAGGCGGGAGATATTCTGGTCGCTGTGGACGGCCGTGAGATCGCCGGGATCAGGGAATATATGTACCGGATGCAGGATCTGGAAGCCGGCCGCAAAACTGTTTTCACCGTCCTCAGGGAGGGGCAGCTTCTGAATCTGGAATGTATCCTGAAATAAATGGAATGAAATGATGCTTACACACAGTTACTGCCATAGCTGCATATTCGCTTCGTCCCATCGGGGGATGACACTGACAGCTGTTATTCTGCAGCTCTTTCTTATGATCAGCCCTCTTTCAGCAGCCGGGGGGAAACTCGCCGGTCATGTTACGGATTCAGACGGAATACCGCTGGCAGGCGCAAATATCGTCATTCTGGATACTGATTACGGCACAGCAAGTGATGAGGACGGCAGATATTTCATTCTCAATATTCCACCGGGCAGCTATTCGGTGCGTTTCATGATGATCGGTTATCAGTCGGAGATCCTGACGGATCTGCTGATAAAGACCGATCTCACTGCTTCTGTGGACGTTGCTCTGCAGCAGACGGTCCTGGAAAGCGACGAAGCCGTCATCGTCACTGCGGAACGNCCGCTGATACAGAAGGATGCGACAAGCAGGATACAGATCGTCTCTTCCGATGAGATAACAAACCTCCCTGTCAGGAATGTCAATGATATTCTGGCGGCCCAGGCCGGGTTCACCACCGACGGGAACAATGAGATACACGTTCGAGGCGGCCGCAGCGATGAAATCAGGTATATGGTGGACGGAGTTTTTGTGGAAGATCTGAACGGCTCCACCTTTGATGCTGTCATAAACTCCAACAGTATCAGTGAAATGAGCATCATCAGCGGTACATTCAATGCGGAATACGGTCAGGCCATGAGCAGCATCGTGAACATTGTCACCCGGGACGGTGACGATCAGTTCCGAGGGAAGCTGGAGCTGAGCAGCGAGTCTATCATGGAAAGCATCTACCACAGCTCAGGAGCTTTTTCAGCCGTGGATGACAGTCGTTACCGCTATCTGGACCTGGGAGAGGAACTTCAGCAGCGCATAGCAGATACTCCCGGAGACTACTACCCCTCCCCTGCACTGCCCCTGCTTTCCAATCCCATGGAGGGACGTCTGAGTATGGATCTGAGCGGTCCTGTTCCCCTGACGAAGACCTATTTCTACCTGACCCTGCTGAGCAGTGATTATGACAGTCATCTCCCGCATGGAGCCGATATCCGGAACAGCAGCGGCCTGAAACTCACACGTAATTTCGGTAAACGGCTCAAAATGCGCCTCAATCTTCAGAGTTCTTCTGTCCTGACACAGCCCTATGTTCACGCATGGAAATATATTCCCCTGAACAATACCCACAGCTACAGCGTGACAGACCGGCTGACACTACAGGCTTCCCACAGTCTGAGCCCTGCCACCTATTACAGTGCGTCATGGTCCTTCAGCAGCAGCCGTTCCAAAACCGGAACCCGCGGCAAAGAACCGGAAGATCTGGTCAAACCTGAGAAGGTGGAAGCTTTCTCCTTTTATGACAGGGGTGACAATGGGAACTACAGTGACCTGCGCAGCGATGTTCAAAGTTTCAAGTTTGACCTCAGCAGCCAGGTGCATGCAGCCCATCTCCTGCGCAGCGGTCTGACAGTGGATCTGGCCGATCTGGATTACCTCAGGATTCAGGAACCCTGGGACGGAGGAACGAATTTCCGCGATGACAGCACCTTCCACCCTGTCGAATTGTCCTTCTATATTCAGGATAAGATCGAATTCGACTTCCTTATCATCAATCTCGGGCTCCGTTATGACCGCCTGCAGCCCAATGCATCCATGTGGCAGGATGTGACCCGTTTCGTGGTCATTGACAGCAGCGGAGCCCTGCTCCCGGCACCGGTGGAAGAGGCCCCTGCAAACAGTCAGTGGAGCCCCCGTCTGGGGCTTGCCTATCCGGTGACTGACAGAACCGTCTTTCATTTCAGTTTCGGCCATTTCCTGCAGAATCCCTCCTTCAGCAGTCTGTACTACAATGCCGCCCGGGATCTCAGTTCAGCCCTGCCCCTGGTCGGTAATCCGAAAATAAAGGCACAGCGGACCATCAGTTTCGAGACCGGTCTGAAACAGGAGCTGACGCCGCGTTCAGTGATGGAACTGAGTGCATGGATGAAGGATATCCGCGATCTTCTCTCCACTCAGCAGATACGCTACCTGAGTTCTCAGTATATTCTCTATACTAATACGGACTATGCCAGTGTCAAGGGTTTTGACATCAGTTACCGCAGGAACGGCAGGAGTTACAGCACCACGGTGAACTACAGTTATTCCATGGCCAAGGGAAACAACAGCAGTCCCCTGGCAGGTTATTTCAATGCCTATGAGCTGGAGGAGGTCCCTCATGAGGAGTACTTTCTCAGTTTTGACCGACGCCATGACATATCCTTTTCCCTTAGCTGGCAGCTGCCTTCACCCTCCGGCAGGCTTCTGAAGGCACTGGTCGGTGACCTGTCTCTGAATATCCTTCACAACAGCGCCAGCGGCCTGCCCTACACCCCTTATACAGAGGTTGGGGCCCGTACGGAACCCAACAGCGCCCGCATGCCCTGGACCCACACAAGCGATCTGAGGCTGAAAAGAGAATTCCGGGCAGGACCCATGTCCCTTGCAGCCTATCTTGACATCAGCAATCTTTTTAACAGCCGAAATGTTCTCTATGTCTACAGCAGGACCGGAGATCCCTTCGATGACGGATTCACCGGTGTCGGATCCTCTGCCGACGGTGACTATAATCCGGCGCATCTCGGTGCACCCAGAGAGATACAAATCGGAACCTACATATCCTGGTGAGTAAACTATGAGAATGCCAAGAGTTAAAACTGATCTTTATCTGTCCAGGAGCGGACGGCAGCATCTGAACAGCCACTCTCCTGTCACCGGCTTGTCCCGACCTCCTGCCGGTCTGCGGCTGCTGCTCAGTCTGGCAGCTGTGCTCATGCTGCTCCCGCCGCTGTTCGGACAGCCTGATACAGACATGTTGAAGCATATTTATCCTTACATGGACAGGGAAGTTCAGGGAGATCTGAACAGGATATCCGGAATCAATGACAAGGCCGTCGGCGTTCTGGACAAGGGACAGCTGGCTGTGAATACATCGAATTTCGGGGAACTGGCAAATTTTCTCGTGTGGTTCACAAACGCCGGTCACTGGCCCCGGACAGCAGACGGATCGAGGCAGTATTTTTTCGGTCTCGGTCTTCTGGTGGGCATATCCGAGGAGAATGTCATCGAGACAAGCACACAGTTCATGACCAAGCTGCAGGACTGGGTCCCTCCCGACGGTGTTCAGGGCCGGGAATTCAGCGGTGACGTGAGAGCAGCAAGTGACGACACGCCCTTCATGGCCACCAGTGATTTCCCGGATACCTGGCCTGCAGGTTTCTGGGACGGTGGAAGCTGGATGGAGGACGGCGGCAGACACTGGCCGGGCCGCTTCCGCATTAACACGGCACATCCCGGTTATCCGGCTGTCCTTGAAGAGGTTGAGGGTGAATTCGCTTCGGACCGGGATATTTACTGCAGCTACAGTGATGATCTGAATCCAAAGGGATCTGCAGGCATTCTTGTCGAACAGACCGGCTACAGTTATGGAAGAAATTATGCTGAAGACATCATTTTCTTCCATCTAAGGATCAGCAATACATCCCCCGCCGACCATGATTCTGTCTATATCGGTTTATACAGCCGCTTCAGACCCGATTACGACAACCGAGACTATCTGGATTTCATAGACAGGGACGGTGACGGTAAAAAAGACCTGCAGATCATATATGACGTAAATAACAGAGCCAACATGAACTGGCAGTCCACGGAAGCCCGGGATCCCCTGGGCATGGTCGGGCTGCGGATCTATGACACTCCTTTTGACATGGGCATCACTGATTTTCATCACTTCCCTAACAGTATCCGCCCCATCAATGACGAACAGTTCTGGGCAATCATGAGCAGCGACCGCAACAGTTCTGCCTTTGACAGCGACACGACACTTCAGCTCTACTTTCACGGACAGGACAGACGGATAGACGACTGCTCCCCTGACAGTCTGAATTCCTATTATCCCCCGGTCTATCTCGCTGATGCAGATGAGGATATCCCCGGCGATGCGATCAACAGCATTCTGAGTGTGGGGCCTTTCACCCTTGCAGCAGATTCCTCAGTCGAACTGAGTTTTGCACTGATCATGGGTGATGCGGGATCCACACCCTATCGGCCGGATTTTTCCGATCTCCTGCGAAACGTGGATCAGGCGGATGAGATGGCGGAAAATATGTTTCAGGGACCTGTTCCCCCACCGGCCCCTGTTCTCCACGCTGTTGAGGAAGAAGGTGCAGTCACCCTCTACTGGGCAGCGGATCCTTCGGAAACCCGGGCAGATCCAAGTCTCAGGAAAATCGATTTCGAGGGCTATAAGATCTACCGTTCCGAGGACAGAGGCATGACCTGGGGCAAAGCCGTTACCGACGCCTACGGGCAGACAAGCGGCTATGTTCCGCTGGCAATTTTTGACAGAATCAACGGTATCACAGGAGAAGACCCGGTATTCAGACAGCTGTTGGGAGAGGACAGCGGCATACGGCACAGTTATCGGGATGAAAATCTCATCAACGGCCGGGAATACTGGTACTGCGTCACAGCCTACGACAGTGGAAACCAGGATCCGGACTCTCTGCTTCAAAGTTACATGGTACCCATTGGAACGAGCCTCCTCGAATCACATACCGTATCGGCCATCCCGGGCGCACGGGTGAGCAATTATATCCCGGGAGAGGTTCCGAGCGGCGATCTGACACCCCGGACAGGAAGCAGTTCGGCCCATGTCCGCCTTGAACTGCTGGATCCCGATCTGATCACTGGCCACAGCTACGAGTTCAGCTTCAATGACGGGAACCCGGTGACATTCAATCTCTACGATCTGGACAGCGGTGACAGCCTTCTGGTCAGACAGGGGCTCAGTGATGAAAGTGAGGATAATATCACGGCCGTCCACGGTTTCCGTCCGGTCATAATTGACACGAGTTCACAGCCTCTGAGTTCACAGGTGAGTTATGTCTTTCAGACCCAGGCCGGCAGCCTCACAGCCAACAGCGCCAATACACTTTCAGGCGTCAAGGTCGTGCCTGATCCCTATTTTGTCAGTAACACCTATGAAAGCAGTGAATACGGGAAAAAGCTGAAATTCAACCATCTTCCTGACCGCTGCAGTATCCGCATATTCACCCTGAGCGGGGACTATGTGGACAGTTTTGAGCACGACAGCAACCGGGGATACAGTTTCTGGGACATGAGAACAAAGAATGACCAGTTCCTCGCCCCGGGGATTTATCTATACCATATAGAAACACCTGACGGACAGAGCACGGCGGGTCGTTTTCTGGTGATACGTTAGCAGCAGGAGGACCATTGAATACACGATCATCAAGCCGCTTTCCCCTTCAGCCTGCCTCAGTAAGGCGCGGGTCCCGGTCCTTTATCAGAGGCAGAGCCAAGACAGGGCTCAGGCTCCTGTTCACGCTGTTCTTTCTTACATACCTGCCCCTGCAGGCAGACAGTTTTGACCGTGTTGGAACCAGTTCCGCGACATTTCTCAAACTGCCGGTCGGAGCCCGGAGTCTGGCCATGGGAACGGCCGTCACAGCCAGCGTCAGCGACGGAACCGCTGCCTTCTGGAATCCTGCAGGCCTGATGCTGCATGGCAGACGAAGCCTTTCGCTGCAGCATTTTCCCTATGTTCTGGATATCAGCAGCCAGTACTTTTCCCTTTCCTTTCCCTACGGCAACCGCTCAGCACTGGCACTGTCCGTCCTCAGTCTGAATACTCCGAAGCAGGAGATCACAACAGTCGATCAGGAGGACGGGAACGGGATTTTTTACCAGGTCAATGATCTGGCCATAGGGCTTTCCCTGGCGCAGCAGCTTTCTGACCGCCTCAATTACGGGATCACTGCCAAATATATCCGTTCCAATGCCCATCAGGAAACTGCATCTGCTCTGGCCTTGGACATTGGCAGTATTCTCAATACGCAGATGTACGGACTCAGGATCGGTATGGCGCTGAGCAATTTCGGCAGCGAACTTCAGTACAGCGGAGCGGATCTTCTGGGCAGTATGGACAGGTATCCCGACAGCGACTCCAATTATCCGGAACCCGCCTATGCCTCCACTCAGAACTGGCCGCTGCCCCTGGGTGTGCGTATCGGCCTGGCGATGCTGGTCAGCGGTGCGTCTGACCAGTCCCCCCTCTTCAGCTCATCGCTGCACCAGCTTCTCATCGAACTGAACGCTTATCACCCCAATGACAACAGTGAACAGCTGAACCTCGGCATGGAGTACGGCTGGAATCATCAGTTTTTTCTGCGTACAGGCTATCAGTTCAATTCCGACCTCTACAGCTTCAGCGCAGGCGCCGGTCTGAAACTCATCAATTCAGACGGTCTTGAACTCTCTGCAGACTTCGGCTGGGCATCAACGGATTATTTTGGAAATCTATCTCAGATAAGTCTTGAACTTGGATTCTAGAGCGGGGGAGCGCCCCTTCACTGATTGCTGATATTCAGCTTCCCGTCAGCATCGAATGTAAACATGATTTTGTCCGAATCTGCAGTGGGAATAAGTACGGAGTTGATTCTGATCCTGCAGTTCTTTGCGTTGTAAACACTCAGAATAAACGGTTTTTCTGCCTGAATCAACTTATCAGCGTTACTCTGCAGATATTCTTCACGGGCTGTCTGCCCTTCAACTGCGAGACGGTAGATCACTGTGGCTGTGGGAAAGAGCTGTATCTTAACCGGGTAGTCATAGCTCAGTTCTTCAGGATTGACCAGGCCCAGGCTGTCTGCACCTAAAAAACCTTCAGAAGCTGTGCTGTCCTGAATCGATGTGCTGTCCCCTTCAGCNGGAGCCGCCACGGAAAAAGTGTCAGCAATGCTCGGCCGATCATCTTCAACTCTGTCTGACACCACCTGCTTGCCGATAAAAATGATAAAAATTAAAATAATGATCGTTGCAATGACATAGAGAGGGCGGGTACCTCGGCGCATGCCCTCCTGCAGACCGTCGGTCTTCGNTGAGGAATGACCGGAATGACTGTCCACCTTCAGAACATACTGTTTCTGTGCATCCATTTTTTCAGACAGGGAAGTATTCGCCAGCAGCTGTTCAAAATCATTTCCAGTTTCCCTGGCATAGGCCCTGAGAAAGAGCCTGACATAGGTTTCCTGAAGATCGGAAAAATCCCCGGATTCGATCTTCTTCAGAATATGCAGACCGATCTTCGTGTTTGCACTGATCTGTTCGAGGGTGATACCCTTCTTTTCCCGCTGTTCCTTTACTTCATCCCAGAAAGAAATATTCGTCGCCATTTCTGCTTATCCCTTAACCCCTTGTTATATGGTGCAAATTAATGATTCACAGCTGATTTAGCGAACATTTTTTCGGTTAAAAGGATAAATCTTGTCAATATTTTCCGCAGGAAAGGATAAATTCTTCTGAGATGCTCAGACCACAGGCTG
>JGI11705J14877_10001588_pt1 | contig 12859 bp, 8 predicted proteins | sample Etolaghawater15m_FD_14877 | JGI IMG/M metagenome (IMG submission 14877) | reverse complement strand
CAGAAGCACTTTTGTCGGTATTTTGACCATGGCCCATTTATCCTCCTTCATTTTCTATTTTCCCCCCGGCATCCGTTGAACGTTTGCCAACTGTCTGTCGAAACTCATTTTCATCTTCAACGAGCGGAAGACTTATGTTCTCCAATTGCGTCATAATCCTCAACCATTAAGACAACAGGTTACACCAAGCCCAATATCTTCCACCAGACACCCGCAACCAGAATGAGAATTCCCAGGAGAACCGGCGTTGCTACTAGGCCGGCTTTCGTAAGATCGCTGGATTTGAAATACCGGTAACTGTATGCAATGGCATTGGGTGGACACCCGATGACCAGAAGCATGGCAAAGGAAGTGGCGGTTCCGAGACAGAGGGCAATAATCCTGGGATCAACCCCTTCCAATTGGGCCATGGGAATCACGATGGGCAATATAAGGGCAGCGGCGGCCACATTGGCCATGGCATTGGTCACGAGCGCTCCGAAAACCCCCACGCCCACAAAAAGAAGCAGCCAGCCCCCACCCTGGACCAGGGGAAAAAAGATGTTGGCAAAATAGGTGGCCGCGCCCGAGTAGCCCATGGCAAGGCCCAGGGATATGCCGCCGCCGAATATGAAAAGGGCGGTCCCCCATTCAAGATTTTCGTGAATGTCTTCCCACTTCAGGATTTTCAGCAGAACCAGCACGGCCACGGCCGCCATACCGGTCACGGAATAGTCTATTCCGTGCAACCCTTTTGTCAACCAGGAAAGAAATGCCAGGCCGATAACAATGAGGGTCTTTTTTTCAATTGAAGTCCAGGCACCCAGGTTTTCGTCAAAATCAGGAAGCTTGAATTTGGGGTCTGGTCTGAATACGAAATAGACGATCAGAACAGCAACCGGAACGGTTAGAATGGCAGCCGGCATGGCATACTTTATCCAGTCAAAGAAAGTGATTTCAATACCCGTGAATTCATAAAGGAAGGCGGCGGAGACCATGCACCGGCCACCGCCTATGAGGGTCCCCATGCCGCCGCAGGAACAGGCGAAAGGGAGGGAGAGCATCATGAATTTGGCCGTATTGGTATGGGGCTCTATGCCCACGGCCCTCATGAGGGGGAGCATGGTGATGATGCCGATGGCGCATGCGGCAGCGTCGTGCATGAAAGAGGACGCAAAGCCAAGGCCCATGGCGATGATAAACGTGAATTTGACCACACTGTTCCCGGCCTTTTTGACAATGAAATACCCCAGTCTTTTGGTCAACCCGGCCTTATCCAATGAAATGGCAAAAATCAGACAGCACATGATGAAGATAACCACCGGATGCATATAGGGCGCCCAAGCCCCTTTCACATCCGTTATGCCCATGAATACCAGGAAGACACCGATTAGGATGGCGGTGATCTCAAGGGGAATAGGTTCAACGATAAAGAGAATAACAAGTACCGCCAATACCGCCAAAAACCGCTTTGCTTTGGGTGATAGTCCATTGATATAGTCGATTTCAATTCCGGAGAGGTTCAGATCTCCGGCTGTTTTTTTCAAGTAGGCCGCGGTGGAGGTCTCTGTTCCAGGTTGTTTTGCTTCGACCGTATATCCCTCGCTTTTGTCTTTTCCTTCGGAGACCAGGGTGAAATGCTCAGTGATCTGCTGAAGAAGCTTCTGATTGATGTCGCCGGTTATCTTGAATTTGGTTCCCTCCGGTCTTGGCAGTAACAGGACCACAATACCCAATGAAAATGCCAAACAGAGCTGAAAAAATTTTGATTTTAAGAACATTATCCCTCCATAAACGCCAGCGCGGCAATAGATCTAATTTGCCTCAAAGAAAATTTATTGTTCCTGCTCTTCTGAACTTTTCAGGCTGAGAAACCACCCATAAATGGACCCCCTGCCATAGGAAAGTTAGGAAAGGGAGATAAATACTAGCAGCATTTTCCCTTTTCGGCATTCAAAGGCAACAAATGTGCCAGAGATGTTGAAATCCTTACCTTTTAAATAAGATATTAAAATGATTAAGAATAGAATAATTCAGAGGAGCGAGCTGACAAAGTTTTGAGGATATTGATGTCGGAATCTTTTACAGGCTGTAAAATTGGCTGAAACACAAACCCCGTTAAACAGAGGGTTGCAGCGCATGTCTTGGATGCTGTTTTTGTAGGACTCACTGGGATTTTACTATTTTCTGCCGAGACCCTTAATCATCGCCATAAAGGTCCATTTCGGGGTAATATTTTTTAGCGCATTCCCGGCAGATACCATGGCTGAATTCCGCATCAGAATGATCCTCAATATAGGATTCAATTTGTTTCCAATATCCCTGGTCATCTCTGATTTTTTTGCAATGTAAACAAATCGGCAGCAGGCCGCTTAGTGTTTTTACATTGTCAAGTGTCTCTTGGAGTTCAGAAATTAACTGCTGCCGTTCTTCCTCAGCCTTTATTCGGTCGTTGATATAAGTCAGATTTCCCATGTTTGCGGTCTGACCTTGAAACTGTACGATGGTGGGCAAGTTGCTAACCCACACGGTTTTTCTATCTTTGCTCAGGTGGCGGAACTCATACTCAGCAGGCGCTGCCTCCCCTCTGGATCTGGCCAAGGAGATATCCCTGACCATTTCAACGGCCTCAGCACCTGTTTCTGACTGCCCGACCACCTCATACCCCAGATCGTTGAGCATTTCTTCAATCTCGACCCTTGTCACCCATTCGTCATCCGCAATAAGAATCCTGGGCATGTTGATTCCTCGTTTTGATGAAATATTAAATTCCGTCCAGTGGGGAATTGGGTTTCATTGATCAGCGTTTTGTTAATCGTTGCATCGTATTAGAAAACCCAACAAACAGGCATTGAACTTTTCAGCTTGCATGATCATCGATTCCTTCCTGCCATTTTAAAATTAGAATTTTTACCGAGGTCCTCATGCGCCTGCGTCAATTTCAGGTTCGCGCCGGTAATCAATGTTCGGCCTGATTTTCTTATAGGGCTTTTTAACAGGAGGTTGAACATGTTTTGGACGATCTTCGCGTTGATATTCACCGGCCGTATCTTTCGGGCTGATATCCTCAATACTTCCGGAACGCACCGCAAAGGCCCGTAGGTTACTGGAAGTTTTGCGGTCGAGCCAGTACCCATATCCGCCGGAGAAATAGAAGATCCAGGCATTCAATGAACCTTTCGTATCGGCAGACCATACCCACCACGCGGTGGTTTTGAAGAGAGGTGTCATATTGCAGGAACTTGCCCCTGCCTTGTAAAGGCTCTTTATCTCGCTCTTGGTCGGCATCCTCCATCCACCACCGTCGACATTGAGGTTCTGGACCCATGATCTTGCCTCGTCCCAAGTTGTGTCCTTGTCAAGACCCGCTTTCCATTCAAGGCCCGTATTGGTGTTTTTTACGATCCCGTCGGCATAAGCCACATAAACCCCGTCTCGACCCGTAATCTTCTTTTTTCGAGACGAATGGTTAACAGGGATTGCAGGTTTCGCCGTTTGCTTGGCAGAGATTTCCGGAGAAGAAGGCAGGTGAATACTGACGTACTTCTCTTCTCCATTGGACAGTTGTATCCACTGATCCCGCTCCAAAAAACCGGGTGCGGAGACGTTAATATGGTAGCTGCCCGGCGAAAGGGACATTCCGCGGTTGTATTTGGGGCCGATGTTCATGATCCTAACCGTCGCATCTGCGGGTTGTGGGTCCACATAGAGCCGACCGCTTTGGGTACTCGCCGTTTCTGTTGTTGAACGCAGCTGAGCGTTGATTTTCGATCGTTTTCCGTTCGAAACATTGACCAGTTCGGTCCAATCTGAATACCCTTTTCCTTTTACGGTGATGCGGTGGCTGCCGGGAGAGACATTTTTCATCTCGTCGGGAGTCCTGCCGACATAGACCCCGTCCAGATACCAGCTTGCCTGGCCTACGTCGCTTGTGATCTGGATAATCCCGCCGGAAACGATTTCCTTTAAGACCGCTTTGATCTTCAGGGGCCGGTCCTCTCGAATCAGGACCTGTTCTTTCCAGAGCGAGTACCCCTCTTTTTGGGCTTCCACCGTTAAACGACCCGGTTTCAGGCTGGTTAATTCCAGGGGGGTTGTCCCTTTTAGACGGCCGTCAACCAGGATTTTGGCCCCTGGCGGCGTGGAGTCCACCTTGAGGGTGCACTTTCCGGATTCCGATTGGATGAGGAAAACATAGTCTCCCCGGGACAGTTTATAGTCCCGTATTTTGCCGTATTGAGGGGTTTGAGCGGTGTGTTGAGGAACTTTTTCCTGAAGGTAAATTCCCAACTCCGTGCCGCTGATGTAACCATCACCGTTCAGGTCAGCCCAGCCGTACTCCAGCGCATCCACAAAGACCGGCGTAAAAACGCTGCTGGCCGGAACCGCATCCCCCGCATCGCCCGCCGTAATATACTGGCGTACCGGTAGTGAAGTCGACCGGGTGATGTGGGGGGGTCTACCCGGCAGCGCTTTGATTTTAAATACGGTTCCCGAAAAACAGCTGTCAAAGAGAAACAGGGCATGTTTGGATTCCATCTGTCGGGACCAGGAAAGGATTTGGGCCATGGGAAGGGCTTTTTGCAGAAAGCCCCGTTCATCTTTTATGGGATGGGGTGCATCGCTAGGTACAAGATACCCCTTTTCACCCCCGTTACGCGTATGGCCGTGCCCCGAGAAGAAAAAGAGCAGGCGATTGTTCACATCAAATCCGTGCTGGTCGATAAACTCTTCAAAAGCCGTGGTGAGCGCTTTGCTGTCCGGGTTCATGATTCTGGTGATCTGAAACCCCTGCCTGCGGAGTGTTTTTTCCACCCGGTCCAGTTCACTGGAAATGTTTCGAAGATCCGGCCATCCGGCGGTGTAATCACTGACGCCGATGAGAAGGGCGTAACTTCCTTCATACATGGGGATTTCATTCCCAGAAGTGTCTTTTACAGACACTTTAATGCCCCGGCTCGAAGCTGCATAAGATTTCTCACCGGTGGCGACCATCAGGAGGGAAAAAGCGCAAAGGATTGCTATGAGAATCAAAAACTTTGAATTTATTTCGGATAATTTTCTCATAATGCCTCCTTTCCGTTAAATCGGCCCGTAATCCACATGCTACAACTCTCGGACATGATTCCTGGGTTTGAGGGCCGCATGCTGCTGGGTCAGGTAACTCAGCTTTTTCAAATAGGTTTCATTGTATTTACTTGAATAGCGTCCGGGCAAGATGAAAAGCTTTTGATTATTATAGCCCTTTCTATTTGTACTTGTAAAGTTTTGTAGGTTTTTGTTTGATAATGAATTACATCGACGCCCCTTCGTTTTTCGGGTTTTCCTTCGCACCCGCTTTCAAACGAAGGCCACTCCAGTAACCAGCGGTAAAGAACTTTTTGTTCTTTTTCGTCGATAAAAGTTTCTTCCTCCACAAACCGAAAATTCCCGTGGTTAGAAAACCATGGTTCCCATGCTTTCCTGAGGTTCCCTTTCCCCCTGACTTTTCCACCTGTCCAATTATCAAAAACCACATCTTCATGAAAAAGGGCCATAACCCCTTCGAGGTCATGGTTGTCCCAGGCGAGATTCCATTGTTTTAAAGCTTTTTCAATTTCATACCTTGAAAGTGGCATCTGATGCTCCTCAATTATTAGCGATAAACTGCGTGAACCTGTCGGTTACTTCCTTCACGATGCCTGCCTTATCCAGGTTTGTGGATGATTTCATGCGAGTCTCCTTTCAAGTGTTCCGTGGCTCTTGAGCCGGCGGAAATCCCGTAGACATGACTTCTGCTCCTTTTCCTTATATCCTAATTCAAGGCACGACTGGGATCAAGAAACATTGTTTCCTGTTTAAATTCTTCAGATTTTCTTCAACACGCAATATTTTGGGATTGATTTTTCCCCCATATTTTGTTTCCCTGTTTCCAATTTGATGAAAACGAGGAAAGGAAAACTGTACGGACATGAAAAGCTATCGAAAAGAGTTGTGGTTCGAGGTGCGCTCCCGAAGGGCGTTTATTAACATCGTTATCGGAGAGTGAAAACTGTGAATGGGAAGACGGAAATAGCCGCTCAAAACAACCCGTGGATCAAACAGGTCGCAATCCAATTGACGGTTCCGAGTCTTGGCAACAATACGGCTGACGTAGACCGACTGGTCAAGGGCTTGCGGCATCAACTGGAAGGGGCCCATATCCGGGTGGACTTTTCTTCGGTGAAACATCTGTCCCGGGATCTCAGGGCCTGTAATTATTCTGTTGAAGCGGCGGTTTATCGGGATGGAGATCGCTGGCATTTGATCGATGTTTTTGACCCTGAAGAAACAAAAACGCTTTATGGTCTGTCACTGGATCTGGGGAGCTCTACCCTGGTGTTGCGGTTGGTGGATTTGTCCACCGGAGAAACCGCTGATGAGATTTCCTTTAACAACCCTCAGATCGAGATCGGCACCGATATTCTCACACGGATTCACTTCGCAGGGCGTGAGGGGGGGCTTTCAGAGCTCCAGTCTCTGGTCTTGGTTGAAATCAATCATAAAATCGACGGTCTCCTCAAAGATAACCATGTAATTCGAAAATCTATTGTGGGCATGACAGTGGCCGGTAATACGACCATGACCCACCTGTTTCTGGGCCTGGATCCACACTGGATCTGCCGGGAGCCCTATATTCCGGTGGTGAATCGACTGGATGTGATGAGCGCCCGACAATTGGGNCTCGAGATTAATCCGGAAGCACCGGTATTGGTATTTCCCAATGTGGGCAGCTATTTTGGAGGGGACTTGATTGCGGGTATCCTGGCGTCCAAAATGACCGAGCGGGAAGAGGTTTCATTCCTGGTGGATGTGGGTACCAACGCGGAAGTGGTGATTGGTAATCAGGACTGGCTCATGGCCTGCGCTGGTGCTGCGGGCCCTGCGCTTGAAGGCGGTGTTGCCGATATGGGAATGATGGCCGCTCCCGGTGTCATTGACAGGGTGGTGATTGATCCTGAAACCGGTGCTTTTACCATCGGTACCATTCCGGAGCGTAATGCTTCGCCCGCTGCTGAAAATCAAGGGCCGTTGGGCATATGTGGCTCGGGACTGATCGATCTGGTAAGCCAGCTTTTTCTGGTGGGCATGATCGATCTGCGGGGGAAATTCGTACCGGATCGGTGCGGGGAACGTCTTATAAAAAAGGACGGTATCGCCCATCTGACTGTGGTGCCGACCGACGCTTCGGGTACCGGACAACCGCTGACCCTCAGTCAGATCGACATCGACGGGCTCATTCGCTCCAAAGCTGCCATGTACACGATCCTAACCACCATTTCCAAGACCGTGAACATTGCCTTTGACGAGATCGGTCGATTTTTTGTGGCCGGCACATTTGGCTCCTATATAAACCCCCGCTCCGCTATCAACATTGGCATGATTCCCGATCTGCCCCTGGATACCTACGTTTCCCTGGGCAACACGTCCCTGGCAGGAGCCGTCATGGCGCTTCTGGGATCAGATGCACAGAAATCACTGTTTCAAATTCGGGACCGGATTACCTATCTGGAGTTGAACGTTAACCAGGAGTTTATGAACCTTTTCAGCGCCGCTAAATTCCTGCCTCACACGGACCGCTCCCTGTTTCCATCTGTGAAACGGCTGGCTGATTAAGGAGAATCGTTTATGGCATTGGAGAAACAAAGGATGGATATGATGGCAAACAAGGATTTTCTGGATAAACTGGTTCTGATGTGCCCCGATGGGATTATTGCTGTCAATCGGGAAGGGGTTGTGATTATTTTTAATACAGCCGCTGAAAAGCTGACCGGCTTGAAAGCTGAAGCAGTGATCGGCAAGATGACCATTCAAGAGGTTTACGGCGTTCCCGAACTGGCCCGGGAGATTAAGAAAAAGATTTACACGGACGATTACGGGGGTCCGGGTCGCGTGGACGGTCTTGAAGTCTCCGTAAAAGGAGAATGGGGAAAGACGATTCCCATACGCCTGTCAGCGGCGCTGATTTTCGGGCCCGATTCGAAAGGTGGTCAGACTGAAATGGGCAGCGTGGGGTTTTTTCATGACCTGACCGCTCGAAAGGAGATGGAGGCAGAGCTTCGAAAGCGCTCCATTACGGACAGCCTCACGAACCTTTTCAACCGGCGGCATTTTCACAGCTCCATGATGGAGGAGATGGAACGCTCTGTCCGTTATAAAAGACCGTTAAGTTTGGCCATTTTTGACCTCGACAATTTCAAGCCTTTCAATGATACCTACGGGCACCAGGAGGGGGATAACATTTTATGCTTTGTGGCTGAATGCATTTCGTCGGTGTTTCGAACCACAGACAATGCGTTTCGGCTGGGCGGCGATGAGTTTGGGGTTTTGATGGTGGAAACGGGCCTTGAAAAGGCAGGTCTGGTCATGAATCGGTTCAAGACGGCTTTCGCAGAACGATGGCCTTTAAAAATGGCTTACATGGGACAGAAATTAAAGCCCGTAACCATGAGTATCGGCGTGGCTCAGCTCACTTCAGGGGAAAAAGCCGATAAGTTTCAAATGAGAGCCGATCTTGCCATTTACGAAGCCAAGAAAGCCGGTGGAAACCGTGCCGTTTTAGCCGGGGAACAAATCGGCGTATGACACAACAAGACTCCCAAGGGTACTCCCCCCTGGCTGCGCGGATGCGGCCCAGGACCCTGGATGAATTTGTGGGTCAGTCGCATATCGCGGCGCCCGGTCGCCTGCTGCGAAGGGCCATTGCGGCCGACCAGCTCTCCTCCATCATCTTTCATGGGCCTCCCGGAACCGGAAAAACCACCCTGGCAATGGTCATTGCCAATACCACCCGCAGCCGTTTTATTCCACTGAATGCAGTTTTGACCGGTGTGAAGGAACTTCGCGAAGCCATTTCCGATGCTCGTCGGCACCGGGATGAAAGCGACCGTCGCACCATCCTGTTTGTGGATGAAATTCACCGCTGGAACAAAGCCCAGCAGGATGCACTGCTGCCGTGGGTTGAAAACGGCACGGTCATCCTCGTGGGGGCCACCACTGAAAATCCCTATTTTTCCGTTAATGCACCCCTTGTGAGCCGAAGCCGCGTTTTCCGCCTGGAAACGCTGGGTAAAGAGGACCTCAAAACGCTTGCCCTTCGAGCGCTGGCCGATCGGGAAAGAGGGTATGGGGAGCTTAAGGTGCAGGTTCAGCACGATGCTTTAGAGCACCTGGTGAATGTGGCGGGTGGCGATGCAAGAAGCGTGTTGAATGCGCTTGAACTGGCCGTGGAAACCACACCGCCCGATGATGAGGGAAGGGTGACGGTGGACATGGGGGTGGCCGAGGAAAGCATCCAGCGACGCGCGGTGCTGTACGATCGGGACGGCGACGCCCATTACGACACCATCAGTGCCTTTATTAAATCGTTGCGGGGTTCCGACCCTGATGCCGCTCTGTACTGGCTGGCAAAAATGGTTCACGCGGGTGAAGACCCCCGTTTCATATTCCGTCGAATGCTCATTCTGGCGGCTGAAGATGTGGGATTGGCGGACCCCGGGGCCATAACCGTTGTCACAGCCTGTTCGGACGCCTTTGACCGGGTCGGGCTGCCCGAAGGGCGGTTTCATCTGGCGGAAGCGGTCCTTTACCTGGCCACTGCGCCCAAAAGCAATTCTGCCCTGGCATTTTTCGATGCCCTCCAAACGGTGGAAAAAGAAGGGAAAGTGGAAGTCCCTTCGCACCTCAAAGATGCAAGCCGCGACAAAAAGGGCTTTGGCCATGGCGAGGGATATCTCTATCCCCATGCTTACCGGGACCACTGGACCGCGCAGCAGTATCTTCCCGATGCGCTTCAGGGAAAGATCTTTTACAATCCATCCCATCAGGGTTACGAAAATGATATTTTCATGACCGTCAATCGTCGTCGGGAAGCCCAACTGGCTGCAATGGTCGAAGGCGGTATTGTGGCGCCTTCGGAGGTGCTGACCTTTTCTCCCGAAGACCGGGTTCGGGACCGATGGCTTCAGCGGTCCATAAACCAGGGTGGAAAGCATCTGGCAGAGCTCCGTGACCGGATATTGACCGCAGCGGAGATTAAACGTCATGGTATATTGCTGGATCTTAATGCCGGGACCGGTCTGCTCACGTGGGAGGCCGTTCGGCAAACGCCTGAGGGAAGCGTCTGGGCCCTGGTGGAAGATGAAACATCGGCCTCCGGGATGCGCGCGCAATCGTTGAATCTCGATGAAATAGATCGGCCGGTCATCATGGCGGGGCCTTTAGAAGAGATACGGGAGCTGGTTTTGGCTGAAGGGCAGGGCACCGTTCGCTTTGATGCAATAGTTGGCCGTAACGCCCTTCTGACGGGTCACAACAAGGCCGGGGTGGTGAAAACACTGGCACAATTGCTGACACCTGGTGGGATTATCGCTCTGGTTGAAAGTGTTCCCAGGCATGGGCAAAGGATTTATGATTTGGTGGATCGCCGAGGCTTGGATGGGAAACTTATGGAAAAATGGATCGCCGCGGAAGAAACCATCTATGAGGATTTGAATGACCCCATGGTGAATTGGAACCCGGATGATCTCGCGGATTTTTTTGTTCAGGCCGGACTTGTTTTGAAGCATTCCCATTCGGAACAGACCACCGTTGAGATTTTTGTAACTGAGGCGGTTTTTTCCCGATGGTTCCCGGAACCGGGCGGGGTTTTAGGAGAACCGGTTCGGCCCAGCTACCGGGAACGGCTGGCCGCGTCACTATCCGCTGAGGAAGTGGATCAAATCCGGCGCTACATCACCGGAAAACTTGTCGGTAAACAGATTCAATGGAATTCTGAAGCTATCTTCCTGAGTGCCGCACCTGCCTGACGTCAGGGGTAACTTGGTGAGAATTTCAGTTCCTTACAGATCGTTTTTCAGATCGATGCCGAATTTCTTGATCCTTTTCCAGACCGTGACCCGGCTCACTCCCAGACGTCGTGCCACTTCCGACTGATTGCCGTCGCATTCCCGAAGGATTCGCAGAAAGTTTTCCCGTTCGAGGTCATGACCTGGGCTTTCAACCTGTGACACTTCCCCTTCGTGAGGAGGAACGATTTTTGGAGGCAGGTGACGCACCTGAAGCTCCCGGTTCGTGCAGAGTACACAGGCGTACTCGATGGCATTTTTCAACTCTCGAACATTTCCGGGCCACGCATATCCGAGGAGTTTTTCCATGGCGTCGGGGTGAACCCCCACAATCTTTTTCCGGGTTTTCAAGGCGTGCTGCTCCAGAAAGCTTTCAACGATGACCGGAATGTCCTCACGGCGGTCTTTCAAGGCTGGAATGGACAGGGGAAAAACATTGATCCGGAAATAGAGGTCTTCCCGGAAGGCTCCTTCACTGATAAGTTCTTCAAGGTTTTTGTTGGTGGCGGTGACAATCCTCACATCCACTTGAATGGGTTTGTGGTCGCCCACCCGTTCAATCTCTCTTTCTTCAAGCACCCGCAAAAGTTTTACCTGGGTGGAAAGCGGAATGTCGCCTATCTCGTCCAGAGAAATAGTACCACCATGGGCCGCTTCAAACCGCCCGATCCGAAGGCGTTCGGCGCCGGTGAAAGAGCCCTTTTCATGACCGAAAAGCTCGCTTTCAAGGAGACTTTCGTTCAAAGCCGCGCAGTTGACTTTGATAAACGGCTGGTTGCGGCGGGGGCTGACCTCGTGAATGGCGCGTGCCACGAGTTCCTTGCCGGTGCCGCTTGGCCCCAGGATCATCACCGGGGCGGCGGTAGGGGCAACGCTTTCCACCAGATCGAAAACACGCACAATGGCATTTGAGCGACCGATAATGCCATGAAACCCCTCTTCCAGATGACAGGTTTTACGCAGTGAGTCCACCTCCAGCTGTTTGTGTACCAGCTCCGACTGATCGGTGAACATTTCAACGGCGCCGATGATATGATCGTTATCATCTTTTAACACCGAGGCATTTTTCACCACATGTACCAACCGTTGGGCTTTGTTGGTAATCAGACACTGCTTTTCCCGGACCGCGCCGGTGGCAAAAAGACTGCAGAAAGGGTTCTCCTTTCCATGATCAAAAACCCGGCAGCCGGTGCAGTTTAAGACGCCGCAGTTGCGACCGATCAACTCTTCGGAGCGGTAACCTGTTAGCTTTTCCGCCGCCGGGTTCATGGCCATAATGGTCCCGGCGGCGTCGAACACCATCAATCCGTCCGGAAGGGTGTCGACCACAGTTTTCCAGTATTTTGACAAATCCATATTTTTGAAACCTTCAGGGCAACTGTAAACCTGTTAAGTTAACACTGCTGACACCTCTAGCATATTCGGTGCCGCAAGGCAACATCAGGCGAATGTTTACGCACAATTTTTTACCGGCCCCTATGCTGCGATCAGGGATACCAGGCCAAGGAGCAGACCGGCAGCGGCGGGATAAAAGGGGCAGTCGGTTTCAGATTGAAGCCTTTTGGTAAACTGTTTTAGCCATGGAGTGAGCTCGGAGCGCGCAAAATCCCTTGCCAAAATAAGAAAATCTTCACCCCCATCACCGAAGGCACCTTCAAGAAGAAGCGTCAGGTATTCAACCTCCACGGCCAGGTGATCCGCGGGAACGGAACCCTTTTCCGGAACCGCCAGTCCTGAAGCCTTCAGCCTCGTTGCCATCATTTGGGCAGGACGTCCCATGAGCCGTCCGTCTTCGGAGTCGTAAAAGGAGTGATGAAGGGAGGCCGTGATGCCGCCTTTGGCGCTAATGAACAGCCTTACATAAGCGGCTTCAAGGGTTTGGCGTAACATATTCATATTACTGTTTTTTTCTATGTAAGAGATCAACTCACGGGCGGCGCCATCCTGCCCGGCCATGTTCCCCAGTTTTTCCAGCTCGTGAGTTTGTTTTGCGAGTTGTATTTCATCGCACCATT
>JGI11705J14877_10001587_pt1 | contig 12861 bp, 13 predicted proteins | sample Etolaghawater15m_FD_14877 | JGI IMG/M metagenome (IMG submission 14877) | reverse complement strand
AACGAGCGTGATACCAAGATGATTCAAAGAAGGTATCAAAGGTGTCTGTTTCGCGTTTTGCACGACCACCACATTGCGGACACTCACAGTTTTTAAAACTATCCATTTTAGCCAATGGTGAACCAGAACCATCTGGCACAACATCTTCAGGTAATTTAACGGGCAATTGCTCTTCAGGCACCGGTAATGCACCGCAAGCCGGGCAGTAAATAACCGGAATTGGACAACCCCAATAACGCTGACGAGAAATACCCCAATCACGTAAACGGTAGTTGGTTTGCTTCTCACCTAACGATTTTTCGCCTAAGGCTTTAGCCATTTCATGCAATGCTTGCTTAGACTTTAAACCATCAAACTGACCAGAGTTTACTAAGATACCTTTTTCGGTAAAAGCTTGTTCAGAGACATCAGCCATTTCGTCGGCATTCGGTGCAATTACCGCTTTGATATCTAAGTTGTACTTTTTAGCAAACTCATAATCACGCTGATCATGTGCAGGAACTGACATTACCGCACCCGTTCCGTAACCCATCAATACAAAGTTAGCCGCCCAAACAGGCACAATCTCACCAGTGATTGGGTGAGCAACTCTAATGCCCGTATCGACACCTTTCTTCTCCATGGTTTCCATGTCTGCTTCTGCAGTAGAAACGTGAGAGCATTCTTCAATAAAACGCTCTAAAGGCTCATTATTAACCGCCGCCTTTTGAGACAAAGGATGATCTGCAGCCACAGCAAGATAAGTCACCCCCATCAAAGTATCTGGACGTGTCGTGTAAACATCTAAATTACCGTCCTGGCCTTCAATTGGGAATGAGATTTGTAGACCTGTTGATTTACCAATCCAGTTTTTCTGCATGGTCTTAACTTGTTCAGGCCAACCGTCCAGTTTATCTAAACCTTCTAGCAACTCTTCTGCATAGTCCGTAATACGCAAGAACCACTGAGCAATTTCTTTACGCTCTACTGGGGCACCTGAACGCCAACCCTTTCCATCAATAACCTGTTCGTTAGCCAAAACTGTCATATCGACCGGATCCCAGTTCACAACTGACAACTTACGATAAACCAAACCTTTTTCCATTAGCTTGGTAAATAACCACTGCTCCCAACGATAATATTCTGGGTGACAAGTCGCTACTTCACGCGTCCAGTCATATCCTAAACCTAGTGACTTTAACTGTTCACGCATGTAGTCAATATTTTCATAAGTCCATTTAGCCGGTGCTACATCATGTTGCATGGCTGCGTTTTCTGCTGGAAGACCAAACGCATCCCAACCCATTGGCTGAAGCACATTTTTACCTTGTAAACGCTGAAAGCGAGAAATAACATCACCAATGGTGTAGTTACGCACATGTCCCATGTGTAGCTTTCCACTTGGGTACGGAAACATGGACAGACAGTAATATTTCTCTTTACTCTCATCTTCTGTCACCACAAATGTCTGGTTTTCATCCCAAGTTTTTTGGATCTCTGCTTCAAGTTGTTGCGGGTTATACTGAACTTCTGACATGATGTTTTCTTCTACTTCTTAAACGGTTAAAGAAAGCGTTATCAACCTATAGATCAGGTACTTTATTAGACCAAAACTCAATTAATTGAAAACGACTTGCTTATTAAATTAAATAAGTTCAATATTATAGTTGAATACACCTTGAAACAGGAGAAAATAATGAGCGAAAACAAAATGCTCAAAGCCTATCGTGCCCTTTTAAATCATGCGAAGGAATTTGCATTAAAAGCAGAAAACAAAACATGGGACACTTTGGGTGAAGGTATTGAAAAAGCAGAACAGGCAGATCACGCCTTAGCAGAGTTAAGTGCACAAGAATTTAAACAAGTTCAAGATGATTTGCGTGCTGATTTAAATCAAACAGCTGAATATCTGGCGGAAGTGGAACAGGGTGTTGAAGAGTTTATTGAAATGGATTTACCTTTACTGGAAAAATACCTGATGGATAAAGCCTTAACTTTAGCAGACCCAACCAACATCACATTACTGCGTTACAGAATGGCCGCTGCTATGGATGAAAATCACCCCGTTTTTAATAAGCCTCATTGAGGATAAATTAGTAGTTAAAACTAATTCATTCCCACACAAAAACGCACTTTAAAAGGTGCGTTTTTATTTACGTTTTTTATTTACATTTTTAACCCGTATTTTTCATCAAGCGTTATGAAGCTCAAGTTAACTTAAAACCGCCCTCTTAAAAAATAACGTTTTGCTAATAAAAAACCAAAGTAGGCAAACAGCAAAAACAGTATTGGCATTTGTTTCCATTCAGCATAGAACGTTAAGCCATCATAAGGCTGTACTTTGCCGCGCAATACACCTTCTTCATAAGCAGGGATTTGCTGCTTAATATTGCCTTTAATATCTATGATAGCGGTATAACCGGTATTGGTACTTCGGGCAATTTCTCTACCCAGTTCTAAAGCGCGCATTTGCACTTCTTGTAATTGCTGCGCCGGTTCAAAAGTGCCTGCAAACCAAGCATCGTTACTGACGGTAATTAAATACTTAGCTTGTGGCAACTGCGTGGCCAACTCTTCACCAAATGCCATTTCATAACAAATACTCAACCCAGCATCCTGACCACCTAAATTAATTGGCTTCTGATCTGTAGGACCGTGTGTAAAGGTTGCAAACGGAATATCAAACAAACCACTTACAAAAGCAAATGCACTGGTAAAAGGAAAAAACTCACTAAAGGGAACTAGGTGTTTTTTGTAGTAGCGGTCTTCTGGGTTATGAACATTAATCAACGCATTGTAATAATGCTCAGAATTGGCACCACCCGCGATGACACCCACTAAAATATCGGTATTAAGAAGCTTTGCATCTTTAATAAAACCTAGTAAAGCCCCCTTTTCAACCACATCATAATAGGCGGGAATCGCGGTCTCTGGCCAAACAACCACATCTGCATCCATATTTTGTTTGGTTAACCCAATATAAGTTTTTAGCGTTGGATAAAAAGCATTCGGTAGCCACTTCTCTTCTTGTGGGATATTACCCTGAATTAAAGCGACATCAATCGGTTTGGCTATCGGCTTAACCCACTCAACCTGCTGCAGTAAACCACCCAGCGACCAAATCAAACATAAAGACATGCTCGCGACCACCCAGCTTTTTTGTTTAAACAACCATAAAAGCAGGCCTGCGGATATCGCTACCGACCAACTCACACCCCACACACCAAATACCGGAGCAAAACCATCCAACCATGTGTGCAAATGGGTTGTACCACTCAATAAGAATGGAAATCCACCAAAAATGGTAGAGCGAATTAATTCAATCAAAACCCAAACAGCTGGAAATAACAGGATAAATACCAGGCCTGGTCGATTTGGATTTTTAAAATAGTGAGCAAGCCAACCACCAATGGCAACGGATAAGGATAAGAATAGAACAAAACCGGCCGTAAGAATGACCGCGACAGGCAACGCAACGCCAGAATAGAAATACATGCTGGAAAACAGCCAGCTAACACCCAGTCCAAACTGACCCAGTCCAAACCAGAGTCCAATTTTAGCGGCTTCAAAACAGCTTTCGGCCTCCAGCCAAAGCATAAACAAGCCGGCTATTGCCGCCAACATAAGCGGAGAGACATCAAAAGGCGCAAAAGCAAACACACTCATTGCACCAAGTAACAAGGCTATACCGTGTTGTTTTCCAGGCACAAACACTTTTTTTAGAAAGTTAAACACCGATTTCAAAACAGGTCCTTTTGTTAAATAACAAGCTTATCTAAAGTTATTAAACTCTCTGTTCTTGCATATCAAGAACTTGTTCATCGGTAATTTCAATCACTTGATCTTCTGTTGGCTTAACCTCAAAAACTTCCGCTCTGCGCTCGGTAGCTTTTAAAACTCTAATACACAAACCATGCGTTTCTAGAATCTCGCCAGCAATCGGTACATGCCCAAATTCCGTTCCCACAAAACCACCAATCGTTTCTGTGTTTTCAGAATCAATATCAACCTGAAAAAACTCATTAAACTCTTCAACGGCGGTTAAAGCTTGAACTGAAAATGCTCCCCCTGCACGTTTTTGAATATTTTCGTCTTCTTCTACATCATGCTCGTCTTCGATATCACCAACAATCTGCTCTAAAACATCTTCAATGGTTACCAGGCCTGCTAACTCTGCATACTCATCAACCACTAAGGCTAGGTGATTACGGCTTGATTTAAATTCGCGTAGCAGCACATTTAAACGCTTACTTTCAGGTATAAAAATTGCATCACGATAAATTTTTTGCAAGTCTTCTTTGGTATTCAACTCGCCTTTAACCACGGCTCTTAAAACATCTTTAGCTAACAAAATACCGACAATTTCTTTATCTTGCATAACAGGATAGCGTGAGTGAGAACTCTCAAGCATGGTTTCTAAAATGGATTCTAAAGATTCAGAAGCATCAATAATTTCAATCTGTAAACGAGGAATCATGACATCGCGTACACGAGCTTCAGAAACATCTAAAACACCTTCAATCATTAATAATGCATCTGCATCAATCAGCCCTTGTGATTGTGCTTCTTGTAAAACGGTTACTAGCTCTTCTCGACTCTCCGGTTCATCTGAAAATACTTTTCCAAGACGATCTAACCACGAAGAGCCGCTACTACTGTCACTCATTTCTTTTTATTACCTTTCTGGGAGACACCTACACAAGATGGATGAGCGGATAAAAATGCCTAAAACCACTCTGATTTTTGTTGATAAACTCGCCAATAGTTTACTATTGCCTTCACTTCTCGCCTCAATCAAAATAGTTTTATCTAATTTTTCTGCCGCTCTCCACTCCTGTAAGTGTCTTCATATTATAAAATTCAGTTTTTTTAGTACAGCCCAATTCGGTCTGTATTTTATTGTTCAATTTATTGATCGATGTAGGGATTCGCATAACCCAAATTTTGCATAATCTCAATTTCGATGCCTTCCATTTCTTCGGCATCATACTCATCTATATGGTCATAGCCTTGTAAATGCAAGGTGCCATGAATAATCATATGCGCCCAATGCGCTTCTAATGATTTATTTTGTTCTTGGGCTTCTTCGGCAACAACCTCTGCACATATCACCAAATCCCCTAAATACGGAAGTTCTTCACCAATATCTACCAGGCCTGGTGGTTGCTCAAATTCAAACGATAAAACATTGGTTGGCTTATTTTTATCACGATACTCAAAGTTAAGCTGCTGGCTCTCTTGTTTATCCACAATACGGATAGTCATCTCAACCGGCTCAAAAGAACGTGGCTCAAGCACACTAGCATGCACCCATTTCTGGCACTGGTCCATGGTTGGAATAGCTTGTTCGTCTATTCCCCACTGCAAATCAATATCGATCATTTTAGTGCGTCCCGTTTTTAGTTAACTTGAAGACTTGCCATGGTTTTTGCCATCTTTAATACGTTCTTGCTTGCGATCATATTTATCATAGGCTCTTACTATCTTTTTAACCAAAGCATGCCTAACAACATCTTGAGCTTGATAAAAGGTAAAGCCAATTCCATCCACACCATCCAACACTTCAATGACATGACGCAAACCGGACTTTTGATGTTTTGGTAAATCGCACTGAGTGATGTCGCCCGTAATCACCGCTGTTGAAGCAAATCCTATCCGGGTTAAAAACATCTTCATCTGTTCTATTGTGGTGTTTTGAGCCTCATCTAAAATAATAAAAGAGTCATTCAACGTTCTACCACGCATAAACGCAAGAGGCGCAACCTCAATTACGTTTTTCTCCATTAGACGCTCTACTGTCTCAAAGCCCATCATCTCAAACAAAGCGTCAAACAAAGGACGAAGATAAGGATCTACTTTTTGACTTAAATCACCTGGCAAAAAACCTAGCTTCTCACCTGCTTCAACAGCAGGCCTAGTTAAGATAATACGGCGTACTTTTTCATTTTCAAGCGCTTCTACCGCACAAGCTACCGCGAGATAGGTCTTTCCTGTTCCTGCTGGGCCAATTCCAAAATTTACATCGTAAGATTGAATTGCTTCAATGTAATTAGCCTGATTTGGATTGCGAGTTTTAATCGTCTTACGACGCGTTTTAACCAAAATTTGTTCGGCGTCTAAAGCTTTGGCACTATCTAAACCATACTCATGCAACAGTAAGTGCACTTTCTCTGGTGATAGCGTTTCTTCAGCAGTGGATTCATAAAGACCTCTTACCACCTCTTCGGCTTTAACGATTCTATCGGCTAAACCAGTGATAGAAACTTGAAAACCACGAGCATTGATTTCAACCCCCATACGCAGTTCAACTTGGTCAAAATGCTCATTACGCCATCCACAAAGGTTTTGCAAACGCTCGTTATCTTCTGGAAATAAGGAAAATTGAATTGTATGTAAAGCTGGCAAGGCGCGCCTCAAGAGTAGGGTTAGAATTAAATCATAATAAAAAAACCAACAAGTTGTTGGTTTAATTATGCATTTTGACTAAATATTTAAAAGGATTTTATTTCTTGGCAAGTTTATAACAAATAAATTATAACGAATAATACTGTGGCGCAACGCGGGTATCCGATTCTGGTGTAGCCACTAACTTACCACGTAATGAGTTCGTTAGCCCTTCAGTGATTTCCACATCCACAAACTGACCAATCAACTCAGGTGAACCTTCAAAATTCACCACACGGTTATTTTCGGTACGACCAGCGACTTCTGTAAACGAATTACGTGAAAGGCGCTCAACTAAAACACGTTGGATAGTGCCTATCATGGCTTCGCTAATCGCTAGAGTTTGTTTATTCAGCACTTCTTGTAACATGAACAGGCGGCGTTTTTTCTTTTCCATCGGTTCATCATCAGGGAACCCTGCGGCAGGCGTACCTGGGCGTTCACTATAGATAAAACTAAACGAGCGGTCATAGTTTAACTCTTCAACCAACGCTAAAGTTTCTTTAAAGTCATCACAAGTCTCGCCAGGGAAACCAATAATAAAATCCCCTGACAAACTTAAGTTGGGGCGCAATGCTCTCACCTTACGAATCGTCGACTTATATTCCAGCACCATATGGTTACGTTTCATCATCGCCAGAACTTTATCTGAACCAGACTGAATAGGAAGATGTAAGTGAGAAACCAACTCAGGAATCTCGCCATAACAATCAATAATGCTTTGAGTCATTTCATTTGGGTGCGAAGTGGTAAAACGAATACGATCAATACCGTCAATGGTTCTTATGGCATGCATTAAAATGGCTAAATCCGCAATATCACCATCCGCCATTTCGCCACGATAGGCATTTACATTTTGGCCCAATAAATTAACTTCACGTACACCTTGAGAAGCTAAAACACGAATTTCATGCATGACATCTTCAAATGGACGACTTACCTCTTCACCACGAGTATAAGGCACAACACAGAAGGTACAGTATTTAGAACACCCTTCCATGATTGACACCATAGCCGATACGCCATTGACTTCTGGCTCAGGCAAATTATCAAACTTCTCAATTTCAGGGAAAGAGATATCAATAACCGCTTTTTTCTTTTTGATTGAATCGTCACCACGCACACACAACGCTTCATCAATCATCGCTGGCAAGCGGTGCAAAGTTTGCGGACCAAAAATCACATCCACACTTGGCGCACGTTGACGAATCACTTTACCTTCTTGCGAAGCTACACAGCCGCCAACACCAATCACACGGTTTGGCTTTTTTGCCTTCCACTTAGACCAACGACCTAATTCAGAAAACACCTTTTCTTGCGCTTTTTCACGAACCGAACAGGTATTCATCAAAACCACATCCGCGTCTTCTGGCTCGGTTACCAGCTTTAAGCCATGCGTTTTTTCCAACAGACTCGCCATCTTGTCAGAATCATACTCATTCATCTGACAACCATAAGTAATCACATAAAGACCGCCAGTAAAAGAAGTGGTTTGAGACATAGGAATTCCATAAAAAAAGGGTAAAAACTTAAAAATCATGCTCTATCCAACTGAATATTATACAATTTTTGATAGACATAAATAAAGGATGGGTATTCTACCATAAGTACCATGCAGAGTAAGCGACATTAATTTACCGCCCACCTTAATTACGGTCAGAGTCAATTTAATTACCTGGTTTCTTAACAGCTGGCCGCCCTCTTTTAACATGAGAAACTCGCCTACCAGTTAACACTTCAATTTCATCTTTAAACTTTTTACTACCAAAAGCCAAGCCCTTATTGGTCGCCTTTCTAATTTCTACAATCAATAAATCACTTAAATCATCGTCAAAAAACCTTTGGTAACTATCATTGCGAGCCGCTTTTGTAGCTCCTAACTATAAATACAAATCTAAAGGGGTTCCAACCTTATATTCATGCCTCAACGCTTTCATCTTAAAGCTAGACCAATTATAGTAATCTGGACGAAGCACCATTTTTGCCCTAACTGGATTCACTTCAATATATTTGTAATCGGTTAATAAATAAACTTCAGATTCAATTAAACAAGAACGAAATCGCCCCTCCCACAATGTACCGGTACGTTGATATTTATGATTAAAATAGCGAACATACTGCCTACCCAAGCTCTGCATCATAGAACTAATCGCTCCTTAAGTACTAGGAGTACTAGGAGTACTAGGAGTACATAATAGATGAACATGATTAGTCATTAACACCCAAGCATGAATCGATACCTGATATTTTTTAGAATACATTTCTAACCAGTATAGATAACTTGAATAATCTTCATCATCTGCAAAACAAACCTACCTATTTTTGCCTAGCTGAATTATATGAACTGGAACTCCCACCGGTGAAACCCTAGATAGTCTTACCATACCGACGCCTTGATATACAATCTCCAAACAATAATTAAATTGACTCTGACCCTAATTATTTTTATTGAATAAAAGACATAAAAAATACTCAAATGAACAACATTGCAAGGTTCAACAGGTTAGGTTTTCATTCTAATGAAAACTTTAGTTTTTAGTAAGCAATACAAAGCGTTCCCAAAGCAACACCTACACCAGTCGATGCAGTTGATGTTGTTAATGCAGTACCAGCAGCTAATGCATAGTTGATACTTCCTGTAGAGGCAACATTGTCATCATATCTATTATCAATTAATTCCATCTGTTCATCTGAAATAGCAACATGACACAAGACTATTGAACCACCTGCCGTTTGAATAGTAATATCACCACCAAAAGCATTCACTGACCTGTAACGCCGCTTCCAACCAGAAAGCCCTCCGATCTAAGTTTAGCCCAAGTACTTGAAGTTTCAGTAGTTGATTCTGCATGCGTAATCGCACCATCTGCTCCAGCACCAGGCAATACTCTGAAACGGTCTTGAAAACCTAATACCGCAGCGGAGATTGCGTCCGAATCTGTTTTAACCGCTTTTAACTTTGTATTCTCTATCAACTCTTGCCCTTTAAGTACACCACCTAGTAGTAAACCGATGATCACTAATACGATTGCGATTTCAACTAATGTGAAACCTTTTTGATTTTGTAAGCCTTGAATTCGCATATTAAGTGCAATTTCCTGTGGTAAGAAAATTAGCATTCTATTTCAGTTGGCTTTTTTTCTTACAAGTTAATTGCACAGGTTATGCGAATTCAAGACATCTTACTTGCCATGCTGGGTTACCATAAAGACTCACCTAGTTTTTGCTGTTTGAAAACCCATTCTTCAGATGCTGGCGGGCCATACGCTAGAGTGAGTGGATTTTTTTCGATTACTTTAGATGCTGGGTCTTGTTATTGATAGATGAGTGGTCGCATGTTTTTTTTCAGCGTTTTTCATTAACCAATCTAATGTTTTTTAGGGATTTTTCGACCAACGGGAACCGCCACATCAACAGGAATACCTTGCCAAAATGACGCTGTGTCAATCACTAATGCGCCTGACTTATCAGATCTGAAGTTATTCGGTAATTTTAAACCAGGCTTAACCCAAGCACACTAAAAGGTTTGGCAAGGGTGAGCAGGCCTGTTCTCATAATCATTACACCCACTCCCCGTACTATGTGGGCATGGCTTACCCGGATAAGCCTCACACCCTTTTACCTTAATCTGAACCCAACCATCACAACAGGCTGTACAAGGCTGGCATTGTCTAATATTCATAATAAACCCAAAACTATTTAAAACATAAAAAACGAGCTGTAAAAAATAACCTTTTTAAAAATCATTTTTTACAAATCATTTGGTAAAAAAAAACCCCACTTTAATAGCGGGGTTTTTATACAAAGTTAATCAAACTGTCTTATGACAGCAATTGATTAGAATTTGTGAACCATACCTACAACAACAGCATCTTTTGCAGCAGTGATATCTTTATCAGCTACAACATTGTATACGTAAGCAGTAGTTTTCTTACCTAGAGAGTAGTTAAGACCTAGAGCGTAACCAGTAGTTGAACCATTAGCATCAGAATCAGCCATAGTTACTTTAGCTTTTGGCATAAATTTACCCATTTTGTAAGCTGCTTGTAACTGAGTAAATGAACCTTCATTCTTAACATCTTGGTAGATAGCGTTAGCAGTTAAACCACCAGTTTTGTACTGTGCAGAAAAACGAGTAATATCGTTATCATTGTCACCATAGTCAGTCATTGCTGCTGCTAAATAAAGACCTTTCTTAGTTGAACCATACATAAGTGCTGCTGAAGTAGAACTTTGTGTAGTTTTATCACCATCAGCATCCATTGCTGCAACTAACTTAACACCTGAGAAAGATGGAGAAACGTAAGCCACAACATTACCTATACGATCTTCACCAGAAGAGATATCGTTAATTAGCTCTGCACGCTTAATATCTGCTTTACCATCAGCGAACAGGTCAGATGCTTGAGACATTTTTAATGGTGTATCATGACGACCCATTAGAACTGTACCAAAACCACCTGCAAGACCTAGGTACTGGTTACGTGAAGATAAAGATACACTATTAGCATTATCATCAGAAACTTCATTCAAAGCAAACTCTAATTTATATACAGCTTTAAAACCGTTTCCAAGGTCTTCAGAACCTTTGACCCCGATACGAGAATCAGTAGAACCAACTTTTGAATCACCACCTTCAGATGAAGATACGTTTAGGTTTAATTTACCGTAGATAGTAGGAGCATCAGCCATAGCAACTGGAGCAGTGATAGCAGAAGCGATAGCTAGAGCAATAATATTCTTTTTCATTTTGAAAATCCTTAAATTAGTTAAAACTGCCTACGCTTGCAGGCTTGTTGTGCACTATATTGAATAACCTAACCTAACGCAACCCTACTTTCAAAAAAAAACCACAAAGATTCCTAGTGTTGTTTTTTTGCAACATCTTTAAGCCAAGAGACTGTTTAAGCGCGAATAAACCCAGATATGAAATTCTAAAATTCCTGTCATTGCGAGAAACCTTAGTGACGTGGCAATCTACACTCTTCAACATAGACAATTTTTAGACACGGGTCATGGATTGCTTCGCTTTGCACGCAATGAATTATTATTTTTTTAACCTCAATGATTTAAACCCGTAACACCTGGTCATTGCGAAGAACCTTAGTGAGGTGGCAATCTACACTCTTTAACATAGACCATTTTCAGACACGAGCCATGGATTGCTTCGCTTTGCTCGCAATGACACATTTAGTCTAACCAGGCCTGGTAGATTGTGTGCTTTATGACGATAAATTTGATTTATGCAGATATCGCAATAAATCCATTTCTTGCACAACAACACCTAAAATGTACATTTATTGAGTGGCTTCATTGTATTTATAGATGACTCTACATGGATTCGCCACAATCTTTCTAAAAGGCAAATCGAGTATTTCAGGTATTTCTCTACCACTTTCTGGAAAATTTTGTAGCCTATCCACTCAATTTGTAATTTCTTGCACAACCCTTTTTGCCACAGATAGGTTGTCAAGAGCAATAAACTCAGCCACGTGATCCAAACCCTCTAAAGCTGACTTCGTCCAAACTATCTCAACCATTTTGCCATTCGATCATTTGCTTGCTCATTAGTGAATATTTTATTATTTGAAATATCTCGCTCACCTTTTGCAATCGCTTCAAGAATCTGCATTCGGTTTTGCATTGATTCATAATCATCCACACTAATTAAGCAGGCCGAAGGCTTTCCTTGTTCAGTAATTAAAATTGGCTCGTGATTGCTATTTAGCTCTGCCAATATACGTGTAGCTTGTCTGTTTAACGTTGTTACCTTTTCAGAACGCATATTTCATACTCCACTTATCAAAACACAGTGCCACTACTGTATCACTTTAATCTTTAATCACTAACTTTACACCTGCTTAAATCAAAACTACATACTCTCATCATTTTTTTTCAAAACACTAAACTAATTTTATAAAACTGATTCATAAAATCTAGATATAAAAAAACCCGCGCTGGCGAACCAGGCGGGTTTTTTATTAGAACCAAAAGGTAATATGTATAAATATAGTCTATAAAAATAGAATCTATAAATATTAACGCTTTGAGAACTGTGGACGACGACGCGCTTTGCGAAGACCGACTTTTTTACGCTCAACTTGACGTGCGTCACGAGTCAATAGACCACGTGCACGTAAAGCAGAACGGTTACCTTCTTCATATGCAACTAGTGCGCGAGAGAGCCCGTGACGTACCGCACCAGCTTGACCAGTAGTACCACCACCTGCAACAGTGATGAATGCATCAAACTGTTCTAGGCTAGCGGTTGCTTCTAGGGGCTGGTTAATTATCATTAAGTCAGTTTCACGAGCAAAGTACTCAGTGATGTTGCGACCATTTACTGTCATCTTTCCAGAACCCGCTTTTAAGAATACGCGAGCTACTGAGCTTTTACGACGACCTGTTCCGTAGTATTGTTCTGTTGCCATTTTAATA
>JGI11705J14877_10001586_pt1 | contig 12871 bp, 18 predicted proteins | sample Etolaghawater15m_FD_14877 | JGI IMG/M metagenome (IMG submission 14877) | reverse complement strand
GAATCAAGATTTCCGCCAACGTCCTGGAGTCCGGATTCCGGAAGACGCTGGCAACCCTGATCCACGAGTACGCGCACTTGATCTCCGGGGCGAATGACCTGACCCCGGAATTTGAGCACGCACTGACCGACGTGTCCACCCGGATCATCGAAATCCAAATCGCGGAGGTTGCGTAGGACCGGCAACCCGTGATATAATACCCCTACAGGGCGAAAGGAGCGAATCATGGCGGAAATAAAAAGAACGATAAATGTTGACCCAGAACTGTACGATATCATCATGGACCGGGGCGAATCTATTATGGACGAAATAAAAATTCTAATAGAGGACATGCTGTCCAACGCTTCATCCAAGGATGGAGTGAAGCGAACCTTGGACGGAATAAACGATGCGATACACACGGCATCCTACTAAACAGGACGAGTCATAAGCCGAAACCCGAGGGCGAAAGGAGCGAACATGTATCAATTAGTTGACGCATTAGAACAGTATGGAAACCCACGAAGGGCAGCAGCACGGGCCATCGTGCAAATTTGGAACTCGACGGCTGAGGAGCTGATAATGCTGGGGTGTAAACCTCTGCCCAAGGACACTGGATCACTGGCCGTCCACCTCTGGGAAATAGCCAGGGATTCTGGGTACACCAAACACGAATTGGTCCAATTGGTCGACGAATTATAAGCTGGAAAGGAGCGAATTATGGGGGTGGAAAAACTGGACATCGTTGCACCTGGGAATAAGGCGTGCTTCATTGTCATTGGTCCCGATGGACCACACAGGACCCAACAGGGCCGCGTAGTGGTCTATTTCAGTGAAGACCGGGCAACCCAGGTATATGAACTTTTGACGAACGGAACATGAGCCGAAACCCGAGGGCGAACCTCGGGTCTGCCGGGATCGATCACCCGGCACTGACGAGGCAGATCCCCAAGAAAGGAGCGAATCATGGCAGCAACACACTTTTGGAGCGAAGGCAAGAACGTATGTGGTGTGAATTCGGAAAACCACGTCACCACCGTAGACCAGGTAACCTGCAAACGATGCAAACGCATAATCGAAGGAGGAACCACCATGAACACAGAATCAGCCATCAGCATCATCGAACCCAAACCGGCCGTCAGCATCATCGAACCAGAAATCGTAACCAACATGGCACCCGAACCGGAGCGAACATTCGCCCCCGTCGAAACAGTACCGGTCAGCCATGAATTCCGGGGTGAGACCCGAATCTTTGAGGACAAATTCGCCATCATCAACTCCGACACCGGACGTCCATACTCCATGGTCACTGGCAGTTATGAAATCCTGACCCACGAGGAAGCCCTCAAACACGTTGATATGGTCCTGGCCAACAATCCCCAACTGGGAACCCCATCCCTGAATATCAACATGTACCCGGACCACACCGGCAACCCCGAAGCCAAGATGAAAGCCGTCTACACATTCCCTGACGTACAATACGAAGTAGAAAACGGAGACCTGATCAACCCAACAATAACCATCCTCAATTCCTACGATCTTAGTTGGGCATACAAGGTCCTGTTTGGGGCATACCGGCTGGTCTGCACCAACGGCATGGTTGTGGGTGAGAAGTTCCTGGAGTACCGGAAGGAGCACCACCAGGATATCAACTTGGAGCGAATATCTGAACTCCTGATCCAGAACATGGAGCGAATGTCGGACCAGATCGGACTGTGGCACTCCTGGTTGGACCGGGTCACCACCTCCTCCGAGTACGAACGAATCGTCAGAGGAATTGGTTTCAATAAGACCCAACTTGAGGAGATTCACGAAGAGGTTGAGGTATCGTCCAACGTTCGTCTGGATGATTTCCGAATCAAATCCATCTCGTACTGGGTCCTCTTCAATCTCATCACGCAGTACATCACCCACCGGGTCGAAAACCCGGTCAAACAGCACCGACTCAATGGTCGTGTACGCCAACTCTTTTATTAGGAGGTGACCATTGGAACTTTTACTGACACTGTATGCGGTAATCGGACCCATCATATTTGTGATTCTTTTTCTGGTTGCGCTGACCGGGACTAAACTGGACATTGATTGAGGAGGTAAAGATGCTCACACTTTTTATTTGGTTCTGTATGTATGGTCTCCTGATTTATACGGTCATTTACCTGGCCAGTGGGGGACCCGGAAAGCGGGATTAAACCATGCAATATCTAACGTACGTTGACGCTGCGGGAATACCGCAGCCCGTTATTAAACACTCCAGGGGCAAGTCGTTTAGCTGGGGCCGTATCACCAGCCCCAGCCTCCTGGAGATCCAGTCAATTATAGATTCGCAGTATGGGAGGATAAAAATGCAGGTAAAAATTTCGGTAGGATTAGAAACCACGGTAAAGGAAGCAGAGACGGACATCATCGAAGCCGTCAATTTTAAAAAATCAGCCCGATTAACCATTCGGCCGGACGAAGGAACTGCCCTTTCCGACGTCCGCAGGGATCTGGACCGACTCGTCGGACGAGACCTCGCTCTCGTCAGTACCATAAAGTCCATAATTCGGGAATCCGTCAACATTGAGCGGATGGCAACCCGGTTGGTCCCTACTTTCGGAAAGCTTGGAATCGAAGCCAGTATCACCGATTCCGGGGGCCAGTCTGCGGACCTGACCTTGACCTCCGGGGGCGAACCCCTCACCTCCAGGGATATCCCATTTTTGGTCCTCATCCTGCGCAGAATCGCGGAGAGGGCGAATAGGGCCATGTCCGCCACCGATCACCCGTTTACCGTATTTGACCTGAAGCAGGCATTGCGCTTTATACACGAGGCCAAAAACGGAGACCCGGAAGCGGAAGAGTCACTGGCATGGTTTGACGTCCGGGAACTAGCCGAATTCAAGAAAAAACCCGTCGAATTAAAGAAGCCGAAGCCACCCCGTGCCAGGAAAAAGGTACGGGAGGCAGCCGACACCGAAAACCCTCAGAAACCGGGGGCTGCGAGCCTCACGGAGCTGTGCTGATCAATGAACCCGAATCCGAACCCGAACCCGAACCCGATCCAGTCCAGGCTATGATTGACGCAGTCGTCATTCCCGAATTTCGGGAGCAGGGACAGGGTCCCGTCATTAACTGTTCACCCTATACCGCACGAATTTCGAAACGGGCATGTATTACGAACCTGCACATTGCAGTGGATACCGCCATCAGTCTGCTCCAGGGCGAATCCATATTCCAGGCACCGGATTCCCGCGTCAACCGAATGGTTATTTGTGGGTCCTGCCAGTGCGCCAGCCCCGAAATCTGGGCGCTTACTAAATTTGCTTTTCAGAAGTCCGGAAACATTCTAGTTAACAGAATTGACAATTACAACGAGTGGGGTCCTGACCCCGAAGTATCCAGAATCAAAAAATCAAAACGAGACATCAAATGGAGGGGGGTGAACGCTGACCGTCTAGCAGCAATGAGAGCAGAACGTTGGAGGAACGCCAAAATCGAAAAACTAGAGGAGAGAATCAATGGAGAATGAATTACGCGATGCAATGAAAATGCGGTTGCGGGCCAAGACCCTGACCGACGAGGCCAAATCCCTGAATACTGCGGCTAACAAAATCATCATGCCGCTCCTGGTCGCCCACGGACTCGAAGCCTATGAGAGCGATTTGGGTACCGTGTCTATCCGCAAATCCTCGGGGTTTACACTCAACCGGGACAAGCTGGTCGAGTCCATGCTGCTGGCTGGGTTGCCCCCGGAAAAGGTCGAGTCCATTATGGAGCAGTCCGGGAATCCCTGGACGCGGGAATACGTCGAATTCAGGGCTTCCAAATCCGGGTAGCAACACCCTCACTGACCCATCAACGTGCAAGGATGACCCAAAGGAGTTCGCTCCCAGGGTCATCCCGCAATTGACGATGCCTCCCTGGGGCGAAATCCGGGGCGCTTCCCGAGAGCGATATCTCGGGTCTTTTTTTATGTCCGGAATCAGGGGGTTGGTTCGGGGTTAATGACTGGTTCAGCCGACATTTCAAGTGCCATCAGAATCCGGCAAGAGGCCTGGGCCAGGTGGGGGTGGGGTTTCCCCCCGATCTTCCCATTGGGTTTCGAGGCAAGGTACGCAATGATGTGGGAGAGGGCGTGATTCAGATGTTCAGCTTCAGGAATTTCGCGCCAGTCATTGGGACCACGCCCCGCCAATTCACCCCCGCGCATAATGGCTGCAGTCTTGGCAAGACCTGCAGGGGGAAGCAAATGGTATGCAAACGGGATGAAGCTGGTCTTGCCTCCAAACCTCTCATCCTTCTCATCAGATTCGGCTAGTTTCAAAAAATCCATAGTTTTCCTTTCCTGTCCCGGAGAGCGAATACCCCCGGAGAGCGAATAGGTTCCGGGGGCGAATAGGTTCCGGGAGCGAATTTCAGTAGGGGGTTTCATCTTCCAGTATCACCATGTCATCATGTCCCGGACCAGTACCAACATAGCGAACCGGGACCCCTCCGAAGTTTTCCATCTTGACAATAAAGTCTCTCACCTTATCAGAAATCCCAATTTCACCATACACTGACCAGTCAAGGTAATTTGCAAACTGCAGACATAATTCGTCAGGTTGGCATACGGTCAGGAAGTGCCTGAATCTTTTCCACGAGAACTCGAACACGCGCCGGGGCAGTTTGGTCGTCGTCGTGATCTCCCCAAATGAACTGGGGGAACCGGGATATCCGGAGCGGCGGGCCACTTCATCCCATGTGATCTCAGCCGCTTCAGCATATGGACCAGACGTTCCGGTTCGGTTATTCACCCGAATCGGGTAGGGGCGAATAACCCCGAAAACCCTTCCGACACGGGACGGGGCCACACCAGCTTCGGCAGCGGCCATCGATGGATTTATCATCTTGGAAGTGGAATACTTCGGGTCGATCCCGTGTTCCAGATCAAGATCGAATCCCTGCGTGGATTCGCACAAAACCCTTTCCCGGTTATCCAGGCGGTTGTTGATTAGGACAGCAGCGGGTTCCTTCAAAACGTTGACCCCGAGTTCCCGAAATTCATGGTCAACAGTCCCCACCAGGAGGTGACCCCCAATCCGCCTGATTTTCCCGATTCGGCACTCCCCGATTCCCTGAAGGGTTGACCCGATGTCGGACATTTTGCCTCGGGCTTCCGCTTCAATATGGTCCGGGGTAATTACCGACGCTCGGGGGTCAATGTGGATTCGGGTCGGATCAATCTCCAGATCCTTAATTTCCTTGGCCAGAATTAGGGGGTTGATTAGTGATGTAGCGGTAAGGACCACGGGACAGTCACACGTCACCATCCCGATTGGCAAATGATAACTCACCTTTTTGGTCCCATCGGGAAGCACCACGGTGTGACCCGCATTGGGCGAGGCACTCATGACCAGCAGATCGGGTTTTTCCTTAGCGCAGAGCCAGCCACTGAATTTTCCTTTAGCTTCCGACCCCGCCTGGCCCCCTACAACAATTGACATTTTTCCATTTGGTAACATTTAATTCTCCTGTTTTATGGTTTACGTTCAGCCAGTTTCTTCAGTCGTTCCACCTCCTTTTTAAGTTTATAATCCTTCCGTTGCTTCGCGTCAAGATCCTTATACCTGGTCTGCCCGAAGCGAACCTTGACGTAACCCATCGGGTTTTCCCTCAACCGGCGAAGCAGTCTTTCCTTTTCCCGGTTCAACTTCCTGCGGGAATTCCGGTAGGGCGAATACTCCCACGCATCGGACTTGTCAAGCTCCTGGTCGATGAGGTAAATTCGGGTTTCGATTTCCTCTCTTGTTTTTACGTGTCCTGGATCATCCATTTCCAGTGCGCTGTTGCGTTTGTGCGCTTCCCCCCTCTTTCTTTTACGTGTCCTGGGTCATCCATTTCCAGTGCGTTCGTGTCCTTGTGCGTAACCTTTTCTTTTTTTGAAACCCTGATTACATTTTACCACGGGGGAGGCGTTACCGCAACCTATCTTCCCACACAGCCCACCACGTGGTAAAATGAAGTCAAAGCTCGGACGGGGAATCGGGGCTCCTTTCTTTCACCAACGTGGTGAATTCACTTACCTGGTTCCCCGTCCGAGCCTTCTTGTTTGGAGGACGAATATGCAATTAGCGGAAAAACAATCGGCGGAGGACTTCCGAATCCCCGCCACTGACACGAAGGGACACTCGTCCCGTTTATGGTTACGATGCATCCCGTCGATGGCGAGGCAGGTGGAGCAAATAGTTCAATCGAAGAGATTCCCGTACCGGACGAAGGGCGACGTTCTCCGCCATGCCCTGCACAGACACGTGAACTGGCTGAACCGCCACGGGAAGGTTAATTCGATCACGGGTCAGGTTGATACGATTCTGGAGATCATGCGGGATGATGAGGCAAACCACGATTTCCGCGTCGTTTTTGACAAGCTGGCGGACCGGATCGCAGCTTACCTTCGGGAACAGGAACGGGGGGAGGCCATGCGGCTGATCCTGGCAGTGCAGAATCACATAGCAAATATGCCGGACGGATTCTGGAAATTGAAGTACGCGAGTGAAGTGAAACGGAGGTACGGGGAACTCATCGGGGGAGCCCGAAAAGCGAACTTGAGGAAAATGGAATGACATGGGTTATTGGGAACGGAATTTTGGTAAACCGGGATTCGGGGTAGGTATTGAATTAAACACAAGTTACTGCGCGATTGCGGCAACCAGGATAATGAACTTGACGCACAGCCGGTGATTGGGTAAAATGGAATCATGGAACATTCTGATAACATAACACCGATACCGCTTGAGCTGCGGAGACTCCGCGAGGACTCCGGCCCAATCAGAGGGGTTCCATCAGCTCAAGCATTCTTTTCTGGGTTGCCTACCAACTCGGGAAGAACCCAACCTTTTTATCACGTTTCGTTTTCAAGGTCAAAAACAGCGTGTCTCTCCAGCGGGGTAGAACTCGCGGACCAAAGTGGGCGTCCTGACGTATGCAAACTTCCCAGACGCCGATCGGACTACCTGCCCCAAATTACTGGACACCAAGAGGTAGTCGTAACGGATAAACAGGTTTAACGCGACGGTTCACCACCGGGGCGGGCTGGCAACCACAACTGCACCTGATAATTCCGCTTTGACCCAATAACGCGGGGTCGCGTCCGGGGATAACCATGTTCACGGGAGAAAACATGAACACGCTACCACCACCAAATGCATTCGGGCTACCCGCAAAATTTAACAAATGGCGGGAAAACCAGAGCGAAGCATGCCAATCGATCCTGGATACTGACCGACGTTTCCTGATTCAGGTTTGTCCTACGGGTTTCGGAAAATCAGTAACCTACGTCACTGCAGCGGCACTTTCCGAGGGGCGAACTGCGATCCTGACGTCCACGAAGGGACTGCAGCAACAATTGGTTTCGGAATTTGGGTCCATAGTTGCTGACATTCGGGGACGGGGCAACTACAAATGCCGCCTGAATTCCAAGACCACGTGTGATTATGGCCCCTGCAGCCTTGGCCTGAAATGTTCATTGAAGATCGAAGGCGGTTGCGAGTATTTCGACGCGGTCCAAACCGCCACCAAATCCAAAATCGTAGTCACCAATTATTCATATTGGTGTTACCAAAATGGGTTCAGTCGCGGACTTGGAAAGTTTGACCGGATCATCCTGGATGAAGCGCACGCAGCCCCCGACCACGTTATTGACTACCTGAGTATTACGTTGAGGAAGGACGATATCCTGAGCCTGAAATCCGTCCCCGAATCCGTCCCGGAATGGGTCGAATGGTCCAGAACACACCAACATTCCGTGATGGAAGAAATGATCGACGCGAAATACCGGAGGAAGGAGAAGCGATTCATCCGTTTGAAGCGAACCCTGGGTCTCCTGGAGCGAATAGAGGATATTGACGAATCCTGGGTCTGGGAGGACGCCGGAAAATTCGTGACCCTGAGCCCGGTATGGCCCGGACCATACACGGAGAGTGCGTTGTTCCTCGGGGTACCCCGCGTGGTCCTGACTTCCGCCACTGTCGTGGAGAAGACCGCGCGCCTTCTCGGGATCGAACGTCGGAACACCAAATTCCAGGAGTACCCACACTCGTTCCCCGTTAAGAATCGCCCCTTGATCCATATCCCAACGGTACGTATGAATTTCCGAAATGGGGCCATGGAGGAGCGAATGTGGCTTACCCGAGTGGATCAGATAATTAGGGAGCGAATAGGGGAGAAGGGGATTATTCACACGGTCAGCTACGCCCGGCGCGATGCTGTCCTGGCCCACTCCCGGTACGCTGACCACATGATAACCCATGCCCGGCTCGACACACAAAAACGGGTAATGGAATTCAAACGAAGTTCTGCCCCTGCTATACTGGTATCACCATCGATGGCCACCGGATGGGATTTTCCCGATGATGAATGTCGATGGCAAATTATTGTGAAGTTACCGTACCCCGACACCAGGGGGGCAATCATGAAAGCCCGCGCTAAGGACAAAGAGTTTACATCGTACCTTGTCGCACAACAGTTAATTCAAGCAACGGGAAGGGGGGTGAGATCAAAAACCGATTACTGCGAGACGTACATCTTGGATAACAACATCACTTGGTACATAACCCAAAACAAAAATCTGTTAGTGAGTTGGTTCACCGGCGCATACCGGGTGTCCAACACGGTCCCGAAAGGGAGAAAGGAAAACTATGGCTAATGCAGCAAGTTTGAATCCGGAAAGTTTTACCGAAGGTGGGGGCTTAATTGATGACGTTGACGTCACGATCAAGGAAGCCCGGTTTGACATGTTCGATTACCAGGGAAAGGTCCCGGCACCGGGTGTCCCGTCCCTCAAGGTAGTAATGGAGGACGAAGAAGGAAACGTCATGGATCAGTATTACTCCATGGGGTCGGCCAAGGATTGGGCACCCTCCGAGGATGGTACGCAGCTAATCTCGATCGGCAGTGCCCCCGGAATTCGTATGTCCAGCAACGGTGGTCTCTTCCTGAAGTCGCTGATCGACTCCGGATTCCCCACTGATAAGCTCGGGGATGACATTTCGGTGATCGATGGGATGAAAGCCCACGTGAACCGAATCCCGATGCCCAAGCGTGCCGGGGTTGCCCAATCCGATGCTCAAAAGGAGCGGGAAGAGAAATACGGACCCCCGACGCTGCTCGTGGTTTCTGATATTGTGACCCTGCCGTGGGAGAAAAAGGGAAAGGCCAAACCCAAGGGAAAGGCCAAACCCAAGGAAGCCGACACCGGGGACATCGACGAGAAGTCCACGGAAGTAATCATGTCCATCCTGGCTGAAGCGGGGGGCGAAGTCGCCAAAAAAGAACTACCGGCGAAGGTGTTTGCGGCCCTGAAGGATGATGATGACCGGAACGCAGTGGTCCAGAGGGTGTTCGAGGACGAATTTCTGGAAAGCGGCCCCTGGTCATACGCCAAGGGCAAAATCAAGTTGGGTTAATCCATTGTGGGCTGGGGGGCAACCCCTGGCCCCCAGGAGGAAACCATGAAATACAAGATCGAGGGCTACGTCAGCCCGTTCGTCTGGTGTCCCAACGATGTAATCATGACGTCAGAGGGGAAAAAGAACAATACGGTGGGACCCAATATGCACGTGAACGTGTGCCTATCCCGAGGTTGCTGCTGCGACAATCTGGAGAAGAAAATCGAGGAGTTAAATGATAACAAGATACTCAACACCTGAGATGTCCGAAGTATGGTCGGACGAAGCCCGAATCAACCGGTGGCTTGCCGTCGAGAAGGTGGTCGCGGAGGTAATGGAAGACCGGGAGATAATTCCTCCCGGAATTTCAGCCCGATTCCCGAAGCAGATCTTACCGTCCACCGTAGCTTTTGAGGAAACCCGAACGAAGCATGACTTTGTTGCGTTTCTCAACGTTCTCCGCAATGCCGTTGGGCGTCCCGAGTCCCGTTGGGTTCACTTCGGACTCACATCCTCCGACATCATTGATACGGCTCTGTCCCTGACCCTCCGCCGGTCATCCATAATCCTGACGGGGCGAATTATGGAACTCCTGGATGACTTGGATGATCTGATCCGGAAACACAAGGGAACATTGATGGCAGGGCGAACCCATGGGGTATACGCGGAACCAATCACGTTTGGTTTCCGGATGGCAGCCTGGTCGGCCGCGATTTTCCGTGCCAGCGAAATGATTGAGTTTACTGAACCCGGAACCGGAATGATATCCGGGAGTGTCGGAACCCACGCGAACGTGTCTCGGGATGTCGAGCGGGACGTTTGCGACCGGCTGCAACTGGCACCGGAACGTTTTTCAACGCAGATTATCCCCAGGGATCGTCATACCAACGTCATTCTGGCCCTGGCATCGTACGGAGCCGTGTTAGAAAAGGCTTCTTTGGATTTGCGCCTGATGGCATCCCGAGGTGAAATTGCCGAGTCGTTTGGCCCGGAACAGGTGGGCTCATCCTCGATGCCGCACAAAAGGAACCCGATCGGGTTTGAGAATATATGTGGGGTGGCACGTCTCCTGCGCAGTTACACGATGCCAGCACTGGAAAACGTTGCGGTTTGGGATGAACGTGACATCAGCCATTCCTCCGTTGAACGCGTGATTCTTCCCGACGCGTTCCAACTGGCAGATTATGCCACCCGGCGCTTCTCGAACCTGATCCGGACACTGAAGGTGGATTCACGCGTAATGGAGGATGGGATAAACTGCTCACTGAACTGTCAGGGTCTGGTGTTGGAACTTGTACGTGCGGGATATGGGCGCAGGGAAGCGGAACGGATGGTGCGGGATTTGGATTCGGGGAGCCTGAAATCCGATGTAGTTATCAAGGCTACCGGGATCGATCGGCATTTTGTGGCAATTCGAAAGGAACTCAGTGGATATTGAAACGAAAGATGTAAAATGGCCTCGGGTCATGTGGGATGATACGGAAGACCGCCGGGATGGGTTGCACTTGGGGGATCTGATTCGTTCTCTTGCTAACCGTAGTGGAATGGGGTATAAGGGTAAGGGATTCAACGATATGGAATTGACCGCTGAGATTGGACTTCTCTGGGAGGATATGCTGTCCCGAATTATGGGGGACAAGTATGCACATCGACCCCCGCAGATCCAACTCGACGGAATTTGGATGTCACCTGACGGAATCGGCCCTGATCCCGAGGGCGAATTTCACCTCGCGGTTGAAGAATACAAAGCGACATGGTCTTCGTCGAAACGCTGCCCCACTGAGAATTTCCGGTATATGACGCAGGTTAAATCCTACTGCCATGCCGTAGGGACCCGCTGTGCAATCATGAGGATTTTTCACATCATGGGGGATTACCGTGGTTCGGGTCCACTTTACCGAGTGTCCCGAATAGTATTTGATGAAGAGGAACTTCGGATTAATTGGGAAATGATACTCGGGGAAAGGGATAGAGAAAATGAAAGGTGAAATGTATATGTGCACCGGGTGTATAAGTCTGGTTCCGGGGGTAAAGGTTTTGGGTACTGCACCGTCCGGGTCCAAATGTGTCTGGTGTGACGACTCTAAACCCCGCCGGGTGGAGGTAAATATGTGCGATGATTACCAACCGGCGGATTGGGTAACACCACAGAGGCCAGAGGGTGAACCCTGGTATATAACGGGGTACTTAAAAAATCGGAGGGTAGCATGAAGAATAATTGATATGGGATTTGTATCGGCGGACAAAATGGAATCGCCTGACCGGATTATACTGTCTGTGGAGGGTGCCGAGAAGCAGGGGAAAACCCACTTTGCACTGACTGCCCCCGGCCCCACGATCCTATTTTCCCTGGATATCGGGGAGGAGGGTGTGGTACAGAAATTCAGTGACGTATACGTGATGCCGATGGGGGGTTCCAACCACGAAGCCGAGTTTTCCCGTTTCCGATCTGTGTATTCGGAGATGCTGGCGGATAAGGACGTCCGGACCATTGTTCTGGACACCGCAACCGAAGTGTGGGAGCTGCTGCGTATGGCGCGATTCGGGAAACTGACCCAGGTTATGCCGTACCAATATGGGCCGGTGAATGCGGAGTACCGCGCTATGATTCGGGAAGCCTACGAATCGGACAAGAACTTGATCCTGCTGCACAAGGTGAAAGCCAAATACGTGAATGACAAGAAAACCAACGAGTGGGAGAGGGCCGGGTTCGCGGACACCGGATTTCTGGTTCAGGTTAATGCGATGGTCTATCGGGATGATGACGGGGGCGAATTCAATATTTACATTAGGGACTGCCGGAAAAACCCGGATCTTGCCGGGGAGACCCTGTCCGGACCCCTGTGCAACTTCGAAATCCTGAGCCAAATGGTGAATTCATGAATATGATGGGTGGGAAATGGAGACAGGGGAAGAAAATTGCTGAAGTTATGAGGCCCGCTCTGTCGAAGGTAAACACCTACTATGAACCGTTTTGTGGTGCGCTGGGGGTGGCGTTCAGGGTAGGGGAATTTTTCCCCGGAAGAATGATCATGTCCGATGCCAATGAAGCAATTATCACAATGTGGATTGCCCTGGCCAATGGGTGGGAACCCCCCGACGTAGTGACGGAGGATATGTACAATGAGGTAAAAAGAACCCGTGACCCAAAGGACCCGATGACCGCGTACTGTGGGCACGGTATGTCCTTCGGGGGTAAATGGTTCGGGGGTTATGCCAGGAATAGGGCTGGAACCGATTATTCGGTGAACCTCAAGCGGAGTGTGAATCTCAAGCGGAGTTCCAAAATGGACTTTCGTTGTATGGATTATAGGGATGTTGTGGATTCCGATTGTGTATTCTACTTGGACCCTCCGTACTGGGGAAGGACTCGTGCTCACCTTCCTGACTTGGATCAGGATGAATTCTGGGATTACGCCAGAACTTTGGTTGCGTTGAACAACCGTGTATTTATTACGGAATTCTCCTTCCCCTCGGATTTCGTT
>JGI11705J14877_10001585_pt1 | contig 12877 bp, 7 predicted proteins | sample Etolaghawater15m_FD_14877 | JGI IMG/M metagenome (IMG submission 14877) | reverse complement strand
GGAAGAACCAAGTCCTCTTTAACGACGGTAATGGCTTTTTCCATCATGCCATCTACAGTCATTTGGTATTTCATCTGATTTAAGTCGGAGAGGAGGTTATCGGTATCTACAGGCACATTGTTATGCAAACCCATGTCGTATTTTGCTGAGAGTATCTTAAGGCACGACTTACGGATCTGATTCATCAGTTCTGGTTTTTCTTTAAGTGCAGCTTTTATTTTGGTGATAGAAGAAGCCACGTTATCAGGAATAAGTAAAATGTCGTTTCCGGCTTCGAGGGCTTTCAGCGACACTTCTCCCTGTTCATAATACTTTGTAACTCCTTTCATATCAAGGCCGTCGGTAATGATCAGCCCGCTAAAGCCCAACGAATCCTGCAACCAACCGGTAACGATAGGTTTCGACAGCGTGGCTGGCCTGTTGGGGTGGGCATCGAGTATCGGCACACTTACGTGAGCTACCATGACGCTTTTTACCCCTTGATCGATCAGAAACTGAAAAGGGAGAAAGTCGTCGTTTTTAATCGTACGGAGCGAGGAGTTGATTACGGGAAGGTCGGCATGAGAATCGATGTGGGTGTTGCCATGACCCGGGAAATGCTTGGCACAGGCAATGATGCCTCCATCCTGCATTCCACGCATATACAGGTCAGCTTTTTCGGAAACCAAAGCCGGATCTTCGCCAAACGAACGCATCCCGATAACCGGGTTAAGCGGATTGCTGTTGACATCCACCACCGGAGCAAAGTTGATTTGAATGCCCATCCTGCGGCATTGCTCTGCTACCTGTCGGCCCATGTGATAAATAAGTTGGTCGTTTGTCATCGCGCCTAAGGTCATTTGCAACGGGTAGCTCACCGTGTTGGCCAGGCGCATGCCTAAGCCCCACTCGGCATCAATGCTCACAAACAAGGGTATTGTAGCTATCGAATTCCAGCGATTTGTTTGTTTTGCCTGCGCCAGGGGATTTCCACCAAAAAATACGACGCCCCCAATGTTATAGTCACGGATAAGGGTATCGATGGAAGAAAGATAATCCTGATTGGGATAGTTGGCCCGCACAAAAAACAACTGGCCAATTTTTTCGTTGAGTGATAGCGCATTGTAAACCGAATCAACCCAGTGGGCTTTTTCATCCACCACCACTATTTTTTCCTGTGAAAGCAGCACCTGCGACAAAACAACCAAAAACAACACCACAAACCACCGTTTCATACTACTACCTTTTATAATACACTTAAATAAGCCGACAAATTTAGTTTTTTTTGGTTAGAGGGAATTTACAACTTAAAAGGATAGAACGAACCGCCAAAATAGCGTACCTTTGCGCCTTTAAATAATCGCCTTCCGGGCGCAAACATCTGAAATACTATCAATTAGCATGGGTACGATTACAGAATTAGAAAAATTCGCTTCACAAGTAAGGCGAGATATCATCAGGATGGTTCATGCCGTTCAATCAGGTCATCCCGGCGGATCACTCGGCTCTGCTGACTTTATGACCGCCATGTTTCAGGAAATAATGGACATCCACCCTGAAAATTTTGACATGACCGGATCAAACGAAGATATCTTCATTTTATCGAACGGACATCTTAGTCCTTTATATTATAGCGTCATGGCCCGAAGCGGTTATTTCCCTGTTAGCGAGTTGGCGACTTTCAGAAAACTACATTCCCGTCTTCAAGGACATCCGGCCACCATGGAGAAATTGCCCGGCATAAGAATTGCCACCGGGTCTCTTGGACAAGGACTTTCAGTAGCAACAGGGCTGGCCTTGTCGAAAAAGCTTAAAAACGACAACCATACGGTTTTTTGCCTCATGGGTGATGGCGAAATTCAGGAAGGTCAGGTGTGGGAAGCAGCCATGTATGTCGGTGGTCATCAGGTGAATAACCTGGTTGGCATTATCGATTACAACAAAAAACAAATCGACGGTGCCACGGATAACGTGCTTCCTCTGGGTGATGTTAAAGCCAAATTTGAAGCTTTTGGATGGCAGGTGACCGAACTTGAAGGCAATAACATGAGCGCGGTGGTAAACACCATGAAAACCATCAAAGCCAATTCAGGAAAAGGGAAACCTGATTTGGTGCTTATGCACACCGAAATGGGTCAGGGCGTCGATTTTATGACAGGAACCCACAAATGGCATGGATCTGCCCCCAACGATGAACAGACCAAAATAGCACTCAGTCAGTTACCTGAAACACTGGGAGATTATTAAGGTGGTTGCTCCCGGGATAATATGGCGCGGTTTTCGCCTTGTGGCTTTGCCTTTACTACTGGCTCTGTTTTCTATTCCCAAAGTCGGTGCGCAAACTCCTGCCAAAACAGTTCCCGAAACAAGAATTCTTTTTTTACTCGATGCCTCACAAAGCATGTACGGGGTTTGGCATGGCGACCGAAAATACATGGTTGCACGGCAAATTCTGAGCGATGTACTTGATTCATTGGCCACACATCAAAATGTACAGGTGGCTTTGCGTGTTTACGGTCACCTGAAACCTTATCCTCCGCAAGATTGCAACGACACACGACTCGAAGTACCGTTCGGCCCATCGCAAACCGAAGACATAAAAAAAGTGCTTTCGCAGATAAAACCCAAAGGCACTTCACCCATTGCCATGGCGCTCGAAAGAACAGAGAATGATTTCCCTCCTTGTAGTTCGTGCCGTAATATTGTCATTTTGATAACCGATGGGCTGGAAGAATGTGGTGGCGATATCTGTGAGGTGAGTGCGCGCCTCCAGCAGAAAAATATTTTTCTAAAGCCCTATATCCTGGGCTTAGGACAAAATATGGAAGAAAGCTACGACTGCGCGGGATACTACTTCAATGCCGAAAATAAGTTGGAGTTCTCCAGAGCCTTGAATATTATCATTACAAAAATCCTGAACAAAACAAGCTTGCAGGTGAATTTACTGGATGCCCAAAACCGACCGACAGAAACAAATGTAAACCTCACCTTCATCAACAGTAAAACGAATGAAGTTATTGAAAACTATATCCATACGCTCAACTCAAAAGGAGTACCCGACACGCTGAATCTTGATCCTGATTTTGAATACAACATTGTTGTCAACACCCTGCCGCCGTGGTAATCGAGGAGGTAAGTCTTACCAAAGGCCAGCACAACATTGTGGCCGCCAGCACACCCCGTGGGGGATTACAGATCGCACTGAAAAGCAATACACAACCTAATGTTAATCCTGCTGTGCTTGTTTATCTGCCGGATGAGCAAACGCAACTTAACATTCAATATCCTTTCAAACAGCTCAATACTTACAAGGTAACTACCGCGTTCAGGTGCTGACCCTTCCGGTTACAACCCTTGAAAACGTGAACATTGAAGCCGGAAAAACCACCCAGATACTCATTGACAATCCGGGCATTCTGAGCATCCTAAAGAAAATAAAAGGTTACGGCAGCCTCTATATTTTAAAACCGGATGGCAGCCAGGAATGGGTAGTCGACATCAACAGCGAGTCCGACAACAACGAATCCTATTATCTGCAACCGGGCACATATAAGCTTGTTTTCCGACCAAGATTTTCGATGCAATCCATTCACACAAAAAATATCAACTTTAACATTACTTCGTTTAAAACCACGAGAATAAACCTTTAAGACATGCATACCTATCAAATTATCGATTACCGCGACACACGCTCCGGGTTTGGGGCAGGACTTCAAGAGCTTGGACACAGCAACCCGCAGGTGGTGGCTTTGATAGCCGACCTCACCGGCTCACTTAAAATGGATGCTTTCGCGGCTGAGTTCCCCGAAAGATTCTTCCAAATGGGAATCGCTGAAGCCAACATGATGGGTGTTGCTGCCGGACTGGCTACTGCCGGTTTTATTCCTTACACCGGCACTTTTGCCAATTTCAGTACCGGCAGGGTATACGACCAAATCAGACAATCTATTGCCTACTCAGAGAAGAATGTAAAGATTTGTGCATCCCACGCCGGCATTACGCTTGGTGAAGATGGTGCTACCCACCAGATTCTGGAAGATATAGGCCTCATGAAAATGCTGCCCGGCATGACTGTGATAAACACTTGCGATTTCAACCAGACAAAAATGGCCACCAAAGCCATTGCCGGTTACAATGGGCCTGTTTACCTCCGTTTCGGACGCCCCAAAGTGCCTAATTTCATTCCATCAGACACTGACTTTGTTATCGGCAAGGGCATCCTGCTGAAAGAAGGCCGTGACGTGACCATTGTGGCTACGGGTCACTTGGTGTGGGAAGCGCTGGAAGCCGCCAAAATACTGCAAACCTTAGGCATTGATGCGGAGGTAATTAACATCCACACCATCAAACCCCTCGACAAGGAATTACTGCTGCAGTCGGTGCAAAAAACGAAGTGTGTGGTTACTGCCGAAGAACATCAGAAAAATGGCGGACTTGGCGACAGCGTTGCGCAGCTTCTGTCTTTAGAATTTCCGGCTCCTATGGAATATGTAGCTGTAAACGATCAGTTTGGACAAAGTGGCACTCCCGAAGAACTGATGGAATACTATAAGCTCAACGCCCCGGCTATAGTGGAGGCTGTTAAAAAAGTTAAAGCACGGAAATAACCGACATTTCTATTTTCAGGATTTTACTACTTTCGTGGATTATCATTTTATTCAAAAAAGGTGATCAATCGTCTTTCTTTTGTTTTGTTAATTGGAGTGCTTATCGGCCTAAGCCAGAGTCCGGTATACGCTCAGGACTGCCAAACACTTAAGATTACAGCCCCTGCTTATTTACTTCTCGACAACAAGGCCGTCCACATTGAACAAGACACCTCCATTGTGGTTTGCCAACAGTATGTCCTGCTCACAGAGAATAACGGGTATAACTTTTATAAAAAATTGATCAAAGCCTCCAACAAAAACGTATTTCTAAAAGAAATTTACAAAATGGCTCTGGCGAGTCCGCCTCCCGACACAGTGCTCGAAAAACAAAACATGATTAAAGCCGAAGACGTGTACCAGGCTTTCGAAGGTCGACCTATAAGTAAAATTAAAATTCAGGTACTTAAACCTTTTGGGCCAACCATCGCCGATACCAACCGTCCGGTGGTTACTTTCGTTGAAAAAGCCCTAAACCCAACGCATGTGAATACAAGAGATTATATTATCAGGAACAAACTCCTCTTCGAAGTTCACGATACCATAAACCCCTTGCTGATGGTTGAAAATGCACGCATACTTACCAACCTCAACTATTTGCAGGATGCCTCCATCGTGGTAAGTCCGGCTGAGGGCGACTCAGTGGACGTTTTGGTATTGGTAAAAGACAAATTCCCCTGGCTCGTTGTGCCCAACATTTACAGTGCTACAAAATACAGCCTGTATGCAAAGCAAGCCAACATACTTGGAACAGGGCAAGGGCTTGGTTTGGGTCTTACGCTCGACACCAAAAGCAAACCCGTGTTTTACCTCTCCGAAGTGGGATATTACATCAACAATCTGTACAAGCAGATTGACCTGATGACGGCTTACCAGATTTCTGAAAACAGCCAAAAAACACAACTAAGACTAGACAGGCAACTTGTCCCAACCAAAGTAAACCTATCGGGAGGACTTGAAATTTCACAAACTCTTGAAAACATGGTCGCCGACCCAACAAATATCGACAAAAGCCAGTACTTCTTCAAATATATGTATTACGATGTATGGGCATCCTATTTATTTACCCTGCAAAGTATTTTCCCTCAGATCAACAACAAAAATATTTATCTGATTCCGGGTTTGAGGTTAAGCAAGAAAAACTATTCCGACCGTCCTGTAGTTAGCCCCGACACCAACAGCAGGTACTACAATTACGATTACTTACTTGGAAATGTGGTTGTTGCCGCACAAGACTATTACCGAACCAACTACTTACTCAAATTTGGACAAGCTGAATTTCTTCCTTATGGATTTCAGGTGAGTTTAACCGGTGGCTATTCCTGGACAGAATTCATGCAAAAACCATACATCGGGGCAGGTTTTTCATTCACCTCTCACCAAACCCATTTGGGCTTTATTTTTGCCCGGCTTGATGTGGGAACACATTTTACAGAGGTGGCCGAACAAGGCGCTTTCAACTTAAACCTTATCCACCTGACCGATTTGATTGTAAGAAACAAAAACAAATACAGGGTACTAACGCAACTCAACGTTACCACAGGCATTAACCGCTTTTCCAACGACCTGCTATATATAGGTGAGAACTATGGCTTTATAGGTCTTGACTCGAAAACCTTTTATGGTGAGGAGCGAATATTTCTGGAAAGCACCTTTGTAAACTACACCTCCTGGTATTTGTTTGGTTTTCGCATTGCACTCGAAGGCTTTGCCAGCATTGGAACTATTGGACCGCAAGACATTAAACTTACCAACCGTCAACTCATTTCGAGCGTTGGCGCAGGCCTTTATGTCAGAAACGATTTTCTGGTCTTCGATGCTTTTGAAGTAAAAATCGCCTATTTCCCTGTAACACCGGCTGGAGTGAGTCATTTTGGTTTCTCGCTCGCCTCTAAGGAGTTGTTCTCGAAACTAAACTTCCTGTTCACGCAACCCCGGCAGGCCGCCTACAACTAAAAAAGCGCAGAAGTCACCCCCCCGCGCTTTTCCTCAGGTTAATGAGTATTTACCCTTTATAAAAAGGTGTTTTAACAACAATAGCTTTTGAAGCTTTGTTCCTGATTTGAATAAAAATCTCCGATCCTTCTTTCCACCCTGGTTTTGTCACATAAGCCATCCCAATTCCTTGTTTCAGCATGGGCGACATTGTTCCTGAGGTTACATGCCCCATATGATTTCCCTCCGCATCCACTACTTCGTAATGGTGTCGGGGAATAGCACGATCTTCCATCACAAACGCTTTCAAACGGTAAGTTACACCGTCAGTCTTTTGCGATTCAAACAAAGGCCTGTCGATAAAATCGTTGCCTTCAACAAATTTGGTAATCCAACCCAATCCGGCAGAAATGGGCGAGGTAGTGTCGTCAATATCGTTGCCATACAGGCAAAAGCCAGCTTCCAGGCGCAGCGTATCGCGTGCTCCCAGCCCAATGGGTTTTATCCCAAAAGCTTCACCGGCACGAAGCACTTCCGTGTAGATATGAACCGCGTCTGCATTTTTCATGTAGATCTCGCATCCACCTGATCCGGTATAACCAGTTGTAGAGAAAATCACGTCCTTTACTCCGGCAAATTCAAGTACCTTAAAAGTGTAATACTCCATATCTTCAACAGATGTGGAAGTAAGAGCCTGCATGGCTTTCAATGCCAAAGGACCTTGCACGGCCAGCTGACTGTAGTCGTCACTTACGTTGGTAAGCTTAGCTCCCATGGTATTGTGACTGCTTACATGTGCAAAATCCTTGTCGATGTTAGAGGCATTTACCACCAAAAGGTATTTCTCGGCGTCAAAACGATACACCAGCAAGTCGTCAACGATGCCCCCTTTGCCATTTGGAAAGCAGCTGTACTGAACCTTTCCGTCGTGCAAGGCGGCCACGTCGTTGGTGGTCACTTTTTGAACCAGATCGAAAGCATGTGGCCCTTCAACCCAAAACTCACCCATGTGTGATACATCAAAAACGCCCAGTTTCTGACGAACGGTTTCGTGCTCAATATTTATTCCTTCAAATTGTACAGGCATGTCAAATCCTACGAATTCAACCATTTTTGCACCCATTTCACGGTGCATGGCATTCAAAGCTGTTTTTTTCATGATGATGTGTGTATTTATCCTGCAAAATTAATTTTTTGCACCATACAAAACCTGTTTGTTGTGAAAACATTCACATTAATAAATTCTCACCTTTAATGATGGCATACAAATAACGCCAACGATTGAAATAAACCTTTGGGTATGGAAAAAGCCACTAACTAAACTTTGGGAGCTTCTTCCGCAAACAAGTGGATGGTTTAACCCTGTAAAACTTACATTAACTGTAGATTTGCAAAAAAACGCCGATATGATACACAGAATTGCACTTGTAGCACACGACAACAGAAAAAACGACCTGATCGAGTGGGTAAAATTCAACAAAGAAAACCTGCGCGATCACTCCCTGTTCTGTACCGGAACCACGGGAAGCCTTATAGAGAAAGTGTTAGGAGAAAACTACAAGCTCACCCGATTAAAATCCGGACCACTTGGCGGTGATCAACAACTGGGGGCACTTATTGCCGATGAAAAAATTGATTTGCTGATTTTCTTCTGGGATCCCATGTCATCGCACCCACATGATGTAGATGTAAAAGCCCTGCTAAGGCTATCGGTATTGTACAATATTCCTACGGCAAGTAACAGGTCAACCGCCGATTTTATCATCAGCTCGCCTTTATACAACAGCAGTTATCAGCGCATTATAAAAGATTACTCCACATATTTAAACCGAACTTTTTAATCGCACTCTTAATTCGCCAAGAATATTTTATTGCATTTTTCCGTGTGTCTGACAAAACATGTTAACTTTACCTCCTCTTTTTAGAGGGGGATGATGAATTCAGTTTAACTAACACCAAAGACAATGAAAAAATATTTTATAGTGTTAACTATAGCACTTTTTATAATGAGTACAGCCTGTATGCAGAAACCCGAAAAAACCAAAATCACCTACCCCAAAGCAAAAAAAGTAGACACCACAGACATCTATTTCGGACAGTCGGTGGCTGATCCTTACAGATGGCTTGAGGACGACAACTCTGAAGAAACAGCCCAATGGGTGGCAGAGGAGAACAAAATCACTAACGACTATCTCGCCAAAATACCTTTTAGAGAAGATCTCAGGAAACGTTTAACCGAGATTTGGAATTATCCCAAATATGGCGTTCCCTTTAAAAAAGGAGACCGCTATTTCTATTTTAAAAACGATGGCATCCAAAACCAGGGCGTTTTGTACATGCAACAAAACATCGAAGGCCCTTCAGAAGTACTTCTCGATCCAAACACATTGTCAGAAGATGGCACAGTTGCTTTGTCTTCGATGGGTATTAGTAAAGACGGACAATACCTGGCCTACAGCATCGCCAGAGCCGGATCAGACTGGAACGAGATTTTCGTCATGGAAATTAGTTCACGTAAATTGCTTACTGATCACATTCAATGGGTTAAGTTCAGTGGCGTTTCCTGGAAAGACAATGGTTTCTTCTACTCAGGTTATGACGCGCCCGCAGAAGGGGAAGAGCTGAAAGGCCAAAACAGGTTTCATAAGGTATTTTATCACGAACTGGGCACATCGCAATCGAAAGATTTAATCGTATTTGAGGACAAAGACCACCCCTTGCGCACCTGTGCAGGATACACTACTGAAGATGAATCTTTTTTGCTTGTCAGCGAATCGGAAAGCACCAGTGGAAACAGTTTATATGCCGCAAAGCTCACCTCAATAAAGAACATCAGCTTAAAAAAAATCGGCGATGGATTTGATTACGATTATTACGCATTAGACAACATCGGCGACAACCTGATTTTAATGACAAACTATCAAGCCCCCATGCAAAAACTGGTGCTCAGCCACTACACCAACGACAACCCTGAAAAATGGGAAACCCTGATTCCTGAAAAAGAGCAGGTTCTGCAGGGAGCTGGGCTCGTGGGCGACATGCTTTTTACACAATACCTGGAAGACGCCAGCAGCAAAGCCTATTTTTACTCCCTGTCGGGAGAACTAATCCGGGAAATGGAATTGCCATCGATTGGAACACTCAGCGGTTTTAATGGTGAAAAAGGAGACAATACCGCGTTTTATGGCTTCACTTCCTTTACTTCTCCGTCAAGTGTATACAGCTACGACCTAACCACCGGAAAGTCAGAACTCCTTCATGCCTCCGAGGTTGATTTTGACGGCGAACAATACACCACAGAACAGGTGTTTTTCAACAGCAAAGACGGCACACGAATCCCAATGTTCATTGTGCACCGCAACGACATGATCCCGGATGGAAACAATCCCTTGTTCCTTTACGGTTACGGAGGTTTTAATATCAGCATGACCCCAGGTTTCAGTATCAGCAGAGCCGCTTTTCTGGAACAGGGTGGCGTTTTTGTTATGGTCAACCTGAGAGGTGGTGGAGAATATGGTGAGGACTGGCACAAGCAAGGCACACTCATGAATAAGCAAAATGTATTCGACGACTTCATAGCAGCCGCTCATTACCTAATCGAAAACAAATATACTTCTCCTGAGAAACTCGCTATTGCCGGTGGTTCGAACGGAGGACTCCTGGTGGGGGCATGCATGACCCAACAACCTGAACTTTTCAAAGTGGCCATCCCAATGGTTGGTGTGCTGGACATGCTGCGCTACCACAACTTCACCATTGGTTGGGCCTGGGCTACGGACTATGGCCGAAGCGACGATAGCAAGGAGATGTTTGATTACTTATACAGCTACTCACCGCTCCACAACATCAAAGAAGGTGTAAACTACCCTGCAACACTGGCCATTACTGCCGATCACGACGATCGCGTAGTACCAGCCCACACGTTTAAATTCATGGCCACCCTACAGGAAAAAGACGGAGGCAAAAACCCTGTATTGGTGCGTATTGAAACAAAGGCAGGGCATGGAGCCGGAAAACCTACCTCCAAGCAGATAGATGAAGCCGCCGATATGTACAGTTTTATTATGTACAATTTAGGCATGACTCCTGTTTTCTAACTTAACAATTTCTTAACATTGAAGAGTCTGATTTCATAGGCGAATTCAATACTCTTGCAGAGTTTTTCGAAAAACGATTACGATGGAGACTATTTATTTAATTATTGTTGTACTTCTCTTTCTACTGGCCGCGTCTGACCTTGTAGTTGGAGTGAGCAACGACGCCGTTAACTTCCTCAACTCAGCCATCGGAGCGAAAGTAGCTCCGTTTAAGGTGATCATGTTGATTGCCGGGTTAGGCGTTCTGGTGGGCAGTGTTTTTTCATCAGGCATGATGGAAGTGGCCAGAAAAGGAATTTTTAATCCGGGGGAGTTCTATTTCTCCGAAATCATGATTATTTTCCTGGCTGTAATGGTGACCGATGTTATCCTGCTGGATGCATACAACACCATTGGGTTACCTACATCAACCACAGTATCCATTGTTTTTGAGCTTCTTGGTGCTGCTGTTGGTATGGCGACCATAAAAATTATCATGAATGATGATATCACCAGCATAGCTCAATTCATTAATTCATCCAAGGCCCTGGCCATTATTTCCGGGATACTGGTTTCGGTGGTTATTGCTTTCTCTGTTGGGGCAATTATACAGTATATTGCCCGCATCTTGTTCAGCTTTAACTATGAGAAACGCATGAAATACCTCGGGGCTTTGTGGGGAGGTATTTCGTTTACAGCCCTTACTTATTTTATCCTTATCAAAGGAGCTAAGGGTGCTTCGTTCATGTCGGAACAAACTATTGACTATTTCCAACACAATGCCAGCTTAATTCTGGCTGCCAGTTTTGTCGGCTGGACGGTAATTCTTCAGGTACTATATCTGATTTTCAGAATAAACATCCTGAAGATCATTGTTTTGGTAGGTACTTTCTCACTGGCCATGGCTTTTGCCGGAAACGACCTTGTCAATTTCATCGGAGTCCCCCTTGCCGGGTATAACTCCTGGCAAATCTTTAGTTCTGCGGAAGGTGGCGTAGCTACTGATTTTCTGATGACCGGACTGGCCGGAAAGGTAAATACGCCCACCATTTTTCTGGCACTCGCAGGCGTTATCATGGTAATAACACTCTACACTTCAAAAAAAGCCAAGAGTGTGGTTAAAACGTCCCTAGATTTAAGCCGTCAGGTAGAAGGTGATGAGCGTTTCAAACCAAACTGGTTTTCAAAGGCTTTGGTACGTTCGTCAATGAATTTCAATCAGACCTTACGCAATATTGTTCCTAACCCGGTGATCAACTTCATTGAGAAACAATTTGAACCAGTAAAGGCCAAAATGAATGAAAAAGACCCACCTGCTTTCGACCTTATCAGAGCATCGGTAAACCTAACTGTTGCCAGTGTGCTCATCGCCCTAGGAACTTCATTAAAACTTCCCCTGTCGACAACCTACGTTACATTTATGGTCGCAATGGGCTCATCCTTATCAGATAAGGCCTGGGGACGGGAAAGCGCAGTATACAGAATATCAGGAGTGCTTACCGTTATCGGCGGATGGTTTTTTACCGCTTTTAGCGCTTTCGTTGCAGCACTTATTATCGTTTACATCTTTTATTTCGGCGAAATTTATGCCATCGGTGGAATGATGCTAATTGTGTTGTATATTGTATACAGATCCCACAGTTTTCACAAAAAGAATCTGGAAACAACAGGTATCGACACCAAAGAAGTAACCGATTTAAACGACGAGAACATTGGTGAAAAAACAGTAAAAACCGTCATAAAAAACCTGAAGAAAATTGCCACCGCCACCGAAGGCATTGTAACAGGACTGGAAACCGAAGACCGCAAAATGCTGAAAAAAATTCAGCGCGATTTGGATGCCACCACAGCCAAAACAAAATACCTGAAAGACCATATCACGATTATTGTTGATAAGCTGAAGAAGAATTCAACCGATACGGCCTATTATTTCGTTCAGGTATTAGATTACATGCGCGAAATGCTTCACGCCATTTCTTATATCAACAGACCATCACTGGAGCACATCGAAAACAATCACCGTCCGTTTAGTGCCACCCAGATTGCTGAGTTAAAAATGTTGCAGGGGCATCTGACCAAGTTTTTAAACTTGATCATTATCAGTATTGAGACGAAAGACTACAAGAAACAGGAGGAGATACAAGCCGTCCTTAACCAATACCTGAAGCTTATTGATAAATGCAATAAAAACCAGATCAACCGCATCAAAGAAGCGGAATCGGGAACAAGAAACAGTATTCT
>JGI11705J14877_10001579_pt1 | contig 12925 bp, 9 predicted proteins | sample Etolaghawater15m_FD_14877 | JGI IMG/M metagenome (IMG submission 14877) | reverse complement strand
CGCCGATAGTCAGGATCCACCGCCAAGGAGTAGATGCGCGCTAGGGAGGTATTTTCATTCAGAAGCAAAACGAGGTTACCCGCCACCACGCCTTCGACTTCCGCGACCAAGACGACCGCATGGCCCTTATTGATGAGGTGACGGAAGGAACGCTTGGACAAGCGATCCCCTTGGAAACAGCGCTCCTCGATTTCTACTAGACGGGACAGGTCGCTCAGAACAGCCGTGCGTATCATGCGGTACTCCAGCGCGGGTACCCACCGCGCCGTCGCATTGAAGCATTTACGGGGGCTGGCGAATAGAGACAAAAGTATCGACACTGTGAATCTTTGCGTTTCTTTCCATCTCTTTCCCTGGAGTGTGCATGCCCGCCCTGCCGAACCTGTTGGAACGCATCCAAACCCTGATTCGCCTGCCTTCGGTGAGCAGCGCGCATCCAGCGTTCGATACCAGTAATCGTGCAGTGATCGATCAACTGGCCGGCTGGCTCGCTGATCTCGGGTTTCGGATCGAGATTCAGCCACTACCGCTGCAGCCCGACAAAGCCAATCTCATTGCGGTGCTTGGCTCGGGTTCCGGCGGTCTAGTCTTGGCTGGGCACACTGATACGGTGCCCTGGGATGAAGGGCGTTGGAGTCGAGACCCTTTGCAAATGACGGAGGTGGATGGACAGCTGCGCGGTTTGGGCATTGCGGACATGAAGGCATTCTTTTCCATGGTAATTGAGGCGGTGGCTGATCTGCAGACAGCTACCCTGCATCACCCGCTCGTGGTGCTGGCAACTGCCGATGAAGAAAGCTCCATGGAGGGCGCACAGGCGCTAACCGCGGCAAGCCTCCAGCATGCGCGTTATGCCGTGATAGGCGAACCCACTGGCTTACGCCCGATTTATGCCCACAAGGGCATCTTGATGGAATCCATTCGTGTTGTAGGTCGCAGCGGACATTCCAGTAACCCGGAGTTGGGTCGTAATGCGATTGAGGGTATGCAGCGAGTGGTGGATGCTCTCCTTCGCTGGCGTGATTCCTTGCAACAGCGCTATCGCGATATGCGCTTTGAGGTGCCAATGCCGACCCTCAACTTTGGCCATATTCATGGTGGCGACAATCCCAATCGTATTTGCGGGGCGTGTGAATTGCATTTGGATTTGCGCCCCCTTCCAGGCATGTCGCTGGAAGAGTTACGTCTTGAAATGGCCACGCGCTTACAGGATGTTCTACGAGAGCATGACTTCGGTTTGGAGTTGAGGCCGCTGTTTGCCGGTACGCCGGCAATGGAAACCTCGCGAGACAGTGATCTGGTACAAACGGTTGAGCGTTTGACTGGTGTGGAATCTGGCGTGGTGAACTTTGGTACCGAAGGTGCTTATCTCAACCAATTGGGGATGCAGACGTTGATTCTGGGACCGGGAGATATCGAACAAGCACATCAGCCCGACGAATCGCTACCCATGGATCGCATTGCGCCGACGGTTTCGCTACTGCGAGATCTAGTTGAACGGTATTGTTTACAACCATGAACATGACTTCATACGAGCGGCATGTCCGCACAGAAATCTTACTTGGCACAGACGGTGTACGGATGTTGCGCTGCAAAAAGGTCTTACTTGCCGGCTTGGGCGGAGTTGGCTCGTTTGCAGCCGAAGCCCTCGCACGCAGCGGCATCGGCGAGCTGGTCTTGATTGATTGTGACGTGGTGACAGCGAGCAACCTCAACCGCCAACTCGTCGCTTTAGAATCGACGATTGGCCAAAGTAAAGCCGCGATCATGCGTGCACGGATTGCGGATATCGATCCCGCATGTCGGGTCGATGCGCGTGAAGTCTTTCTCGGTCACGACGATATGCCTGAGCTGATTGCTGAAGGCTTTGATGCGGTCGTGGACGCCATCGACAGCCTCAACAGCAAAGCAACGCTGGTAGAAGTCGCGTTTAAAGCGGGCATCCCAACCTATTCCAGCATGGGTGCCGGCGGGAAACTTGATCCCACTCAGATTCGTAGTGGCGATCTAATGGACAGTGAAATCTGTGGTCTCGCCCGTATGATGCGCAAGCGGTTACGCAAACGCGGCATCGAACGGGGTGTTCGTGCGGTATGGTCCCTCGAGCCCGGACGACCACCCTTGCCGCCCGAACCAACCGATCGCGGACGTCCGCGTGCAGTCAATGGCACCATCAGTCACATGCCCGCACTCTTCGGCCTCACTCTGGCAGGCTTGGTGATCCGCGATCTGGTGCGGCAAATCGAATCCAGCCCCGAGGCTGCGCAATAAAAAAGCCTCACACACGATCACCGAAGCGATCATGGGCGAGGCCCTCAACACCATGCTTCAGCAACCCGAAGGTTGCTTCAGCTTATGAAGTTGAATTAGCGAAAGCTGCGCGGTCCGCGACCGCCGCCAGCTCCACCTTCAGGACGCGGACGTGCTTCGTTAACACGAATGGCACGGCCTTTCATTTCAGTACCATCCAGTGCGCGGATGGCTGCTTCAGCAGCACCCTTGTCTGGCATTTCAACGAAACCGAAGCCCTTAGAGCGGCCGGTATCGCGGTCCATGATGATTTTTGCGGAAGCAACTTCGCCATGTGCGGCGAAAGCGCTGCGGAGGTCCTCATCGGTCATTTGCCAGGAGAGGTTGCCTACAAACAGATTGGTCATGTAATCACTACTCAAACACAGTGCCATTGAGGAAAGCACTTCAGGCCTCGATCAATGGCACAGAGTCGAGTCTGATGTTCTGTCAGAAACGCTCTTAACTACGCCGCTGGCTGAACCGAATATCACGCAATAACAAGGTGATACTGCGGATCATCCTCGCCTTTTCCCTCGCGCGCAAGCGTTGCAGGATTACAAATCCATGACAATCCGCTACCGTTGCCGGCCATGACCGAAACTGTCGCATCCAAACCGGCCCGCACGGCCCACCGCAAATTGTTGCAGCAGCCTGAGGATTTCCTCGCTTTTGACCGGGCCCACCTTTGGCATCCCTACGGCTCTGCCACCCATCCTGCCCCGGTTTGGCCGGTGCGTGAGGCGCATGGGGTCCGCATTGTCTTGGAGGATGGCACCCCACTGCTCGATGGCATGGCTTCATGGTGGTGCGCCATTCATGGTTACGGGCATCCGCAGCTGGTCCATGCCATCCAGAATCAGGCCGAGACGCTAAGTCATGTCATGTTTGGCGGCCTGACCCATCGCCCCGCAATTCAACTCGCAGCCCATTTGCTCGAACTGACACCTCCGGGACTTGGGCGCATTTTCTTTGCAGATTCGGGGTCCGTAGCGGTCGAGGTCGCACTGAAAATGGCCTTGCAATATTGGCAGGCAAAGGACCAGCCTCAACGCCAACGCATCCTCACTATTACCCATGGTTATCACGGGGATACGTTCGGCGCGATGTCAGTCACAGATCCGGTTAATGGGATGCATCATCTGTTTGCTCATCTGTTGCCCAAGCAACTGTTTGCCAACAGCCCCAGCGCGCAAACCGATGAGGAGTGGGAAGACGAACAGCTCAAGCCTCTATGTTCGCTGTTGAATCAGCATGAATCTGAAATCGCCGCAGTCCTGGTTGAGCCTTTGGTCCAAGGTGCGGGCGGAATGCGTTTCCACGCACCGGAGTTTTTACGCCAGCTGCGCCAGCTCTGCGATGAGCGCGGTTTGTTGTTGATCTTTGATGAGATTGCAACCGGCTTTGGTCGTACCGGCAGCTTATTTGCCGCCGATCAGGCTGAGGTTTCGCCCGACATTCTGTGTCTGGGTAAAGCCCTCACCGGTGGGATGCTCAGCTTTGCTGCAACCCTGTGCACCGATGCGGTTGCTGAAACCATCTCTGCGAGCGACCCCGGCGTGTTCATGCACGGCCCGACCTTCATGGCCAACCCGCTGGCATGTGCAGCGGCTGCTGCCAGCCTTGAAATCCTCGAGCACAGTGATTGGCGCGGCAATGTCCGCAGGATTGAGGAAGGACTGCAGGAAGGGCTTGCCACATGCCGCACGCTGCCAGGCGTTGCGGATGTCCGCGTGCGTGGCGCCATCGGCGTGGTCGAATTGGAGCAGGCGTTGGACCACGAACAACATGCTCGCTGGCAGCACGCTTTCGTCGAGCACAAAGTGTGGATCCGTCCCTTTGGTAAGCTGGTCTACCTGATGCCGCCGTTCATCGTCGACAACGAAGAACTGACGCGCTTGACCGATGCGGTGGTCAGCGTCGCGCGCGCTCAGCTAGCGCCGTAACAAAGGCTGCAGCATGGGCCAAACGCGCTCGAGCATCTTTCTCTGCGCGCTGGAATTTGGATGGATGCCATCCTCCAACATCAGTTCGGGTTGCANTGGAATCGGTCCCAGAAAATCCAGTAGCGTTGCAACCTCTGTTTCCTGTTGCAGCTGCACATACACCTCGGCAAAGCGCGTGCGATAGACCTCACCATAGTTAGCTGGAATCATGACCCCCAACAACAAAATCTTAGCCCCAGCCGCCTCAGCGAGCCGGATCATGTCCTGCATGTTGCGTTTTAAATGCATCGGCGCAAAGCCGCGCAAGCCATCGTTCCCCCCCAACTCGACAATGAGGATTTGTGGTTGATGCGTTTCTAGCAGGAACGGTAGTCGGCTAAGACCACCNCGGGAGGTCTCCCCCGTCACGCTGGCGTTGGCGACTACATAGGCGTAGCCCTCTGCGTGCAAACGTTGTTGCAATAAATCGACCCAGCGCTGCCCCGCCTCAATGCCAAATCCAGAGCTCAGGCTGTCACCCAGAACCAAAAGCCGTGGAGTTGGGTCTACGGTAGGCTGCTGAGCGAAGCTCGGCGCAACAGGTACACTGAGTCCAGCACACAGTAACAGCCACAAGCAAAACGATTGATTCTTACGCATGACACAACTCTCGCCTACCCGCCTGCTTGAAGCAAGCCGCCTCGGCCAACACGTGACTACACCAGAAGGCCCCCTCACCCTACTTGCCGATATTGATTTGCATGTCGATCGCGGTGAAGCCTTGGCAATTCTTGGTGCTTCCGGGTCGGGCAAATCTACGTTGTTAGGACTGCTTGCGGGATTGGATCTGCCCAGTCACGGGCATTGCAGTCTATTCGGCAACAACCTCAACACCTTAGATGAGGAGGCTCGAGCAGCCTTACGAGCTGGTCGCGTTGGCTTTGTTTTTCAGTCCTTCCAGCTGCTGCCGGGCCTCACTGCACTGGAAAATGTCGCGTTGCCACTGGAATTGCGTGGCGATACTGATGCACTGCAAAAGGCTCAGCATGCGCTTGAGGAGGTAGGCCTTGGAGAACGCCTACAGCATGACCCCGCGCGCTTGTCGGGCGGTGAACAGCAACGTGTTGCGGTGGCGCGCGCATTTGCACCACAACCTGAAGTTCTATTTGCAGATGAACCAACCGCCAATCTTGATGCACAGACCGGCGAGATGCTTGCAAAACAATTGTTTGAACTGCGCCAACTACACAACACCGCTTTAGTGTTGGTGACGCATGATCCCGCCTTGGCGGCGCGTTGTGATCGACAACTGTATCTCAGTAACGGCCGTATCCAATCGCTTGCATCTTCATGAGCACTCTTCGACTCGCATTACGCTTCCTACGACGTGATCTCGCGCGGAGTGAANCGCGCTTACTCGCGCTGGCATTGGTGCTCGCTGTGATGACAGTCAGCATCGTGAGTCTATTTGTTGAGCGTGCGCGAAGCGTCATGGAGGCGGAAGCCGCCGCTTTGATTGCGGCGGATCTGGTATTGGAAAGTCGCGACCCAATTCCTGATCTTTGGCGTAAGCGTGCGCGAACACTTGGCCTTCAAACTGCAGAGTTGTTGGAATTCCCCAGCGTGGTGAGCACCGAGCAAGCGATGCAATTGGTGCAAGTCCGCGCCGTGGGTGAAGGCTATCCCTTACGTGGTGAGCTACGTAGCGAGGCGTGGCCCGNGTCCGCAGNAGAACAGATGGGATCCGGTACTCCGGCAACACGTCCGATGCCTGGGAAGGTCTGGAGCGACCCCCGCCTACCCGAGCTGCTTGGTACTGAGGGGCGGTTTGATGGCCATGTTCAGCTGGGCAAACAAACCCTCGAGCTCAAACGTGTTCTGGTACAAAGTGCTGATCAAGCAGCAAGCCTGTTCCGTCTTTCACCGCGGATTCTTGTTGCGATCGAAGACATTGCCGCAACCGGTCTGCTCGGACCTGCAAGTCGGGTGCGCTACCAACTCCTGNTGGCCGGCGAGACTGAGGCACTTGCAACGCTTCGTGGCGAAGTGGAGCGCAGNGATCCAGATGCACGATCCATCGAGGTGGAAGATGTGCGTAGCTCGCGTCCTGTGATTCGAGATGCACTCGAGCGCGTTGAACAGCTCTTGCGACTTGCCGCAGCGAGTGCATTGCTGCTGAGCTTGATCGCGGTCTTATTGGCAAGCAGACGCTTCAGTCAGCGACAAATGGATATGGTTGCGCTATTGCGTACGCTCGGCACCCAACGTGTACACATCTTGCAACTCCTCAGCCTGCGTCTTTTAGCCCTTGGGTTCATTGCGAGCTTTATCGGGATTTCCTTGGCTTGGCTGGTACAGCCGGTTCTACTCTGGGTGATTGAACCCAGCCTGAGTTGGCAGTGGACAGGACTCGATCTGTATTCCGCCAGCATGGGCATGCTTACCGGACTCTTGCTCTTGCTTGGCGCTGCCCTGCCCCAAATTCTGCAGCTGGTGCGCACACCGCCATTGCGGATTTTGCGGCGTGAATTCATTGGCCAGCGTCAGCGACTTTGGGAAGTGCAACTCCCTTTGCTGCTCGTATTAGGTTTCCTCCTAACCCTGCAACTGGGTCATGAAGGTCTGGCGTTGCGTTTCTTGGGTGGCTTGTTGCTGGCTTGGCTTTTGTTTGCCGGTCTTGCCGCTGCACTGGTCATTGGGTTACGGCCGCTGCGCAAACATACCGGTGGTAGTTGGCGTTATGGTCTTGCCAATCTATCTCGGCATCCTCAGCTCACCACCTTACAGCTGAGTGGATTTGGCCTCGGATTGAGCTTGCTCCTATTGTTGGGACTGGTACGGACAGATTTACTGGAGGCCTGGCAAGACACCATTCCTGCTGGCACCCCGAATCAGTTCTTGATCAACATTCAGCCAGAAGAAGTAGCCAATCTAACCCAAGCACTCGCCCGCGCCGGACTCCAACTGAAAGGCCCCTACCCAATGCTGCGCGCACGCTTCATCGCACTGAATGGAGAAGCGGTACGGGAAGAACAGTTCGCGCCGGGGCGAGCGCAGCGCTTGGCGCTTCGCGATTTCAATCTCAGCTGGAGCGCAGAACTCCCCACAGATAACCTTGTGGTAGCGGGTCAATGGGGCGCTGAAGGATGGTCCGTTGAAACCGAGTTTGCGGAGACCCTGGGCTTACGTCTGGGTGACCAACTTCAGTTCGAGATCGCAGGAAGTCCGATCACAGCGCCTATCACTAGCCTGCGCAGCTTGTCTTGGGATAGCTTTCAACCCAACTTCTTTGTACTGGGCACGCCCACCCTATTGCAGGCTCAACCCGCAACCTTCATAAGCAGCTTCTTTCAAGAGGCCCAGCAAGCCAGTGAGGTCCGCAGCATTCTGCGCGACTATCCAAGCGTGACTGCTTTGGATTTGGATGCTTTGCTCGGTGAGGTTCGCGGAATCATTGGGCGGGGCGCACGCGCCATTGAATTCATTGCCGCGCTCACCTTGTTGGCGGGCGGACTGGTGCTGGCAGCCGGCTTACAAGCCACACGGGACCTGCGCCTCCAAGAAGTGGCTGTGTTGCGCACACTCGGAATTTCACGCGCACTATTGCGTCGAGCCGTCTGGGCAGAGTTTGCAGTGCTGGGTGGACTCGCCGGGATCCTTGGTGCGGGTGTTGCTACTGCCATTTCTGCGAGCTTGGCGAAGAGTGTGTTTCAGCTACCGTGGAGTTTGAACTGGAACCTCTGGCTGATTGCAGTGCCTATGAGCGTGGTCGCCCTTGTTCTTCTCGGCTGGCGCTTGACCCGCAGCACATTAAACACACCGCCACTACAGCTATTGCGTGAGCTGTGAGGTTGGCAGCAGTAGCGCCTGTGCGCGCCGGCGCGCGCCTTCAAACAAGGACAACAAGACGGGTACTAAGAACAATACCAGGACTGTGGCGTACGCTAAGCCGAACGATAGCGATACCGCCATCGGAATCAGGAATTGTGCTTGTAGCGAGGTCTCAAACAGCAAGGGCAACAAGCCGGCGATGGTGGTTAACGAGGTGAGAATGACCGCGCGCAAACGTTGCACCGCAGCCTCAACCAACGCATCTTGTACAGCCATCCCCTGCTCACGCAAACGCCGGAAGAAGGTCACCAGAATGATGGAGTCATTCACCAAGATTCCGGACAGGCCAAACAGGCCAAACAAGGAAAGAATGGTCAGGTCTAGATCGAGCAACCAGTGCCCGAACAACGCACCGACCATACCGAACGGTATGGTCGACATGACGACCAAAGGCCAGCCATAGGATGAAAATACCCAAGCCAATACCAAATAAATCAGAGCCAACGCGAGGAACAGACCGGTACGCATATCAGACAAGGTGTCGCGCTCATCCGCATTCTTACCCTCAAACGAAGCGCGCACACCAAACCCTTCTTGCAATTGTGGAATGACATCGCGCTGTAAGAGTACGATTAAGTCACCCACCTTGCTGACGTCGGTGTCCACTTCCGCGAGCATGGTCGCGGCAAGCTCACCTTCAGCGTGACGCAACACATCAAAGCCGCGTTGGGTGCGGAAGTGAAGCACATCACTGAGTGGCACAGCACTACCATCTTTCAACAGAATTGCTAATCGACCTAGACTCGCAAGGTCGCTCCGCTCAACCTCAGGCAAAATCACGCGCACTTCAATCTCATCATCACCACGCGTGAAGATTTGCAACAAATGGCCGTCATAGGCTGCGCGCAACTGACGTCCCACCTCTTCCACGGTCAGGCCTAGAGTTTCACCCAGTGGCGTGAGCTTATAAATCAACTGCTCCTTGCCCCACGGCATATCGTCTTCAACAGTGGTCACGCCCGGCAAGCTGCGCATCGCCGCCGTAGCTTGATCAATCGCAGCCTTCAATTGACGTGGATCTTTGCCGACCAGACGCAACTCAATATCCGTTCCGGGTGGGCCATGTTTACGCTCAGCAATCGTAACGCGCTCCAAACCAGCCGCTACAGGAACGCGCGTGCGCCACTCTTCGATAAAGGCACTCAAGCGCACATCCCGATCACCAAATGGCACCAGCTGCACATCAATAGTCGCAAAGGCATCCCCGCGGCGAATCGACCCATTGGTATTTGAACTGGAACGCCCCAACTGGGTTTGCACTGAACGAATTAATTCGCCACCAAAATATTCTTCGGTTTCACGCAAGGCAAGACGTACCGATTCGGCATAACGTTCGGTTGTTTGACCGGGCGTGCCAGAGACAAAACTGATGCTTGCACTGGCCATGTCGCCTTCTGGCATGGGGAAAAAAGTAAAACCGATTCGGCCGCCGGCGAGCAAGCCAATCGCCAGAATCAAACTAGAAAAGATTGTTGCAAGCGTGGTGCCACGATTTGACAATGCCCAACGCACCGCATTACGAAAGCGGCCATCACGAAATGCATTGAAGCGACGATCAAAGCGTGCGCGAAAACTTTCTGGCTTGATCTTGTGCTGATGCGCAAAGCTGTGGCGTAGGTGTCCGGGCAAAATCAGGAAACACTCCACCAATGAAGCCAGAATCACACAAACGATAATGAGCGGAATATCGAAAAGAATATTTCCCATCATTCCACCGACCAACATCAACGGTAGAAAAGCAGCAATGGTGGTTAACGAGGACGAGAATACGGGCGCCAACATGCGCCGCGCCGCACCTTCTGATGCGCGTTGTGGCGCCTCTCCAGCATCGTAATGTGCTTGGGCATCCTCTCCTACAACAATCGCATCATCAACGATGATACCCAGCGCCATGATTAGCGCGAACATGCTCACCATGTTGATACTACCGCCAACGGCATGCAGCACAGCCAAGGTCGCAAGGAAGGATGTTGGAATGCCCACTGCAACCCAAAACGCCACGCGACCATTTAGGAATACAAACAGAATGGCTAAAACCAGCAACAAGCCACCGGCACCATTCTTCACTAATAACATCAAACGTTCCCAGATCAGCGTCCAGTTTTCGTCAAAGATTTCCAGTTGCACGCCTTGTGGCAAAGTTGGGCGGACAGCATCGGCCCAAACATGCATGATTTCGGCAGAGTCCAATGCATCCGCACTCTCGGTGCGCATGACCATCATCTCAACTGCCGGCTTGCCATCAAAACGCACCCGCGTTTCTTGTCGCTTGGGTCGTTCTTCGATCTGAGCAATATCCCCCAAGCGCAATAATTCACCATCACGCCCTGAACGCAGTGAGAGGTTTTCAAAATCGAGGGCGCTACGCCGCTGCTCCAATCCACGCAACGCACGTGCACCGCTGTCGTCGCCTGCTTCACCTGCAGGAATGTCCCGACTCATTTGCCCAACACGGTCGCCGATTTGGTCCAGTGACAAGCCTAGGTCGACCGCTGTTGCCATGGGTACCTGAATTGCGACTTCCTCTTCAGGGAGACCGGTAATCACTACGTCTGCAACACCGCGGCTAATCAGTTCGCGCTCAAACTGACGTACCAGTGGACGTAACTCATCGATAGGACCATCGGTAGTAACCGCAATGCGCGCAATGGGCTCATTTCGGACCACGAGTGTGACCTCTGGACGCTCTGCGGTAGACGGTAGATTGCGCACCAAATCGACACGCTCTTTCACTTCGTCGACTGCAGTCCCCATGTCGGTTCCGCCATAAAACTCAAGCGTGACCGATGAGATGCCGTCACTCGTGGTTGAACTCATGCGTTTTACTTGATTTACATCACGCAGTTCGCGCTCAAGGGGTGCTGTCACCGAAGACTCAACATCCTCTGCCGATGCACCCGGCCAAACCACACGCACACTGACCACATCCAAGGCGAAAGTCGGCAGAAACTGCCGATTCAATTTCTGCAGGGCATACAAGCCTGCCAGCAGCATCAAGATCATTAACAGGTTGGCAGCGACTTTGTGCTGCGCAAAGCGCCCGAGCAAATCAGTGTGCATCGGTGCGCTTAAATTGTTGCTAGGAGGCTGGCTCATTGTGAAGCCGCATCGCCGATCAACTGTACCGCGCGCCCTTGAATTGCATCGGGCAATTGGGTAACCAATATACGATCACCTTGCACCAGCAATGGGCTGCGGATCAGCACTGTGCTGCCTTGCGTGCCCATATGTTCACCTAGCCACTCCACTGCGATCGCTTCCAATCGATCTTCCGCAGTGATGCGATAAATTCGATCAAGGCTATACAAGGCAGTAAATGGTAAAGCGACCACCTGGCTTTGCGCCGGAAGCTGCAAACGCAGACTGAAGGCGCGGCCCAAAGCAATCTCCGCTTGTTCGGCGTTCACGCGAAACAAGCCATCGATCCCGCCGCTGCCGCGATTGGCGTTCGCAGCAAGTCGGTCCAGGCGTAGATTCAAGACAGCGCCATCCAGCTCGCCTTGCGCGGTCAAAACCTCTCCGCGCTCTAACGCAGCACGGACTTGTGCCACAAAACGTGCAGGGATTTGTGCGCGCACTTCTGTACGCGCTAACTCATGTAATTTTAGTAATGGATCTCCTGCACGGACCCGTTCGCCTTGGCTCACAGAAACTTCGAGGATGCGCGCTGTAAAGGGTGCGCGGATTTCCGTACGCACCAGATCCAGCTCCGCTTGCTCGAGTAAGGCGCGATTGCGCGCAACGGAGGCTTCTGCCTGCTGAAACGCTGCGCGCGTGCGGTCGACGTCTTGCTGACTAATGGCTTGGCTGCTGAGTAGGCTTTGCATGCGTTCGAGTTGCATGCGCTGTAATTCCACCTCCGCTTCGGCATTCACCAGATCAGCTTTGCGTTGTTCGCGCAGCAGAGAAGCATCGCGAGGATCGAGCTGGATCAATAACATGTCAGCAGTAACGGTTTGGCCTTCAAGGACGGGTACGGACTCAACATAAGCGGTAATCGCAGCGGTGAGCTTGCTGGTGCCGGGCGACTCGGTAACGCCATACACCAACACTTCTGGATGTAAGGTTTCAATCTCAATCGACTGCGCCGCCACTTGGGCGCGTAATTCGGTTGGCTGGACCGGTGGCGGCTCAGGCTTGGTGGCGCGCAGCATCACAAATACGGCAAACGCTGCCAATAAAATCAGCCATGGGCGTAAGCCACGCTGATTCCAAATTTTGGTGCGGAGGTTTTTAAGCACATGGAAGCGCGATGCGGGCGACAGGTTCATGCTGGAATTATTCTTCTTGATTGGTTCTGGATAGATCGAAGTTCGAGTCAAAGGTTTCTTATTGTTTAATTCAGCCTGGGACTTCAGCGTCCGAGCCGCATCGCGATGAGCTCTAGAGACTCCAAGGCGCGATTTCGGTTCAGTACTCTACCGAAAACCTTGCACCGAAGCAGGATATTGCTGTGTCGTTGTTGCAATTTATTCGGCCTCGCTTACGTGTTCAGAAGCCACTCTTGCATGTTCTCGTTTTGTTCCCTATGCTGCGTCCATGGGAAATACCTACACCGAACTCACGGATCGCCAGCTCGCCACCCTGGATTTCATTCGTACCTACATCGCTCGTAACGGGCGCAGCCCGAAGCTGGTTGAGGTTGCGGATGGCATCGGCATTCAGTCCCGCGGCGTCGCGCATCGCTACGTACAAGCCCTTGTAGAGGCTGGCTTGCTGGAACACCATGCGGGTCGACATCGCGGTCTACGCATCGTTGACGACGAAGATCGCCTTCCACCTTCACCGCTCGAATTGCCACTGGCTGGCCGTATTGCTGC
>JGI11705J14877_10001578_pt1 | contig 12926 bp, 9 predicted proteins | sample Etolaghawater15m_FD_14877 | JGI IMG/M metagenome (IMG submission 14877) | reverse complement strand
TTAGTAAGAAAACTCTGCACGGCGATTTTTAGACCATGCCGCTTCTGAATGACCTTCATCAACTGGATTATCTTCACCAAAACTTACTACACTTATACGACTTGGGCTAACACCCTCAGCAATCAAAGCATTTTGTACTGCATGAGCACGACGCTCACCAAGTGCTAAATTATATTCACGAGTTCCTCTTTCATCAGCATAACCACTAACTGTGATTTTTAAATCAGATTCAAGAGACATATAATCAGCGTGTGCTTTGATTAGCTCATAATCACTAGGAGGAATATCAGACATATCAAAATCAAAGCGAACAACATTACCATCAATCATTGCCTTTAACTCAGTCTTCTTTGCAGCTAACTCAGCAGCAGCACGTTTTGCAGCTTCAATATCAGCATCAACTTGGCTAGCAGCCGCATCTTTACCGTCATCTACGGCATCAGTTTTAGGTGTAGAGCTACAACCAACTAATGCGAAACCTAATAAACCAACTAAAAATAATTGAGAAATGCTTTTAATAGACATTATATTCTTCCTGAAATTTGTAAATTTAATATTCAATAATATACCTAGATTATATAAAAAACTCTAGTCTATAAGGAAAGGATTTAACATATTTTTTAAAATTTATATGTTATTTGAAAAAGTTTTGAAAAAAACAAAGTTTGTTCTTTAAAAAGACCCCGGCTATAAAGCCGGGTAAGCGGGCTACATTATGAAAAACGTAAAATCAATTTGAAACGTTTGACATGTACTTATTAGAACATAGCTGTAACACACTATTATTGATTGAAATCAATTAACAAGATAAAACCACTCTATCGTTAATCTTTTATCCAACTTCTTTACAAACTACGCCATTATCAATGCCTGCAACTGCCTTAAGTTTATTTTCACTAAAAATAATAACTTCTTTTTTCTTCCAGCTTACAATGCCATCACTATTAAATTTAGCTAATATTCGGGATACTGTTTCAGGTGTTAACCCTAAATAAAGTGCTACATCACGGTGAAGAATACTCAAACGAAACTCATCATATGCATAACCACGGTTTTTGTAGCGTTCAGCCATATTCCAAATAAACTGTGCAACACGTTGATCGGCATTACGCTTAATTAAAAGCTCAGAATGAAGTTCGCCGTCTTGTATTTTTTTACTCATTACCGACATTATTTGCTTGTTTAGATTAGGGATTTTGAGCGATAAGTCACTTAACTGATCATAGGGTAAGTTGCAAACACTAGTACTATCTAATGCAACCGCATTGTATAAATAAGCATTTTCAATTAACCCGTCAAACCCCACTACATCTCCTGGTAAGTAAAAACCATGAACAATTTCTTCTCCAGAATCAGAGTAAGAATAAAGCTTAACCGCACCAGCTCTAATGGCAAAAATAGCGTTAAATTTTTGTCCTGCCTCATACAAATGCTGGTTTTTTTTAAGAGGGGGTTTACGTTCAACGATATCATCCAATAAATCAATATCGGACTTAAGCAGCCCCATCGTAAAACATATTTTCTGGAGTCCACAGTTTAAACAACTTGCATTAAATGCAGATTTCATTTCATTCATAATAGCCCTATGAATTAAAGTTCGAATAGATCAATAATGATCTGGATCAATATTTTTGATTATTTATTTATTCCAATGATTGTATCGGTTTTATTTTTTTTGTCATCTTTAGTTGGGATTAATTTACTTTTATTGTGTTTATGGCCTTATAAATTCTTATTGTATTGTTATCGTTTACAAACTGCTTAAAAATTAAGCAACTTAATATTTAATGGCTAATATAAAGAACTTAAGCTACTTTGATAAACTTTACACACAAAGTTATCCACAGCTTTTGTGGAAAAGAATTGATAAATAAACACTGTGCTATATTATCTCATAAGGTTTACCTATAGTCATTTTAAAACAAGTAGTTAGAAACTTTTCTTAATAAGATTTATAGATATTAAAAATTAACTAGCACCAATATCGTGTCAAGCTTTTTTTTTGATTTATTCACTTTTATTTTAAAAACACAAGTCAAAGCAGGGTTTTTCAGCGTATGTTAGAATTTGTTGCAAAATTTCAAAGGCGCCTACATAAAAGTTTACTGTCTTAGATCAAATATAATTTATTTATGGAAATTCGTATGTCAAAGATTTTAGGAATTGGAAATGCTGTTCTCGATATTATTTTAACGGTTGATCATCATCCTAATGAAGATGAAGAGTTACGCGCTCAAAATAAACAAGTTGAAACAGGCGGCAATGTTAACAACACGTTATATATACTCAATCAGCTTGGGCATTCTACCGATATTTGTACTACTGTAGCGGCGGATAGTGAAGCCAAACAACTTATATCAGGGCTAAAAGCTAGAAATATTTCAACTGAACACACGCAAAAATTCATCAAAGGACGTACGCCAACCTCTTTTGTAACACTAAATGCTCAGAATGGTCATAGAACGATTGTCCATTACCGTGACCTACCCGAAATAGGCTTCGATTTTTTTGCCAAAATTGAAATTGAAGAATATGACTGGCTTCATTTTGAAGGACGCAATACATCCCAATTACCTGGAATGTTAAACATTGCAAAAACTTTCTTAACTTATCAGCCAATTTCACTCGAGGTTGAAAAACCACGTGATGGTATTGAGGCTCTTTTTTCCAGTGTTAATTTACTTATATTTTCGCATCATTATGCTAAAGCAAAAGGCTTTAACGATGGGCAAGCACTTTTAGAAAGCCTAGAACTACCAAACGTAAATATAGTCTGCACATGGGGATCTGATGGCGCTTGGTTAAGACCTATCAATGGGTCTATTGAACATATAGAAGCAGAAGTAGTTGATTCTGCAATAGATACCCTAGGAGCAGGAGATACTTTCAATGCAGCACTCATTCACTCTTTAATTGAAAAAAGCACACTTAAAGATGCTGTTATTTTTGCAACTAAATTAGCCGCTAAAAAATGTCGACAACCCGGTTTAGATAATTTATTAGCCGACACCGAAAACAGCAAGCCATTGACAAATATAAAACAGCTTAGTAACGCGAAAACGCTAATAGTTAATAGTGAGTCAGGCCAGTCCTTAGTATTAATTAAATATGAGGATAGTGTGCGATGCTATGTTAACAACTGCCCACACCAAGACGTCCCATTAGATGAAGCTTATAAAATTGATGTAAACCCGTTTGAAAAAACCATGAAATGCTCAGTACATGACGCTTACTTCAACATAGAAGATGGGCTATGTATCGATGGACCTTGCTGGGATGAATCGCTACAAAGCGTGCCAGTGAAAGTTGATGAAAAAGGTGATATATTTATAGCGTAAATAAATACTGGGCTATAAAGAAAGTGATAATAAAAATAATAACCTACCAGGCCTGGTAGGTTGGTTTCGGCCTTAAACTTATTAACTAAAATCTAGAAAAGGCATTTAGCATTCTTATTCAGGCTTAAACTAGCTAGCGGCTTTAATTGCACGCTGTCTAAAAGACTCATAAACGGCTACGCCTGTTGCAACAGAAACATTCAAACTTTCTACAACACCTACCATAGGAATCGCTGCAAGATGATCGCAAGCTTCTTTAGTTAAACGACGTAAACCACTTCCTTCAGTACCCATCACAATTCCAATTGAACCTGTAAGATCATGATCATAAATGGTTTGGTCAGTTTCTCCCGCTAATCCAATCATCCACATACCCGCTTGCTGCATATCTTTTATAGTTCTCACTAAATTGGATACTACAATCAATTTAACGTTGTCAGCAGCACCAGAAGCTACTTTGCGCACAGTCGGGTTCATACCGACAGAGTTATGTTTTGGAATAATTACAGCATTAACACCAACCGCATCAGCTGTTCGTAAAATCGCACCCAGGTTATGTGGGTCTTGTACTTCGTCTAAAAAGATAAATAAAGGATTACTGGTTTCTTCAACAAGCTTTTTTAGATCTGACTCAGTTAAATCTGCCTGTTTTGCAACCGTCGCCATCACACCTTGATGATTACCATCAATTTTGTTGAAAGCTGACTTCGTAACTAACTCTAGATTCAAACCTAAGGACTTAGCTTGATTATGCAAAGCTTGTTGACGATTATTTAATCGCCCCTTAAGAAAGCTAATGGTGTAAACAGACTGTGGAGATTGTTTTATAAACTTCTCTACTGCGTGTAAACCGTAAATAACTTCTTGTTTCATTTAATCAGCCTTAGGCTTTGAGCTTGCACGCTTCTTTTTACGATAATGACGTTTTTTACGTGCCGGCTTAGCTTCCTCTGAAGACTGCTCATCCGTTGAAGATGCTTCAACATCAGAAGCCATTGTTTCAGGCTCGACATGCTCCGTTAAGCTTTCGATGAAACGTAAATCTACCTTGCGGTCATCTAAATTAACTTGTGCAACCTGTACTTTGATTCTATCACCTAGGCGATAAACCTTACCAGTTCGCTCACCTTTTAAGCAGTGACGAGCATTATCATAATGGAAGTAATCTTCACCCAGTTCAGTGATATGTACTAAACCTTCAACATATAATGGCTGCAACTCAACAAATAAACCGAAGTTAGTCGCTGCTGAAACCACTGCCTCATACTCTTCACCAATACGGTGAGATAAAAATTCACATTTCAAGAATGTAACTGAATCACGTGTCGCTTCATCTGCACGTCTTTCAGTATCTGAACAGTGCTGACCCAAATCAACCATTTGAGATTCATTGTAGTCAAAATTCTCAACACCCTTTTTGCTCCATACGTGACGAAGTGCACGGTGAATGAGTAAATCAGGATAACGACGAATTGGAGAAGTGAAGTGGGCATAATGCTCATAATTCAAACCAAAGTGACCTTTGTTTTCAGGCTGATATACCGCTTGATTCATACTTCTTAATAAAACAGTCTGAACTAAGTGTTCATGTGGCTCACCAGCAACTTGCTCAGATACTTTAGCGTAGTCATGTGCCGTTGGCTCATCACCACCTTCAAGCGTTAAACCGAAGTCACCTAAAAAGGTTCTTAAGTTCTTAAGACGCTCTTCTAATGGTTTTTCATGTACACGATATAATATTGGCATTTTGTGCCATTTTAGATAACGTGCTGTTGCAACGTTAGCCATTAACATACACTCTTCAATTAACTTATGAGCGTCGTTACGGTACACCGGAACAATTTCTTCAATCTTACGGTTTTCATCAAAAACCATACGTGTTTCAGTGGTTTCAAACTCTAAAGCACCACGCTCTGAACGAGCTACTTTTAACACTTTATATAAATTGTAAAGCTCTTCAACATTTGATAATTGATCTGCAAACTCTTCACGGTATTTAGATGTGTCATCTGTCAGCATCTCATGAACCTGAGTATAGGTTAGACGTGCTTTTGAGTTCATTACTGCTTGATAGAACTGACTCTTCTCTAATTTACCATCTTCGCTAATCATCAGATCAGCAACCATACATAAACGGTCAACATGTGGGTTTAAAGAGCAAAGACCGTCTGATAACTTAGACGGAAGCATTGGTACAACACGTTGTGGGAAATAAACAGAGTTACCACGTTTAAAGGCTTCTTTATCAAGCTCTGTTCCTGGCTTAACATAATGAGAAACATCTGCAATAGCAACTACTAAACGCCAACCATTTTTACGTCGTTTAGCAAAAACAGCATCATCAAAGTCTTTTGTATCTGAACCATCAATAGTCACTAATTGAAGTCCACGTAAATCTTTACGATCTTTTAGATCAGACTCAACAACTTCATCAGGAATTTCTGCTAATTCAGCTTCTAATTCATCATTCCATGAATTTGGAATACCATAAGCATGGATAGCTGATTCGATTTCCATACCAGCTGACATGTAGTCACCAACTACTTCGATGATTTTACCGATTGGCCCAGAACGCGCTGTAGGCTGGTGTAGAACCTCAACAAGAACAACCTGCTCTTCTTTTGCTTCTAACAAGCCATCTTTTGGGATGAAAATGTCTTGGGTAAGACGGTTGTTGTTAGGACGGACCCACGACAAACCATCTTCATGATTCAAACGACCTAATACTTGAGTTGTATTATGTTCAGTAACTTCAACAATCGCACCTTCTTGACGTCCACGGCGATCTTCACCAATGACAGAAGCAATAACAATATCGCCGTGCAATACTTTATGCATCTCTTTTTCAGAAAGAAACAAATCTTTACCACCCTCATCAGGCACTAAAAAACCATATCCATCAGGATGTCCTAAAACACGCCCTTTGATAAGGTCCATTTTCTTTAACAAACCAAACGCACCTCGACGGTTACGGATTAATTGACCATCACGTACCATCGCCTTCATTCGACGAGACAATGCTTCAAAACGCTCTTCATCTTCTTCATCTACGTCGACAACTTTAGCCACTTGATAAAGTCTTAAAGGCTTTTGAGCTTCTTCTAATGCTTCTAAAATAAACTCACGACTTGGAATTGGGTTTTCATACTTATCAGCTTCACGCTGTGCATGTGGATCCTGCTGACCCGATGTACTTTCTTTACTCACGAATACCATCTAAAATTGAAAACGCTCATCTATTGCCACTTAAAAAACTCCACTAAGTGATAAATTTCAGAGCGTTATATTGAAAAATTGGCGCTATTATAACAAATAGTTAACGAATTATTTTATTACTGTTAACTCTGCCTCTATTCCTCTTTCATCCTCAGGATATAGAGCAACATATAAATTATAAAGTGCCGATTGAATTGCTTCTTCTAAGACCGGATGATAGAAAGGCATTTTGATCAAATCTAACAACGTCATGTTTTGCTCAACTGCCCAGACAAGCAAATGCGTAAAGTGTTCTGCATGTGGCATAACTATCTCACCACCAATTAAACGACGTGTTTCTTTATCACCAAACAAGCAAATAATTCCATGATCTTCTGCCATAACAATGGCTCTACCGTTGTTTTTTTCCAAATTAAAGTCTACAACTTCTGAACTAGATAAATCTAAATCACGATAGCTAACTCCAAAAAACCCAATATCAGGATCCGTAAAGGCAATACCTAAAGGGGTTTTTCTTTCATAGGCCTTCACCTGCGGATAAGACATTGCATTTAATACTGCAATTTTTCCTTCATGGCTTGCTTCATGTAGTATTGGTCGAAAAGTATTTACATCTCCAGCAATAAATAACGGCTTATCTTCAATTTGCATCGTATTAATATCAAAATTAGGCATCCCTCTTTCGTTTAAGGCAACACCTGCTTTTTCTAGTTGAAGTTGATCAATATTTGGTCGTCGTCCTAATGAAGCAAGAACCATATCTACTTCAAATGATTTATCCTCTAGCTTAACCAAAACACCTTTTTCAGTGTTTTCTAGCTGTGCTGCAGCACCTAAATGTATTGGAAAATCTTTCGAGAACAATTCAATGGCTTTGTCTATTGCTAGAGGAGCTGAAAGCCCACCAACTGTCTTTAGCATTTCAAATCCAACAACTTCAACACCAAGCCTTGATAAAGCTTGACCTAGCTCCAAACCAATAATACCCAAGCCGACAACTGCAATACGCTTTGGCAGTTCTGTCAATTCAAAAACCTCATCACTCGTTACCAGCTTGTCTTCAAGCGCCTTCCAAGGCTCAGGTACAACCGGTCTAGAACCTGTTGCAACAATCACTCTTTCTGCTTGAATAAGCTCTCCGTTTACTTCAAGAGTATTAGGACCAACAAATTTCGCATAACCATTAATGAATTGTCCTTCAGCTAACGTATCCGTTGAGCCAGACTGAACGCCTTTTGTAAAACGATCTCTTAAGCGCCTTACTCTTTTGAGTACCTCTTGGGTGTCAACTTCTAATTTTTCAGCCCCATTCAAACCAAATTCACTTAACATATGACGCTTATGATAAAGATTTGCAGATTGAATCATCGCTTTTGAGGGCATACACCCCACTCTTGCACAAGTTGTCCCTAAGGCACCACCATTGATTATGACAAAATTATCAGTTTGTTTACGAATCACACCCATTGCAGTTAAACCGGATGTTCCTGCACCTAAAATGGCATATTTCACTGTTCGCATTATTTTCTCCAAATATTAGTGTCATATCAAAAGTAACTAAACACTTGATTAAACCCAGCTTTATCAAGCATTCTTTATTTAAAAAATGTAACTCGATTAAAAGACATATAGTACTTAAATAACTAAGCAAAATGATCAATTTAACTTAAAACTTAACTCATATCATGAGGCTGGAACGTCTATCAAACTTACTCTGAAAAATAGCACGTTACGAAGAACCTGGTAACATAAAGATTACTACAAAGCCGAACTAATCAATACGCTAATAAAATTTGGGTTTTATTACTCATATAACTCTACTAAAATAAGCTCACACAACTTCATAATAGGACACGCTTTTGAACAAGCCGGCTTCATTACTTATAAAAGCAGCTTCAGTATCCAGTGCATTCTTTGTCCTGTTAATGCTTTTTAGCCATTCCGTAACAGCTAATACCCAAGCTGAAACGATAAGCGAACGTATCAATCAATCTTTTATAGGCGATTTAAAAGAGATTAAAGAACGACGTCTCCTCAGAGTGCTTGTCAGCTACAATCGTACTAACTTTTTTCATACGTCTCGTGGCGATAGAGGCATTGAACACGATTTAATGAAAGAGTTTGAAAAATACCTCAATCGAGGCCCCAGAAAAAAGCGTTATAAAACCCACATTGTTTTTCTAGCGCGCCCTTTTGAAAGACTTATTCCAGATTTAAAAGCTGGCTTTGGTGACATCGCGGCCTCAGGCTTAACAGTCACTCCAGAACGAGCCCTCAATGTCGACTTTACTGAACCTTACATTACCAATATTAAAGAAATATTAATTTCCAATAAGAACAACTTAGCACCAAAAAGCCTTCAAGAGCTATCTGGCAAACAAGTTATTGTGGTATCCAACAGTAGTTATATCATCCATCTAGAACAAACAAACCAGGCCTTGGGCAGGCTTGGATTACCCGCAATTGAAATCGTGAAAGCAGACCCATTACTTGAATCTGAAGATCTACTAGAAATGGTTAATGCTGGGCTGTTTGAATATACTGTTGTCGATAGTCATGTTGCAGAAATTTATCAACACATATTTCCTAAGATTCGCATCCAAAACGACTTCATTTTTCATTATGGAGGTAATATCGCCTGGGCTATCAATCAAAACCTACCTGAGTTAAAGAAAACCCTAAATCAATTTATAAAGAAATACGCTAAACCCGGAAAACTTTTGGGCAACAGCCTCTTTAAAAAATATTTCAAAAACCCTTATTGGATTAAACAACCTCTGTCGCTAAATGCACTAGATGAGACACCATGCTTACAATATTATTTTGAAAAATACTCAGAGTTTTTTGATTTTGATTGGTACTTGATTGCGTCACAAGCTTATCAAGAATCTGGTTTTAAACAAAACCTGGTCAGCCATGCCAATGCAGTCGGAATAATGCAGATTAAACCCTCAACAGCTAAATCAAAAATTGTAAACATCCCCAATATTTATGATTTAGAAACCAATATTATAGCGGGCATTAAGTATCTTGCTTTTATAAGAGACTTTTACTTCACTAAACCAGAGTACTCCGAAGAAGATCGTATTAACTTCACGCTTGCTGCATACAACGCTGGGCCAGGACGCATTCGTAAACTTCAACGCATGGCAGAAGCAAGAGGTTTAGACCCTCATAAATGGCACTACAACGTAGAAGTTATGGCAAGACAAGAAATTGGTCAAGAAACCGTGAACTATGTCACCAAAATTCAAAAGACCAAAATAGCGCTAAAACTTTCTAAAGAATTAGCTGAGAAAAAGCATCACTTAAAAGAACAAAAAATTGATGCTTATAAAGAAGATACTATGTCGAAACTAGATAATTAGAAGAGCTAAAAACCTCTTATTCAGGACGATAAACCCTAACGTTTTCAAAACCAGCATCTCTTAAGTATTGTGCATGTAACTGACTCATCACACCTTTCTCGCAATACAGCAGATATTGTTGAGTCTGATCTAATTTTTTAAACGTGCGATTTAGCTCATTAAATGGAATATTCACATTATCTATATCCATAGGGGCATGAGACGCCTCAGTTTCTCGGCGAATATCAATCACCTTAGAGCCATCCAAAACATTAACCACCTCAACCGGTGCTGCAGCATTTACATCTTCAATAATTTTATCCACAGGAATGGTTACCGATAGCTCAACTGCCTTTTCCAGAACATCATAATCAAAACGACTAGCTTCTCTTTCCATACGAGTAAAGGAGCCATTGGTTACCGGGTTTTTAGAAATAACACCGCAATATTCCGGCATATTCTCAGCAAATTCACGAGTACCAATTTTATCGGCAATCTGAACAATCTCAGGCTTATTCATGGTTGCCAAAGGTCTCAAAATAAGCTTGTTTGACACTTCATCAATGATAGCCAAATTACGCAACGTTTGGCTACTCACCTGAGCAACGCTCTCACCAGTAACTAAAGCATCTATTCCCATTACGTCGGCTATTTTTTCAGATGCCATTATCATAAGTCGTTTTAATGTTACTCCCATATAGCTCTCATGGGTCGATCTAAAAATCTCTTCCACAACCTCTTCAAAAGGTACTGAAATAAACTGTACTCGGTGAGATGCTCCAAATTTCCCCCATAAATATAAAGCCACCTGTTTTACGCCTACTTCGTGAGCAGCCCCACCTAAATTAAAAAAGATAAAATGGGTTTTAATGCCTCGTTTCATTGTGAGATAACTCGCTACCGTTGAGTCAAACCCACCTGACATTAAAGACAACACATCGCCCTGCATCCCAATAGGAAAACCACCCAGGCCTGGTTGACGCTTTGTAATGACATTTAAGGTATTTTGAATCAATTCAAATTCGACTTTAACTTCAGCGTTACGTAAATCCACTCCTGCTGGAGTCCCATGTTTGTACATATAAGAACCTACAAAACGTTCTATTTCGGATGATGTTACCTGGTGCTCTCCATTGCGTTTGGCTCTCACAACAAAGGTTTTTCCATTAATCCGATGGAGATTATGCTCAGCAACTTTTTCAGCAATCGCAGTTAAATCCTCTCCTGTATCATACTGGACAACTTCTAAATACTGTTCAATACCAGGCGTATCTTGAAGCACTCTACGTATAGAATCAGTAAGCTCATCTTTAGCTTGAACTTCAATCTTGTCAAAAAAACGCTTGATTTCAATGGAATCATCAACCCTAAACAACAAGGTACGCAAATTTTCATTTAGCATATTAATCATGCGTTTTTTAACAGGACCGCCTTTGATCATGATTTCAGGGAATAATTTAACAATAAATTTCATTTCAAACTCTTTATAAACATTTTTTAAAGTATTTCATTAAAGTAACCAGGCCTGGTTGTTTTTCGGATAACTCGAATGGATAAAATCAGCCGCAATTATGAATACTGTTTTAATAGGAATTTGCATATTGTACAACAGTAACTCTAAACCTTCTTGCTTGCATGCCTTGAGTTAATTATGTGAACCACCCAAGCTTAGTAATTCATATTGAGAAGCACTCTTATAAAATTTCTATGGCGATATTCAATTGATATATCTACTAACAGCATGTTAGAATTAAAAAGTTTACAATTTCAATTTAAAAACAGAGAGAACCTCGATGAAAAGATTAGATCAAGTACTTGCCGCTGATGGTGTTAATGCTGAACTAGAACTAGTTATTAAAGACGTAATGGTTGCATGTAAAGACATCGCATACAAATTAAGTCAAGGTGAGCTAGCTGGTATCTTAGGTGCAACTGAAGACGAAAACGTTCAAGGTGAAACTCAAAAAATGTTAGATGTTATCTCTAACGACCTTCTAAAAGACATCTTAGTTGCTAACCCATATGTACGTGGTGTTGGTTCTGAAGAAGAAGACTACACAATCGCAGCTAACGCTAACGGTAAATACCTTGTTACTTTTGATCCACTAGATGGTTCTTCAAACATCGATGTTAACCTTTCTGTTGGTACGATCTTCTCAGTTTTAGAAGCTCAAGACGACACCGCTGGTGACAATCAAGAAGTATTCCTACAGACTGGTCGTAAGCAAGTAGCTGCAGGTTATGTTCTTTACGGACCGTCTTCATTATTAGTAATGACTACTGGTAACGGTGTTAACTTATTCACTCTAGACACAAACATTGGTGAATTCGTTCTAACTAAAGAAGCTTTACAGATTCCTGAAGATACAGCTGAATTTGCTATCAACATGTCTAACCAGCGTTTCTGGGAACCAGAGATGAAGCAGTATATTGATGACTGCCTACAAGGTGAAGAAGGCCCTCTAGGTAAGCGTTACAACATGCGTTGGGTTGCATCAATGGTTGCTGAAGTTCACCGCATCCTTATCCGTGGTGGTATCTTCATGTACCCTTACGATAGCCGTGATCCATCAAAAGCAGGTAAACTTCGTCTAATGTACGAAGGTAACCCAATGTCAATGATTGTTGAGCAAGCTGGTGGTGCATCTTCTACTGGTCGTATGGACATTATGGACGTTCAACCTGAAGGTATCCATGACCGCGTTCCAGTTGTTTTAGGATCTAAAAACGAAGTAGCTAAAGTGGTTGCATACCACAAGTAATTCGTTCGTATCTTGAACAATTATAAGCACCCGCTCTAAGCGGGTGTTTTGGTTTTACAAAGATTATAATCAAATTTGATTTAAAGAATTAATAAGGAAAATAAAATGGGATATTCAGCAGTTCCAGCCGGTAAAGACGTACCAAATGACGTAAACGTTATTATCGAAATTCCAGCTTTTGCAGCGCCAGTTAAATATGAAGTAGACAAAGACACTGACCTGGTTTGGGTTGATCGTCTTCAAGGTGCCACAATGGCATACCC
>JGI11705J14877_10001573_pt1 | contig 12939 bp, 10 predicted proteins | sample Etolaghawater15m_FD_14877 | JGI IMG/M metagenome (IMG submission 14877) | reverse complement strand
AGATGCTCCATCCAATCGAGGAGCAGCTCATGGTTGGCGTTTTGGTTTCGATAACGGTTGTGCAAAAAAACAAACGGAACAATTGTGTTAATAATGAGAAGGTTGGCAGAGGAATCGCCCAGCCATTTTTGTCTCGTTGGTTCAGTAACCTGATCAAAATGGTAATGGTTGTCCCAATAGGCAGAAGCCTTGATTTTCAAGAGCGATTGGACGTGACTAAGTTTTTCGGTGTCAGGAAGAAAGTGTAACAGTCCGGGTATTTTGTGCAGCAGGGCAGCGAATTGAGCTATCCTGATAGTTGGGAAATTGGCCGGACGCATGCGCATGAACTTCCAAACTTTGTTGTCCATCTTTTTTAGCTGATATTTGCTTTTTAAAAAACCATATTCATTGACCAGATCACGCGGGTAGCTGTCTTTGAACCGCTTGTCGAGAAAACCTGCCTGGCCGAAAAGCAAGGCCTCCAATTGCAGTAAATCGTTTTGATGTTTCGCTAAAACATTGAGAGGGAGTGATATAGCCAACTGTTCCATGGCATCAGAATTGGTTTTAAACCCGAAGTTGCGGCATAATTTACGATAGAAGGCTTCATTAAAGTCGTTGTTGACTGCAATAAGCCCATCGGTAAAACCGGCCGTTTTTTGCTCCAGACGTTCGATCATCAGGTTATCGAACCAGGTCATCACCGTGAAATGATTTACATGGTGCAGGTGTTTGTTACACGGAACAGCTGTCATGGTCGCTAAAAAGTCCTGATAACGATCGAATAAATCAGGATTGAATTGATTAGCAAGTACAACTGTCGGTATTGTGTCTCCTTCTGATCGTGAAACGGGTTTGTCATCAGTGTACACCACATGCAGTATAATGTTATTGTAGGCATTGTCCTGGTGATGACCATGGCGAATCCAATCGGATGATTTTACGTGTATTTCGATGTTACCCGCCCAGAGTGTCTGGCCGATTTTTATCCTGCCATCGAAAAAGTCCGGACCACTATCAAGGTTGCGATGTCCGGGAGAAATTACTGTAACCTCTTCACCTTCTGTGGTAAACATCGGTTTTGTCAGGAGCTGATAAGTCCATAAATAGACCAGAAAATTTTCATTCATCATTTCAATATTTTTGTTGTATTCGCAGGATAATTTGATTATCTTTGGACATCTGCAAAAGTGAAAAATAATTTTATACCTTTGCAGATAATAAAGATAACTGATTCAATGGCCAATGAACAACTAATTATCAACGGAATTGAGCATAAAATTAGAATAATAATTGAGTCGAACGTACAGCTTAAGAAAGAAAATTCTAATTTAAAGCAGGAAATTGAGAGACGTGATAAAGAGTTGGTTTTATTGAAAAGAGAATTGGAGATTAAGAAAAGTGAGTTAGTAAAAATTACCCTTGCAAACACGCTTGAGAAAGAATTTGGTAAAGAAGAAAGTAAGAAAAAATTGGAAGATCTGATTGCAGAAATTGACAGATGTATTGAAGTACTAAGCGAATAAACGAAAAAATCTGATGAAAACCAATCTCGACATACGGGTTCAAATAGGAGGGAGGCCTTACATGCTTTCCGTTCCTGTTGACGATGAACGCGTGGTGCGCTTGGCAGCTGAAAATGTAAATCAATTGGTTAAAGAATTTGCAAAATCGTTTGAGTACAAAGACCAGCAGGATTTATTCGCCATGATCGCGCTGCAACATGCCGCTACAGCCATACGATTGGAGGAAGAAAAATCGTTTAGAGAAGAAGAAATGGAGAAAAGGTTAATCGCAATTGATGAACTTGTTTCTGTGCATATCAACCAAAATTAATGCGTTCTTAAGTTATAAAGTGCCCTCGTAATCATTAGTTTGTAAACTCAACATTACAACTATTGGGGACAAGCTTAAAGGGTTCTAGAACAGGCCTGATTCCTTAGGGAATTTCCGTTTACGGAAACACTGGACGTTCGAAAATTCTGGCAGCCTCACTCGTATCACAGCGGGGTTTACTAAACCCTGATTACGTTGGGCCTTTTTTCTCAGCATAGTTGCAGGCAACAACACAAAATTAAAATGGAAATAATAATCTACGTTGCTATTGCTGCTGTTTTAGCCTTTGCCGTCGGTGTGCTAGTCACAGGCACTGTGCTTAAAAAACAAGTATTGAAAAAATCAAACCTGCTGCTCGAAGAAGCCAAAGAAAAAGCAGAAGTGGTGAAGAAGGACAAAATCTTGCAAGCCAAAGAGAAATTCCTTCAATTAAAATCCGAACACGAAAAGGTCATTAACGAGAAAAATAGCCAAATTCAAAAAGCGGAAAACAGAATCAGACAAAAAGAGGCGTCACTTTCTCAGAAAATCGAGGAAAATCAGCGAAAACAAAGAAATCTGGATAATCTTAACGCTTCCCTGGATCAACAGAAGGAAATTCTTGATTTGCGCCAGCAAGAACTCGACAGACTGCACGAGGAACAAATAAAAAAGCTGGAAACCATCAGCCAGTTGTCAATAACCGAAGCCAAAGAGCAGTTAATTGAGTCGCTAAAAGGAGATGCCCAAGCCGAAGCGATGGTTCAAATTAGAGAAATTACTGAAGAGGCGCGACTTACAGCCAACCGGACAGCGAAAAAAATTGTTATCGAAACAATACAACGAACGGCCTCGGAGCATGCCATCGAAAACACTGTGACGGTATTTAATATCGATAGCGACGAAATCAAAGGAAGGATTATCGGACGTGAAGGCAGAAACATCAGAGCTCTGGAAGCTCAAACCGGAATAGAAATTATTATAGATGACAGCCCGGATGCTATCTTGTTATCAGGGTTCGACCCGATTAGGAGAGAGGTAGCCCGTCTTTCACTACAGAAGCTTGTAGCCGACGGACGTATTCATCCGGCCCGTATCGAAGAGGTGGTGAACAAAACCCGGAAAGAAGTCGATCAGGAAATAATGGAAGTGGGGAAACGAACGGTAATCGATCTCGGTATTCATAATATTCATAATGATCTGATTAAATTAATCGGCCGCATGAAATACCGTTCATCATATGGACAGAATCTGTTGGCTCACTCAATTGAAGTAGCCAATCTGAGTGCTACCATGGCGGCCGAACTTGGACTCAATCCTAAAGTGGCTAAACGAGCCGGATTACTGCACGATATTGGAAAAATAGCAGAAAACGAAGCTGAATTGCCTCACGCCATTTTGGGGATGAAGCTTGCCGANAAATANAAAGAAAAACCNGANGTGTGNAATGCCATTGGAGCCCATCACGACGAAATCGAAATGGAAACGCTNATCGCTCCCATTGTTCANGTATGTGATGCAATCTCAGGTGCACGTCCAGGNGCTCGTCGTGAAGTGGTGGAAGCTTATATTCANCGACTTAANAAACTGGAAAGCCTTGCATTAACNTATCCNGGTGTNGTGAAGACNTATGCCATCCAGGCAGGAAGAGAATTGCGGGTAATCGTTGGCGCTGAAATGGTTTCTGATCAGGATGCTGACAAAATCTCATTTGAGCTTTCACGGAAAATTCAAGAGGAAATGACCTATCCGGGTCAAATTAAAATTACCGTGATCCGTGAAACCAGAGCCATCAACTACGCAAAATAAATCATTCATTATAACATAAATAAAACAACTATGAAGAGATTCTTAATTTTATCCCTGATGGTGGGGCTGTTTTTTTCAGCTCAGGCACAGCATGTTTTTAATAAAGGAAGCCTAATGTTTAATGCCGGCGTAGGTGCACCAAGCAACTTTGGAGCAATCCCAACACTAAACCTGAGTGGAGAATTTGGTGTTATTCCAACCGGAGATATCGGTCTGGTTTCATTTGGCGGAATGGCCGAGTTTCAATTTGCCTTTTATGACTATGGATATCTTGCTAACAAAGAATTCTTTCCGCGTTTTTATATTGGCCCCAGAGCGGCTTGGCATTTACAGAATTTTATTAGTGCAGAATTTGATGTGTATGCCGGGGTTGGCGCTGGTCTTATCGTAAACGGTGGCAGCTCCAATATTGACGGTACCGTGGAATGGCATCCTGATGTTTTTGCCGGTGGACGTTGGATGTTTGCCCCCGGTGCAGGGCTTTTTGCTGAAGTTGGATATACCGGATTAAGTTTTCTTAAATTCGGACTTACCTTCGGACTTTAAAAGTTATATAAAGCAATAAAAGGAGATCCCTGCGGTCTCCTTTTTTATTCCGTTAATTCCCAATCAAATACTTCTTTAGTACGTTAAGTAACGATTCGTAGGATATCGGTTTGGTCAGGAAATAATCCATGCCAGCCGCTCTTGACTTTTCCTCTTCGCCTTTAATAGCTCCTGCTGTCAGTGCGATGATTGGAATATGCTTTTTACTTCCTGTTTCGTGCTTTCGGATAGCCATGGTCGCTTCCAGTCCGTCCATCTCCGGCATCTGAATATCCATAAAAATTAAATCAGGATGATGGTTTTTCGTTAACTCAAGCCCTTCTTTTCCGTTTCGGGCTTTGTGTATCTGCACTCCGGGAACAATTTGACGGATGAGTGTTGATATGAGCAGCATATTCATCTCAACATCTTCAACTATAACTATGACAGGCTGGTGCGATTCAGGTAAATTCAAACTTTGATCACTTTTTTTGGTAAAGCTTTCTTTGATATCTGATACCTGGTGCTTTTTAAGATTGATTAAAAAATGTAACAATTCCTGTGCTTTTACAGGCTTAGTCAGGTTAAAACGTACACCCAGTGCTTTGCATTTTTCCTGTATCTCCAGCTCATCCGATGAGCTGTGCAATAATATGATCGGAATAGATTCAGTAGATATATTTAGCTCATTTCTAATTGTTTGAATGGCCATAAGCCCATTCATCTCGGGCATATGATAGTCCATGATTATTGCATCGAATGCCTGGTTAAGTTCAAGGGTCGATATGGCTTCCTGACCACCGCTCACAGCTGTAATCTCAATTCCCCAATTCCTGAAGATGTGCTCAAGTATTAGACGGTTTTTTTCATTATCGTCCACCACCAAAACTTTTTTCAATCCTGAGAGGTTTTCTTTGTCTAGTTTTTTACCTGCCTCTACTTCAGTGGCGATATCAAAAAAGAAAGTTGATCCCTCTCCAATCTTGCTTGATATCTGGATGCTACTACCCATTTTTTCGGCCAGCATGTTGCTTATGGTGAGGCCAAGCCCCGTGCCGCCATATTTACGTGTAGTGGTGGTGTCGGCTTGTGAGAAGGCTTTAAACAGGTTGGTTTGCTGTGTGTCGCTAATCCCTATTCCTGTATCCCTCACAGACAGATGAAAGATACCGTATTTTTCGTTAACGGACTTATAAGAAACGCTCAATTCCACCTCGCCTGAATCTGTGAATTTGACTGCATTTCCCAGTAGATTTACCAGAATCTGTTTAACCCGAACTGGATCAAGCACAGCAAAGCGAGGTAGGTCGGGCTGTATGTTAAGTAGTAGTTCTAGTCCTTTTTTTCCAGCATGGTATTTAATGATATCAGCCGATTGTTCAGCGAGTTCGATAATATCGGTTTTAATGAGGTCCAGATCCATTTTGCCGGCTTCTATTTTCGATAAATCGAGAATATCATTAATAATACCAAGGAGCGACAAAGCTGAAATATTCACGTTTTCAGCATATTGAAGCTGCGTTTTGTTTAAAGGGGTTTTTAAAAGCAGATCAGTAAAACCAATTATTCCATTTATTGGTGTACGTATTTCATGACTCATGTTGGCTAAAAATTCGCTTTTAGACTTGTTTGCAGAATCAGCTTCGAGCTTGGCCTTTGAAAGCGCGGCTTCATTTTTTTTCTTAAAAATTACCCCTGCCAATACATTAGCATATACTTTAAGCAGAGTGATTATTTGAGGACTCCAGTTTTTTTTCTCCCGAACGGAGTCAAAGCCCAAAAATCCGATAATTTCAGGACCATAGAACATGGGAACAGTTACTAACGATTTTATCCCTTGGGGTTCAAGTATTTCTTTTTCAAGAGACAGATGTTCTGGCAGATCGCTTACGGATTCTATATAGATATGCTCGTTTTCTAAAAAGGCTTCTTTCCATCTCGGAATAAAGGAAAACGGTATGGCCTGTAGATTATCAATTTCCGGAGTAATGCCTTCGGCGCACCATTCAAAAGTGTTGTTAATTAAATCGTTAACTGAGTCAAGATCGAAAATGTAGGTTCTGTCGACATGATTAAAGCGACCCAATACCTCTAATGATCTGTTGATTTCAAGGTCTAGATCGTTCGAGGCCGTTTGAATAAGCCGGGCAGATATGCCCGAAATAACGTTGTATAATTCATTCTGCAAGGTGATGTCTTTTTCCATTTTCCTTATATTGGAAATGTCGACCATAACCGATAAGAAGTGTTTTCTGTCTTGAAATTCAATGACTTCGCCTGAGTATAACCCATGAAGATGCTCACCGGATTTTGTAACCAACTCCAAATTACGACTCGATACAGCCCCTTTTTCCCTTACCTCTTCAGCAATTCTGTTCTGTGTTTCTTGATCGGCAAACAGCTTGAGTTCATTAGGGGTTTTCCCAATGATCTCGTCTTTCTTGTATCCTGTTTTTAGAAGAAAAGCATTGTTCACTTCAGTAAAAGTTCTTCCCGGCATCGAGCTGATAGTCATTAAAGCAGGGTTGTTGTCGAAAATTTTATTGAACTTTTGAAGCAATTCCTGTTCATTGCTTAAGTCTTTCGACAGAAAAAATATGCAAGCGCTGCCATTCCATCGACCTGTCCAGGTACGGGTTTCTACCGGAACGAGGATACCGTCCTTCCTAACCAAAGGAAGTGGGCACACCTCAAGCGTGCCTGTATTCATTTCGTGAAATAATTGAAGCGCCTCCTCCCGTTTGTCGACAGGGTGTATGTCGAGCATGTTTAAAACCTGTAACTCATCAGTAGAAAACCCTAGTTTTCTGGTTGCTGAGTAATTGGCATCAATAATTTCACCGTTTTGATTGGTTATAAAAACCATGTCATCCATGGTTTGAAAAAATGCTCTGAGGTTTGATTCGCTTTCTTTCAGGTTTTCCTCAAAAAGACGCCTTTCGGTTACATCATGGGTAACACCCAACAACCCATAAATCTCACCTGTAGCGTTACGCAGCGGAATTTTTGAAACTAAAAGCGAGTGTTTTTCTCCTTTATCATCGCACCATGCGGCTTCTTTTTCAAGCATCGGCTCTCCCGAATTCAACACTGCAAGGTCTTCTTTTTGAGAGTTTAGCGCTTCTTTTTCAGGGTAGATACAAAAATCTGTCTTACCAATAATTTCTTCAGCGGTATTCTTTCCAGATATTTTAACTTCACTTGGGTTAACATAAATTTTACGCCCTTCCAAATCTTTCAAGTAAATTGCATCCGGAATCAGATTAAGGATTTTCCTGAATAATTCGGGATTGCTATTCAGGTCGCTGATAAGAGCCAAACCTTCTTTCTCAGAAGATTTATTTTCCAGATTCGTATTTTCGTCGGATATTGAAAAGGGAGTCAGTGTAATAACAAAATAGTTATCAACTGATGAGTGAGCAGATAAAAGGAATGATTCGTTAGCGGAACAGGTTTTAACATGAATTGGATTTGGCCCTTTGCCGCTCAGAGCATCCATTATATATTCGTTCCAGTTAACCTGTTGTCCAAAGACTTGTTCGAAAGTTGCAGCGGAATAGTTTTGGCCAGATGCCGGTTTATCAAGACCGGTAATTTTTCGAAAGGATGGGTTAAAGTCCAGTAATTCAAAAGTGCTCAACTTGTCGGCTGTAACTTCGTTTAACCGTCCCAAAGCTAACCCCTGTGATGAAGAGGCAAAAAGCAACTGGTGGTAATCTTTATTCATAGCATTGGGATTTAAGTAAACCTATTCTACTGACCTCCTTACCTCAGGCTTTGCAGTAAAACAGGAGAACTGCAAGGGTGTGGGTTAAAAGGCTTGGTAAATATAGAAAAAATCTAAACCCAAATTGCTTAAATCAACAAAAGATAGAAATATTTATTGATTAAACTGACAGTGAAAAGCTCATCTATAAGCCAGGACGGGTACTTTGTGCCTATTTTCGCCCCATAACCTGATTTAGTTGACTTAGGCTAATTTCAAGATCTCTGAGAATGTCTTCCTTTGTTTCCTGAAACTTGTCTTTCAATGTTCCAAATAAGTTTTGGTAGTATCTGATTCCTTCCTGCAAATTATTTCCAAAATTATCATAATACGCCTCTTGCTTTTTTGTCAAGGTGTTTTTGGCTTCTTCTAATTTGTCTTTAAGAAATGTGATATACAGATTTAGTTCTTTGTTAAACAAGTTTGGACGGTCGTTGCGGACGATCACATTGCTTCTTCCATAGATGTGGTCAACTAACTCTGAGAGCGTCATTTTTCGTGAGAAATAGGCCATGTTTGGACCTGGACATACAGAAACCCCTTCACCTTCTGATTTGGTTTCCAGATTGTTGACCAGAAGAGAGGATGTCCCCAATCCAACGCATATACAGGCCTTTTCAACAATGCTTTGCCAACGATTTTTGTAAGCTTCCGGTTCAAGATTTTCTTCATCGAGGGCTTTGATTTTTTGCCGTTGATAATGTCTCGAAGCTGTACAAATACTGCGCTCTGTAAATTCATCATTGTTGGCAACATATTTTTTCGGACACGAACTTCCAGGTTTTCCGCTGAAAGCCAGGCTCAGTTTTTCAATGTCTTTCGTATTGCCTCTAAGGCTGTTAAACGGAACACCGAGTGGGGATATATGACTTAAATACAGATCCTTTTCACTGGCATTGGCTAATTGATCGATTGTGTGATCATCGATAGAAGCGGCTTCCGGCACAAGCAGGAAGGGCGATCCCCAGCCTATTGAATCCAGCTGGTAGTGATCAATTAAAAATTGATGCTCTTCGGCCGTTCCAACACCTCCCTGAGCCGTGATTTTGACAGGTAGTATTTTTCCGGGCACGGGTTTGTCTTTTTCCTTCAATGCTTTAATTAGCATAACATAGCTTTCTGAAACTAGTTGCTCACGACTTGTGTTAAAATCCTGAAGTATAGGTCCTAGCAAATGGCCATCGGTAGCAAAAGCATGACCCCCACAATTAAGCCCCGACTCAATCCTGAACTCAGAAACCCAAATGCCCTTTTTGGCCAGAAATTTCCCCTGGATCATTGCCGATCTGAAATCGCTTACTTTTAAGGCAATTTTTTTCTTAATCACACCATTTTCATCAGGATAAAAGTCGTCAAATTGTTCCAGATAAGTGTAAAGCCGGGGGTTCATTCCAGCCGATAAAATCAGTGTGGAACTCAGATTACTTTGGGCAAAACCACGAACAGCGGCGTGTGCATCGTTGAAAGCCTGATCAAGTTTAATTCCGTTTTTGTAATTGTCCTTATCTATTTTGGTCATGATGTTCACATCAATACTCCCCATTGTCAGGTTCTCATTTAGCCATTGTTTGATTTCCTGAAAGTTGAAGAATCGGGAGACACTTCCAAAGAACTCTTGTTTGATGGTCGACGTGTCAGGAAGTAAGCTAAAAAGTTCTTTGAGTTCGTTGCCTTTATCTAAAGCGCTGGTTTTTAGTTCTGTTAGTTTCTTTTCAACCTGACATTGAATCATGTTGAGGTATGAGGTGATTCTCCTTGCTCTGAAATCTTCCATTTTATCAGAAATCTCATGATAGGGAACGCCGAATTTCTCGCAATACATTTTTCTGATTTTTTCGATCAGGATGTCATCTACAAGCGAAATAACGGAGTCGATGCCTAAATGCGCTACTTTTAATGGAGTATCAATGGTGTAGCCTATGCCTAAAACTGGGATATGAAATGTGTGCACTATTTTTTTATTTAGATAATTGTTGAAACCAGACAGTCGGAGATTTTCTGTTATATCAAGAGTAATGGACTAATCAACCAGGAAATTGCCGCTTTTTCGGTAGAAAAAACCTTGACTCTGAAGCCTATGGTATCGAATAACTTGTTTTGAAATATCATTGAAATCACTGTTGCATGAGGATTATCTACAATAACCGACTGCTTTTTTCCTCTAAGTATATGTTCAAGAGAGTTGAGAAATTCGTCAATAATGCCTGTTTCCTCCAGTTTGAAATTGAAAACTGACCCTCTGTAATCGGATAGTAACCCGTAACCACCACTTATAAACTCTTGTAATTGCAAAAGTTTCTCCCAAACCTCATGTAATTCAATTCGCTCTATTAAACCCGTATGGGTATACCTGATTACCTTAAAAAAATCGTCCACTTCTATGGTGTAGCTCATTTGATAGTCGATTAATAATATATTCGGTAAAATTATACGTTTTAGGTAGACTTTAAGCGCTCTTTTTTCAGAAACTACATATTCTTCCTTTTCTCTTTTTCATTAAACTGAATATCAGTTTTTTGTTAAACCACAGATGGGTAACAGGTGATAACTATCATGTTACAAAGCTTATCGAAGCAATTTAACTTTAAAAGCGCTAAGGCCTTTTGGTCCCATTTCGACTTCAAAAACTACCATGTTATTGTCTTTGATGGGCTCTAACACGTTGTTTACATGAACAAAGATACTTTCCTGGGTTTCTGTGTCGCGTATAAACCCAAATCCTTTAGACTCATTAAAAAAAGTAACGATGCCATTACGAATGGGGTTGTAAGGTACATTCTCACGTTTTGGAACGCTGATATTGATGCTGTCGACATCAACTTCCTCTTTACCTGCTGGATCAGGTGGAGTAGTTGAAATTACTCCGTTCTCATCAACGTAGGCAATCATATCCTTCAGTTGACCGGATTTTTCTGTATCTTTTTTCGCCAACCGTTTGGCTTCCTTATCTTTTCTCTTTTTTTCCTGTTTATTTCTTACTTCTTTTTTGTTGTAGGTATCTTGTGATCTTCCCATAAAATTAATTTAAATTAGTAACTATTTGTATATTAGTGTTTTTGTGCACATGAGCAATTTTTTAAAATGCCTTGATAACTTTAAAAATTGGTACTGTAACCAAAGTCGCGAGGCTTAACTGCGCTAACGGGTCGAAAGTGCTCAGAGGAACGACAAAAGCGTAACAGAGACTTTTCCTGACACCCGGAAAAACAGGAGGCTTTTTTAACTTTTTGCAAAGATAAGAAAAGAAAGCAAGGGAATCAATAAAACCTGACATACAATCATGGACCATTGCCATCAAATTAAGTTTCACAAGTGTTGGAGTCCAGTTTAACACGAATTATGAAAGAACAGTTTTGCCTATTGGTACGATATAATGGAATTCTCCTTAAATTCGCTGGTTTATCATTTCAGATGAAACAGATTTGGTAAGCATCACAAAAAATCGTAGTTCATGATTGAAAAAACAAAGTTAAATATTGTGACGGAGCGGCTTCCGTTAAATTTCATTATCCTTGGTTGCGCCTTGATGGCAATTGGGGTTTGGAGAGTAGTTGTCGTTGATTGGCGTGGTGTTTTGTTTTTGATTTTTTCTGTATTTCTGATATTTTTAAAATCAGGAGTCATTATAGATGTCGAAAGGAAATTGTTTAAGAAGTACTTCGGAATTTTTTTCATTAAATCCGGGAAATGGGAAAGTCTAAGTCAATTGAATGGTTTACTGGTAGTAAAGACTAGGGAAACGCGTGCAATGAGTGTTCTTTCTATAAGCCGAACCGAAACCAGCGACCTCTTCAAACTGTATCTAAGTTTACCTGATCGTCAGGTTGAACTGTTTTCTGGTGACGAAGAGGTTGTGCTGCAAAAAGCTGAAAAACTGGCCACTTTACTACCAACAACACTGGTATTTCATACAGAATTATAGACGAGCTGTTCCGACTTTCCCGAAGCTTGCCGATGTTAATCTTCTTTTTAATCCTATCATGTGAAAACCCAAAAAAATTGTTGTTTGAAGAGCGCGGCTTAAAAAAAATTGGCATCTTTACGAAAAAAAACTGATGCCGTACTTTAGTCATGACCATGGTCAGTGTTATTATGAGATACTTGGGAGTGGCAAGCCACTGTTGCTTATTGCCGGCCTGGCATCAGACGTACAGAGTTGGGTATCGATAAAGAAAATCCTTTCCAAACACTTTCTGGTGATTTTATTCGATAACAGAGGTGTTGGCCGCAGCACGCTAAACTGCCAAAACCTCACGATAAATCAGATGGCCATAGATGCAGCGGCGTTACTTGCCTTTCTAAGAATCGATAAAGCGCATGTTTTAGGACATTCGATGGGAGGGATGATCGCCTTGCAGATGGCAGCGAGTTTTCCTGAACGAATCGATCGTCTGATTCTGGCGGCTTCTACCACCGTACTCAATCAACGCCAAAAGTATCAGCTTCACGATTGGGCTACTTTACTTGAAGCAAAAACTGACATGGAGCTGTGGTTCAGGAATCTGTTCTACTGGCTCTATTCAGATCAGTTTTTTGAGAACCAGAACCTGCTTACGGCCTACATCATTGGAGCGCTTAGCTATCCGTATCCTATTAAGATGGAGTCGTTCAAAGCTCAGGTAGAAGCGATTATTGCTTTTAACGGGACTCCGTTGCTCGCAGAGGTAAGACAAAAAACCTTGGTCTTATTGGCCGGCAACGATCGGCTTTTTTCTGATTCGGCAAATACTTGTACTTTAGCCGGCATACCTGGATGTTCTGTGGCTTCGGTAAAAAATGCCGGCCATAGTCTTCACATCGAACAACCCTCCGTTTTTTCTAAGGTCGTCTCTGATTTCCTGGAATCTCAATAAATCATTTTGGAGCTTACCATTGCACCTTAATTTGGCATTCAAATAAAGACTACTTTTGCGCCGCCATTTAAACTAAACTATTGTTATGCAGTCCATTCGTAATATCGCTATAATTGCTCACGTCGATCACGGCAAAACTACCTTGGTAGACAGAATGTTACATCAAGTGAAACTCTTTCGTGAAAATGA
>JGI11705J14877_10001572_pt1 | contig 12945 bp, 16 predicted proteins | sample Etolaghawater15m_FD_14877 | JGI IMG/M metagenome (IMG submission 14877) | reverse complement strand
TTTACAAATAAAAACTTTGAAATTAAAGAGTTTGGTACAAGTGATAAAGTTTTGATTTTTGAAAAAAACAGTGAACTGATGGATATGCAGATTAGTTTCTTACAAAAAGAAGCAGCTTGGGCAAAACTCATATATGTATTGCCACATACCAGCAAGTCTCTTTACAAAGAAGAGAGCAATGGCGTTATCATATATAAAAATATTAATGAAATCAACAATATACTTAGGGCAAATAGTTTCCATTTTGCTCTTATAGTAGGTGCAGACAAGTCAATACTTGAAAAACCATTAAGTTCACAAGTACAGCTCAGATTAGATATTTAGGATTTGGATATGAATAGAAGAGATTTTTTAACGACATCAACAATAGCATCAGTAAGTATAGCTCTTAGCGGATGTAATGAAAGTAATCGAAAAGCTATAGATTACTCAAAGCACCCTGTAAAAGATGATGATATTAAGCATGTTAATATAAATCGAAATAAAAAAAGGGTAATTAAATTAGCAACCTCATGGCCGGCTCATTTTCCAATCATGGGAACTGGGGTTGAGAGTTTTGCACAAAGAGTAAACGATATTAGCGGTGGAAGTTTGGAGATAAGACTATATCCAAAAAACACTCTCGTTCCGGCTCTTGCTGTTTTTGATGCCTGTTCCAGTGGTCAGATTGATGCTTTTCACTCAGGGCCATACTACTGGAAAGGAAAAAACTCTGCGTTTTCACTCTATAGTGGAATTCCTTTTGGCTTTACTGCTGAGGAGATTAACTCTTGGATGCTTTTTGGTGGAGGACTGCAGCTTTGGCGAGAGCAGTATGAAAAATATAACCTCTATCCTTTTATGGGTGGAAATACAAATATACAAATGGGTGGATGGTTTAGGAAGCCACTTGAGTCCTTAGCAGATATGCAGGGTTTAAAAATGCGTATTCCTGGGCTTGGTGGAGAGGTTTTTGCTAAAATGGGAGTCAACCCAATACTTCTACCTGCAGGTGAGATATATACATCACTCGAACGCGGTGTTATAGATGCTACTGAGTGGGTTGGACCAGCATTAGATATAAAGATGGGTTTTTATAAGGTAGCACCCTATTATTATTCTGGTTGGCATGAACCAGGTTCGATTTTGGAAGTGACTTTTAACAAGCACTCTTGGGATAAGTTGGCATTTGAACATAAGGCTATGATAGAGGTCGCTGCTAGTGAAATGAATGCAAATATGAGCTGTGAGTTTCACAGTGCCAATATTCAAGCCTTGAAGCAACTTGAAGATCTTAATGTGGAGATTTTAAGGTATCCTAAAGATGTCATTTATGCTGGGAAAACCGCTCTTAAAGAAGTTATAGCTGAGCTTAGTGAACAAAATAGAGACTTTAAAAGGGTTTATGCTTCCATAGAGACTCACCTTAGACTATCCAAAAAGTGGAGTGATGTAAGTTTAGGCTATTTTTTAAATGAAAGATAGTATTATCCGTTTTTATTTTATACATACGAGAAGATAGTGAAGCAAATTTTTAAAACAGTAGCAATTTTACCGGCTTTATTGCCAACCCTACTGAGTGCCTCTTTTAGCGGAATACTTCTTGACATAAACAGCTCTCAGCCTATTGTTAATGCCAAGATAAGTGATTCAAGAGCTACTGTCTATAGCGACATAAATGGTTCTTTTAATCTTCAAACACAAGAAAAAATTTGTCATATTAAAGCCTATGGTTATAAACCTTACTCATTTAGAGATGATGAAAACTTAACTACTCTTAAGCTTGAATCCATAAAAGTAAAGGCGCTCTATCTTACATTCTGGGGTGCGAGCAACAACTCAGGTACTTCGAAAAAACTTTTTAGACTCATTGAACAAACTGATGCAAATGCAGTAGTTGTGGATGTCAAAAATGAGTATGGCTCAACATCTTTTTATACAGATTTTCAACAAGCCAATAGCTATGGAGCACATGAAAACAGAACAAATAGAAACATACAAAAGTTTATGGAGCGAATGAAAGAGAAAAATATTTACACTATTGCAAGAATTGTGACTTTTAAAGATGAGCTTCAGGCTTCTAATAATCCAGACTATGCAATCAAACGCGACGACAATGGTTCTATATGGAGAAACCAAGATAAGATGGCATGGGTTGACCCTTTTGATAAGCGTTCTCATGAGTATGCAATAAGTATCGCTGAGGAAGCAGCAAAAGTGGGCTTTGATGAAATAAATTTTGACTATATTCGTTTTCCTGCAAAAACTGGCTTGAGATTTTCCAAAGAAAACACAGAAGAAAATCGTGTAAATGCGATAGAAACTTTCTTACATGCTGCACAAACAAGATTACAAAAATATGGTGTTTTTATCTCGGTAGACACATATGGAAATATCTGTTGGAGTCAAGACGATAATGGAATTGGACAAAAAGTCTCCTCTTTGGCTAGCTATGCTGACTATCTTGCTCCAATGCTCTATCCTTCAGGTTTTGCAAGCGGTTCTTTTTATTTTGATTATCCTGCGGATCACCCTTATGCAGTTATCTACAGGAGTGTAAAAAATATAGAAGATAGAATTCATAGCAATAGAGTACGCCCTTGGCTACAATACTTTAAAGACTATAAAAAAAAGCGCAGACCTTATGAGCGGTTTGAAGTACAAGAGCAGATACGAGCCACAGAAGATATAAAAGCAAATGGATGGATGATGTGGTCACCCTCTAGCAAGTACTATCTCAAAGACCTAAGATAAAGTAATCTTTTTTAGTTCACTCCTAAAAACTTTCGATTGAGGAAGATATTTGTCAACAAAAGCATGAAACTCTTTTGAGTGGTTCATATGAACAAGATGCGAGAGTTCATGCACTACAACATAGTCAATGAGTTCAGATCTTAGTTTTGTTAGTTCACTATTGAGTGTTATTATTTTACTTGAACTACAGCTTCCCCAACGACTCTTCATCTTTTTAAACTTTAGCTCCTTAAAATCTAAATTCATCTCCTGAGCAAAGTATTCAACTCTATCTCTTAAAAAATCTTTAGAGTATATAGGCTCATTGGGTATAGTTTTGATTTTTTCGATTTTTACAAACTGTTTCTCTATCCAAGATGATTTTTCTCTCAAGAGAGTATCAATATATATTTGTGATTTGTAGGGTGTTTTTAAAAGTACATTTTTCTCTTTATCTATTGTTATGTAGGTGTGTTTTAATTTTTTATTGACAATTATTTTAAGATTGTAGTTTTCATATGAATTAGTATGATTCATATTCTATAGGGTCTATAGTATTTGCTTGTGCGAATCCATTTAGGCGTAGTCTACAGCTATCGCAAACACCGCAGGCTTTCTCTTCATTCTTATAGCAACTCCAAGTTAAAGATAATGGTACATTTATCTCAAGTGCCTTTTTAACGATTTGAGACTTACTAAGGTGGACTAATGGCATTTTTATCTCCAGTCTTGTTTCATCTTTTGTCCCTAAGTTTATAGCATTTTGCATTGAGGCTATATAATCCTCTCTACAGTCTGGATATCCACTACTATCCTCTTGCACAACACCTATACTTAGCATCTCCGCCCCCTCTTTTTCAGCGATTGCAGTTGCCATACTCAAAAAAATGCCATTTCTAAAAGGAACATATGTGATGGGAACACCCTCTTGTATACCTGTAACAGGAACTTCTATATTTTTATCAGTAAGTGCAGAAGCCCCAATTTGCTTAAAAAAATCCAAATCTAAGACATATCTATTTTTTACAAACAAATCATCACAAATCGCATGAAAACATTCCAGCTCCTTAGTTTGAGTTCTTTGGTCATAGTTAAAATGCAGAGCAATTATCTCATAGCCATCTTTTTTTGCCATATAAGCACTTAAGGTTGAGTCCATGCCTCCACTCATAATGCATACAGCTTTTTTTATTGATTTAGTTTTCATTTTAGAAGTTTAACATATTTTTTTAATCTTCTTTAAACCTTATAAGGAATACAATTGTTAAATAATATATAAAAAGGAGCCATCATGGATGTATCATCATCAACAACTACTTCAGGCGTACAAGTAGAGGTCATGAAAAAAGCACAAGAAGTTCAAGAACAGCAAGTTCTAAAAGTTCTAGAAACTGCATCAGAACAGTCTAAAGAGATGACTGCACAAAAAACTGGGATGGGAAAAAACCTCAATATTACTGGATAGTCTCCTCTCTTTTAAAATCAATAGATATATTTACATATCTATTGAAATAAACCCTAAGCCCCATTTGATATAATTCCACTTATGATTGAACTTGATAATAGAACTACTCTTGAAGTAGATGAACCTTTCTTAAATACGATAGCAGATACTTTAACACAAAGAGAGATTGAACTCATCATAGTGGCAAAAGAAGAGATTCGTCAGCTTAATGCAGAGTACAGATCAATAGATAAAGCGACTGATGTACTTAGCTTTCCTTATGAGGATGTGCCTATGGGACCACTTGGAAGTATAGTTATTTGTGAGGATTTTGTAAAAGAAAAGGCTGTGGAGTTTTCGCACAAACAAAGTGACGAATTGGCCCTGCTCTTTATTCATGGTTTACTGCATATTTTGGGTTATGACCATGAAGTAGATTCTGGAGAGATGAGAGCACAAGAGCATAAGCTCATAAAAAAGTTCAACCTCCCTTTGAGCTTAATAGTTAGAACACAAGGATAAAAATGGATTATGGAATTTTTTTAGTTGCAATGGCAGCATTAGTATATGGTGCAGATTTTATTATTAGAGAATCTGAACGCATTGCTCTTCATTTTAATATTTCTCACTATGTTATAGGTGCTACCTTAGTAGCGTTTGGGACATCACTTCCTGAAATGGCAGCATCCATGATGGCAGCATCATACGGAAAGAATGATTTAGCAGTTGCAAATGTTGTTGGAAGTGTAATCTTCAATATAACATTAGTTTTGGGGGTTGTGTTTATGATTGCAAAGTCCATGAATCCTAAAAGAGAGCTATTTTCACTTGATAGTGCATGGGTTATTGTTCCTGTAGTTATCTTTTTTATAATGATTCAAGATGGTGTTATTGGTCGAGTTGATGGTGTTATTTTTTTACTGATTATGGTCTCTTATCTCTTTTTTCTATTTAAAGACTCAAAATCATCGCTTGGAGATGAGATTGACGAGGAGTTATCAGAAAATTTTGGATGGATGAAAAGTATAGTTTTTTTAATAATTGGTTTTGTTTTTACGATTGGTGGTGCTCATTTTGTTGTCGAGAGTGGAACAAATATAGCAAGAAGCTTAGAAGTAAGCGAATGGATTATCGGTATTTTTCTAATCTCATTGGGGACATCACTCCCAGAGTTAGTTGTTTCATTGGTTGCCATTAAAAAAGGAAACACTGAGATGAGCATAGGAAATATAATAGGCTCAAATGTGGCTAATTTTTCTATGGTACTTGGGGCTGCTTCTTTAATTAAGCCTTTAGGGGTGGATTTAACAGCAACAAGTTTTGATATGTTTATTATGGCAGGAGCTTCTATAACACTCCTATTTATTCTTGCAAATAAACTCTACAATAAGGCAGGAGGTATTTTTTTACTTGCTATTCTTGTGCTATTTATACAGAACTCTTTGGTATAAAAAGAGTTCTATTTTATATATCCTAGTTCCAAGAGTTTGTTGTAGACATCTGAGACAATCCCTCCGGCTGCTTGTCCGCCATGTCCACCATGCTCAACCATCGCCATCACGACATATTGTGGGTTTTTATACGGACCATAACTTGTAAACCATGCATGTGAACGGTTATAGTAAGCCATCTCATGTTCTAACATCCTCTCTTCTATATCCTGTTTAATCGCAACAACTTGTGCAGTTCCTGTTTTGCCAGCTATTATAACCTTTGAGTGCAGGTAGCCTGTTGCTGTTCCATGAGGACTATTACACACTTCATACATCGCTCTTTGTATAGTTGGAAGCTGTTTTCGCTCCTCATCATTGAGTACATCTTTAAACTTAGCCTCATAAATTTTGTCTCCTATTTTGTGCGCAAGATGTGGTGTAGGCAGTTTGGAAGTTGCCATGAGAGCTGTCTGCTGTGCAATCTGAAGCGGCGTTGTTAGAAAGTCACCCTGCCCGATTGACATGTTTGCAGTCTCACCAATATTCCATATTTTATTATATTTTCGTCTTTTCCATTCGCGTGAGGGAACAACACCAATAAACTCATTTGCTAAATCAATTCCTGTTTTTTTACTCAGTCCGTAGCGTGCTAACCCACTGCTCATCTTAGCATTACCTAAAATTAAACTGCCTTTATAAAAATAGTCATCACAACTTTCACGTATAGCTTTTACTATGTTTGTATAGCCGTGTCCTTTCTTTTTCCAGCATCTAAAAATACGTCCACCTAAAGGGAGAGATGATTTACAATCTACTGACCATCGACTATTTAGGTCAGTCGAAATATATAAAAGTCCAAGCATAGGCTTTATAGTAGACCCAGGCGGATAGAGTCCATGAACGAGCTTGTTTGTAAAGGGATGATCAAGACTTGATGAAAGTTTTTCATACATCTCAAAAGACATGCCGGAAACAAATATGTTTAAATCATAGTTGGGAAAACTTGCAGCAGAAAGAATAGATCCATTTACATCCATAACCACTATCGCTCCGACTTTTCCCTCAAAAAGCTTGGAGATATACTCTTGAAGTTCTATATCTAAACTTAGTGTCAACTTTCTGTTCTCATCTGCATTATTGTAGTCAAGTTCTTCAACTTCAAGATTATTCGCATTTACTTTTATTTCTCGTGTTCCAGGAAGTCCTTGAAGATATTTGTTGTAATACCTCTCAACACCCGTTTTGCCAGCATAACCTATAAGTTCAAGAAGATGGTCTTTATCTACATCTTTTTTATTTGCTCGAGATACATACCCTATCATATGTGCAGCAATATTTTTATAAGGATAGTATCTCTTAGGTGCAGAAGAGATAAGAAGGTTTTCTCTTAAGTTCAAAATAGAGTAAACAGGCATTATCTCTTCATAAGGAATAAAATGAACAATATCAATAAAGTTGTGATTATAATAAGAGTCATTTTTAATGTAGTTTTTAAGTATCTTCTCTTTATCTAGCGACGGCAATAGTTTTAAGAGAAGTGCAACCTCTTTGTCAAACTTTTTCATATTTTTATCAGAGTACAAATGTGGCGCAAGACTTATTTTAAAGCCAAGTTTGTTTATGGCAAGAGGACGATTGAGTCTATCAACTATAGTGCCTCTAACAGGTGCTATTTTTTGTTCTTTAATGGTGTTTTGAAGTGAAAGTTTTGAATAATAACTATTTGACTCGATAGCCAAAAAAAAGACTCTTACTATAAGTGCCAACCAGATAGATACAAAAACAAAAACAATAAATTTTATTTTCATAAAAGACTCACAATGAAAAACTCTATTAATATATAGTAAATTATATAGTAACTAAGGCCTGGACTCTCAAATAAAAAGATGCTTGAGAGAAGAGATAAAAATAAAAAATAACCAAGATAAGCGAGAAGAACATAGGCTATTTTTATGCATGAAGCACAGGAAAAATTTTGCTCTATTTTTGGCATAATTAGCTTTATTGCAATGTAAAAATAGATGACAGAGCTAAAAAGCATATAGCCAAAATTTGCCTCAAACATAACTAAACATAGTGATACTAAAAGGATTAAAATAGAGCTTTTTCTATCAAGTGCTCTAGAAAAAAGCATAAGCATTAGTGCAAAAAGAGGCGGTAGAAGAGGATATATACTACTTAAACTACTATAAACACCAAAAAGTACCACATAAATAAAGGGTACTAGAGATTGATTATAAGAGATACTTCGTTGCATACTGGAAAATGTTTACACTTAATACAATCAGCCCAAATCTTATGCTCAGGGAGGGACTCTTTTGGAATTTCAACAAAACCAAGACGTTCAAAAAAGCTTTTTTTATAAGTAAGACTGAGGACTCTTTGCATACCTAATGTTCTTGCTTCATCGATAGACTGACTCACTAGGTTTTCACCTATCTTCTGTCCCCGTAACTTCTCAGCTACTATAAGCGATCTAATCTCACCTAAATATGCAGTATGAATGTGAAGTGCACAAAAACCCACTAAGACTCCATCGAGATAAGCTAAAGTATAAGATCTTATATTTGTAGCAATCTCATCCTCACTTCTATCTAGGATAACACCACTTAAAACTTCTGGTGCTATAAGCTCTCTCATGTTTTTTATATCTGAGAGTTTAGCTTTTACATACTCAACTTTCATTATCTTCCTCTTGCAATATATCATAAACCACTTGATTTACTTTGTCGATACCGCGTTTTTTTGAACTAGAAACACTCATGGCGTTTGGAAACTCACGTCTCAGTGCATTTTGCTCTTTTTGATTTAGCTTATCTATCTTTGTAAAGATTTGCAGTATCACTTGATTCTCTTTTACATTTTCAAATAAAAACTCACTAACCGATGTATCTATATCTAAGTGTGGGTGTCTACAATCAATCAAGTGAATAAAAAGCTTGATCTGTTCACGTCCGGAGATATAATCTGTAAGATTTTTCTCCCAATCATGCTTAATCGATTTTGCAACCTTTGCATAGCCAAAACCAGGTAAATCAACAAACTTTGCAAACAGTTTTTTACTATTTTCTCTATCGAGCATAGTTACATCAAAGTAGTTTATAAGTCTAGTTTTTCCTGGTGTAGAGGAGACTTTTGCTAAACCTTTATGATCTGTGAGTGCATTAAGTAGAGAACTTTTCCCAACATTTGAACGTGCCATAAAAACTACTTCGTTTTGTATCTGCGAGGGAGGTGCTTCGTTTATATTTGGTGCAGATGTTATAAATTTTGCTTCAACTATTTCTACCACTATTTTTCCTCATCTTGTTCATCATCTATGTCAAAAATCATAATCACAGGTTTTTTAACCATTCCTTTTGCATATGCTTTACCATCGAGTGTTTGCAAAACAACTTCATCGCCACTAATCTCTTTTTTTTCATCAAGCTGTTTGAGGTGAACATTTTGAAAAAAATGATACTCTTTTTTAACAGGAAAATAGATTACCCTATTCGCTGCACCTGTGTATTTTGCACCTTGTTTGGTTTCAATCGTAAAAGAGACATTTCCAAGAGCAATAAATTTCGTTGGTTTATTGTTTTTATTGGTATAAATGCTAACTTCTGATGCGTTCAACTCGTCCTTATCTTGAAGAATATTCACACTTCCTTTAAATATCGAGACTCCTCTATTTTCGTCTGCACTAAAAGTATCGGAGGTGATTTTTAACTCTTTAGAAAAAAGCCCTATTTGTAGTGCTAAGAGTAATATTAGTATATGTCTCATTATCTGCTCTCTTGTAATTGATAAATTGCTTTTATTTTTGTTGCTTTTATTTTATTTGTAATGTTATTATACTCCAAGGATGCTCCTCTTGCACTATTTTTATCTTTATACAAGACAAATGCTGTGTCTGTCGAAAGTATTGCGGATTTTTTATTATACTGTGCTATTTCACTTTGAAATGTAAGTCCATCTTCTCTAGTGTAAGTCACATCTCCCTTAAGCAGTATGATTTCATCCTTGTAAGTTCCATTATTTGATTTCATATTAGATATATATTTTTTGGCACTATCTGTATAGTTTATATTTTCGACAGTATATCTATCACTAAATCTTTTTGCATTGTTTCCTAAAAGTATAGTCTTTAAACCTTTTTTATCTAGTTCATACATCGTAAAGTTCTTAAGATTAAAAAGGGGCACTTCGACAAACTCTTGTTTTTTCATCTCTATGGGCTGAAAAAACAGATAAATCATCATGAGCACACTAAAAATGAAACCAAAAAATATAGTGATATTTATAACCTACTCCTTAAATCCACACAGCTAAAAACTCTTCTCTTTGGTCATTTTCATCAACCAAAATGTCTATCATTTCTCTAACTGCACCCTCACCACCTCTGCTTGACAAAGTAGTGTTTACAATATTTTTTATCTCTTTAACTCCATTGTATGGGGTAAAGCTTCTTCCTACTTTTGAAAGCATATGGAAGTCATTTAGATCGTCACCAATTGCAGCCACTTGATAAAATTTCAACTCAAGCAAGTCTACAAGTTTTTCAAGGACTTCGTCTTTATTGTGAACTCCTTGATAGAGATGCTTTATGCCCAACTCAGTTGCACGGCGTTTAACTATTTGAGAATCTCTTCCTGTAATAATAGCTACTTCGTTACCCATTTTAATCCAAGTACTTATACCCAGACCATCTTTTACATTAAACTCTTTGCTTTCTATGCCATCAGCAGAGTATATAAGCCCACCATCACTCAGGCAACCATCAACATCTAAAACAATAAGCTTAATCATAATACATCTTTTGTACTTGGTATTCCGACTCTTTCATTGTGTGCTGTAGCACGTCTAATTGCAACAGCGACTGACTTAAACGCAGCTTCAATAATATGGTGTTTGTTTTTTCCGCGCAGCTTTATGATATGCATGCTCGTTCTAAGATTTAGAACAAAAGCTCTAAAAAACTCCTCTACAAGCTCAGTGTCAAACTGACCTACTTTTCCAGACACATCTAGTTCAAAAACTAAAAAAGGACGGTTACTTAAATCCAAATCGCACGAAACACAAGTCTCATCCATGACAATATTTGCACTTCCAAAGCGTTCCATATTTTTTACGGGATAGATTGCCTCTGCAAGAAGTGAACCAAGCACAATTCCTACATCCTCAACACTATGGTGATCATCAATATGTGTATCACCCTTACAGCTTACTTCTAAATCTACTAAGGAGTGCTTGGAGAAGCTCTCTAGCATATGATCTAAAAAACCAACACCTGTATTTATCTTGCTCTGTCCAGTACCATTTAACTCTAGTGATATTGTAATATCTGTCTCTTTAGTTGTTCTTGTTTTTGCTATCATAGTTATTCCTCTTTTATTATAAATGCTTCTTTAAAAACACCACTATCTTTATAGTCTCTGGCCTCTTGCTCACTTTTAAACCCCTTAAGTAGGACTTTAAAAACTCTTCCATTCCTCATCTCAACATCTTTTATAATAGTTCTGTATCCATCAGTGTTATCATACTTCTCTTGAGTTAACAAAGCCCCCTCTATCCTTGAAAAAGATGCGATTTGTAAGGCAAAATTTTCCATAATTTGTTCTTGTGGAGACTCTTTTAATTGTTTTGGTGTTGGAATCTTTTTGCCACCTTTGACCTCAAAACCAAGTACTTCAATCTCTACTGGTGCAGTTCCTGCACCTACCATATCTATTTGATGAGCAGCTTTGTTCGAGAGGTCAATAATCCTCGTAGCAATAAAAGGACCTCTATCATTTATGCGCACTACAGTTGTAAGTCCATTTCGTTTATTTGTGACCTTGACTATTGTGTTCATAGGCAGTGTTTTGTGTGCAGCTGTCATGTCGTACATGTTGTAAGTTTCACCATTTGATGTTAACTTTCCGTGAAAGTCAGGTCCATACCAAGAAGCATTTCCTCTAAATCTATCACCAACACTCACAACTGCAGGATAGTATCTAATGCCACGAATTACATAAGGCTTCATTGTTGGGTGCGAGTATGTTTTCTTGTCCATAGAAGAGCTATGTGTATCTGAGTCCTCTGAGTAGCTTTTTGTTTTAGAAAAATCATAATTTCTATATGTTTTTTTTCCTCTCGTGCTACAAGCACTTAAAAAAAGCAGTGAAATTACTAGAAAAATTATATATATATTATTCATAAATTTTTAACCTATCTCCTATTTTTATAAGAGAGCTATGGAGTTGGTTTTGCTCTATAATATTGTGAACACTTACTTTATGTGCTTTTGAGATTGACTCCAAAGAGTCCCCTTTTTTAACTATATAGTAATCTTTTGTGTCAAGTTTTAATTTTGTACTATTTTTACTAATTGGAATGATAAGCTTCTGTTTCAAACTTAGCTTGTTACTTTTTAAGTGGTTAAAATCTTTTATAACCTTGTAAGAAACGCCATATTTTTTTCCTATATACGAAAGGTTGTCACCTCTAGTTACAACATGTATCTTATATATGTTTTTGATGGGTTCTTCGTAGTACTTCTGCTTAAATTCTGAAAGCTTTAGATATGGAATGTAAATATCATACTCTTTAGCATAAGGAGGAACAAAGTCATATTTGAGGTGTCTATTTAACTTTTTCAAATCCCTAAAAGGCATTTCAAGGATATTAGCAACTCTACTCAAAGACTCTCCACTAGAGAGTTTTACGGTAGAGATAGAGTATGCATTTGCTCTGTTTAAAAGATACTCATATTCACTTGAGAGAAGATACTGCTCATCTCCACCAATAAGAGCGAGTGCTACAATTTTTCTTATATAAAATCTACTCTCTTTTGGAATATACTTTTTTTTAGGGTCTAGCAAGACAGAAAGATCATCACTACCCGCTTTTTTGATGGCTTGATTTAATCTTCCACCACCGCAGTTGTAAGCAATAGCAGCCAGATACCACTTTCCAAAACGCTTATGAAGCGAAGATAGGTATTTTGCAGCTGCTTCAGTTGACTTGATTAAGTCGCGTCTCTCGTCAACATATTCATCTATTTTTAAGCTGTAATGTCTTCCTGTTTCAGGCATGAACTGCCAAAGACCAGCAGCTCTTTTTTTGGAGTATGCATGTGTTATGAAGTTTGATTCAGCCATTGCAAGATAAAGAAATTCTTGGGGAATATCATATTTTGCAAGGGTACTTTTTATAGCTGGAATGAAGATATATGCCTCATTCATTGCTTTAAAGAAATGCTTACTTTTACTATAAGAGCTGTTTTTTGTTCTCATCTTATTCATAATAGGATCGTATAAAAATGATGGATTTATATCAAAAGAGTCTAAGGTATTTAACTCTTTGTTATAATTTGTCTCATATGTTAGATTT
>JGI11705J14877_10001571_pt1 | contig 12950 bp, 5 predicted proteins | sample Etolaghawater15m_FD_14877 | JGI IMG/M metagenome (IMG submission 14877) | reverse complement strand
CTTCAGTGGTTTGATCTTGCCTTCAGCCAACTCTTTGTCCAGTTCGTCTTCGCTTAACTGGCGAATTTTATGTCCGCGCTGATCGACAAACACGAACTCGTCGCGCGATTTCGATTTCCACTTGAGTTTGGCGCGTTTGAAGGTTTTGCCGGCACTTCCCATGCTGAGTTCGACCCAGGTGCCGATATCAAGCTGGCACGCCAGCACGGTCGATCTCTCGGGCTGTTTGCTGACGGGTACCGGGGTATGTATATCGCTCAGCTTGGAACTATGCGAACGAATGGTCGATGAAAACAGCTCAACGGTGTTCGTCGCGGGCTGCGCAGCTGAATCAGCAGCGACGTCCGCATCATTCCCGTTGCGGATGTTGCGCTTTCTGAATTCGCTGATTAACTGCTTACGCACCCGGGTTCTATGTTCCGAGCCGTATCCAAGTGACTCAAGCCCTTTGTCCACGGCTTTGAGCAGCGATGGGAAAGCTACACCGCCGTAGTTCTCGGTCAGAGACTCATCGTTGCTCTCATTCAACGCCACGCCAAGCATGCGGGTTATATCTGCCGCCTGTTCAAATGTGTTCGAATGGCGCCCGATTTTTTTACCCAACTGCAGTAGCAGTAACTGCCAGTCATCATAGAAAAATGCATGCGTCTCCGGTTCCAGGCTGAGCCGGGCAGTGACTGATTTGATTAAATCCAGCACCTCGTCCTTGAGTTGGTTCTCAAGCTTTTTCTTGTCCTTTTGTTGTTGAACGATGAACTGAATCTCACTCTTTTTCATCGATTCGTAATCGCGGGTCAGGGGCTCGAATGCGCGGGCTTCCGGGTGGGCGATTTCAACCAGTTGATCGATGATCGCGACCAGCTTGTCCATGGGGCCAGTGTCATGTTTGCAACGAATCTCGAAGTCGACAACGGAGTTGATGAAGTTCTGAACCGTGTGCGCCTCGTCTGTGAAAAAGCCCGGGTCGTGAAGGACTATTTCGAACAATGACGCAGACAGGCGCGACAATTGATGTGATAAGGCTTCTGACAGCATCGGGCTGCTCAGAAGATTAGCGAAGTAATGGGTGAACTTGCGCGCAGCCCTGACTTGTTCGCTTGTTAACAGCGGGTTGACCTGGCGGTGCCATTCGAGGAACTGTTCGGCATGATTATCAAATCCATCCTTGCTCTGGTTGCGCAATTGGCCGAGTAGATCATCGAGTGAGTGCTGCGGTGAAGGGGCGTTAACGCTGGCTTCCTCAACATAAGCCTGCATATCGGGCATCGTCTTGTCGAACCTGGGAAGTTCGGGTTCTCCAGGTTGCTCGACGGGCGTGGCAGCGAGTTCTTCGGTATCAGGCTGTGCACGCGGCTCGTCTACGAATTGGTTTTGTCTTGCGACCTCGGGTTTCGTTACTTCGGTTTGCGTGGCGATCGGTACAAGCTGCAGTACCTCCGCCGCGGCTTCATCGCTTTCGAGTTCGGATTCAGGCGTTTCGACCATTTCGTCGCTGGCATCAGCAATCGATGAGGCGTCTGGTTCGGTTGAAAAGCTGTCCACGTCGGCGATAATGGTCGCATCAAAAGACGCGATTTGTTCCTCAGCCATTGCTGCGCCAGGCGCCATCGCCAGGTTGTCTGACGAGGGCGGCGCCTGTTGCTCCTGCGGCTCTTCCGGTAGCAGAAACAGGCTGGAATCAGTCAGCTCTGGCAATACATCAAGATGATACAGCCCCAGATCCAGCTGTTTATAAAAGGTATCGAGCTGTTGCTGAAGCACATAGCCAAACAGGTCGAACATGCGGCAGGTTTGCAGGCTGGTCAGGTTTAAGGCATCGACGCTGGACAAAAATGCATGACACAGGTTTTCCGGCGACAGGGGATTATCATTCTGGGCGTCGTCTGTGCGGTGTACCAGCGATTTCAGGCGCTTGTTCAGGTTGAAAATCTTACGTTCGAAGCGCTGCATCAGCTGCCCAGAGATCGATTCGATCGATGATAAAACGCGCGAACTGTTGTGCCCGGCCAAACCCAGCGAAAACCAGTCGCTGGAGCGATTGGCATTGAGCCTGGCGCGGCGGAAAGTACGGAATTCGGTGAACAGCTTTTCAATCTGATACTGGAAACCGTGGCGCACGGTGCGCTCTCGGCTGATCAGTTTTTGTTGCAACTCGGCATACTGGCGCAGGTTCGATTCGAACTCGGGGGGCAGTTCCATATGCGCCAGATCAACCAGCAACCCCTCGAGGTAGTTGATGCTGTAATTGATGATCTGCTGGTATTGCGCCGCTGGCGTACCGGTTTCAAACTGCGGATATTGGTCGCTGGACATGTTCACGTCAGTAGATTGCTAACTGCTTTATAGCTCAAACCCGATTCACAAGACTATCTACAACAATCTCAATGGTCGATTTGGTGGGACCAGTGCAAGGCGCCGGGCCGCATCCGATCCACCGGGCTTTAATTTGCCGGAACCGATTCAATAATCACTGGCATAATATCGCGTACACTTCGATTCACCCACAGTTTACGAGCGGAAATAATGCACTTAAAGGCAGCGCTAATCATGCAGGGAGCACGAATGATATTAACGTTGATGCTACTGGTCAATGCGCCGATCCTGTTAGCGCTCGATCCGCTACTGAGCCTCAAACTCGGCGAAGCCGAGAGCAAGCTGTTATTGCTCGAGCAAAACCTCAACAACCCGGCCGTCAACCATGAGCTGGCCGTATTGAGAGAGCTGCAGGCGCAGGGCCTGTTCGTCAAGGACGTGGCCAACGATTGCATCAAGCTCAACGAGAGCTCGATTGCACGCGATGCCGAAGCGCTGGATCTGTTAGGCGCACCGCAGGAGTTGGAGGATGACGAGGTCACCGCCAAACGGGACAGTCTCAATAAATCGATGTTGAGCAGCGCTCAGCAACTGGCGAGTTGCCGATTGCTACTATTGAGGTCGCATGAAATGGTGGATGAAACCACCATGCGCCAGCAGCGTACACTGGCCAACGAACTGTTGGCGCGCGGTGGCAGTATAGTCAGCAATTTCAAATACAGCCTGTTGCACCCTCTGGAAGTGCTGGATGCCTTCAGCGACTTTGTTCAGGCGAGTAGCGGCATGCAGCGCCTATGGCAGGAGAGGCTGTCTTTCATCGCGTTGCTGGTGCTGGCCGGTGTTCTGGTACTGATCAGCAAACGTTTCCTCAAGGACAGTCTGCAGCGACATATCCGTCCTGATCGAAAAGGTTATCTGAACCAGTTTCAGGTTGCGCTATTGAGCTGTCTTGACCGACACATGCCGCCGCTGATCGTTTTCGCCGTGTTTAGCCTGTACTACCTGTATTTTGGCCTGACCGGACAGTCCTGGGACTTTGCTGGCCTGATGGTTTTCGGCCTGTTTTTGTATGTGCTGAGTAACCTGATCATTCGGGTCATTCTGGATCCGGTTGCGCCCGGAAAAGCGCTCACGTCCTTGCCCGATGATATTTCTCAACTGCTGGCGCGCCGCCTGCGTCTGTTGTCCAAGTTGCTGCTGCTGGGGTTCCTGCTGTATTCCGCGCTACAAATCCATGATTTTCCTGCGGAGCTGACCGGGCTGATTCGCAACGTCTACATCGTGTTGCTGATTCTGAATCTCATCTGGGCCGTCTGGTTACTGCGTTTTTACAGCTCGATGGGCAATATTCTATGGATTCGCAGCCTCATTGTCGTCGGTCTGGTGCTCGGTCTGGGTGCTGACTGGATGGGATACAACAAACTGGCGAGTTATATCCTGTGGGGCATTACCGGCAGCCTGTTGATGTGGTTGTTCACGCTGTTTCTGCTGAAGTTATGGGGTGATTTTTTCGACAGTCTGGATGAGGGGCGACAGCCGTGGCAGCAGGGGCTGCGACGACGTATCGGTGTTGCCGAGGATGAATTCATACCCGGTTCGATGTGGTTTCGTTTTACCTTTGCGCTGTTGATCTGGTCGCTTTTTGCGGTGGTTGTGCTCAAGATCTGGGGGCTGCCGGATACCAGTCTGATCATTCTGCGCGATAGTGTGGTCGACGGCTTTAAACTGGCCGATGTCGAGATCGTACCGCTCAAAATTGTCATTGCGCTGCTTAGTTTTGCCGTGATGCTATCAATTACCGGCTGGATCAAGCGTGGCATGGAAAAGAGCTGGCTGAAGCGTTCACGCATGGATCGCGGCGCCAAGGAGGCGACCATTTCCCTGACCGGTTATTTCGCCGTTGCGGTCGCCTCGCTCATAGCACTGTCGATGGCCGGTCTGGAATTGTCCAACCTGGCCCTTATCGCTGGCGCCTTGTCGGTTGGTATCGGTTTTGGCCTGCAGAATATCGTCAACAATTTCATCTCGGGCGTCATCCTGCTGTTCGAGCGGCCGGTCAAAACCGGTGACTGGATCTCGGTCGGCGGCACCGAGGGCTATGTGCGCAAGATCAGCATTCGTTCGACCCAGATCCAGACCTTCGATCGTTCCGATGTCATCGTGCCCAATTCCGAACTGATCTCAGGGCAGGTGGTTAACATGATGCTGCGCGACTCGATTGGTCGCATTATCGTGCCGGTGGGTGTCGCTTATGGTACCGATCCGGAAAAGGTCAAACAGATCCTGCTGGATATTGCCTACCAGCACAACGATATCATCAGCCAGAGTCCGATCCTCAACAAACCGGCAGTGTTGTTCCGTTCGTTTGGCGACAGCTCACTCAATTTCGAACTGCGTTGTTTCATCAAGGTCGTCGACGATCGTTTGCGCATAATCAGCGAGGTCAATTTCGCCATCGACAAGGCATTTCGTGAGAACAATATCGAGATTCCTTTCCCGCAGCGCGTGGTGCATATGTATACGCATGGGCAAGACCACACGCCGACCAGAGAAGAACAGTCCATTGATGGCAGTACATGAGTGTGATTACTTGCAAATACATTAAAGTGATTTCAGAAGCTGCATCGAAACCGGCTATAATCCGCGCCTTTTAAAGCCTGCAGTAACTGCCTTGACCGATCGAATCCGCGAAATCCTGTATAACTACACCTCGTTCTCTGACAAGGAGATCGTACTGCGCCTGATGGGCGAACAGTGGTGGGGCGTACTCAACGAACTGCGTGGCGAGCGGCGTACCGGTCGTTCCGCACGTATGTTGTTTGAGGTGCTGGGTGATATCTGGGTCGTCAAACGGAATCCCTACCTGCAGGATGACCTGCTGGCCAACCGCGCGCGCCGTCAACAGTTGATCGCGGCGCTGTGTCATCGGCTTGAACAGATCGAAAAAAGGGCGGACGACAATCAGCAGGCGCTGGCCCTGCTGAAAGCCGCGCGAACCACGGTGGCCGAGTTCGAAAGCTGGCTGCGCGAGCTGGGCGCGCGGCGTGATCGTATCGCTGCTCGCCTTGGCCGCATCACGCACAGGGACAACATCGACTTCGGCGGACTTGCCCGTGTGTCGCACACCACGGATGCGACCGACTGGCGTGTTGAGCACCCAATGGTGGTGCTGACCCCCGATACCGAGGCGGAGATCGCCGACATGGTTGCGGCCTGTATCGAGCTGGGGTTGACCATCATCCCGCGCGGGGGCGGCACGGGATACACGGGTGGTGCGATCCCTCTGTATGAAGACACGGCGGTCATCAATCTGGAAAAACTCGACAGCCTGGGCAGCGTGCAGGAACAGCTGCTGCCCGGCTCCAGCCGACGCGCGTTTACCATTTTCACCGAGTCCGGCGTCATCACGCGCCAGGTAGCCAACCGCGCGCAGGCGCACAAGCTTGCGTTTGCCGTCGATCCCACGTCGCAGGATGCGTCGACGATTGGCGGTAATATCGCCATGAACGCCGGCGGCAAAAAGGCGGTGATCTGGGGCACCACGCTGGACAATCTGGTCAGCTGGAAAATGGTCACCCCCGATGCCAACTGGATGACCGTGACCCGCCTCGACCACAACATGGGCAAGATCCATCTGCAGGACACGGTGCGTTTCGAGATTCGCCGTTTCGATCGGGTGTCAGGCGCGCAGATCGGCGACAGCGAGATCCTGCAGGTTCCCGGCTCGAGCTTCCGCAAGGTGGGTCTGGGCAAGGATGTCACCGACAAATTCCTGTCAGGTCTTCCGGGTATTCAGAAAGAGGGCTGTGATGGACTGATTACCTCGGCTACCTTCGTGTTGCACGAAGTCCCGCAGTTCACCCGCACCATCTGTCTCGAATTCTTCAACCAGGACGCGACCCGCGATGTCTCGGCCATCGTCGAAATCAAGGCGTTTCTGGATGGTACCGAAGGCGTCGAACTGGCGGGCCTGGAACATCTCGATGCGCGTTATATCCGCGCGGTCGGGTATAGCACGCGCTCCAACCGATCGGTTGCACCGCGCATGTTGCTGCTGGCTGACGTGATCTCGGATAGCGAAAACCTGCTCGCCGAGTCCTGCTCACAGGTGGTGGCGTTGGCCAATCAACATGGCGCCGAGGGTTTTATCGCGGTCAGCGAAGAGGCGCGCAAGCGATTCTGGGCCGATCGTTCGCGCACGGCTGCAATCTCGGCGCATACCAATGCGTTCAAGATCAACGAGGACGTGGTTATTCCGCTGCAACATCTCAGTGAGTACAGCCGCGGTATCGAGATCATCAATATCCGCCAGTCGATTGGTAACAAGGTCGATATCTGTCTGGGTATTAAACACTTTCTGCAACAACGCCGTGATGCCCTGTCAGGTTCAGACGATCATGAACTTCTGGTCAGCAAGATCGGTTATGCGTTGACCCGCGTGACCGCGCAGATTCAGCAGTGGGAACAATGGCTCGGACATTTCGAATCGAATGCAGCCGACTTTGCAGATCAACTGCGCTTCGAGGTCGAGCAGGGCGAGAAAATCATCGATTGCCTGCTGACGAATCGCTTGCGAATAAGCTATCGCGAGCAGGTGAAAAAACCCCTGGACGAGATCTTCTCGGGGCTGGAATTCGCCCCCATACGCGGCGAGATTGCCGCCATTCACGAAAAAATCCGCGATTCACGCCTGTTCGTCGCTCTGCACATGCACGCCGGGGACGGTAATGTGCATACCAATATTCCGGTGCACTCGGATAACTACGCGATGTTGCACCAGGCAGATCTGATCGTTGACGAGATCATGGCCCTGGCAACCTCGCTGGGCGGGGTGGTCTCGGGCGAACACGGCATTGGCCTGACCAAGATTCAGTACCTTGACGACGACAAGTTGCAGGCCTTTGCCGATTACAAGCAGCGCGTCGACCCGGAGCACCATTTCAATCGCGGCAAGCTGATGGCGGGTTCCGGCCTGCAAAACGCCTACACACCATCGCTGCGCCTGCTGGAGCAGGAAGCCCTGATCCTCGAATACAGCGATCTCGGCGCCATCAACGACTCGATCAAGAACTGCCTGCGTTGCGGCAAATGCAAACCCGAGTGCATGACCCACATTCCGCGCGCTAACCTGCTGTATTCACCGCGCAACAAGATCCTGGCCACAGGCCTGATCATCGAGGCTTTTTTATACGAGGAGCAGACCCGGCGCGGTATTTCGCTCAGGCATTTCGACGAGATGAACGATGTGGCCGATCATTGCACCGTGTGTCACAAGTGTGAGAGCCCGTGCCCTGTCAACATCGATTTTGGCGATGTCACCATCGCCATGCGCAGCTTGCTCAGCAACAGCGGCAAGCGGCGCAAGAGCCTCGGCTCGATGGTCGCCATCTGGTTCCTCAATCTGCAGGAACCCTGGCTGATCCAGTGGTCGCGCAAGCTGCTGCTGGACTGGGGTTTCAAATCCGTACGCGGTTTGCGCATGGCGCTGAAATCACTGGCGCTTGCACCGCCGCGCAAGGCCCAGGCCCGCGCCACAACCGGCAAACCCGCAGCGCGCCAGCAGATCATCAACTTCGTGCGTAATCCGGTCAGCGCCAATGTGCCGACCAAAACCATGCGCCAATTGCTGGCGGCCGACGACGGCCAGATGCAGATGGTTCCCATCATTCGCAACCCGGATATCCCCGCCGAACAGCGCGATTCGGTGTTTTATTTTCCCGGTTGCGGGTCCGAGCGCCTGTTCAGCCAGGTCGGGCTTGCCAGTATTGCCATGCTCTACCAGGCCGGTGCGCGAACCGTGTTGCCACCGGGGTACCTGTGCTGCGGTTACCCGCAACTGGCTGCCGGTCACCTGGAAAAGGGCCAGCAGATCACCACCCAGAACCGGGTGCTGTTTCACCGCATTGCCAACACCTTGAACTATCTCGATATCAAGACCGTTATCGTGTCCTGCGGCACCTGCCTGGATCAACTCGAGAAATACGAGTTCGAAAAGATCTTCCCTGGCTCGCGTATCCTCGACATTCACGAATATCTGCTGGAGAAGGGGTTTCGTCTCAATGGGCAGAGCGATACCCGTTATATCTATCACGATCCCTGTCATACCCCGATCAAAAACCATGTGCCGATTGAGCTGGCCTCCAACATGATGCAGCAGTCGGTCGAGTTGACCAGCCGCTGCTGCAGCGAATCGGGCACGCTGGCATCATCGCGACCGGATATCGCGCATCAACTGTTTACGCGCAAGCTGGAATCGATAGTCGAGGCCAGTGACAAGGTGCGCCAGGGCGATGAACGTGTCCCGGTTAAATGCCTGACCTCATGTCCGGCCTGTCAGCAGGGCCTGTCACGTTATGAGAAACTGACCGGCATACAAACCGATTACCTGGTGGTTGAACTGGCTCGCCTCAACTACGGTGAACAATGGCTCGATGATTTCCTTACCCGTGTCTCGCACGGTGGCATGGAAAAAGTGCTGTTGTAATCAGCCAGTCTAATAGCACTCGCGATGGCAATAGCTTCCTACCGTTTCTTCGTTACCGGTCACAAGGGCTTCGAAACCGCGCTGTTTCATGAAGTTCGTGACATAGCGGGCAAGGCCTCGCAGGCGCCGCTCAAGCTCACCAAGGTCTACGGGGGTATCGAAGTCGATGGGTCGCTGGAACTGGCCTATCGCATTTGCCTGTATTCGCGTTTGAGCAACCGGGTTTACCTGCAGTTATCAAGTTTCAAGGCGGAAAACGAAGAAACCCTGTATCAGCAGGTGTATGCCATCGACTGGTCGCAACATCTGTCATCGCGCAATAGCTTTGCCGTATCGGCCACCCTGTCCAGTTCGGCAATCAATCACAGCCATTTCGCCTCGCTGAAGATCAAGGATGCCGTGGTCGACTATTTTCGCAACAGCGTCAATAGCCGCCCGGTGATCGAGAAGGACCAGCCGGATATACGCATACATCTCAATCTGCACAAGAACCGCGCCACCCTGAGCCTGGATTTATCCGGTCAGTCGCTGCATCGACGCGGTTACCGCACCCAGCACAGCGGTGCGCCGCTCAAGGAACACCTCGCCGCTGCCTTGTTGGCGCAGGCTGGCTGGACGGTGCAATCGTCAGCCAGTCACAGCCTGATCGACCCCATGTGTGGCTCCGGAACCTTTGTTATCGAGGCGGCGATGATCAGCGCCGGCATCGCCCCCGGACTGGATCGCGAGTACTATGGGTTTCTGCGCTGGCTACAACACGACCGGGCACTCTGGGCAGGCCTGTTGAAGGAGGCCGAGGCGCAGATCAGCGAGCCATCCGATTGCCAGATCGTGGCCTGTGATAACGATGCGCGAGCGATCGACATCGCGCGCGATAACGCCCTGCGTGCCGGCGTCCCGGACCTGATCGAATTTCATCACCAGGAACTTGCCGACCTGTCGCCGGACCTGGTCAGCAAACCCGCGATTATCATTACCAATCCACCTTATGGTGAGCGTTTGCAGGCGGAGCAGGGGCTGGCTGCCATGTACTCAAGCATGGGCAAGGTATTTTCCGCGTTCGAACACTGCCGTGTACATATCATCTCGGCCAACCCGGATCTGTTGCATCGCATGCGCATGGCGCGCAGCGCCAAAAAACCGGTGAATAATGGGCCGCTGGCTTGTGTATTCGCATCGTTTGAGGGCGGTGACGACTTAACACCGCCGGGCGAATCATCGGTTTCGCTACCCGCTGCAAGGCCAGTTTCATCGCCCATTGATGACAATGACCCGGAAGCCCGGGCGCTGAGCAATCGCCTGGCCAAGAATTTCAAACACCTGTCGCGCTGGGCGCGGCGCAACAATGTCAGCTGTTTTCGCCTGTATGACGCCGACCTGCCCGAATTCAGCTTTGCGCTGGATGTCTACACCAGCGCCTTGAACCCGGAGCAAAGGTGGTTCCATCTGCAGGAGTACCAGGCGCCGAAAACGGTCGATCCCGACAAGGCGGAGCGGCGCCTGCGGCTTGCGCAGGCCGTCATCCTCAAACAGTACGATCTGAATGACAGAGACCTGTTCAGCAAAACGCGCCAACGCCAGCGAGGTACGGGGCAATACCAGAAGCAGGGCAGTGAAGGAGAATTGTTGCCGGTGCGTGAGGGCAACGCTCGGTTGTTGATCAATCTAAGCGATTACCTCGATAGCGGCTTGTTTCTTGATCATCGCATCACGCGTGAGCGGGTGGCAGCGCTGGCCCAGGGCAAATCATTGCTCAATCTGTTTTGTTACACCGGTTCGGTCAGCGTGCAGGCCGCCCTGGCCGGGGCCAGTCGCGTAGTCAGCGCTGACATGTCGAAAACCTACCTGAACTGGGCGCGCGAGAATTTCGAGATCAATGACCTCGTTGATGAAGCGCGTTTCAGCTTCATTGAAGCCGACTGCATGGCCTTGCTGGAGAAACCGCGCGGGCAGGGCATAAAGGAACGCTTCGACCTGATATTCCTCGACCCGCCATCGTTTTCCAACTCCAAAAAGATGCGTGAAACCCTCGATATTCAGCGAGATCACGAGGCCCTGATCCAGCAATCGATGGATCTGCTCAAACCCGATGGTGTGCTGTTTTTCTCCACAAATCGCAAAGGCTTTAAGCTGGCACCCGCCCTGCAGCAGCGCTATCGCGTCGAAGACATCACGGCACGCACGGTCAGTGAAGATTTCAAGCGCCGCCCCAGGCTGCATCAATGCTGGGAACTGGCACATGCCAGCTGACCTGTTAATGCGCACGGTTTTGTATATAATGAATGGCTTATATTCCAGGCCGTGAGCGCTATGAAATTTCTCCCCATTTTTTACCAGATCAATCAAAAGACCTGCGTGGTGGTCGGCGGCGGCGGTATCGCCGCGCGCAAGGTCGATTTGTTGCGCAAGGCAGGGGGCAAGGTGACGGTCATTTCACCCGCCCTGGGCGATGAAATGTCGCGCTTTCATGCGGATGGTCTGATTCACTGGATCGAACGCGAATACCGCAGTGGTGATCTTGATGAAGCGGTGCTGGTCATTGCCGCGACCAGCGAGCGCGAGGTCAATGACACCATTTCGAGCGACGCCGACGCCATGCGCATTCCCTGCAACGTGGTGGATAACCCTGATCAATGCAGCTTTATCATGCCGTCGATCATCAATCGCGATCCGGTGCAAATTGCCGTGTCCACGGGCGGCGCATCGCCGGTGCTGGCGCGCCTGATCCGAACCAATCTAGAGAGCTGTACACCGTCAGCCTATGGCAAGTTGGCCACGCTGGTCGATGACTATCGCGACGCGGTAAAGAAAACATTCACCAAGGTCGAGGAGCGACGCAAGTTCTGGGAATCCATTCTAGAAGGCCCGGTGGCCGAGCATATATTCGCCGGGCGCAATGAGGATGCGCGCGAGCTGCTGGAATCACTCATCAGCCAGGCCAAGGCCGACCCGGATTATTCCGGCGAAGTATTCCTCGTCGGCGCGGGCCCCGGCGACCCGGACCTGCTCACCTTTCGCGCGCTGCGCCTGATGCAAAAGGCGGATGTCATCGTCTATGATCGACTGGTATCCGAGCCCATCATGGATCTGGTGCGACGTGATGCCGAGCGAATCTATGCGGGCAAGGAACGTTCCAACCACGCCATTCCGCAGGAAAACATCAATCAATTGCTGGTCAGGCTGGCCAAGGAAGGCAAACGCGTGCTGCGCTTGAAGGGTGGCGACAATTTCATCTTTGGCCGCGGCGGTGAGGAAATCTCCGAACTCATCGATGAAGGCGTACCCTTTCAGGTGGTGCCAGGCATTACCGCGGCATCCGGTTGCACCACCTATGCCGGTATTCCGCTGACCCATCGTGATTTCGCACAGGCCTGTATCTTTGTTACCGGGCATTTGAAGGATGGCAGCAGCGACCTGAACTGGGACATGCTGTCGCACGCCAACCAGACCGTGGTGTTTTACATGGGCCTGAACAACGTGCGTGCGATCTGCAATGAACTGAAGGCCCATGGCCGGGCGGCAGATACACCGGCCGCTCTGATCGAGAAAGGCACGACACCGCAACAGCGGGTCTTTATCGGTAATCTTGACAGCCTGCCGGACCTGGTGTCTGAAAACAATGTGACCGCGCCGACGCTGATTGTGGTCGGCGAGGTCGTGGAATTACACAAGAAGCTGCACTGGTTCAAGCCTGGCGAAGAAATCAAGTGATGCGCGTTCAGGACACCGGGCACGGTCGGCTTTCGGAAATAAAAAAAGCCATTTGTGAACAAATGGCTTTTGGGGATGGTTTTAAGGACTTAACGATTTAGCTGGTGACGCGAGGTGAACCGGGGTGAGACGAATAATGCTTCAATTCGTGAGCATCGGGGTCCTGCAGATAAATGTCTCGGCTCTCCTCGGATTCAAAATAAATAATCAGGTCATCGTTATTGTTACTTTCAACGACATATGGCAAATCCATCAAGTGGCTTAGTGCATTGCCTGTCACTGGGTCGGTTGCTTCTATGCGGTAAGTCATAGGCTCTCCTCCTAGCGTTTTAATAATAATTGGGCTGGAAATTAAACCGTATTTCCAATGCAAAGTATAGAAAAAACTTAGCTGTATATAACTTAAACTTGATTCCTTTTTAAAATCATATGTTTAATATGA
>JGI11705J14877_10001570_pt1 | contig 12951 bp, 23 predicted proteins | sample Etolaghawater15m_FD_14877 | JGI IMG/M metagenome (IMG submission 14877) | reverse complement strand
AAGAATAAAACTAATATGATTAGTGTCCATTTTAGCTTTTCATTGAAAGCTAGTTTTTTTTGCGTTGGTCCTGCAACTTCTGGCAGGTTCGCTAGTATTTTGTCGAAAAAGCTCATTCTTTCTTCTCTTTTGGAGCTTCTGAAGCTGCGTTGTTTTTGTCACTTTTTGTACTTTCAGTTGTTTGTTTCTGAGAGTCTTGTGATTTAGCCGCTTCTTTTGGCTCTTGAGAAGTAATTTTACCGCCAGCCTTTTTAATTTTTTCTTCTGCTTTTGGTGTCGCTTTAGAAATTGTTATTTCGAATTTTTTGTTGGTTTTTCCTGTTCCAACTAGTTTATCATATCCTTTTTCTGTTAGGTTGATTTTTCCAGCTTCGAATTTTTTGTCTAATTCTTTTACTGTGATCATGATTTGTTGTTTTCTTTTACTTGAGAAGCCATGGCTTCCTGCATATTTGGTGTTTTTCCAGAATGATGGTTTTTTTGAGTCGCCTCTTTTTCCGCTTCCAGCATTTCCTTTTCCGCCACGGCTACCTTTGCCTCTGTGTTTTTTCTTGTGGCCCCATCCGTGGGTTTTGTTTCCTCGTGCTCTTGAAGCTTTTGCTCTTTTGATCATTTTATAGCATCCTCTTGATTAGGTCGTTAATTTTATCTCCTCTGTATCCTAGTGCTCCACCTACTTTGAAGCTTGCTTTGATTCCTTTTCTTCCGAATCCTTTTTTTGGTGAATTTAAGTTATAGTAGCCTTTGCCTTCTTTTTCTGATAGTGCTTTTAGAACTTCATCGCTTGCCTCTCCCCATGTGATGTAGTCTTTTACTTTTTCTACCATTCCCATGATGGATTCTGTTTTGTTTAGCACAACGCATGAGTTTTTTCTTCTTAGTTTTAGCATGAATAATGTGTCTACTATTTTTTGTGGCACTCTTACTTTTCCTCGTACTAGTACCGCAACTATTTTTTCCTTAGTTTCTGGCTTTTTCTTTGCTTCAACTTTTGGTTCTGGCTTCTTCTCTGCCTTTGGTATTTGTTTTTCTTCACTCATTTTTATTCTTCTTTCTTAACCTCTACCTTTCCTTCTACAATTCCGATTTTTTCTTTATGTTCTGGTTGGTAGTGTGTTTTATTTATTTGTTTTAAAGCTTCGAATGCCGCTTTAATTAGATTTGACCTACTTGAGGTCATTCCTCGTGATTTTGACCATATGTCTACGATTCCTGCTTTTTCTAGAACTTTAGCAATTTCTTTTTCTGCAAGTAATCCAGTTCCTTTTGGTGCAGGTCTTAGTTCTACTACTACACTTCCGCATTTTCCTTTTACTGCGAAGGGTATTGTGTGTGGTGTTTTACAATCACATTGCCAGCTTCCACATCCTCTTGAAATTTTGATTAGGTTTACTTTTGCATTTCTTATTGCTTTTTCTCTTGCAGGTACGGTTTCTTTACTTTTTCCAAATCCAATGCCTACATATCCGTTGCCGTTTCCTACTGCTGCTACGGTTGCGAATTTTGGTTTGTTTCCTTCTCTTGTTTTCTTTTGGGTTTGTCTGAATGCTCTTCTTTGTCCGCCTCCAAATTTACCCTTTGATTGTCCTAGTAATAGTAGATCAACTTCTAGATCTGGGATTAACATTTCTACGATTTCTTTTTCATAGATTTTGATTCCTTTGTCTAGGATTTCATCTATATTTGTTATTTCTTTATTTTTTACTTTTTTTCCGATTATAGTTCGTGGTTTCCAGTTTTCTAATTCTATTATATGTTGAGGTATCTTTTCTTCCTCGTTTTTTTCCACTTGTACTACTTCTTGTTCTTCGCTCATTTTGCTTTACCACCATCGGTGGTGCCAGAAATCTTTGATTTCTGAGCACCTTTAATTTCATCTATTTTGTTTGCAAATTCTTTGATATGTTTACCTTGAATTCTTTCTTCGCTTGGGAATGCGTCTTCAGAACATGGTATTTTTAGTCCTGCGTCTACTGCACCTTTTAGTGCGGCATATATTTTTGTTCCATGCCTTGCAGTGTTTAGTCCAATGTCTAAGATTGCATCTTTTATTCCTGCTGCGATTGCTTTTTTTCCTAAAACAAATCCAGTTAAATATGCTGAGGGGATGTTTTTTAGTGATCCTTTCCAGCCTAGTTTTTTTAGTTCTGTTGAATCTACTCCCACTTTTACTTTGTCACCTTTTAGTTCAAAGTCGATGATTTGTGTGATTATTTTTGTGTTGGTTCTTCTTACAACTAATCTGTGTTTTTTTGAGGTTAATAGTCCTATTCTCCTCTTATAATTAGTTTTTCCTTCTCTTTTCCTTCTATGTTTTACTGTTTGGATATTACTTTTCATTTTTTAGTATTCCGTGTTCTTCTAGGTAAACTTTTATGTGCCTTGCACTTCTGAAAAAGTTTCCTTTGCTTTTTCTGTACAGTTCTCTGTACATTTTTGCATCGATTTTTTTGTTATCATATAATGATTTTAATAGTGTTCTTTGTTTTCTTATTTTGTTGATCCAAGTTCTTTTTGTTTTTGCTCTTGCATTAATTGTTCCTTTTCTTGAACCATGTCCTTTTTTTTGTCCTTTTCTTTTTTGTTTTAGGATTTTGTTTGCTCGTACTCTTGAAACTCCTTTTTTTTGTTTTCCTTTAATTGCTTTTTTTCCAATTAATAGTTTAACGTCATGTTTTGTGATAGCTTCTTTGATCTCTTCTCTTCTAGCGGGATCTAGTTTTACTCTTTTTGGTGAGCATTTCAGTATTTTTGCTGCTATCTTTTTTTGAGTTTTCATAGTGCACCTTTCTTAGTTAGTAGTTTGTCTTTTTCTTTTTTCTCAGCTTCGTCTTTGGTAACTTCTTTGTCTTCTTTCTTTTCGCTTGATTCAGATTTCTTTTCTTCTGCTGCTTTTTTCTCTTCTTCTTTAGCTTTAGCTTGTTTTTTCTTTTCTGCTTTTTTAGCTTCTTTTTTCTTCTTTATTTCTTCTTTTTCTTTTTTAGCAGCTTCAGTTTTTTCTATAAATTTATCGTCACAATTAGCTAGTTTGATGTTTGCTTTTTTTGCTTCTTTTAGGATCTCGATTTTTTTTCTTGCTCCTACTGTTGAGCTTACTATTCCAATCATTCCTTCTTTTATTTTTTGTAGGTCTTGAACATTGCAAATAAGTACCTCTAGTAGTCCTTCTCTGTTCATTCCTCTTACTTCTTTTGGTGATTTGTATCCTGGTTTTACGATTTTACCTTTGCCTTTTAATTGTAATCTTAATTTGGAGTCTATTCCTCTTGGTTTTCTCCAGTTTTGTGCCAGTCTTTTCTTTTTGTGAGCGTCTTGTCTAACAAAAGTTGGCTTTTTCTTTTTCATTTTGTTTCTTATTTCTATTTTGCTCATTTGATTGGTACTCCTGCTTTTTCTATAATATAGATTCCATCCATGAATATTCTTCTGTCGAATCTTGCTCTTTTTGTTAGTTTTTCTATTTCGGCTGCGGTTTGTCCTGCTGTTTCTTTGTTTATGGATGTTACTGTGATTAAGTCACCATCTATTTTTACTTCACTTCCTTGTTTTATTTTGGTTGTTCTTGGTGTTTTCTCACCGATAAAGTTTGTTACTTCAACAGTGTCTCCTTTTAGGTTTACACTCATTGGGAAGTGTGATGAACATATTTTTAGTTTGTATTCATATCCTTCTGTTACACCTTTTATCATGTTGTTTATATGTGCTTGTAAGGTGTTGATTAATTTTTTTTCAGTTTTACTTGGTTTTTTTACTTTTGGATTTGGTTTGATTGTTACTTTTCCTTCTTTTGCTTCAGCAACTATTCTTTTTGTTACTATTTTTCGGGTGTCTTCTCCTTTTTCACCTTTTACTTTTACGATTCCTTCAGCTATTTCTATCTGGATGCCTTCTGGAATTTGTATTTCTTTTTCAATACTTTTTTGTTGTTCTTTTTTTGCCATTTTAGTAACAGTAAGCTAGTAGTTTGCCTCCAATTTTTTTCTTGGATGCTTCTTCGTTTGTCATGATTCCTTGTGATGTTGATATGATTAGTATACCGAAGTCTTTTGCAGGTAGGAATCTTTTTTCGAATTTTTCGATTTCTTCGAATTTGATTGCGTATCTAGGTTTTATTGCGCCTGCTTTGTTTACTTTGCCGATTAGGTTTAATGCAAGTGCATTTCCGCCGTTTTCTTTTACTTTTTCAAAGGTTCCTACATATCCCTGTTTGTTCATGATTTGTAGTGCTTGTTCGATTATTTTGGATGTAGGTTTGATTCTACATATTTCTTTCCCTGTTTTTTCCGCGTTTACGATTGCGGATAATGCATTTGCTAGTGTATCGTTTAACATTTTTTCCTCAGCTATATTGTTTGAATCCGATTTCTTCTGCTTTTTCTCTAAAGCATTGTCTGCATAGGTGCAGTCCATATTTTGATATGTGTGCTCGTACTCTGTTGCATTTTACACATTTTTTTTGTGTGATGCCGCAGCTTCTTTCTTTTGGAGCGTTGTGTTTAATGTATTTTTTTAGTTTTGCCGGTTTGGCTTTTAATTGTTTGAATACCTTTTTGTAGTCTGATGCAGTCATTCTTCTGCCTCCGTTTTGATTTTAAAGTTTGTTTTCATGAATTCGATTGCTTCTTGTTTTGTTATTTTGTGTTTTGGTGGAATTTTTTTCTTTTGCATTTTTCTGTATTTGATTCTATAACCTGGTCTTTCTAGTGTTACACATACTTGTAGTCCCATTGTTCCAATTTCTGGGTTGTATTTCATTCCTGGTATGTCAATGTATTCTTGTAATCCGAATGATACGCTTCCATTTTGATCGAAATTGTTTTCACCAACAGTAAAATCTCTTGCTTCTACTAGTTTTTTTAGTACTTCTTCTGCGTCTTTTTTTCTGATTGTTACTTTGCATCCGATTGGTAGTCCAGGTCTTAGGCCCCATCCTGCGATTCTTTTTTGCGTTACTGTTTTTATTGGGGTTTTTCCTGTTATGATTTGTAATAGTTTTAGACCTTTTTCTAGTTGGTCTTGACTCTTACCTGTTCCTATGTTTAAGGTAATCTTCTCTATCCTTATTTTTTGCATTGGGTTCATTTTAGTTTAATGTGTTCTTTTCCTTTTCCTACTACGTAAGCGTGTTTTTTGATGGTTTCAAACACCTCGTTCTTTTCATTTTTGAAGACAAGTTTGTTTCCTTCGATGCTTTCTACTACTCCTGTAGTTCCGATGTGTTTTCCGCCGGTTAGTATGATTTTTGCTCCTTTTTCGAATTTGAATTCTTCTAGGATTTTTTGTGATGGTAGTTCGATTGCTACGGTGTCATTTACTTTCACTTTTGTTTTGTCAACTAGTATGTTTTTTCCGTCAAAAAGGTTTAGTTGTATTTTTTTTCCTACACTTGTTTTTCCTTTTACTTTTTCTAGTTTGATTTTTGCTTCTTTTTCATCAATTTCAATAAGATCTAGTTTTCCTTTTTCTCCAATTACTACTCTGTAGCTTTTTTTGATTTTTGGAAAGCTTAGTACATCCATGAATCCAATTATTGATTTGTGTGATTTTCTTTTTATTCCATCAACCAGTACTTCTTGGTTTAGGATTATGTCTCGTGTTTCTTTTCTTGTTTTTGCGATTTGTAATAAGTCTCGCATTGCGATTACTAGTGGGAATCCGAATTCCATTGAGTGGCTTCCTGGTTTTGGTCTTGCTACGTATGTTTCTGATTTTTTATGTAGCTTCCAGTTCTTGCTTACTGCCAGTCTTTTTAAGTGATTTTTTACCATTTTTACTCTTTATTCTCCTTCTTTTCTGCAGGTTTTTCTGCTTTTTTCTCTTCAGTTTTTTTAACTTCAGCTTTTGGGGCTGTAGTTGTTTTTTCAACTTTTTTTGCTTCAGTTTTTGGTGAAGCTGTTTTGGTTCTTTTTTTGTCTTCTAAGTTTAATTCTGTAATCATGATGTTCGATGGGTTAAGTGGGAAGAGTGCTTTGCTACCGTCTCTTTTTTTGGTTTCTATTCCTTGGATGTATACTTTGGTATGTTTTACACTTACTCGTTCTACGGTTCCAACTTTTCCTTTAAATTGGCCTCTCATTACTTTTACTTTATCGCCTTTTCTTACTGTGATGCTTCTTCCGTATTTTCTTAATTCTTTACTTAGGTGGCATCCTAAAAATTTCTTTTGAATATGTATTGGAGCGTTATATCTGTATTTTCTTTGTTTTCTTGGCTGTTTACTTGCCTTCCATTCTGTTGCAAAGTCAGTTTTCATTTTATACAGTTATCCTCGCTAGTTTTGCTATTGCGGGCCATCTTTCACATACTTCTTTTGCGATTGGTCCTTTGAACATTGTTCCTTTTGGATTTCCTTGATCGTCTTTTAGTATTACTACTGCGTTATCTTCAAATTTGATTCTTGTTCCGTCAGGTCTTCGGTATTCTTTTCTTTGTCTTACAACAACTGCGTTGAATACTTGTTTTCTCATGTCAGGTCTTCCTTTTTTTACAGTAACGATTACCATGTCTGCAATTCCTGCTGCAGGAAGTCGTCCCTTTACAGTTTTTGCTCTTTTTACTCCAAATATTTCTACTAGTTTAGCGCCTGAATTATCACATGGTTCTAGTTGTGTTCCAACATTTAATCCTCTTGTTATTCGTGCGCTAATTGCTTTCATTCTTCTTTATCCTCTTCTTCTTTTTCTTTGGATTTTGATTCTTCTTTCTTTTCTTCTTTAGTTTCTTTTTCTTCCACTATTTCTTCTTTCTTTTCACTTCTTGTTTTTCCTTCTTCTAGTGCTTCTTTTTTAACATCGTATAGTTTGTCTTTGCCTAGGTTTTCTACAATTACAAAGTGTACTGTTTTTGATAGTGGTCTTGTTGCGAATGCTTTTACTCTGTCTCCTTCTTGTGCGTTTATGCATTCTGGATTGTGAACTGCGATTCTTGTTTTTCTTTTTGCGTATCTTTCGTATTTTTTTATACTAATTTTTCTTGCCCATTCAATTACTGCGGTATTGTGCATTTTTGATGCTACTACAATTCCTGTAACTGATTTTTTCTTTACATTGATGTTCCCATGGAATGGACATTTTTTGTCTGTACATTCTTCTTTGGGTCCTTTTATTCCGAATATTTCTTTTCCTTTCATTTTTTATTTATACTCTTTCTTCTGGTCTTTTTTCAAGGAGTTTTCCGTCTATTAAAAACGTTTTTCCTTCGCTTTCAATTCCGAATGTGTTTTGTTTTTTTATCATTTTTTTGTTTCCTTGTTTTGTTTTGAGTGTGATTGTTTTTTGTGTTTCATCGATTGCGATTCCCTCGATTCCTTTATTTGAGGGGTTGTTGCTTTCAACAACCTTTATCGTTTTCCCGATGATTGCTTTTGTGATCATCTGTTTCTTCGTGGTAAGTTTTTGTCATCGATGGTTTCTGGTGCAAACCCAATTTTGACGAGTTCTGGTTTGACCTTGGTTAAGTGATTTCCTTGTAACTCAATTTTTCCTTCTTTTGCTGTGCCTCCACATGCAAATTTGTTTTTGAGTTGTTTTGCCAAGTTTTTTAGGTCAATTTCTTTTTCATCAACACCTTCAATGACTGTGTTTACTTTCCCCCATTTTTTCTTTATTGTTCTAACAAAGATTTTTTGGGTTTCCTTTGCTATGTCTTCACACATACAAAGTTCTTCTGGAAGTCCACAAGTGGTGCATATTTCGCTCATTGCTTATCTACTACCTCCTTTTCAAGTTTTCTTGAATTGATGATTGTTAGTATTCTTGCGATTGTTTTTTTTCTTTGTTTTAGCATTCCGGGGCTTTTTGGCGGTGTTCCTGCTGAGATTTGTGCATAGTCATTCATGAGTTCTCTTTTTAGTTCTTTTATTTTGTTTTTAAGATCCTCATTGCTCATGTCTCGCAGTTCTTTTGCTTTCATTTTTCTTCTCCTAAAAATGATTCAAAAATCATCTCTTTGTTGATTTTTGTTTTCATTCTTTTTTAGCCTCAGTTTTTTCTTCTTTTTTGGTATCTTTTTTTGAGTCTGATTTTTTGTCTTCTTTTTTCTTTGTAGTTTTTTTCTTGGTCTCTTTCTTTTCTTCTTTATGTTCTTTTATTTCTGCTTCCACTTCTTTTTCGTCTACTTCTTTACTCTCTTCTATTGTTTCTACTGCCTCTCTTAGTTCTACTTTGTCAGGTAGTTCTATATCTCCTGGCATGATTCTTACTTGGATTCCTACTGTTCCACTTTTTAGGTTAGCTACAGTATAAGCAGTTAGTACTCCTGCTTTTGCAATGTATCCTGATTTTTTTAGGTATCCTTGGTAAAATCTCCATCTTCTTGCTCGTGAGCTTGGGATTTTTCCTGATACTAGTATTTCTGCACCTAGTGCTCCTGCGTTCATTATTGCTTCTAGTACTTTGTGTCCAATTGACTTGAATCTTCCTGATCCGAATCTTTCTAGTGTTGTTGCAATTCTTTCTGCAATGATTTGTGGATCTAGGTCTGGAGTTAGTACCTCTTCGATTTCGATTTGTGGATTTTCTAGTTTGAATTTTTTCTTTAGTTGACTTGTTAGTAGTTTGATATTTTCTCCTTTTCTTCCTACTACTAAGCCAGGTTTTGATGCTGAAATTATGATTTTTTCTCCTAGAGGAGTTTTCTTTAGTTTTACATCTGATTGGCCTGCTCTTTTTAGTACTTCATTTATGTATTCCTTGATAAGATGTTCTTTCAGGTTTTCAGATACAAATTTTCGTTCAATCATTTTTTATCCTCAGTTTTATCTTCTGTTTTCTTTTCGTCTTCCTTAGGCTTTGCCTGAGGTTCAGAATCTTTTGATTCTGTTTTAGGAGCTTTCGTCTTTTTTTCTTCTGCTTTATTTTCTTTTTCAGCAGATTTTTCTTCAACTTTTTCTTCTTTTTTCGGTTCAGGTTTGGTTTCTTCTTTCTTTTCAGTTGATTTGGTATCTTTTGGAGTTTCTTTCTTAACTTCCTTTTTCTTTCCTAAACTTACTTCTTCAACTATGATTTCAATGTGTGTTGCTTTTGTTTTTAGTCCTCTTCGTCTACCATAATGATAGCTTTTTGAGGCTTGGTTTGGAATTATTGATTTGATTATTAGACTTTCAACGTTTAGTCCTTTTGAATTTGCGTTTGCTTCTGCACTTTTTAGTATTTTTAGTATTGCTGATGCAGTTTTGATTGGGTATTGACCTGGGCCAATTCCACTTTTGTGTCCTGCGCTTGCACTGATTTTCATTGGAATTGCTCTTTTCAGTGAGATTGCATCTTCCAGGATTCTTTTTGCCTTTGCAGTTGTTTTTCCTCTTATGAAATTACTTATTTCTTTTGAGTATTTGGTTGAGATTGCTAGGCTTCTGCCTATTGCAATCGCTTCTCTTTCCGTTAGTTGTTTTTTCTTACTCATTTTATTTTACTGATACTGCTGAACTTGATTTTGTTGCTCCTACTCCTGGAGCGGAGTGTGATAGTTTCTTTCTTGTTAAAGCGAATTCTCCAAGTCTGTGTCCTACCATGTCTTCGGTAATTACTAATTTGTCGAATGTTTTTCCTGAGTGTACTTCTACTGTTTTTCCAATCATTGCTGGAATAATTATGACTTCTCTACAGTGGGTTTTTAGTTTTCCTTTTCCTGCTTCAATTTTTGCTAGGAATTTTTTTGCTTCTTCTACCATGCCTCGTTTCATGCTTCTTTTTTCTCTTGCTGGAAGCATTTCGATGAAGTCTTTTAATGGAAGAGCTTTTAGTTCTTCTGCTGTTTTTCCTCTGTATCTGAATATTTTTTTAGCCATTTTTGATTTTACCTTTTCATTCCTGTTCGTTTAGGTGCGATTTTTCCTACTTTTCTTCCTGCAGGTGCATTTCTGGATACCTGTGTTGGTCGTCCTTTTACATGTGAACATTTTCCCCCAAATGGATGGTCTACTGCGTTCATTGAAATTCCACATACTTTTGGATATTGTTTGTGATGTGCTTTCATGTATTTGTATTTGTTTCCTGCTTTCATTAGTGGTTTTTCTTTTCTTCCACCGCCTGCTATAACGCCGATTGTTGCTCGGCATTCAGGATTGAATATTTTTGTTTTCTTTGATGGTAGTATTATTGTAATTCCTTTTGCAGTTTTTTGGGATACTCTTGCAAAGTTTCCTCCTGCTCTTACGAATTTTCCTCCATCACCGATTTGTTTTTCAATATTGTAAATGTAAGTTCCTTCTGGAATGTCTTTTAGTGATAAACTGTTTCCAATTTTGATGTCTTTTGTATCATATTCTATTGTGTCGCCAACTCTTATTCCTGCTGGTGCAATCATTAGTAGTTCTTTTTTTCCGAATTTTGTTTTGATTAATGGTGCTGTGTGAATTTTGTTTGTGATTATGTCTATTACTTGACCTTTTGTTTCTCCAACTTTTGCGTGTTTTGCACTACCTTTTAGTTGGTGTTTTAGGCTTTTGTGTATGCTGCCTTTTCCTCGTCTTTGTTGTAATAGTCGTTTTCCCATTTTAGATCATTCCTAGTTCTGTTGCTACGTCCATTGCTGGACTATCATTTGCCAGTTTGACGTATGCTCTTTTTTTTCCTTTTTTTGATATGTATGTGTTTACTTTGATTACTTTTACTTTGAACATTTCTTCTACTGCTTGTTTGATTTCTGGTTTTCTTGCGTCCATACTTACATCAAATAGTAGTTTGTTTTCTGATTCCATTAATCTAATTGCTTTTTCTGTTGATACTGGATTCCGAATTATTTGTTCTGCGTTCATTTTATATGAATAGTTTATCCTCTTTCATTTTTTTGATTGCATCTTCGCTGAATAGTAATATTCTTCCTGCTTCTGCGCCAGGTGCAAGGATCATTGCGTTTAATTCGTTTACTTTTGCGATGTCTACCCCTCTTAAGTTTTTAACTTTTTCAAGGTCACATTCTTTTGATACTATAATTAATGGTCCTACTTTTGTTTTGTATTTTCTTCCTCGCATTTTTCCTTTTCCTGCTCGGATTGTTCTTTCTTTTGTTCTTGCTAATTCTTCTGTTAGTCCCATTGATGTTAGTGCTTTTTGTAAGTCTGATGTTTTCTTTATATTTTCAATTCCACTTTCTATAATAAATGGATATTCTTTTGGTACTTTTTGTTTTTTCTCAACAACTTCTTTCATCATGCTTGCACTTAGTGCGGCTCTGATTGCTTTTCTTCTTTCTTTTCTGTTGATGTTTTTTACAATGATTTTTTCTGCTTTTGGTGAGTGTGCTCTTCGTCCACCAACTGTTCCTGGTGCGCTTGCTCCAACCCAGTTGAATCTTGTTCCTCTGTGGCTCATGATTTTTCTTGGCACTCTTGAGATTCCAATTCCATATGCTCCTTTGTATTTGTGTCTTCTTCTTGATATTTTTGAGGAAGATCTCATTCCTGCTCCTGGTTTTGATCCATATGGTTGGATTAGTTTTGATTTTATTGCAGTAAATGCTTTTTTGATTAGGTTTGGTCTGAAGCCTTCGTTGAACTGTTCAGGTAGTTCGATGCTTCCTTTTTTTTCTCCTTTTAAGCTTAATATTTCTACTTTCATAGTATTACCTTGTTAAATTCTACTTTGGAAATTCTTTTTTTGTTTGGTCGTACTGGATTTGTTAGTGATACGGGTCTTGTTACTGCCCCTCCAACACTTCCTTTAATTAAGATATACTCGTTTTTGATTGGTCCGTAATGTCTGAACCCTTTTTCAGGTTTGTCGTCTTTAATTGATAATAAGAATTTGTTGTATTCGGTTCTTTTGTGGAATCCCATTTTTCCGGGTTGTGCCACTCGATACATCATATGTGCTTGTGAGGTCCATCCTCCACTTCTTGCTCCTACTCTTCTTTGTCCTTTTTCTGCTTTATGACTTCGTAGGTTTACTCCGAATCTTTTGATTACTCCTTGATATCCTTTTCCTTTTGTTACTGCGTGAATGTCAACGATTGATTTTTCTGAAAAGATGTCGCTTACTTTGATTTCTTTTTCTAGATTTTCTTTAACCCATGTTAATTGTTCTTCTTTATTTCCTCCCAAAGCGATTTCTATTACATCGGGTTTTTTCTTTCCAATGCTTGTTAGTTTTGGTTGGGTGTATGTTAGAATTCTTATTGCGTCGTATTCGGTTTTTACGTCGTCAAGGTTTTTGTTTGGGTTTTTTGGTAAGTGTAATTTTTTCTTAACATCTTGATCGATTTTGGTGTTGAGAATTTCGGTTTGAATTGAATTTTTTTGGTAGAAACGCACAGAAAGAATTTTGATGGGTGGACACTCAATCAGTGTCACGGGCATAGAATGTGTGATGGTTCGTTTGCCTTTTTGCTCGGAACCCATGACATGTGCCATGCCAACTTTATAGCCCACAAAACATAATGGTTTTGATTCTTTGCCAGTCCAAGTTCTAATTCTAGGTATAACTTTCTTGGCTCGTTTTCTTGGCCAAAACTGCATACTTCCATGCCTTGGATTTGCTTTTTTTACCATTTCTGTTTCCTATTTTATATAGTGAAGTTTTTGCTTCTACCACCTCTTTGTGGTTTTTGTTTATTTTAACAGCCTTTTATTGAAAACCCTTGAGAAGTACTTGCGTACTGAAAAAGCTTTCTTTTCAGGCCTTTGAATGTTATTTATCATATCTGAGTTATCGTCAGACACTACTATGAGGATTTTGAATGTATTTATAAATGTTATCGTTTTTTTACTCGATTAACATTAATAATTATTCTACTACAAATTTAACTAATGAGCACGCTTCTCCTCTTAAAGCACATCCATCCACTAAATCTATGTATTCGATGGTGATTGTTCTACCATTTGTACTTTTACTTTCTCCTGCGCTCATTGTTACTTGTTTGTTATTTAGAAGAAAATTAACTTCTTCAGACGCGGTTATGCTAATGTCTTCAAAATAGATGTCTTCAAAACTTCTTCCTTTATCATATCTGAAA
>JGI11705J14877_10001568_pt1 | contig 12959 bp, 14 predicted proteins | sample Etolaghawater15m_FD_14877 | JGI IMG/M metagenome (IMG submission 14877) | reverse complement strand
CCACAATTTTCACAATAAAGAACTTCTTTTCTTTCTTTATTTTTATTCTCTAAATGTTTAGGTTTTTGTAAATTAAACTTTTGTATTTTTTGTTTTATGAGTGGATCAGAGCATCCAAAAAATTCGGCACATTCTTTACGACTTTTGTTTTCAATAATATAAAGTTGATGTAGTTGTTCTTTTGTTATATTAAATTTTGGTTGCATTTAGTTTTATCCACACTTTATTATTTATAATGTAAGAATATTCTACAGCATTTTTTCCAATTCTGCAATTCTCACATTAACCTCATTAATACTCACAAGAGTTTCTGGGGATATTGCGTATTGCATAATCAAATGAGGATATAGAGAATTCAAATCAAAACTCACAACCCATTCGTACTTTCCAGGAATTGGTTCTTTTACATATGCACCAGCATACTTTTCACTCTTTGACTGCTTATTTTTAGGTGGAATTACAATATTTCTTTTTTTAAGATAATTGAAAATAATATTATCCCACATTCGCACCTGGTAAAATACATCACCATAATTAACTTTAGCATCATATGCCATAGTCAATGCGAGTTCAATAAGTTTCATCTTATCCTCAAGTCGATCAACAAGTTCCACATCAACAATGTTATATTCAATGAACTTCTGCCAACCTTGAGTATAAAAATCTTTAAAAGTATCAAACTCACTATGATCCAACTTTTTCTGTCCAAGTTCTACTTCTGCAATGTAATCCAAACGATAAGACTCTTGCGCCTTATAAGTAAACTTTTTATACAGATCTAGGTAATCAAGTTGAGTTACTCCACCAACATCAAAAGTTGTATGTTTACGTCCTTGAAGAAATGTTTCTCCTTCAGAAACTAATCCCCAAGGAGAAAATCGTTTCATTAGTTTTTCACCAAGAACACGATTTAATCTTTTACAAATATATGGAATATCATATAACTGAATGTTCCATCCAGTAATTACATCAGGAACATCAATCATCCAATAATTAATAAACGAATTGAGAAGATCATACTCTGATGAGCATTGGTGATATGTTACGTTCTTTTGTTTGTTATTGAATGATTTAACTCCCCAAGTAATAATTTCTTTGGTTGCATAATTTTGAATTGTAATTGCAAGAATTTCTTCACTACAAGATTCAACATCAGGGAATCCTTCTTCTGATGCAACCTCAATATCAAGAGTTACAAGTTTAATCTGTTTAATATCAAACTTAATTTCATCTTCAGGATATTTGTCTGAGATATATTGATAGATATAACGATCATTTCCATAGATCTCAAATCCATCAACTCCATCATATTTACTATAAAACTCTCGACAGTCTCTAACTGTTCCAGGTTTTACTTTTTCTACAGGTTCTCCACTCAATGTTCGGAACTTGGTATCTTTTTTGGTTTTTACAAATAATGTTGGGAAAAATTCATCTCTTGTTTCAAATCGTTTTCCATTTTCAACTCCACGAACCAAAAACTGGTTTCCAATCATCTGAACATTCGTGTAAAATCTCATTCTTTAATCAAATCCTGGTATTTTTCTAATAGTGTAGGTGTTGGATCTGCAAGTGTCAAAATCTTATCAGAACTCATCATAAAAGTATTTTGTTTTGTATATCCATAAAGAAATGGTTCTAATGTTTGGTCGTTTCTTATTACAAACGGATCAATTAATTTGCAATCAGGTTCTCCAATATCAGCACCAACTTCTTCAATTTCACTGATCAGAATCAGATTGTTTATCAACGATAGAATCTTGATTGTCTTTTGCATTTTTTACTCCATTTTCATACATTTCTTTCAATTGAGGAATAGGTTCAACCATAGTAACAACCCAATCACTTGGAAGTGGGATTTTAGAATCATTTGTGAGAGGCATCCATGGAGTCAATTGCAATTGACATGGAGTTTTAGTCTCACCAGTTTCACCGTCAAGTGTTTTTGCAAGAACCTTTACTATACAGGGATTTTCAAAGAAATATCCAACAACTCTTTGGTTTTCATCTTCACCAACAACCATTTCCTGAATGTCTGCGATTACATCTTCTCCAGACTTTAGTAGTGATAGTTTTACAGTCATTTTACTCTCATACCTTTAAGTATTTTACCAAAAAAAGAGAGGGGTGTCAACTGGTTTTTGCCAGTTGCCCCTCTGCGGCGACGATATTTGGGATTGCCCAAAATTATTTAGAACCAATCTTTTCTTTTATGATGATCAGGAACAATTTTTCCAAGGACAATTGTCAAAAGCCCATCCTCAAAATCAACTGATCTAACTTCCGTGTCATCAGAGAGTGTCCAGGTTCGTGTAAATGACCGTTGAGCCAAACCCTTGTGCAAGTAGTTAGTTTCTGTTTCTTTGTCTTCTTTCTGCCCTTCGACAAAAAGTTTACCATCTTGTGTGTAGACATTGACTTCTTTCTTTTTAAAACCAGCAAGTGCAAGTTCCAAACGAGATTCGACATTACTTACATGGACTAGATTGTATGGGGGGTAATTCGTTGTTGTCTCATGTAGATTAAAAAGACGATCAAAGTATTGATCCATTCCAATACTATTACGAGTGATTCTATCCATTAACTGTGGAAGATCGGCAGCAGTATATCTTGCCAGGTTAGTCATTTTAGTAACTCCTTTTTAAGCGAGGTTTGATTGTGTGGACCCTTTCGGCATCCAATACTAATTATACAAGAAACATAAAAAAACGGGATGTTGAATCCCGCACTTTCTTGTTCGGTTATTAGGCAAGAAACTTACGATAAACTCCTTGGTTTTCCATGTTTTCATGCTCTAGATCAGAAGATGAAACGTCCAGAGAAATCATACCATCATCACGCATAATTATACGATCAAGCGATACACAAAGCAGAGAATAAAGCACATCCATCCTTTTTTCGTTACTCAAATCAACAGCAGTGTGATTCCAGAACTTTAAGAATTCAAATGAAACTGTAGATATAGGAGTATCCGCATCATCTTCCAACTCTCCGTCTAGAAGTTCCAAGAAAGTCTTACACTCATTCAAGTAACCATAACGCTCAGAGAGTGCAATAAATGCAGCAATTGTCTTGCGTTGAAGAGAAAACTTACTGACAACATTCTCAAAATCTCCTCTAATACTAATGGAGTTAGAAATGTTCTTAAACCAGTTCTCATAACTGACAATAGCATTCTGAATTTTTAGTCTTTCACCCCTGCGGCGCTTTAGAATGTCACCAAGAATAGAAACTTCATCTTTGGTTCCCTTGTCGTACTTACGTTGAATTTCATCAATAGGTTGACGTGCTTTGTTTGTTGCAGTCTTACTGAAACAATCGGGCTGAACACCAACAACGACAATAACAGGGAATGTGCGATCTTTTTGGCACTTAGTAATTGCTACCAAACGATGCTGAAACTCGGTCAAATTCCCATCAGTATTGAAAGTCATTGGTTGTCCATCAAGTAACCAATTATCATTTTCAATACTTTTAAAGATCTTATTTACTTGAGAATTTGAGATCTTACGATTATCCTTATTATAATAATCAAGGATATGTTGTGCTTGTTTTGGAGTGATGTCTATTTTGAAACAATCATAAACATCACTTTTGGGGTTGAACGGCAGAACATTCAATACATTTTTTGTAGTGGTCATAATCAGTTGAGTAAGTCAACAGATGTATTATGACACAAAAAAAGACCTCTGTCAAGAGGTCTCTGGGAGATGCGACTTTTGTAAAGTGTCGCAAAAATGGCACACTACTATTTATTCTGCTTCTTGTACCTTTCCTTTCTTACCAATGTTATATTTTTGCTCAAGAATCCAATCGTTTTTATCTCTATAAGCAAGAACTTTAATTTGATTGAGAGGAGCAATATCCATTACAGAGTCTTCTTTAACAATCGTAATCAATCCCCAATCAGCAAGAAGTCGTGCGATACGATTACGCCTTTGCACATCATTCACAGTGAGATTTGCATGTTTACCATCAAGAGCAAATAACTCTTTAAAATGAACAATAAAGTATCTTCCCTGCTTGTGTAGAATATGACAAGATTGATAGAGTTTTTTTTCCTTTCTTGATGCAACTCCGATGCGAGTTAAAGTTTCACGGACTTTAAGAAAGTCATCTGGTTCATTAAGAATTACCTCCACCATTTGGTCTTGAGACCATTGTACTGTAGGTTCTACCGTAGTAGTCATTTTAATCCTCCAATGTCAAGTCGTTTTTTAATAAAGTTAATCTGTTCTTTTGTCAGGATTTTCAGTGCTTGAGATGCTTTTTCATTACTATATCCATAGTATTGTTTTACACATTCTAAGTCTGTGACTTTATCCTTTCGGAGCCAGGGAGAAAATCTCTTCCGTTTCCTAAGAGTATTTAGAAAAAAAGAATATTGCAAATCTTTATCCAAGTGATGATTAAGATTCATTTCATTTACAAAAAGAACACAATCAAGGTGACCAGATAAACATCTATTAATGATATATGGAGGATAATCTTTAATATTTTCAGATAAATCTTCTTTTGTAAAGTTAATCGAGTTCAACCAGTCTTTCAGTTCCACAATTCTTCCTCTAAAGGTGTCAAGGGAGTCAGTGAGTAATTTGTAACCAATAACTCTGTTTTTACGTTATCTTGAGTGTTTTTATCTCCACGATGAACCATAGAATAACGAAGTTTCCAATATTCTAGATAATAGTCTTTATACAACTCAAGAAGTCGATCATTTACATTATATGTAATCATAAACTTATGTGGACATTTATATACATTCTGTGCAAATTGTTCATGATCAAATGACTTATGCATCTCTCGATTTTTTCCATATAAAAAATCTTTGATGTCATAAGGAGGATCAAGAAATACAAAAGTATTCTCAGGACCATCAGAATTCATTACCTCAGAGTAATCAATGTTAGTAATCTTCCAGTTCTTAATTAGATCAGAAAACTGAGCAAGTTTATCTGCACCAACTAAAGAAAAATTAGAATTAGCAGCAGTTTGTGAAAAAGTGCTATTTTCAGTTAAACCAGAGTAACTACACTTATTCATAATAAAAAAAGCAACTGCTTTCTGGAATCCATCGTATGTATCAATCTCAGCAGAATACTTATTGAATAGTTCTTTAGCAAACTTATCTTTCTCTTCCTGAGTGCCACTCTCAAGCATCTTCTCTTTCTGCTCCCTAACATTTTCAGAGAGGTCTTGACCACGATCTCGAAGTTGTACCCAAAAGTTGTATAAAGGCACATACAGATCATTTACCCACACAGGAATATCTGGATTTGATTTTGTCACATCTATTGCAATAGAACCACCACCCAAAAATGGTTCACGATATTCAGAAATAACTTGAGGATACCACTGAGAAAGAGTTTTAATTGCTTTTGATTTACCACCTGGATATCTTAATGGGGTCTTCAATGCTTTCATTTAAAATTACACTCCACCATAACTTCAGTAAGACAAGCAAGAAGGTTTATTTCCTGATCTGCCACGAATGCAATCTGGTACTGATACTTAGCAATAATAAGCACAGCAGCAGGAATGCTAGAGTTTTCAAGGGCATCATAAAGAGCATCGTAAATACGACGCATAAGTACCCCAGAATCATTATCAAGATTATTAACAACCCACTTGCGGACTTCGGGGAAATTTTTCTCTTTAAGATTTTTGATAAGATCATTGACTTTTACATCACTAAAAGTTGCAAGAATACCACTATCAATTTTTCCACTTGAAGAATACCTTTGACACTCATTCAGAACCCGACGCCAATCAGGATAATACTTTTGAATCAGTTCGATAAGAACTTTCTGATCATATTCGATACTCTCTGTCTCAAGTATAGTCCTGAGACGGTTGAAGAAACTTGCGGCAAGTTTTGGTTTTTCTTTTGAGGTTGTGGAAAACTCAATGACTGCACATCTTGAGTGGAGAGGTTCGATGATTTTGTTTTTGTAGTTGCAGGTGAAGATGAATCTGCAATTGTTACTAAATTCCTCAGTAAACGCCCGTAAGAGGAGTTGAACGTCGTTGGTGGTATTGTCTGCTTCATCAATGATGATGACTTTGTGTTTAGCAGTTGACGAAAGCGATACGGTCGAAGCAAAGTTTTTCGCATTGTTTCGGACAGTATCAAGGAATCTACCTTCGTCGGATCCATTGATGACATAAAAATCTACTCCAAGTTCATTACAAAGTGCTTTTGCTACAGTAGTCTTTCCACATCCTGCAGGACCTGCAAGAAGTAGATTAGGAACTTCTCCCTTCTTCACAAACTCAAGAAAAGTTTTTTTAGTTTGTTCTGGAAGAATACAATCTTCAATTTTCTTTGGACGATATTTTTCAACGAAAAGGAACTCATCACGACTCATAATTTATACCCAATCAGGTTTACGATGTGGTAGGCGAATATAATTATTACATACCCAAGGTTTAGATGCAATATACATTTTGTATGCAGTGAATGTATCAATGCTTGTATCAAGTTTGTATTCGTCAGGCATAGCTCTAACGAATGGTGTTGTTTCTTTTCCACTACGTCCTTGAGGATCTGCAGTTGGAAAGATTTCTCTTGCAGCAAGAAGAGTTTTAAAGCAAGTATGAACTTTACCATACCGTGCTGCATACTCTTGACAAAGAGCAAATCCATGTGCAATCAACCACTGCCAGTTGTTTACAAACTCATTTGCCCAAATAGTGCAAGGATGATTACGAAAAGCACCCTTCTCCGTAGCATAGGGAGTACCGTTTGCTTTGGGAAGAGTGCCGAATCCGTGTCCCCACTTGTCTGATGCCACGATAGAGAGCATTTGGCAGGTCTCTAGAGGCATCTTAACGATATGCTTGTCAGGCAGTACCTGAGCAGATTTTATAGGACACGGTGATGTGACAAAGATGTTCATCCGTTAAAAGTTGAATCAGGCTCCATAGCAATATAATAGCAGAGATCGTGATTCTTGGACTGGAATCGTGACAAAAGTTTTTGTGACACAACTACTTCATAAGTTCCAGGAAGAATCTTAATATTCTCTACTTTGAAGTTAAACACAAACTCAGAATTTGTTTCGCCAACAACAATTGAAAAGTCATTAGATGTTTCATTCTTCTTGTCACGAACAACAAGTTTTACAATTCCTGCTTCACCAACTGCAGAAATGTCAGGAAGTTGATAAACTGCAGATGCTTTCAGAAGTCGATCAAGTTGTTCAGTGCTAAGTTCAAAACAAACATCTTCTGATGGAAGACTAATCTCTTTTTCTGGAGGAGTAATGATTACATTCGGATCGGCAAAGAAATACTTGGATTTCATTTTACCATCACGAATAATTACATATCCATCATTCGCAAAATCAAGTTCTGGGTTTTTGTGCAATCCCAAACCATTCAAAAATTGATTGAGATCATAGATACCAAAGTCTTTTGGAAAATCTTCAGTAACAGTTGCTTCTGCCAGAATATTTTTCATCACACTAATAGTGCGAAGTTTATTCCCCTGCTTAAACAGAATCGACTGGTTAATAGAGGAAAAGTTTTTAAGAACAGAAAAAGTTTTATCGGAGAGTTTCATAGGGTTGCGAATTTTCATTACAAAGGCCAGCAAAGTGATAGAGAAGAATACAATAATGAATTGCCTTCAAAATGTCCATTTTTGATTTACCATTCTTCTTTCCAAAACGAGAAAGATATTTGATTGCATTACTGCGACAGAATGGTTCTGCATCACCAATACTCTCAATTAAATCAAGAGTTTGAGTTTTGGATTCTTGAGAAGTGTAGTGAGATTTATAAGTACTTCCAAGATATTCCTTAATCTCTTTCAAGATTTTGTCTTCATTATATTTCCAAAATCCATTTGTGTTTTGAAAATTAAGTTCAGTCTTATTTTGATTTGTATCAAAACTAATAGTATCCGAACCCTGAGATCCGTAAATCATACTAAAACCACCAAGAACGTCATTTGCTCCATATACACTAATTGTATCTGAGGATTCTCCTCCAGAGATTGTCATTTCTGGAAGAGAACTAAAATCAAGTGAGATTCCATCCTCATACCTGTCTTCAAAATTTTCACTCATAAGAAAAGTCATAATAACCTCCAAATATTATATCAAGCAGATTTGATTGTGTCAATAGAATCTTCCGATGGCATCACAAAGTCCGCATCAACTTTATCATAAAGTTCCAAAAATGCTTGCTTAGTTTCGTCATCAAAACGGTTCACACAAACTTGAATTGCCTTTGCTTTATCTTGGAAGATAGAGTAAGCACGAATGATATGAACGAGACGACGGGTGCTGATAATTTCCTCAATACCACCATCATAGAAAGTCTTGCGGATAATATCACCCCAGTCCACCAGTCTCTTGCAGAAGTCACGTTCTTCGATACCCAAATCCAGAGCAATACCTTCAAGAATCCTCTGTTCAGTTGCAGGAGTTGGATAAGACTGTTCAAAGGTCACAGGGAATCGTTCGAGGAATGCCTCGTTCAGAACATTAGTGCCAATAAATCGTCCATCATCAGAGCCTTTACCCTTAGTGTTTGCAGTGGCAATCACATTAAATCCTTCCTTAGGAGTAACATGCTTACCAATCTTCTTCAAGAAGACACCTTTTCCTTCCAAGATAGATTGAAGGCAAAGAATTTTGTTGGAAGCCAGGTCAATTTCGTCAAGCAATAGAATCGCACCGCGCTCCAACGCTTCGATGACTGGACCATTATGCCAAACGGTTTCACCATTAACCAAACGGAATCCACCAATAAGATCATCTTCATCAGTCTCAATCGTAATGTTGACACGAATCAGTTCCCGACCCAGTTGAGCACACGCTTGCTCCACCGAGAACGTCTTACCATTACCCGAAAGCCCAGTGATAAAAGTCGGATAGAATAGGCGGGATTGGATAATTTTTTTAATGTCACCAAAATTACCAAACTTGACGAAGGTATCATCTTTTTGTGGGATAAGGTTTTGCTCAACAGCAGGCATTGCAGGAGGGGCCTGATAAGTTTGTTCTAGTTTTTCTTGCACAGTCAGATTCCATTTGCCACGACCAACTTTAAACTGCTCAAGTTTTTTGGAGACAGTTTGATAGGTAGTGTCGTTCATCGCACACCAAGCACGGACATCAGCAGAAGTAATGCTAGTGCCGTACAGATTCTTGAGGGAGGAACTGATGTAGTCGATTGAGAGAGACATGAGGTGGGTTGTTTGTTTCAACTGAAGTTATTATAGAGCAAAAAGGGGATGCTTGGCACCCCCTATGGTCACTTTGCGTACCGTCCATACTTGAATTTCATTGCCATAAGCATCCAAGCATCTGTCAACTTCTTAGGACCTTCCCTAAGAACCTTCTGAACCTTTGGATCAGATTCAGAAGCAAGTGCAATTTCTCTCCAATTCATGCTACCAATGAAATAAATTCACCAAGAACTTTTTTATTTAGTTTCTTAGTCTTTAGAGATTTAACAAATGCAGATTTGATTTGAGATTTAGTGGCACTTTCAGCAACTTCAAACTCAGTATCTTGAGCAAGTGCAGTTGCAGACATTCCAAAGTAAGCATCATATCCAGAGTTTTTAATGCAGAAACTCTTTTGTTTTTTCCAATCAGAGTGGAGTTTATCAAAGTCTTTATCACCATATTGTTGATAAAGACGAATAAAATTGTTTGCATCACGAGGAGCAAGAACACGAATACCGATAAAGTTTGTTGTCGGAAACTTATCCTTCAGATTACGAATCATAGCATCAGTAAAATTATGATAGTCATATCCGATTTTATAGGTAGTTCCTAACTTACGATCACGGATAAATGATTGCTCTGGATTCATACGACGAGTTCCCATACATGGTTCTTTTTCCCATTTTCTCTGCACTTCATAATGATATGGAAGATGATTTGCTTCTCCATCAGTCAAAACAATACATTGAACTTTTTGTAGTTTATTATCTTTTTGAAAGTTGGGAAGAATCTGATGAAGAGACACTAATGATTCATTCAGAGGAGTACCAGAAAGAGACAATCTATCAGGAATTGAATACCTACTTTGATAAGAGTTTGCAAAATAGCAAGCAAGTCGCCAAACATTAATTAGTTGACTCTCAAGTTCTTTAGAAGAAACTTTACTTGTGAGCATATTCATCAGATTAAAATCCTCACTCACATAAGCAAGTCCTTCCTTCCTCTCATAGTGAGGTTGGAGATCTGCATTAACATATTCATCCTTTTCGTGATCATAATGTGCGCGATTCCACTCATTCGTGAAGGCATAAACCTCAAAAGGAATTGATACTTTCTTACAGAACCAAATCAGATTAAAGAGTTGTTTACAGGTATCCAATAAAACCTGAGACATAGAACCACTCCAGTCCAAAATAAAGACAAGTCCATGATTCTTGCCATCAGGAATTACAGTTACTTTTTTGAACAAATCTTCATTGTACTTATAGGTATGAAGACGAGCAGTATCAAGAACTCCAGTGCGAGCCGTTGATGCACGGGCATAGGCATCAGCAGACTTACGGCACTCAAATTCTTTCACCAGATAATTGACTTCTTTCTGTGCAGAAGACTTGAACTTACGATATTCCAAATCAACATCTACATAGACACTAATAAGTTTATTATTCCTTTCAGTATTATACTTATCAAAAATTTCTTGCTGCTTTGCAAAGTAAGAATTGATATTTTTATGAATCTCTTCATTCTTAGCAATCACAGTCTCAAGATTAACTTGAGGAATTTCCACATAGATATTATCTTGACCATGCTTGGAGATCAGTTCCCTAAGACTTTCCTCAAGATTATCTACAGTGCGGACTTCTGGTTCAGCATCAAGAGTAGTATCTGGAATAGATTCTCCTCCAGAAACACTATCAGTATTATCTTGCTGATTTACATTTCCATCCTCACTTTCCTCTTCCACAACATCAGTCTTTTCTTCTTGATGAGGTTGATTTCCACCACCAGATTGTTGTGGAGGAACAGCAATATCATCAACTTTATGTTCCTCTTTCTCTTTCTTGCAATACTTATAAAGAATTTCAGAAACAGTCAGAACATCAGCAAAGGTTTCTACATCAGAAATTGCATCGATGATTTCTTTCTCTTCTCCATCTTGAATGGGAATATCTACATAATTTCCAATCTTAAAGAAAAGATTGGCCTTATCTGCAAGAGTCATCTTAGAAATATCTTCACCTTCCAGAGAGAAGAAATCCTTATCACTCAGTTCTCTGTATCCATTGAAGAAAGTTTTTGCAAGTCCCATATACTTGCGTTTCATGAGTTTTTCAATGCGAGCATCCTCAACAATATTCACATATTGCATTGGAATATTAACACTTTTAGTCCAGTCGTCATCAGGAGTGAAAAGTGCGTGTCCAACTTCATGCCCCACAAGCAAATCATAAACAACATTACTTGCTTTCTCCCACAGAGGTAGAGTCAAAACACGAGTATGAACATTAAACTGAGCAGTTTCTACTTTACGATGCTCAACTACCAGATCTTCAGTCGCAAGTAATTTGGCAAGTTGAGACTTGATTTCGTGAGAGACAGACATGAGTTTCGTTTCAGATGTACTCATAATACGACGAAGGATCGCCTTTTGGACGATCCATGTGCCTCTTCTTAAAGTGTCTGAGTGCCTCTTTCCTTGCCCTCAGTGCTTGTGGTTTAAGTTTTCGTTTCTGGGGTTTGCCAGAGTTATGTTGCCAGTTTGGGGTAGTCATTGTTCTTTGGTGGTTCAGGCTACTATACGGGAGAATCCTTTTACTTTCTCAAATCGAAGGACACTTTCGAATTTGTCCTCAAGTCCACTCTTATGAGAAATCACAAATACATTAGCATCCTTAATAACATATTTAATGATTTTCAAAAATTCTTCTGTTCCAAATCCATCAAGTGAAGAATCAAATACCTCATCCATAATTAATAGATTTGTATTGACTGAATTTTTCATTCTCGCAACTTCACGCCATGTAAAGAGAAGTGCAAGATCAATTCTCATCTTTTCACCTTCACTAAATGAAGCATAAGAAAAATCTTCATGAATTGGAGATTGAACTGTTTCATTAAACTCTTCATCAAGAGTAAAATTAATATAAAAATCCATCATCTGAAGATAACGATTTACCTGTTGATTAATCAGAGGCAAATATTTCTTAATAATTTTGGATTTAACTCCACCATCTTTCAGAAGAGAATAGCAAAAATCATAATAACCAATTGTATCCTTCTTAGAGGATAGTTCATCATACACTTCACTTAAATTTTCTTTAAATGATTCTAGTTTCTCATGTTCAATATTTCTGTTTGCAAGTTGATCGGTAATTGTTTGAATTTCAGATTGTAGATCTCGGATTTGCTTTTGATATCCAGAAATTCTAGTATTGTTTTGAGAAATCTCATTCGTAAGTTTACTAATCTCCTTAGCCAGAACATTAAATTGATGCTCTCTTTTTTCTTCTTCTTTAATTGCATCTTCTAGTTCTTGATAACCAGATTGCAACTCTTTTGCTTTAGTTTGAGCATCTTTAATTCTATTTAACCTAAATTTCTCATCAATGTCCTGAGTACAGGTTGGGCAAACCGTATTATCGGAGAAAAACTTATGTTCGTCTGTAATTGTAGATACTTTTTGGGAGATCTTTCCTTTGAGTGTTCCTAGTTTGCGAAGTTTAGATGATGCACCAGAATATTCTGAAATTTCTTGATTTAAGTTTTCAACCTTATAACCAAGATTCTCACTTTTTTCACCAAGTTCAGTTTCTAGTTTCAACAATTCATCAATTTTTTCTTCTTTTTGTTTAATATTTTTCTTTCCACGATTTTCCAACTCTTCAATAAAGTTTTGTTGCATTTCAACTTTATCATTGAGAGATTGTTTTTTAAGATCCAAAACTTTAATCTCTTCTCTAGATTGTCGAATTTTTTCTTTAATCAAAGAGTTCATTGA
>JGI11705J14877_10001567_pt1 | contig 12963 bp, 8 predicted proteins | sample Etolaghawater15m_FD_14877 | JGI IMG/M metagenome (IMG submission 14877) | reverse complement strand
GCAAGAACGTCAGTGACTGGAACAGGATGCGGCGGGAAAATACGGACGTAAAGGTTCGCTTGAGCGGTGCCGAGCTCAATCATAAAGTGCTTGACGATGTCAACCTGGTCAGAGCAGACCTGCAGGGTGTCGAGTTCAAGGGTAGTGACCTGGTGGGGGCGGATCTCAGGGGAGCGAATCTTTCCGGAGCCAATCTTCGCGAAGCTGACCTTTCAGATGCAGATCTCGGTGATGCTGATTTGCGGGGCGCTTATTTGTGGCGTGCGAATCTGAGCTGGGCCCGCCTCGTTGGGGCAGTGGTGAATAGTGAAACAATTGTGGAGACCGGAAGACCGGCTTCTGTGGAATGGGCTGAAAAGTATGGGGCGAAGTACAGTGCTGAATAGAGATATACGCAAGGGGGATGCAGGTTCGATGGTGGTCGGTCAGCACAACGGACATGGCAGGGAGCCACTGGTGAGTGTGACTATCCCCATGTATAACAGTGCCAGGTTTATTCGCAGGACGGTCGAGTCGGTGCTTCAGCAGACGTACCGGAATTTCGAGCTTCTTGTCTATGATGATAATTCCCAGGATGAGTCTTTCGGGATTGTGCAGGCTATCCGGGATCCCCGGATCAGGCTGGTACGGAACCACGAAAACCTTGGTCCTGAAGGGAACTGGAACAAGGCTGTCAGCGAGGTGCGGGGAAAGTATGTCAAGCTTATCTGCGGGGACGATATGCTCTATCCTGACTGCCTTGCTAAACAGGTTGCGGTACTCGAAGACCCCCGAAATTCCGGGGTGAGCCTGGTTTGCGGGCAGCGTACGGTTATCGATGCTGACGACAATGCCCTGATCAGGAAAATCAATTTTATCGATCAGGGCAGGCACGAGGCATCGGAGGTGAGCCGGAAGATTATCCGGATGGGCACCAATATACTGGGCGAGCCGGTGTGCGGTCTTTATCCCGCACGTCTGCTCGAGGGAACTCGTTACAATGCGACAGTGCCTTATACCATAGACCTCGATTTCTGGATGCAGTTGCTCAAGAAGGGTGATCTTTACATGATTGGGGAGCCGTTGTGCGCTTTCAGGATTTCCGAGGAGTCATGGTCGTCGAGGATTGGGGACTTGCGTTACCATCAGTTCCTGGAGTTTATGGACCGTACCGCATCTGATAGCAGTTTCGAGGTGACCGATCTTGACCTGTTTATCGGCAGGATACACTGCGCCGTTCATTCAATGACCAGTACGGTTGGGTTTAAACTCTTTGCCTGACAAGTTCTTTTTATGTTTCTTGTATAAAGGATATATAAAAAGTTACCCCTATGGATCCCATTCGAATAGACCAGTACTGTTTCAACCGTTTCAACCTCTGGCTGCAGTATGACCACCTGGCCACCGGGTTCATCGAGCTTGCTATCGAGGTCTATTATCCTTATGAAAGGAACGCCGAGGGGCTTGTGGTCTTCAGTCACGGGTTCCTTGTAGGGGACAATCTGCTCTATTATCCCGAGAAATTGCTGGACCTCCTGCTCAACAGGGAGGGCCCCTTGTTCCAGAAACATCCCTCGTCATATTACAACTATACCAGTGCTGCTGTACCCAATAACTGGGCGTATGCCTGTGTTACTGCCTGCCACAAAGAGAGCGAGGTATTGCCCTGGACGGATTTTGGCGGCAACCCCAGGGTTGGCCAGGAGGCATATGCGGCTGCATCCTATCTGGTACGGTATGGTGCAACAGCGGCATTCAATAACGAGAAGGCTGTGGCGCAAAGCCGTTTCATGAACAATAACAGGGTGCTTTTTGCCGGACATTCGGTTGGTGGGGCTCATGCACAGGCTGCAGCCTGCGGGTTCGATTTTCTCAGAGCTGAAGGGGATCGCTCCGGCCTTCGGTATGAACCAAGGTTTTTCGATCGCGAGATTCTTCCTTATCATACCGATCCACTCGCAGAGTGGGGCGAGGAGCTGCTTGCAAGTCCGGCGGGTCACCTGCAGCTTTCCCCTGTGGACATGACACGTTCGGAGATAGGATTCGGTATGCAGGCGTATCGTGAATTCCTTGCGGGGTGTGCCATGCCTGGTCTGATGGTCCTGGGGGAGTGCGATTGTGCAGCCCTCGACGATTCGACGCCTCCGGCCTGGTCACCTGAACCGTCCAGGGAGACGCAGTATTCGCAACTTGCCGGGCAACATGGAGCGTCGTGGGTCCTTGCCCTGAGAGTTGCCCAGGGTAGTCATTGCGGCTATCTTTCGCGGGACAATTTTTTCTGCAGTCGTGCTGACAAGTCCCGCTGCGGACTTTGTGCGGATCTTTCACCCTACAAGGCTGGCGGTGGCGAGTACATTTTTGTTGTCGAGCTCCTGGACCGGATCCTTGCCTACCTTGGCTCCAGCACCGGGCAACCTGCCAGCCGTGAGGAGTGGACTGGAAGCGAGGTCGTGCAGTGGCTCAATCGGCAATCCCCTGAAGGTACGACAATTTCTCTTCTGCCGGCTCCTGGCGGTGGCTATGTCGAGGGGATGTAGGACGCTGCCTTCCCTGGACTGAACGTTCCTGTATCCTGTAGTGTTGCACATGTGTAACCTCTCCTCAATGGGAGGGTTGTGGATGTGAAAATTATTTGTATACTATCTCCGGATTGTTCACTAACTTTTTCTGTGCCTGATGAAGCAGACCCCGCTGGAATCCTATACGCTTCTGCCGGACAGGGGCGAGGAACGGGAAATTCCTTTCAATTACACCTCTGCCGGCGATCGGCAGGCTCTCTCTCTCGTGTTCGATGAAGAGTACCTGCGCTTGTTCGATGAACTTCGTGATGTTCGTGTCACAGGTCGTTCAGCCCGTCTTCTGATGCGTATCATAGGCGAGCTCCTTATACACCGTCGTAACCCATACCTGTACCAGGAACTTATAGATTCCCATGCACGGCGTGTTCGCTTGTTCGAGCATGCTCTCAAGGATCTCGATATCATAGCTACAGCTGCAAACGGAGAAGAGCGGGTCCTGTCGATCATTTCCACGCTCAGATCCTATTTCTCGAGGTTCCGTGAGGAAATTGAGAGTGCACAGGATTTCCGGAAGCGTCTTCGGCGGGAACTGGGCGCCGTGGTTGGTATCGACAACGTCCTGTTCGATCCTTTTTCGCTTGTCTCACATGCTACGGATGCTACCGACTGGCGTTTCTACCTTCCTGTTGCCGTGGTAACCCCTGACAGTGAGGAGCAGGTTGCCCCGCTTGTGGCGGCTATCGCACGCAATAATCTCAAGGTGATTCCAAGGGGGGCCGGTACCGGTTTGACAGGGGGCGCGGTTCCTTTGCAGCGCAACTGTGTCATCATCAATACCGAGAAGTTGAACCATATCCGGGGCATTACCTACCGCCCGTTCATCAATTCAAAGGGTGAGCAGGTTGAGGCACCTGTCATAGAGGTGGAGGCTGGAGTCGTCACGGAAAAAGCCATGTCTTATGCTACGGCTGAAGGGCTTGTGTTCGCTACCGATCCTACCAGTGAATGGTCGTGTACCGTTGGCGGCAACATTGCCGAAAATGCCGGCGGGAAGAAGGCTGTCCGATGGGGGACCTGTGTAGACAACCTCCTCGAGTGGAAGATTGCGATGCCGTCAGGTGAGCAGTGGACGGTGAGACGGACGGATCACCATCTTCGCAAGATACTGCATGATGATACGGTAACGTATGAAATCCTCAATGCAGATGGTCGCGTGCTCAACCGGATAGAGCTCATGGGTACGGATATCCGCAAGCGGGGCTTGTGGAAAGACATTACCAACAAGGCGCTTGGCGGTGTCCCTGGACTCCAGAAGGAGGGAACAGACGGCATCATTACCTCTGCATTTTTTGTGTTGTACCCCGAGTATGAAGTGACAAAGACGCTCTGCCTGGAATTTTTCGGTCCCGATATGGACGAGGCAAGCGAAGTGATTGTCGAGCTGTCGAAGATATTCCCTCTGCCTGCCGAGGATCATGAGGCACTTCTTGCGCTCGAGCATTTCGATGACGAATATATACGGGCTATCGATTACAAGGTGAAGGCTGCACGCCCCCAGATGCCTAAAGCAGTGTTGCTCATTGACATAGCCGGCCATACCGGCGAGGAAGTCCAGCGCGGCATCGATCGTGTGCAGGAGCTGCTCGAGAAGCATCCCAATACCCTTATGTTTACGGCAAGGGATGCTGCTGAGGCAAAACGTTTCTGGTCTGACAGGAAGAAGCTGAGCGCAATCGCACGCCGTACCAACGCATTCAAGCTGAACGAGGATGTCGTTATTCCATTGGGTGCCCTGGCGGAATTTGCTCGTTTCATCGATGACCTCAATATCGAAGAAGAGCGTTTTTCACAGCTGCAGTTCATCGACAGGACCGAGGCGTTTATGCATGAGGCTGTAGTGCCGGAAGAGGGCGAGCAGTTTTCCCAGAAGATTCCGGCCGGGCGTGAACTTTGCAAGGCGACACGCGAAAGTTTGCTCGATGCGGATGAGAAACTGCTTCGCTCGCTGATGTTCGTAACAGATTTTCGCCAGGAGTTTCACGAGCTGTTCCACGGGTATCCAGGCATGGTCAAGGCTTTTGACGAGCTCTACGAGCACCTGAGGGCCTGCAGGATAGTTATTGCAACCCACATGCATGCCGGTGATGGCAATGTTCATGTCAATATCCCCGTATTGTCAAACGACCACGCTATGCTCAGGCGTGCTGATGGGGTAGTAGACAAGGTGATGGAGAAGGTGATTGCGTTGGGTGGGGTCGTATCGGGTGAGCATGGCATCGGGGTGACCAAGCTGAAATTCATGGAGCCTGAGCGCATCAGGGAGTTGAACGAGTACAGGAAAAAAGTTGATCCGCAGGGCATCATGAACCCGGGTAAGCTGCAGGATTATAAGGCGCTTGAGTATATCTTCACTCCGTCGTTCAATCTTCTCGAGCTCGAGGCGCATATCCTCAAGCGGGCACAGATCGAGGAGCTCTCCAAGAAGGTCGATTACTGTATCAGGTGTGGCAAATGCAAAACGGATTGCTGTGTCTACTACCCGGCGAGGGGGATGTTCTATCATCCACGTAACAAGAACCTTGCCATCGGTTCGCTTATAGAGGCCCTGCTCTACGATGCCCAGCGCGAACGGAAAACCGATTTCGAACTCCTTCGTTGGCTTGAAGATGTGTCGGATCACTGTACGATCTGCCATAAGTGCCTCAAGCCCTGCCCTGTGGATATCGATACGGGGGAAGTGTCTGTCGTCGAGCGCCGTATTCTCGAGGGATGGGGCTACAAGCATTCTGCACCCCTGACAAAGCTGACGCTTGGTTACCTCGACAACAGGACGCCTCTGTACAACAAGTTGTTCCGCAACACGGTCGTACGTGCCGGTGGCCTGGCGCAGAGACTCGGTAACAGGATGACTGCCCCGTTCCAGTCTCCTGACAAGCCTTCTCCCATCTACCCGCTCCGGATGCTCCGTTCGTCTGTTCCTCCTGTACCTCAGGAGACTCTGCGCGATGTACTGCCGCAGTGTGACTCTGACCAGGTACTGGTGTTCGAGCCAGAGCATGAGTGTAGCAATACGGTGTTTTATTTTCCTGGCTGCGGGTCGGAGCGCCTGAACTCCAGTATATCCATGGCAGCTCTCTATGTCCTGCTCAAAAGCGGGATCAGGGTTGTGCTTCCACCACCTTTTCTCTGCTGTGGGTTTCCTGCACATGTCAACGCCAGGGATGATCTGAATTCCCGACTGGTGCTCCGCAATACTGTTATGTTCAGCCAGATCAGGGAGATGTTCTCATATCTCGAGTTCGATGCATGTGTCATTTCGTGCGGCACCTGTCTCGAGGGCCTGGAAAGCATGGAGACCAATCGGCTCTTCGGTGGAAGGATAATGGATGTGATGAGCTATGCGATCGAGAAGGGGCTCAGCCTCGAAGGAAAAGGCGATTGCCTCTACCATGCCCCATGTCATGACTCACTTGGTGGTGAAGCGCTGAAGACGATAGATGCTCTTGGTGGTTTCGGCAATGTCACGCCTGTTCCCCATTGCTGTTCCGAGGCGGGAACCATGGCGCTTTCACGTCCGGATATTACCGATTCGATGCTCCATCGGAAGCGTGAAGCGATCCGTAAGGAGCTGCATGGACGGGAGCATATGGTTATGCTTACCAACTGCCCCTCCTGTGTGCAGGGGCTTGGCCGTAACCGTGATATGGGTCTGGAGCCTAAGCATCTTGCTGTCGCTGCAGCTGAAAAGATAGGTGGAGCAGAGTGGCAGGAACGTTTCAGGGAAATGGTGGCAGGCGCTGTAGCTGTAAGTTTCTGAGTGTTTCATAACAAGGATAAGCATGTTTGACGAGATCGAATTTGAAAAGATCAAGCGTTTGCCGAAGTATGTCTTCGCAGCAGTCAATGAACTCAAAATGGCAGAACGCCGTAATGGCGAAGACGTGATCGATTTCTCCATGGGCAACCCCGACGGGCCTACACCGGAGCATATTATCGACAAGCTGGTGGATGCTGTGCAGAAGCCGAGGAATCATGGGTATTCGGTATCGAAAGGGATTTACAAGCTACGTCTTGCGATCTGTGACTGGTACCTGCGCAAGTATGGCGTGGAGCTCGATGCAGATACAGAGGTTGTGGCGTCTATGGGTTCCAAGGAGGGGTATGTGAACCTGGTCCAGGCGATCACCAATCCTGGCGATGTGGCCATGGTGCCTGATCCCTGCTACCCCATTCACTCACAGGCGTTCATCCTTGCGGGGGGGAACGTCCATCGTTTTCGCCTGGAGATGGATGAGGCGTACCGGCTCGATGAAGAGGCGTTTTTCCGCAATATCGAAACGGCCATGCGGGAGTCATTTCCCAAGCCGAAGTATCTTGTGGTCAACTTTCCCAACAACCCTACGACAGCGACGGTCGAGCTTCCGTTTTACGAGCGGCTTGTCGAAACAGCCAGACGCGAACGGTTTTACATTATCAGCGATATCGCTTATGCAGAGATCACTTTCGACGGCTACCAGACGCCATCGATCCTGCAGGTGCCTGGCGCTAAGGATGTGGCGGTTGAAAGTTACACGCTGTCGAAAACGTATAACATGGCCGGCTGGCGCGTCGGGTTCCTTGTCGGCAACCCGAAGCTGGTAGGTGCGCTTATGCGCATCAAGAGCTGGCTCGATTATGGTATGTTTACGCCTATCCAGGTTGCTTCAACGGTTGCACTCAATGGTAGCCAGGAGTGTGTGGGGGAGATCAGCGAAACCTATCGCAAACGGCGCGACGTGCTGTTGAGGAATTTCGAAAATGCCGGATGGCCGATTGTCTGCCCCAGGGCGTCGATGTTCGTCTGGGCTGAAATACCCAAACCATTGCAGGAGATGGGAAGTCTCGAGTTCAGCAAGCAGTTGCTCAGGGAAGCCCATGTCGCTGTAAGCCCCGGTATCGGGTTCGGGCCGAACGGAGATACCCATGTGCGTATAGCCCTTATCGAGAACGAGGAGCGTATACGCCAGGCAGCCCGTAATATTCGCAAATTCTTCAGGGAGCGGGGGATTCAGGGGTAATCTCGAACAGTTCCTCTATAGCTCCCTTTACCGCACCTGGCAGCATGTCTGCCGTGACCTGGCTCGATATGGGGCCAGCAAGGTCGCCGGCGCGTCCGTGAATCCATGCTGCTGCAGCGCCGGCATTCAAGGTTGATGCTCCTTTTGCCGCAAGTGCACCTATCATACCCGCCAGCACATCGCCTGACCCTGCCGAGGCAAGGGCTTCGGTGATTGTATCCTGTTCTTGATGGACTCAAGGATTGTATAGTATATTGCAATAACGGCAATTACCCTGTCTTATAAGTACAAGGTTTAGTACAATAGAGTGGATTTCCAATTTAAGAATGAGTAACGATAGATACAGTATGTCATTTACGACAGGGGGGCTGTTCATCCCTGAATCAGTCCAACTCGCTGTGCTGTATCGAGACCTTGGCGACTGGACTGCTGTTCGAGAGAAGGTCCTTACGGAAAATCTTTTGCAGGCAAGGACAATGAATACACTCAAGAGAGTCTGTCATGAGGTTATTTCCCGGTTGAAAACATTGCGTTCGGATGAGCTTGATTTCTTTATCGCTGCCAGCCATCAGGAGCAAGCCTATCTTCTTTGGGTAGCAATGTGTCGTCGTTACAAATTCATTGCTGACTTTGCCACCGAGGTGCTTCGCGAGCATTATATCGTGCTGAATTCAGATTTGACCTATGAGGATTTTGACGCCTTCTTCAACCGGAAATCCGAATGGCATACAGAGCTGGATGGGATCAGTCAGGCTACGAGAAGCAAATTGCGACAGGTTCTGTTCAAGATCCTTCGAGAAGCAGATCTCTTAACCGCAGATAACAGGATAAACGCCGCAATATTCAGCCCGGGCACTCTGCAGCTGATTTACCGAGGTGGCTCAAGGGAGCTTATGTACTTCCCGGTTTTTGAATCTGAATTGAAGGGGATGGCTTAATGATGAAAGGCATAGCCAGTATGTCCATGCAGGAAAGATTTCAGCATCTTTTTGCTGTAATTTCAGGGCGACGATTTCTCGATAAGCAGGGCCTTGGAAACGAGGTTCCGTTCTTCATCTGTGCGTTCAAGCCGGAAGAATCAGTTGAAATGGAGCGACTCCAGCGTCAGCTGATCAACCGCCTTGAACAGGCTGGCATCAGGATTCTGGAGATAAACCTGTATGATCTTTCGATAGACATCCTCAAAGAGCGTGGCATCTGGGATCAGATGCTCGAAATGGAAGAGTCTGTATCCAAGGAGCAGCTTAAAGAGCTGTTGCAAGGTGTTCTTGATCCCGAAACACATCTTGTTCCAGCTATAGCAGCAAAGATGGTAAGTACGGATTTCGAGGTGCTTTTTCTCTCAGGTGTTGGCGAGGTATTTCCCTACATCCGTTCGCACAATGTTTTGAACAATTTGCAGAGCACCGCAAAAGAGAAGCCGACCGTTATGTTTTTTCCTGGAGCCTATACTCACTCTCTGGAGTCTGGAGCATCACTCGATCTCTTCGGCAAGATGCGAGACGATAAGTACTATCGGGCATTTAACATTTTTCACTGCGAAGCATGATGACGTTGAAGGACATTTTTAACAAGCCAGTTGACCGCCCGATTGAAGGGGTCATCAAAGCTGACGATGAAGCCAGCCTTCGCCTCGAGATTGAAGAATACGTTCTGACCAACGAAGTCGAGAAGCGGCTTGAATCCTTTCTGGACGCCTACAACAACTATGAAGGTGCCAATGGTGTTTGGGTTTCCGGCTTCTTCGGGTCCGGTAAATCCCACCTGTTGAAGATGCTGGCGCTCTTGCTCGAAAACCGGCAGATCGACGGGGCCTCCGCACTTGACTTGTTCCTGCCCAAGTGTGGCGACAACGAAATCCTGCGCGGTGATCTCAAACGAGCCGTCGCCATTCCGTCGAAAAGCATTCTGTTCAACATCGACCAGAAAGCGGACGTCATCAGCAAGACCCAGATCGATGCGCTCCTTGCTGTTTTTGTCAAAGTCTTTGACGAGATGTGCGGCTACTACGGTAAGCAGGGACACATTGCCCAGTTCGAGCGCGACCTCGACAGCCGTGGCCTCTACGAACAGTTCAAATCCGCCTATGAATTCATGGCAGGCAGAACATGGCAAAAAGGCCGCGAACAGGCCCTGCTGGAGGCGAAAAACATCGCCAAAGCTTATGCCCAGGTAACCGGTGGTGACGAAGCATCGGCCATGGGGATACTCGACAAATACCGCAGCCAGTACCGTGTCTCCATCGAAGATTTTGCCGAACAGTTGCATGCATATATCGAGCGGCAATCGCCCGATTTCCGTCTGAACTTCTTTGTTGATGAGGTCGGTCAGTACATCGCTGAAAACGGCAAGCTGATGACCAACCTCCAGACTATCGCCGAGAGCATGGCCACCAAATGCCGAGGCCGCGCATGGGTCATCGTGACCGCCCAGGAGGACATGGGAACGGTTGTCGGCGAAATGGGCAAACAGCAAGGCAACGACTTCTCGAAGATCCAGGCGCGGTTCGCCAACCGCATGAAGCTGACCAGCGCCGACGTGGCGGAGGTTATCCAGAAGCGTCTGCTCATGAAAACCGAAGAAGGCGTTCGTCTACTGTCGGACATTTATCACGCGCAGTCCAACAATTTTAAGACCCTGTTCGACTTTGCCGACGGCTCGCAAACCTACCGGAACTATCAGGATCGGGACCACTTCATTCACAGCTATCCGTTTATTCCGTACCAGTTCGCGCTGTTCCAGTCGGCCATTCAGAATCTGTCGCAGCACAACGCCTTTGAGGGTAAGCACAGCTCGGTGGGCGAACGCTCCATGCTGGGAGTGTTCCAACAGGTGGCGATCCAGATCGGGGATCATGAAGTCGGCCAGTTGGCGACCTTCGACCTGATGTTTGAAGGCATTCGCACCGCGCTGAAGTCCAACATCCAGCGAGCCATCATCCAGGCCGAAAACCATCTGGACGGCCCCTTCGCGATCCGGCTGTTGAAAACGCTCTTCCTGGTCAAATACGTCAAGGAGTTCAAGCCGACTCTTCGCAACCTGTGCGTCCTGATGCTGGACGGCTTCAATCAGGATCTGCCCGCGCTGCGGAAACGGGTCGAAGAAGCCCTCAGCCTCCTTGAACAGCAGACCTACGTGCAGCGCAATGGCGAGCTCTACGAATACCTGACCGACGAGGAAAAAGACGTCGAGCAGGAGATCAAGAACACTGAGGTGGAGTCGTCAGACGTTGCCGCCGAGCTTGAGAAGATCGTTTTCGACCACGTCATCAAGCAACGGAAGATTCGTTACGACGAGAATGGCCAGGACTACCCGTTCTCCAGAAAGCTCGATGACCGACTGCACGGGCGCGAGTACGAGCTGGCCATCCATGTCATCAGCTCGTTCCATGAAAACGCCGAAAGCGAGTCCCTCCTGCGGATGCAGAGCATGGGCCGGGATGAACTGCTCGTCCTGATGCCTGCGGATGAACGCCTCGTTCGCGACATCCTCATGTACAAGCGGACGGAGAAATACATCCGCCAGAATATCTCGATCACGCAGCAGGAGGCGGTCAAACGCATTCTGACCGACAAGGGCTTCCAGAACCGCGAACGGTATGCCGAACTGCAGCAGAGAGTTCAAAGCCTGATGGGTAAGGCCAAATTGTTCGTGGCAGGTGCCGACATCGAGATCGGTTCCGAGGATGCCCAGACCCGGGTGCTGCGCGGATTCCACGAACTCATCTCCCGCGCCTATCCGAACCTTCGCATGCTGCGCGGCATCACCTACACCGAAAACGACATCGCCAAATGCCTCAAGCATTCACAGCAGGGGCTGTTCGGCAACGACGCCACCTCCCTGGCCGAGTCCGAGCAGGAGCTGTTGGCGTTCATTCAGAGCAATAACCGGGGTGGCGTGCGTACCACGCTGAAGAACCTGCTGGAGAAATTTGAGCGCAAACCCTACGGCTGGTACTACGCCGCCGTGCTTTGCACCCTGGCCAACCTGTGCGCTCGCGGTAAGGTCGAAGTCCGCACCGACGGCAACCTGCTGGAAGAGGACGAGTTGGAACGGGCGCTGCGCAACACCCATGGCCACGGCAATGTGGTGCTGGAACCGCAGGTCGAATTTACCGCATCGCAGGTCCGCGCCCTCAAGGAGTTCTTTGAGGACTTCTTCGATGCCCCGCCCCGCGCCAGTGAAGCGAAGGCGCTCGGTAAGGAGACCAGCACCGCCCTCCAGGATCTGACACATCAGCTCACCCCGCTGGCGGCACAGGCATCCCAATATCCGTTTCTGAATGCACTGACACCGGTGCTTGAGAAGCTCAAGGAACTGAGCGGCAAGCCCTATACCTGGTATCTGACCGAACTCACCCGCCAGGAAGACGCGCTGCTCGACATCAAGGAAAGCGTCATCGATCCTGTCCGTAAATTCATGAGCGGCCCGCAGAAAGGCATCTTCGATAACGCCCGCAAGTTTGTTCAAACTCAGGAGCCCAACTTCGCCTACATCTCTGAAGAAGTGGGAAGTGGGAAGTGGGAAGTGGGAAGTGAGAGAGGGCGATCCGAACGAAGTCACGCCCGAGGCGTTGATGGTGGCATTGACCGATCCGGAATGTTTCAAGGGCAACCGCATGCAGCAGGTGAAGACGCAAGTCGAAACTCTGCAAGAGAAGGTCACGGCCCAGATCGAGGCCGAGATTGCCAAGGCCAGGGAGACGGTCGCCGCTCTTAAAGGCCGCCTCTGCGGCATGACTGAATTCAGCGCACTGAACGGCGAGCAGCAGGAGCAGGTCACCCGCCCGTTCAACGAATTCAACGCGGCCATCGAGCGCCAGAAGCTGATTGCCGTTATCCGCGACACCCTGCGCCGGTTTGAGGAAGTTGAATACCACCGAATACTGGAAAAGATTTATAAAACCACGGAACACACAGAATACACGGAAAAAAATCAGGGTGATTGTCAGGCACAAACAACAGCGATTGAAGGTTCTGATACATCCACATATCCCAAAGTTAAAGAACCATCCTATTCCGTGTCATCCGTGTATTCCGTGGTTAAAAATACTTCGTTCGATAAAGCCTGGCTGGCCGACGAGACCGACGTGGAACGCTATCTGGAATCCATGCGCGAGGCGCTGCTGGATGAAATCCGCAAAGGAAAAAGGATTCAAATTTAGGAACCACGAATGATCACGAATGAACACGAACTTGGCAAATTGATTCAGCGGGGAGAAAGCCTACTGCTGGAATTCAAGAGCGACCTGAAGTGCCTGCCGGACCGGGAGCTCGTGGCGGCTGTGGTGTCTTTGGCCAATACCGACGGCGGCGAGCTGTTGCTTGGGGTTGAAGATGATGGCACGGTTACCGGCTTGCATGCGAATCATCTCAATGTGTCGGGTATTCCTTCGTTGATCGCCAACA
>JGI11705J14877_10001566_pt1 | contig 12971 bp, 12 predicted proteins | sample Etolaghawater15m_FD_14877 | JGI IMG/M metagenome (IMG submission 14877) | reverse complement strand
ATTTATTGAAGTATATACGACGCTATGGAAAAACTCGATATTGTTCTCTACCCTGAAGCTGGACTTCGTGAAGTCTGCACCCCTGTTCCTGAAATGAATGATGAGGTTGATAAACTCATCGATGACATGTTTTACACCATGTATGATGCACCAGGTATCGGCTTAGCAGCCCCACAAATTGCGGTTCAAGAGCGCATTATTGTGGTGGATGTTTCTGAAACTAAAGATCAGCCTATCGCCTTAATCAACCCTGAAATAATCCGCTCAGCGGGTCAAATCTCCTGGGAAGAAGGTTGTCTGTCTATTCCTGGTATTTACGCAACCGTAAAAAGACCAAGCGATATTATTGTTCGTGGCATGAACCGTGACGGCAAAATCATAGAGCTTGAGGCGGATGAGTTATTAGCCGTTTGTATTCAACATGAAATTGATCATTTGAATGGAACCTTATTCATCGATCATTTATCAGGATTAAAACGCACTCGCGCTTTGCAGAAGTTCCGTAAATCACTTGAAGAAAAAGAGCAATAATCCAATATGAGCCAAGCATTACGCATTATTTTTGCGGGTACACCTGATTTTTCAGTTGCGCCACTTCAAGCCCTACTGAATTCTCAACACGACGTGATTGCTGTTTACACTCAGCCTGATCGACCTGCTGGACGTGGCCGTAAATTAACTGCCAGCCCTGTTAAACAAGTAGCAGAAGAAAATGGTATTCCTGTTTACCAGCCTGAATCTCTAAAAGAGACAGAGGCCCAACAAACACTAAACAGCCTGAATGCTGACATTATGATTGTGGTTGCCTATGGACTTATACTGCCTCAAGTTGTGCTGGATATGCCAAAAATGGGCTGTTTGAATATTCATGCTTCGCTTCTTCCTCGTTGGCGTGGTGCGGCGCCCATTCAACGAGCGATTGAATCCGGTGACGAGCAAAGTGGTGTAACCATTATGCAAATGAATGCCGGATTGGATACGGGGGATATGCTTTATAAGCTGACGACTGATATTACGGCTGATGACACCGCACAAACCCTACACGATCGCTTAAGTGTATTAGGTTGCGATGCGCTAATTGCTACTCTTGATGGTCTACAAAATCAGACTATTATGCCTGAAATCCAAGACGAATCTTTAGTCACTTACGCTGAAAAAATGCATAAAGAAGAAGCCGAAGTGCAATGGAACCAACCAGCACTGAATATTGTGCGTAAAATTCAAGCGTTTAATCCTTGGCCAGTAGCTTACACTCTGTTTCAAGACAAACCTTTACGTATCTGGCAAGCACGCCAATTAACCGCTGATGAACAACAAGAATTTGCTGATATGAATAAGTTACCAGGCCTGGTACTTTCGTTAAATAAAAATGGATTAATTGTTGCCACAGGGGATGAACCAATCTGTATACAACAAGTTCAACCTGCTGGTAAAAAAGCTATGAGTGCTTACGACTTTGCACAGTCAAGAAACATAGATGGTTACCAGTTCTAATGAGCAATCAAGCAGATAACAACACGCCAAACTCAGGTTTAAACAGTCGTTTTATTGCCCTTAAAATCTGTTTAACCGTGATTGAAAGCGGTCGCTCATTAAGCCAAACCTTACCAGAAGGTCTGGCGCAGTTTCAAGATCGCCGAGAACGCAACTTCACTCAAAACATGGTGATAGGCACGCTTCGTTGGCAAGCTCGTTTAGAAGCCATTCGCGCTCAACTACTCAAAAAGAAATTAAAAGAGAAAGATGAAGACATTAATCAATTAATTCTGATTGGTCTGTACCAAATTCTCTATATGGAAACCCCAGAACACGCAGCGGTTTCTGAAACTGTCGCAGTCGTTCAAAAGCTTAAAAAACCTTGGGCAAAAGCTCTAGTCAATGGTGTTTTACGTACCTTTTTACGCGAGCAAGAGTCCATTTGTGAACAAGCAGACTTAAAGCCAGCCAATAAATATTCCCATCCGCAATGGCTATTTAAAGCACTACGTAAAGTCTATCCCAATGACTGGGAATCGATTATGGAAGCCAATAATGCCATTGCTCCGCTGACCTTGCGCGTTAATACCATGAAGCAAACGCGCGACGAGTTTTTAGCGCTATTAAAGACAGCTGATATGGTTGCTACCGTTCATCCAACCGCTCCACAAGGCGTTATTTTAGAAACCAGTACCGATATTTCACAACTGCCAAGCTATGAAGATGGTGGTTTTAGTGTGCAAGATGGTGCTGCGCAACAAGCCGCCAATATTTTAAAGCCACAAGCCAATGAAGGCATATTAGATGCTTGCGCAGCGCCTGGCGGAAAAACCACTCACCTTTTAGAGTTATCGAACAACCAGGCAAACGTTTTTGCATTAGAAAAAGCGCCTGAACGCATGGATCGATTGGCTGAAAACTTATATCGCTTAGAGCTTGATGCGGAATATGCAGTTGGCGATGCATCTTGTCCGGAAGAGTGGTGGGATAAGCAATTGTTTGACAAAATTCTTTTAGATGCACCTTGTTCAGCAACTGGAATTATCCGACGTCACCCGGATATTAAATGGCACAGAACAGAAGAAGACATTGAAGCGTTAGTTGAGATTCAAGCGAGTATCTTGAAAGCATTATGGCTAACCTTAAAACCAGGCGGTCAACTGCTCTATGCAACCTGTTCAGTGTTACCCCAGGAGAACACGTTACAGGTACAGAACTTTATTGAATCCGAACCGAGCGCCAAAGTCATTCCTTTAGATTTAGAAGCAACGCTCACATTTGAAACTCCTGGCAATCAGTATCTACCAGGTCGTTTAGGCATGGATGGGTTCTTTTACTGCTTGCTAGAGAAAAGTGAGTAGCGAAATGAATTCAGTAAATGCATTTGCCGTTCTGACCTCGCAAATCATTTATGCATTAAATCGCATACCCTTTTCATTTAAGCTTAAAACGCTAAAAAAACAACTAATCAAACCTCTGTTTTTTATTCTACCAGGCCTGTTAATAGCGACTCCTGGCCTAGCCGAACATGAAATTGAAATTCTTAAAGTGCGCGATTATCAGCAGAATAAACAACTCCTGATTGACTCTGAAAGTAGCTTTAACCTACCCCAAGAAGTCATTGATGCCGTACATCATGAAATCCCTCTAAGCTTCAATACACGTATAGAATTAACTGAGCGTAAAAGCTTATTTGGGTTTAAGTATGAACGCTCAAGAAATATCATTGAATACCGCACAGATTTATACGCTTATGGGGTAAACCGTTTGTATGCGCTCTATAATCATCGCAACAAAAAAACACAAACCTTTACTACCATCGACGAAGCTTTGCAAACCTTAGCCACTCTGCAAGCCTTCCCCGTTGCATCTCTTTCTGAATTACACCCAGAACAGCGGTATACTTTACGGATGAGAATTTCCTTAGATTTTTGGAAGTTACCTACACCCTTGATATTAGAAGCCTTAACTACTTCGACTTGGCGGCTAGAAAGTCAATGGTTTGAAACCTCTTTACAAACACCGTTGAGTTGGCAATGAATTCATACTGGCGCTATATAAAACAATATGGTTGGTTAACCCTGCTTTCGAGTTTGTTGCTTATGGCTTTGGTGGTCATGAGTCAAACCTTACAAAACGCTTCCAGTTTTGCTGACAGCTATTCTGCCCTACTTTTTTTCACGGTTGCTGGCACGGCCGTGCTCCTGATTCTGCTGTTACGAACTATATTCAAACTATATATACAGTTTCGTAAAAAAGTACCTGGTTCAAAAGTTACCGTTCGTCTAACCGTTATCGCTAGCTTGGTACTGGGTATTCCCACAGCCATTATTTTCTATTTCTCATTAAACTTTATTCAACAAGGTATCAACCAATGGTTTGATGTTAAGACAGAAATTGCTTTGGATAATGCAACTTCTTTGGTACGTATTAGCTTGGATAACAAAACACGTGACAGCTTAAAACTTACGCAATCCATTACCGATGCGAACCGCGAACTGTTAAGTACTTCTCCAGGCATTGCAGTCAACACGTTACGCCAACAACTTAACGCTCAAGAAGTGGCGCTTTACGGCATTAACCAACAGCTCATTGCCTTCAGTAGTGAATACGCCACGGCAATTTTGCCTGAAACACCTGGCGCTAACCTATTTCAACAAATACGAAATGACAAAACTTACGCTGCTTTAGAAAATAGACCTGGCGCAACCATTCAAGAAGACTTCATTCGAGTGGTAATCCCTTTTTCAGATAGCACCCTTAATACACAACACGCTTTACAGGTTATCTTTCCTATTCCTGCCGATATCACCTTACTCTCCCAATCGGTTGGTACCGCTTCTGGTCAGTATAAAGAACTGTCCTACTTAAAAGGCCCGCTTACTGCCAGTTTTGTTTTGATTCTGTCGATGGTTTTACTGCTTACTTTGGTTACCGCCGTACTATTTACCATTCAAGCGGTTCAAAACTTTACACGCCCAATCAGAACCTTAGCAAAAGGAACCAGAGCGGTTTCTAAAGGCGACTACAGCGTAAAAATGCAAGTGCCAGAAAACGATGAATTTGGGGATTTAATCCAATCCTTTAACGATATGATTCAACGTATTTCTAAAGCGCGTAACGAAATCAAACTTGGTCACCAACAAACAGAGGTGCAAAAGCTCTACTTACAAGCCATTATCAAAAACCTCTCTAGTGGCGTTGTCACCTTAGACATGCACTATCGTATTCGTACTATCAACGATGCGGTACAAGTGATTTTAAATACCGATTTAAGGCGTCATATTGGCAAAAAAATTGCCGACATTACCGATAGAGAAGACACTGCACACCTCATAGATTTGGTCAATAAAATTGCTCCTAAGTTTGAAAAAAGCTCTAAACCCTGGACAGTACAGCTAGATTTTGCCTGTGAAAAAGGCCAAAAAATATTGATGGTTCACGGCTCTACGCTACCGAGTATCGATCAAAAAATTGGTGGTTATGTCATTGTTATTGATGACATTACTGAACTAGTACAAGCCCAATTGCACGCTGCCTGGAGTGATGTTGCTCGTCGCCTTGCGCATGAAATCAAAAACCCGCTTACTCCAATCCAGCTATCTGCAGAGCGTTTAAAGTTCAAACTGCATAATAAACTGGATGACACAGACCAAGCGTTACTTAGTCGCATGACAGAAACAATTATTGAGCAAGTTTCAACCATGCAAAAATTGGTACAAGCCTTTAGCGATTATGCCAATACTCCTGAAGTTGAACTGGTACCAACCAAAATCAATAAACTGATTTCAAATATTGCTGAAATGTACCGAGACCCAGATGCATCGTGGAAGGTTATAGCCGACTTAGACGAAAACTGCCCTCCCGCTTTAGTTGATAGTTCACGCTTAAGACAACTTTTACACAATTTAATCAAAAATGCGATTGAAGCGACGCAGAATACTATCTTGCCTAAAATCATTGTTAAAACCCACTTTACAGAGAGTGATTGGTTAACCCTATCAATTTGTGATAACGGCCCTGGCATTCCTGAAGAAGCTCAAAACTGGATTTTTGAACCTTATGCCACCGATAAGCCAAAAGGAACAGGCCTAGGCTTGGCAGTCGTGCGCAAAATTGTGGAAGAACACCACGGTAAAATCACCCTGACATCTTCCCGCGATAACGGAACCTGTTTTATAATAAAACTACCTATAATCTCAAGTGAGAATGCATGAAACCAGTCAAATTATTAATTGTGGATGATGAAAAAGATATTCGCAGTTTAATGGAAGAAATTTTTATTGAAGAAGGTTACCAGGTTGAAACAGCCGCAAATGGTGTTCAAGCTCAAAATGCATGGCGTAGTTTTTTACCTGATTTAATTTTTCTTGATGTTTGGATGCCTGACATTGATGGAATTTCTTTACTCAAGCAAATGCAAGATGAAGGTATTTTAGAGAATACTAAAGTCATTATGATGTCTGGACACGGTACCATTGAAACCGCTATTGAAGCTACACGCTTAGGCGCTTATGACTTTTTAGAAAAACCACTATCTTTAGCTAAATTAATTGTCACAGCTGAACGTGCAATTGAGCACAATCAACTAAACCAAGAAAACCGTCAACTCAAACAGAAACAACCTGAGCAGTTTTTACCCATTGGTAAAAGTAAATCCGTTATTCAGTTAAGAGAAACCTTGGATCGCTTATCAAAATTTACCATGCCTATTTTGGTGACCGGTGAAAGTGGAACAGGGAAACATCATTTTGCAGAAGCCATTCATAAAACGAGTCAACGTAACCCTTCTTCATGCACTCCGTTTTGCGCATTAGACTTTAACCAGCTCTGTCTACCTGAGAACACAGATAAACTCAAAAAAGCCCTTAGAGAAGTCCATCAAGGCACGCTTATTATTGCGAATATCGAAGAGCTTTCAGAACAAGCCCAGACAATGGTTTCCAACATTGTTTTAAAACAATGTTACCAATTGGACAATACCAGTGACGCAGTGTGTATTGATATTAGAGTCATTGCCTTAACTAAAGGCGATTTAGAAGGTGCCGTTGCCAACCAGGCTTTTAGAGAAGACCTCTATCAAAGACTTAAAGTCATGCCTATGCATATTCCTGCACTGCGTCAACACACCGAAGATATTCCAGAACTTATTGAGTATTTTGTTGACCACTTTGTGTCGTTTGAAGGTCTAGAATATCGTCACTTTAGTGTTTCTGCCCAAAATATTTTGCGCCAACATACCTGGCCTGGTAATTTAAAAGAGTTAAAGAACTTAATTCAACGTCTACTCATTTTAGGCAATGGTGATGTCAGAGATGAAGAAATTAAAGAAGTACTGCTAAATTCACAGGCCAGTAATGATTTAGGTAATGTCGTGGATACAAGTTTGCCTTTAAAAGAGGGCAAGGAGCAATTTGAAGCTCGCTACCTTAGTCAGCTTTTACGGGAAACCAGTGGAAACGTTTCAGAAACAGCCAAACGTTCAGGCGTAGATAGAACTAATTTATACCGTAAATTAAAAGCCCTTGGAATCGATCCAAAAAACCCTCAGTAGAGGTGTAGAATAACAATATATGCCATTTAATGGTTTAACTGAGATGAAATTACCACAATGAATATCGTTATATTAGGGGCTGGACAAGTAGGCTCTTCTTTAGCTGAGTTACTTGCTCAAGAAAGCAATGACGTCACCGTCGTTGACTTAGACAGACTTCAACTGCAAAGATTGCAGGACAGACTTGATATACGAACTGTTGTGGGTCATGGTTCTCATCCTGATATTTTGNCGCAGGCTGGTTTAGAAGATGCAGACATGTTAATTGCTGCAACTCAAAATGATGAAACCAATATTTTGGCCTGCCATTTAGCACACAGCCTTTACAAGACAGGCAAAAAAATTGCCCGAGTACGTAGTCGCTCTTACCTGGACCATCCCGAACTTTTTGACCGCTCAGAAAACACCTACGCAATCCCTATCGATGTTCTAATCAGCCCAGAGTCTTTGGTAACTGACTATATTTTACAGCTTATTGACTATCCCGGATCGCTCCAAGTTATTGACTTTGCAGAGGGTAAAGTACGATTAGTCGCCATGCGAGCCTATGCAGATGGAACCTTAGTAGGTAAACAAATTAGCTCACTTAGTGACCATTTGCCCAATAATATCAAAACTAGAATTGTTGCCGTTTACCGTCGAAATCAAGTGGTTATGCCAACTGGCAGCACTAAAATTAAAGCTGGTGATGAGGTCTTTTTCTTAGCGGAAGCTGCGCATATTTCAATTATTGTTAACGAACTTCGTCGCAGTAAAGTACGCCCATCACGCCGCATCATGATTGGTGGGGGCGGAAATATTGGCTTCAACCTGGCACAAGCATTAGAAAAAGCGCATCAAGTGAAGTTGATTGACCGCAACATGCAACAGTCTCGCGAGATTGCTGAATCTTTAGATAACACCATTATTATTCATGGCGATGTCTCCGATAAAGATTTACTATTAGAAGAAAATATCGACGAAATTGATTTATACGTCGCAGTAACCAACAATGATGAAGCCAACATCATTTCTGGAATGTTGGCTAAAAAACTGGGGGTTCGCCGCGTTATCGCTTTAGTTAACAATCAATCTTACGTTGAACTTATTCAACGTAACAGCATTGATGTCGCTATCTCTGCTGACAGCATCACTACCAGCCACCTACTTCACTACACTCGAAAAGGCGATACGGTTAAAGTGGCCACTTTGCGTAAAGGCGCTGCAGAAGCGATGGAAGTAATTGCTCATGGTAGCGAAAACACCTCGCAAATCATCGGTAAAAAAATTGGTGACATTAACTGGCCAAGTGATATTACCGTCGGCTGTATTATTCGAGATGATAAAGTCATCATTGCTCACAGAAACTTAACGATTGAAGCAGAAGATCACGCAATTCTATTCTTAAGCAACTCAGAAAATGCCGCTGAAATTGCAAACTTATTCTCACCAGAAACTAAACGTAGTTGGTTTAGCTAACCTACTCTTAAGAATTCTAAAAATATATGCACTCAAAAATCATATTTAAAGTCTTTGGTTTACTGTTGATGGTTTACAGCATCAGCTTGCTCCCCCCTATTATGGTCGCTCTCTACTACCAAGATGGTGGCTTCACCGCCTTTAGTAGTGTCCTAATCGGAGTTTTGTTAACGGGTTTAATCATTTGGTATCCCGTTAGAAACCACTCACGAGAGCTCAAGATTCGAGATGGTTTTATAGTTGTGGTCATGTTCTGGACCGTTCTAGGGTTAGCTGGAGCTTTACCATTTTTTATAGATGAAGACGTACCTCTTAGCCTAACAGATGCTATTTTTGAATCCTTCTCTGGCTTAACAACCACGGGGGCTACCGTTATTATCGGCTTAGATGAACTTCCTCACGCCATACTTTGGTATCGCCAGCAGCTCCAGTGGATGGGTGGAATGGGGATTATCGTTTTAGCGGTTGCGATATTGCCAATGCTTGGAATCGGGGGCATGCAACTCTATCGCGCTGAAACTCCAGGCCCGGTTAAAGACTCTAAAATTGCACCGCGTATTTCAGAGACCGCTAAAGCCCTTTGGTACATCTATTTAGGGCTAACAATCACCTGTGCTATTAGCTACTGGCTCGCAGGTATGAATTGGTTTGACGCTGTTACCCACAGTTTTTCAACCGTTGCCATAGGTGGTTTTTCCACCCACGATGCCAGTATCGGTTACTTCAACAGTGTCAATATTGAAATCGTCGCGATTATCTTCATGTTTTTATCTGGAATTAACTTCGCACTACACTTTACTGCTTTCAGGCATCTTAGTGGCTACGCCTATTTTTACGACCCTGAATTCAAAGCCTATGCCGGCCTGTTAATGGCAACAGCCGTTATTGCTACCTCTTATCTCTATTTTCAATCTGTCTACCCCACCTGGGAAGAAGCCATTCGATATGGTGTTTTTCAAGCCATTTCTATAGCAACCACGACTGGCTATTCCAATGCTGATTTCTCAGTATGGCCTGGATTCTTACCTGTCATGCTAATACTCATGAGCTTTATTGGAGGAAGCGCAGGTTCTACTGCGGGTGGTATGAAAGTCATTCGTTTTGTTCTACTGTTTAAACAAGGCATGCGTGAAATCACTGGTCTACTGCATCCAAATGCGATTATGCCAGTTAAACTCAGTGGTAAAAGTATCCCAGAAAAAGTCATGACTGCCGTATGGGGATTCTTCTCAGTTTATGTCTTTACCTTTGCAGTGCTTATGCTCATCATTATGGCCTTAGGTGTTGACCAAGTGACGGCTTTTTCGGCTATTGCCGCGATGATGAACAATCTGGGTCCTGGTCTAGGTGATGTTGCCGCTAACTACCAATCTATGAGTGATCCAGTGAAGTGGGTATTAACTTTTGCGATGCTGCTAGGACGACTTGAAATTTTTACCCTTCTTGTACTCTTTACGGCTGCTTTCTGGCGCAAATAAGTGATTAAAAAATGACAGATAAACTTGCCGAAAAATGGGATGCTAAATATGCCAAATCAACTTTGCAAACACCTGCTAACCCTTGCTTTGTAGTAAAACAACACAGCCGTTTACTGCCATTTAAAGGCCAAGCTTTAGAACTGGCCTGTGGCTTAGGTGGTAATGCGCGTTTCTTAGCGCAGTGTGGTCTAAAAACCCACGCTTGGGACATCTCTGACAGTGCATTGACTGTATTAAACAATTGGGCAAGTTTGAATCAGCTACCGATTATGCCTCTAGTCACTAATTTAGAACAGATGATACTGCCTTACCAACAATTTGATGTCATTGTGGTTAGCCGCTACTTAGACAGAAAACAGTTTAAAGCGATTGAAGATGCGCTAAAACCAGGGGGTTTGCTGTTTTATCAAACCTTTTTAGCACCAGTACAAGACAACGCACCTAATAATCCTACCTTTTATTTACAGACCAATGAACTTAACCAGGCCTGGTTAAACTTAGAAACCTTGGTTTATGGTGAAGGCTGGTTAAGCAGTGAAAATGCGACTCAAGATAAAAACGATAGCAAACATCGTTACGCTTGGTACGTCGGCCGTAAGAAGTGAATAGAATCACCAAACCGTTATCCATTATCAATCTAGGTTTTCTACTCGCCATCATTGGTACTGGGCTATTCTCACTTAAATCGATTTTTATCAAACTCGCCTATGCCGAAGGCTTAAATACCGATAGTGTTTTAATGCTACGTATGGCAATTGCCTTACCCATATATTTGGCTGTTCTCTATTGGCTAGCGCAAAAACAACCTCTGCCAGAAAACTTATCGCAAAAATGGTTAAAGATTACCTTTCTTGGCTTTATTGGCTACTACTTATCGTCGTGGTTTGACCTAAAGGGGTTAGAGATGATTAGTGCTCAATTAGAACGCTTAACTCTTTTTACCTACCCTATTATGGTCGCATTACTTGGTGCACTATTTTTTAAAACACCCCTGACTCGTAAAATCGTCATTTCACTTTTTGTCACTTACCTAGGACTATGGATTGTCTTTTACAAAGAACTCTCTTTAACAGGCGACAACGTAACTTTAGGCACACTTTTAGTTGCTCTAGCCGCGTTGTCATTTTCATTTTACGTACTGTTTGGTAAACAAGAAATCAAAGCGATGGGCAGCGTTTGGTTTACTGGCTTAGCCATGAGTATATCCAGTATATTTGTGCTAATACACTTTGCGGTCTTTAATGATTATTCCTCATTAGAGGTAAGCAATATGGCCTGGGTATGGTTAGTTCTACTTGCCATCTTTAGCACCGTCATTCCAAGCTTTATGATTAGTGAGGCAATTCACCGAATCGGCCCAACTCAAACGGGTATTATTGGTTCATTAGGCCCAATTATGACGATGGGCTTGGCGATATGGATTCTAAGCGAGCCTTTTACCATTTGGCATGCAATAGGAATGTTGTTTGTTATTGGTGGGGTTTCATTATTAAGTTATAAGCCAAAGAATAAAACCTAAGCCGAGTCGTTCTTTTATTCTTGATATACTCGAGTACCTGGTTGACCAGGCCAGGTAAAAGCAAAAACTTTCTTTTTCGTAGCCTGTTTCTTTTCTTTGGAGCTTTAGAACTTTAAAAATAATGCCACTATGATTTACTTAATTTTATTACCTATTTTGTTAGTTGTTGGACTTATCGTTGCGATACATCTCAGCTTTAAAGCGCCTCGTTTTAGCAATGATGTTGATCCTAATAATGAAGGACTTGATTATCAGACTTATGAGTTTACAGGTAATCAACAGTCTCAACTTTCAGCGTGGTGGATTCCATCTATAGAATCAAGTAATACAACTGTCTTGCTTATTCATGGTTGGGGCGCCAATAAAAGTATGATGTTGCCACTAGCAAAACCTTTTCATACAGCAGGCTATAACCTATTAGTCATGGATGCACACAATCATGGAGACAGTCAAAAACGCGGCCTATCTACCATGCCTAAATTTGCTGAAGATGTGCAGTCAGGAGCCGATTGGTTAATGCAAAACAAACCAACAGAGAGCCAAACAGTTAATTGTAGTAGGCCACTCAGTAGGAGGAGCCGCAGTTTTACTGGCGGCGGCTAAAGAGTTAAAAGCAGATATATTTATAGCGATTGCCAGTTTTGTGCATCCAAAACTGATGATGCAAAGACACTTACGCAAGTTACAAGCAGTACCAGGCCTGGTAAAAGGTATTTCAAGTTATGTACAGTGGGTGATTGGTCATAAATTTGATGATATTGCGCCTTCAACCAGCGTAACAAAGATAAAAGTACCAACTCTATTGGTGCATGGCGATGCTGACAAAGTGATTCCGCTTGATGACCACCATATGCTATGCAATGTGGCAAAAAAAGAGCATATTGAGTGTTTACAAATACCCGATGCGAATCATGATTCGATAGACAAAATAGAGCAACATTTTTCGTCAATTAACGAATTTATTGAAAGACACTTAAAAACTTCTAAACAAACGTCTTAATAAGGCTTTTAAGAATCTTTTAAGAATTTTTAAAGATTTTAAAAGAGGTAAATGGAGCTAGTCTTTTATACAACTAGCCCTTTATTCCCTCTTAGATAACTGAATAAAGTCTTGTTGGTAGTCATTTAGCCTGTCTAGTAAATGTAACTTTTGATCCGAATCTGCACTGCTTAAAAGTTGCAAAATAAAACTGGCCAAAAGTTCAGAATTTTGTCGATATTGCTGTTGTAAATTAGAACTCCAAAATAGACGACGATTATCAAAAAAAGGGGCGACTTTTTGCTCATTAACTGTTTTGTTTAAAAGCGTTGTTTCCAGTTCATCTACCCATTTTTGTCTTGCCTGTAATAAACCAGGCGCCATCCATTTGGTATTTAGACTAAATTGGTAAATTATCTGTTGCTGATCTTCCTTCAGACTGCCAAGCCACTTTTCAACAATTTCCTCTATTTTCTCTTGGCCTTTTTTACGGGCTGCAACTTCACC
>JGI11705J14877_10001564_pt1 | contig 12975 bp, 20 predicted proteins | sample Etolaghawater15m_FD_14877 | JGI IMG/M metagenome (IMG submission 14877) | reverse complement strand
AAAATATTTTTTCTTTATTGGAGTGTAAAAATCAAAAAATTTCAACACTTCAACACGATTTTAATTAAGTTATTTTATATTAAATATTGATTATCAGTGGTTTACATAAAATGGGACATTTTTGTCCCCTAATGGGACGTTTTTATTTTGTATGAAAATACATTGGAATTATTGGAACACATTGGAAAATTCCAATCTTTTTTTTTGTTAGATTAAAAATTAATTATATTTTTACATCTGTTTCCATAATACACTAGCTAGCAGACAAGAAGCTTCAAAGCCTTTTCTGTTGGAAAAAGAACCAGCCTTAACAGGTTGGTTTTTTTGTTTTATATAAAATAATATTATATTAGCATTATGAAATTAAAAGACAGACCTAAATGCGGTTGTGGTAACACACAAAATCCTGAGGGGTACTGCGATGGGTCTCATAATAAAATTTAATTAAATGGAAACATCAGGGGGGTACTCACCAAAAGACTTGCACTTTGCCGATGAGGCACGATCAAAATTAATTAGCGGTATATCTAAAATGGCTAAGGCTGTTAAGTCAACACTTGGCCCTATGGGGAATACTGTGCTAATAGAATCGAATCAACACACACACGGAATCACCGTGACAAAAGATGGAGTGACAGTAGCTAAGTCTATTCAGCTCCTAGACCCTGTGGAAAATTTAGCCGTACAGATGATGAGAGAGGCGGCCTCTCGAACAGCCGCCAACGCAGGGGACGGTACGACAACTGCTATAGTTCTAACAGAAGCTTTGGTTGAGAAAGGCAGTGAGCTATTACAGAGTGCAGATAATAAGCCACAGGTTCTTCGTGATATGGTCAGCGTGACTAATGAGATCGTGGCTAATCTTAAAAAAAGAAGCAAGGCAGTTTCCAAAAATAAATTACTAGATGTAGCTACTATATCAGCTAATAATGATGCAGAGGTTGGTAAAGTGATTGCAGATACCTACAATGCGGTTGGCAAGAATGGGATAGTAACCGTTGAGAAATCACAGGGGAGTGAAACGAACTTTGAGACCACTAATGGTTTAAAAATAGATAGAGGGTACTCATCACCTCTATTTATAAACAATCAAAAGAAAGATGAGTGTATACTAGAGGATGTGTATGTGCTAGTGTCCGATGCAGAGATAAATAATATACTTACAATTGAGAATGTACTAAAGCCAATTATCTCTGACAATAAAAAATTACTTATAGTAGCTCCTTGTTCGCAAAATGTCATAAACACCTTAGCGGCGAATGTGATGAAGAACAACTTGAAGCTTTGTGCCATAATACCACCCTCCTTTGGCTATAAGCAACATGAACTGATGCAAGATATAGCTCTGTCGGTTGGTGCTACTTATTTTTCAGAAAAGACAGGAGACGATCTAAGTCTTATAAATTTTAAAGACCTAGGCCGTGCACAGAAAATTATTGTTGGCAAGGATAGTTCTATTATTCTTAAATACGATACTCATGTGAACAAAGAAGCTATTGATGATAGAGTTAAGCAGCTCAAAGACGCTCACTCTATTGCAACTAGCAAAGCGGATAAAGATTTTATCATGTCAAGAATCGCATCATTAACGGGAGGAGTTGGTGTTATCTATGTAGGAGGAAATACTGACCTAGAACAAAAGGAGTTGTTTGATAGAGTTGATGACGCGGTATGTGCAGTCCGTAGTGCCCTCGAGGAAGGCATACTCCCCGGGGGAGGGCTGGCACTATATCAAGAGGGAGTTAAATTATTAAACTCTAAAAATTCTAAAAAAATCGCCAAGGCGATTTTAGGGGGTGCGCTTAAAGAACCGCTTCTTCAGATACAATACAACGCAGGAATTGAGTTTGTAAAAAAATATGAAAAAGACAATATAGGTCTTGATGTAAAAAACAACAAAGAGGGTGATCTAATAAATATGGGGATTATAGACCCTATGAAAGTAACAAAGCAAGCACTGCAGAATGCGGTGAGTGTAGCAGTAACAATATTATCAACTAACGCTATAGTAACTATGGCAAGAACATACGAGACAAAATGAAACCAATAGGAAAAAATATTGTTCTAAAAATAATCGAAGAAGAGATTAAAACTTCTTCAGGACTTCTTCTTAGTTCAGAAGATGCAAACCAACTAAGATACAAAAAAGGAGTGATAATTAAATCAGGGACTGATGTTAGTGTTATTGATGAGGGGGATATAGTATATTTTGACAAAAGAGCTGGATATTCTATGATAATAAACGACGAGCCTTATACTATTATTCAGGAGAAAGACGTCGTTGTTGTCTTATAGATTTATTCATTTCTTTTATCATATTTTTATATATCTCATCACTAAAGCTAACATTTTTTGCAAACAAAGGGTTTGATGTTTGTGAAGTAGGAATCTCTTCACCTGATAGTTTTTTGTAAAGCGAGTCTATCATCCTTTGTGTTTTATAAGTAACACTATACATTGTGTTTAGTCTTTTTGTTTTCGGTCTAAATATTTCTATCCAACCATTATCAAGCAATCTTTTAAATCTATGCCTATCCCATGAGAGTAAATCTTCATAGTCTAAAAATTGTTGTTTAGAAAAAATATCTTCGCTATACAAAAATAAAAGCATATCTAGATCTGCAGTAGAGAGATTATACTTGCGTTTTACAAAGTATCTTATAACACGCCAGTACTTTAAACAGTCGTGAACTCCTTGGGATTTCATTATATTAGATTTATTATCTTTGTACAAATATAAATTATTATGCCAAAACATAACCCATTACAGAAATTAAAAGATTCAATGAACATTAAGAACAATGCTATTGAAAGATTTATGAAAAGAAAAAAAGTTCAAGAAGTAAAAGATGTTGAGGTTTATAATCCTAAGACTGGCAAATCAAAAATGATTAGTTTACCAGGGGATTCTATTCCAAAAAAATCTAAAAGAAAATTTGGAGTATGATGTATAAGAGTTCTTTAGATAAAAACAAATATAATTATACGTGTCCAAAGGGTAACACGAAAGACTACCCTAATATGTTAATTTATAAAAAACAAGGTTATGCCAACAGTAAAGTATAAAGGCGGAGAAAAAACATTTCCATATAACGCCTGTGGGAAAGCACAAGCAGCATCGTTTGCTGCAATGATGAACGGTACAATGAAGAATAATCCGAATTACAAGATGGAGAAGAAGACTAAATCTGGTTATTCATAATGGAGAAACCGACGTCGTTATCTGAATCAACAAAATTTAACATCGACGTCAAAACAATAGTAGCCATCTGTTTTGGTTTACTATCATTGGCGGGGGTGTATTTTACATTAATAGGTCAGATTCAGCAGATGGAGGTAAATTTAATGAGGATGGATTCTGAGCTTGAAATGAACAGCGAGTTTAGGATTAAGTGGCCGAGAGGAGAATTAGGAGCTTTGCCTGATGATGCTGAGCAGAATTTGAGATTGATGTACTTGGAGAAATACCAAGAGAAAGCAATAGAAGATTTAGATATTCTCAAATTAAAAGTAAAAGAATTAGAAATGAATAACTAATGGCAAAATTAAAAACAAACAGAAAAAAATCTCCATGCTGGTCAGGATATGAAATGGTAGGTATGAAGAAAAAAAATGGCAAGAAAGTGCCAAATTGTGTACCTAAAAAATAATTAAACAATGCCGAGCAAATACATATTTTGGATAGGTATACCGCTTTGGCTAATTGTAATTATGTTAGTTGTACTAACTTTAACAATAAAAAATATATTTTAAAATGCCAATACCACCAGGAACTAAATTTCACGGAGTAGCACCAGGAGTTGATACTTTAAACAAAGGGTCAGCTACAGCTAATGCAAACAGAGACGCATATACTTTAGAGCAGTTACAATCAGTTCTATCTCCAGGATGGGCTAGATATATTGATACTCAATATACAGCTGCTGCTCCCTTTGCTTTAAGCGACGGAGTGCAAGTAACCCTACCTAATAATGCAGGAACAACAACTAAAAGCAGGTTGTCTTCAGATTTTTATGACAGCGCAACTAGCAAGCTTGTTGGATTACAAATTAATGAAGTGTGTATTATAAGTATAGAATTCAAAGCACAGACTCCAAATGCAAATCAAACTCACTTAGATTTATATATTACAAATGGAGGTGGTAATATTCAAAATTTAGAAGTTGCTATAGGTTTTATAAAAGGAAATGCAACTCCAGAAGTTTTTCACAATATGTTTCAATATTACATTGACCAGAACTTTATTGATAATGGAGCTACTATTCAAATTCAGTCACATGGAGGTACAGCCACCGTTTGGGATGTAGAATATTTTATACAAAGAACTCAGTATGGCGAATAAAAGTAAAATGGCTTGTAATAAGCCAATGAAATCAGATAGAGCAGGAAAAAAGAAAATGGTTAAGGCGTGCGCTAATGGCCAGGAAAAACTTATACATTTTGGAGCTACTGGTTATGGCCATAATTATTCTGCTGCAGCAAGAAAAAGTTTTAAAGCTAGACACAAATGTAGCACTGCTACATCTAAGTTGACTGCTAGATATTGGGCGTGTAAAAATTTATGGGCAGGAAAAGGAGGTTCAACTAAGTCTTCTCCAAAAAATAGACAAGGAAAATATTAGTATCTTTGTACCAATTAAAATTATTAAAATGAAAAAACAAGGATATAACGATAGATTAGACGAATCTTTAGGGATGCGTAATGGAAAGAAAATGCAGTCTTTCAAAGACAGGAGAAATGAATCTAAAGGAGTGTTAAAAGCAAAAGGAAAGCATCCATATTCGGGTGATTCTAAAATGAATTAATATGAAAAAGTTAGGAGCATGGCTTATTGAAACTTCTCACAATATCGCAAGATGGTGGGGAAAACTAACAAAAAATATAAAGTGTGCGTGGAATAAAATGTTATACAAAATGACATTTAACATTAAAGAGTGCGCACACACCGAGTCTATATGTATTTGTAAAAAATGAAATCAAGAGGACTCGGAGATGAAATAGAAAAGTTTACTAAGTTCACCGGAATAAAAAAAGCGGTGGACGTAGTAGCAAAAAAATTTAATAAAGACTGTGGATGCGACGGTAGAAGAGATTCATTAAACCGTATGTTTCCATTTAATAGAGATAATTAATTATGGCATATCAAAAATTACAAGCAGGAAGAGCGTGGAAAGTTTATCCAAGCGATAACACGGATATTCCTGATATAGGAACAGGTGGCCCAACAGGCACAACTACGTCTGGTGGAACAAGTCAATTAATCGACAATACAAAAGATTTTGTAACCGCTGGTGTTAAAAAAGGTATGATTGTAGTAAACACGACTGATGGAACTCAGACAACTGTTACTAGCATTGAGAATGCCACAACACTAAACGTAAAAGATAATATATTTTCAGTAACATCGAAAGCATATCAAATATATGGAGGACACCAAGAAGGTTGTGTTTTATATATTGGAACTGCTGGTGATTTAAAAGTAGAGACTGTTGCTGGAGATGAGGTAACATTTATAGGAATTAACACAGGAGCTTTTTTCCCGGTGCATGTTAAAAAGGTGTTTGCAACAGGAACAAGTGCTTCTAACATTATAGCTCTTTGGTAATATGTCTTTAATCATTGCTATAGGGAATTTTATTGGAACTAATCAAGGTTCGGTAAACCCACCTTATGGAGGAGAAGACATAGTAACAGAGCTTGGAATACAAATGGTATCAGAATTAACAAGTCAAGATATTATAACAGAACAAGCACCTTAATAGAAAAAAAATGGCAGTAAAATTTTCACAATTTACAACAGGAGCGACACTAGCGGACATAGATTATTTCGTTGGTTATCAGGGTACGGACAACGTACAGATACCTAAAGCTCTTCTGACTGGAACAACATATACGGTAGATGTTCCAGCAGCAACAACAAATATAAACCTAGCAGGTAGTGATGGTAGTAATGATGCTATTACCCTAACAGCTGGAAATGATATCGCTCTTACAAGAGTAAGTGATAGCGAAATATCTATAGCCTCTACTTCTACTAGCGTAACTTATACAGTAGATGTTCCTGCTGCTACTACTAACATAAATTTAGCGGGTAGTGATGGAAGCAATGATGCTATTACATTAACAGCTGGAACTGATATATCAATAACAAGAGTGAGTGATAGCGAGATTTCAATTGCATCAACTGCAACTGGAGATACATATACGCTTCAAGCTGGAACTAAAGTTGGTTCTAGTGTTCCACTGCAATTAGATGCTGCCGTAGGAACTGATTCAACAGTTAATCTAACAGAAGGTGCGGGAATTACTTTAACACAAACATCAGCAACAGAGATAACAGTAGCTGCCACTGCCACAGGAACTACAGTTGTTAAAGACCAATTTACTGGAGATAATTCTACTGTAGCATTTACATTATCAACTACTCCAAGTAGTGCAGACAATATTAACATTTATATAAGCGGTGTATATCAAAACTCACTTGATTCAGCAGGTGTAGCTAATTATAGCGTAGCAGGNACAACATTAACNTTTGTAACTGCGCCACCGACAACCGCAACAAATGGAATTGAAGTAGTAATAACACAATAACGCTTAGCTCATGGCAACAAACAAAGTAACTACAAACGTAATTGACATGAGTGGTAACACTGGAGGACTAGTGTGGGCGCAGGGTACTACTGCCCAAAGACCCGTAGGTGTAGCTGGTGATTTACGTTTAAATACTACAGATTCCAGATTAGAGTTTTACAACGGAACAGATTGGAAAAGATTATCCGAAACAGCAGGAACACCTAGCGCAGATTTTCAAGCAGACTTTTTAGTTGTAGCAGGAGGAGGTGGTGGAGGAGACCAAGTTGGGGGAGGTGGAGGAGCTGGTGGGCTTCGTACTTCTTATGGCTCTACAAGTGGAGGAGGTTCATCTAATGAAAATCAATTAGGAATTTCTTTATCCACAAATTATACAGTAACTGTGGGGGCAGGAGGAGCAGGTGGTTTTTCTGGCGGAGCAGGAGACCAAATTGGGGTTATAGGTAGTAATTCAGTATTTAGCTCTATAACTTCTCTTGGAGGTGGTGGAGGCTCGGGATATGAAGCTGGAAACTTCACTCCTACCTCAGGTGGTTCTGGAGGAGGTGGTTCTGGAAATCTATCAGGAGGCCCTAGCTCAGGAGCAGCCGGAACTGCTAATCAAGGTTTTGTTGGTGGTAATGGTTCTGGTACTAATGCTAGCCCTAATTGGGGTGGAGGTGGTGGAGGTGGAGCTTCAGCAGCAGGTTCTAATGCTACTACTACAAATAGTGGAACAGGGGGTGCAGGTGGTAATGGTTTAGCTGTATCAATTACTGGGTCATCAGTAACTTACGCCGGTGGAGGTGGAGGTTGTGGTAATAACCAAGGTAGTTCTGTTATAGGGCCAGGTGGAACTGGAGGTGGAGGAGCAGGTGGAGCGAATGTAGGAGTTAGTGCTATTGGTGGTACTACAAACCTTGGAGGAGGTGGAGGAGGTGCTAGAGATGCAGGTGATGGTGGAAATGGTGGTTCAGGAATAGTAATCGTTAGATATCCAAACACCTACACAATATCAGTAGGAGCAGGTTTAACAAGTACAACCACTACGGATGGTAGTGATAAAATAACAACATTCACTGCGGGCAGTGATACAGTAAGTTTTAGTTAATATGGCACATTACGCATTTTTAAATAACGACGCAACTACAGGGACTCTAAGAGAAGAGCTTTCATTATTATGGAGTGAGATGGGTAATCTTACTTCTATTGAAGAGCCAACTGAGGAAGATACAGCTGCGATTGAAGCTAAGCAAGCAGAGATAGATGCTAAGCAGCAAGAGATAGATAATGCACTTTGCGTCGTAACAGGAGTAATAACTGGAGTGCTAGAAACGTATGAGAAATCTGCAAGAGATGAAACGATTGAGCAAGAAATAAGAGACTTAGAAGATAGTAGGACTGCAGATAAAACAAAAGAAGAAATTACAGCAATTGAGGCTGAAATACAAGTAAAGCTTGAAGAGCTTCACGCTCTTCCACCAGAGGTTATAGACAACACGGTTTACTGGGAAGGGTATTATGGAAAAGGCGGACTATGCAAAAGAACTTCTTACAATACAGTAGGTGGTGTTCACCAAAACGGAGGCACACCTTTTAGAAAAAATTATGCAGGGGTAGGGTATATCTACGACCCTGTAAGAGATGCGTTTTATGCCCCACAGCCATTTGAGTCTTGGACTCTAAATGAAGATACTTGTTTATGGGAATGTCCTGTAGAAAAACCATCGGGGGCAGACTGGTGGTGGAAAGAAGATACACAGGAGTGGGTAGATTATGAGTATTATTCTCAGCCACTTTATTCAATTCAACCATATCCGAGTTGGACATGGAATGTTAATACAGGTGTTTGGGATTCTCCAGTAGAATTACCAGACATAGAAAATTCGTATCTTTGGAATGAAGAATTAAAAAATTGGGTAAGTGTAGGTTAATATGGCAATAACTAAAATAATACCAGGAGTACTAGATTTAAACAGCAACGTCTGACAAAGGTTTAAAAATGCCTAGTGGAACTGAGCTAAATAGACCTACTGATGCAACTGGTCAAATTAGAAACAATACAAATGAATCGTCTCAAGGTTCAGCATCAGCTCAAGAATATTATAATGGGACAGAATGGAAAAAAATAACAAATGTATTTCCAATTTCTAGCAATATTATAACAGTAACTGATACACAAAAATTTAATAGAAACCAATCTACTCCATCTGATAGCACAAGATATACATATAGCCTTTGGGTAAAATGGACAAGTGTTGCTACAGGTACTAATATGCTTATAGGTACTGGGCAATATCCAAGTGCAGTAAGAGAAGAAATGTCGTGGGATGGTGCTAATTCACGTTGGATTTTGTATTTCGATTCAGGTTCAGCTGGTCAAGGCGCATGGATTACTCCCTCAGTGTCTACTCCAACGACTGGTGTTTGGTATCATTATTGTCTTACAAAAGAGGGAACTAAAGCGCCTACATTTTATATAAATGGAACAAGTATTGGAACTTTCACAAGTACACAATCGCCAAAGCCAGTTGGAGATGGTGTTAGTACAAGAATAAATGGTGGTACTGATGCACACAGAATTAATGGACCTCAATGGACGACATCCGCAGGGATGAATGCATCTCTTGCTTACTGCCAATTTGTTGATGGTCAATTACGACCTCCATCAAATTTTACAACAACTTTTGGTTCATTAACTATTCCTGCAACTTATTCAGCAACAGCTTGGGGTAACAATGGGTGGCAATTATTATTTGGTAATCCATCGTCAATAGGAACAGATACTAGTGGAAATGGTAATAATTTTTCTACTGTTCCAGCTGCAATTACTGGTACTGATAGTATATATTATTAATAAAAATAAAAAATGGCAACAACAAAAATTACAAACCCGGAATTATTTGACTTAGCAAGCTTAGACACAGCTTTAAAGTTGCCTAGTGGTACAACTGCAGAGAGACCTACGAGTCCTTCTACTGGAGAGTGGAGATATAATACGGATAATAATTTAATAGAGTTTTGGGATGGAAGTTCATGGTATGATTTACAAGACGAAGAAATACCGCCAGTGCCAAGTGAGAATTTTAATACAGTTTTATATACAGGAAATGGTTCTACACAATCAATTACAGGAGTAGGCTTTCAACCAGATTTTGTTTGGATAAAAGATAGAAGTGGTAGTTTTGGGCATAGATTAATTGACTCTACTACAGGAGCAGATAAGTATCTTGAATCAAATTCAACTTCTGCACAACAAGGCGCAGGGGGAGCAGGTTTAACATCTTTTGATAGCGATGGATTTTCTTTAGGTTCTGGAAATGCTCACAACGCAAATGGAAATGATTTTGTAGCTTGGTGTTGGAAATTAAACGGAGGAACTACAAGCAGCAATACTGATGGAACGATTACGAGTACAGTTCAAGCAAATACAAAAGCAGGCTTTAGTATTGTAAGTTATACAGGAGATGGTAACGCTTCATCAACTGTTGGTCACGGATTAGGGGCAATACCAGAACTTACAATCTTTAAGACCCTTAGCGGGACATCAGAATGGAATACTTATTTAACATCAAATAACACTGTAGGTTTTTTAAATAATACTACTGCTTTTGTTTCTAATACTGGAGGAACAAATGGTAGTGTTGATATAGCTAATATGAGCAGTACAACATTTGGGTTTTTAAACGGAAGTTCAAGTGTAAATAATCAAAACGGCAATGGTTCTACATATATTATGTATGCTTTTAAATCAGTAGCAGGGTATTCAAAGATTGGCACATACACAGGTAATGGTTCAACAAATGGACCAATAGTAGAAACAGGATTTGAGCCAGCTTTTTTGATGGTTAAAAACACAAGTATAAGTACAGCAGGTTCATATTGGGCAATTTATGATAATAAAAGAACTCCATCTAATCCTAGAGATAAAATATTACGTCCTAATACTAATGGTGCTGAGTTTGATTTAGACAGTTTAGATATTAATTTTTTGTCAAATGGTTTTCAAGTTATAGGAACTTATGATGCTGTAAACGGAAATGGTAATACATTTTTATACATAGCCTTTGCTTCAGACCCAAGTACTGCTCCAGTTTTAGCGGATAGTTTTAATGTATCTTTATGGACTGGAGATGGAAGTACAAATAGATTAATACAAGGGCTTGGGTTTCAACCATCATTTGTATGGTTAAAAAGTAGAAGTAGTTCTTCATGGCATCACTTTTTACAAGACCAATTAAGAACAGCACCATATTTCCTTGGCTCTCAAAGCACTAGTGCAGAAGCTACAACATCACCAAATATTGTGAGTTCTTTTGACTCTGATGGATTTACAATTCAAGCCAATGGAAACTCTAACAATCCAGGAGATACTTGGGTGTCATGGAACTGGAAAGCAAATTCAGTGCCAACTTCAAACACAGACGGAACAATACAATCTATAGTTAGCGCAAATGCTAATGCAGGTTTCTCTATTATTAAATGGACTGCACCATCTTCAGGAGATTATTCTGTAGGTCACGGATTAAGTTCAACACCTAATTTAGTTATAATAAAACCCACAACCGCTGCTGTAGGATGGCTTGTTTGGCACGAAAATCAAACAAATTTAACAAGAAGCTATCTTCGACTTAATACTTCTGATGCAGAAGCAACTGCAGGTTCTTCAGTTTGGGGAACTGGTATGACAAGCACAACAATAGGTTTAAACGTAAACGCAACTTCTGGACCTAATGTAGGAATGATTGCCTACTGTTTTAATTCAGTATCTGGATTTAGCAAGTTTGGAAGTTATACTGGTACAGGAAGTACAGGAAATTCTGTAAATGTAGGTTTCCAACCAGATTATGTAATGCAAAAGAAAACAAGTGGTACAGGAAGTTGGAATATTATAGATAGTAAAAGAGGAGATGATAATTATTTATCAGCTAACCTTATAAACGCTGAAGCGTCAATGACTGCAGGGAGTTTTGTTTTAACATCAACAGGTTTTACATTAAATAATTCTTTTAGTGAATGGAACGCATCAGGAGCAACTTACATCTACATGGCCTTTAAAGAAAACCCAACACCATATCCTTTAGCAGGTAATATGTCATTCCTTGTTGTTGCAGGAGGAGGTTCAGGTGCTATGCAACACGGAGGAGGAGGAGGAGCTGGAGGATTAAGAACTTCTTATGGTTCAACATCAGGTGGGGGTGCATCTGCAGAAAGCGATATAACTTTAGCAGCAGGCACTTATACAATTACAGTAGGTTCAGGAGCAAATGGTGTTACTCCTTCACCTGGAAATATAGCAGGACTTAATGGTTCTGATTCTTCAATAGCTGCTACAGGATTAACAACTATCACATCTATTGGTGGAGGAGGAGGTTCAGCTTATATTGGTCAAACTACTCCAGGAAATGGTGGTTCTGGTGGTGGTGGAGGAAATCAAAGCCAGGCTGGTGGTTCAGGTACTGCAGGACAAGGTTTCGCTGGTGGAACAGGTTCAAGTTCTTCAACTAACTATCCAACAGGTGGAGGTGGTGGAGCGAGTGCTGTTGGTGGGAATGGTTCTGGTTCAACTGCTGGTGATGGTGGTGCTGGATTATCAGTTAGTATTACAGGTTCCTCTGTAGCATACGCAGGTGGTGCTGGGGGTTCATCTTTTAGAGGAGGTACAGCTGGTATAGGTGGAATAGGAGGTGGAGCTAATGGTACAAATAGTGATGGTGATGGTAATGCTGGTACTGTAAATACCGGTGGAGGTGGAGGTGGTGCTACTGCACCATCAGGAGGAACTGCTACATCAGGTAATGGAGGTAGTGGTATTGTAATATTAAGATTACTTACATCTGAATATTCAAGCTCTACAACTGGTAGCCCAACAGTAACGACAGACGGAGATTATACAGTATTAACATATACAGGTAGTGGAACTTACGTACATTCGTAAATAAAATTTAATTAACTTTGTAAAAAAATAATTATGGCACACTTTGCAGAACTTGATGAGAATAACGTAGTAAAACAAGTTATTGTTGTACATAACAACGAGCTTCTTGATGACCAGGGTCAAGAAAATGAAGTTAAAGGTATAGAGTTTTGTAACTCTTTGTTTGGTCATACGAATTGGGTGCAAACCTCTTATAACAACAACATAAGAAAACAGTTTGCTGGCCCTGGATGCATATACGATGACGTAAATGATGTGTTTATTTCACCTCAGCCTTATGCAAGCTGGACTCTCGATGATAATTTTGATTGGCAAGCTCCAACACCAATGCCAGAAGATGACAACCTATATACCTGGAATGAGGAAACTCAAACCTGGGATATAATAGAAACAGAATAATATGAACTTTGATTTTGAACCTACAGTACTTGGTATAACAGTTTTAGTAATAAGTGTAGCTGAAATA
>JGI11705J14877_10001563_pt1 | contig 12981 bp, 14 predicted proteins | sample Etolaghawater15m_FD_14877 | JGI IMG/M metagenome (IMG submission 14877) | reverse complement strand
TCCATTCCGAACCCAGAAGCTAAGCCCCTCATCGCTGATAATACTGCACCTTTCAGGTGTGGAAAAGTAGGTCGCTGCCTAGTTGATCGGTTTAATTACCTCTTCTTTTTACTTTTTAATCATACTGCTTACTTTTACTATTGTTAATTATGTGTTTGGCTTTGCTTTTTTATTTGTTTAGTTTAGATGTTTATTATTTTTATTGTTTAGCTTTTAGTACTTTTTTGCTATTATTTCATATACTATTTCAGGATGTTATATGAAAACATATATAAAAGATCAAATTAAAAAGTCATATGAAACTAAACAAATTATTTATAAAGACGAAGCACTACTTGACAAGATCGTAGAAGTTGCTCAGAAGTGTGTTGCACTCTATAAAACAGATAAAAAAACTATCTTAGCAGGTAATGGTGGAAGTGCTGCTGATGCTCAGCATATAGCTGCTGAACTTGTTGGACGCTACGGCTTTGATAGACCTTCTATTCCTTCTCTTGCTCTTACAACTGATACATCAAACTTGACTGCCATTGGAAATGACTATGGCTATGATCAAGTTTTTTCACGTCAGTTGGAGGGCATGGGGCAAGAGGGTGACATATTTATTGGTATTTCTACTTCTGGAAATTCGGTTAATATTTTAAAAGCTTTTGAATCAGCTAAAAAGAAAAAAATAATGACAGTTGCTTTAACCGGTAGAGATGGTGGAGAAATGGCTAAAATAGCTGATATTGCACTTATTGTTCCATCAAACTCGACTCCTCGCATTCAAGAATCGCATATATTAATTGGGCATATACTTTGTGATATTATTGAAAAAGAGATATTTGGTGATGGTGTTACTGTTTAATTGATGAATAAAGCTCTTTTTCTGGATCGTGATGGCGTTATAAATATTGAGATAGATTATTTGTATAAGAAAGAAGATTTCATTTTTGTTGATGGAATTTTAGATTTGTGTAAGCACTATCAAGCACTTGGTTTTTTAATAATAGTAGTGACAAATCAGTCTGGAATTGCAAGAGGTTACTATAGTGAAGAAGAGTTTAAAGAACTTAGCTCATGGATGATTGCAGAGTTTAAAAAAAACTCTATTAATATTTCTAAGGTGTATCATTGTCCACATCATCCCGATATTAATGGTGTGTGCGAGTGTAGAAAACCACATCCAAAAATGCTTCTAGATGCTAAAGAAGAGTTTCATATTGATATGAAAGACTCATTGTTAATCGGTGATAAAGAAAGAGATATTGAAGCTGGTTTGAATGCTGGACTTGATAAAACCTATCTTTTGACAGATAATCCACAATTATCTACGAGTAAGGCAACAAAAGTTGTAAAAAATTTATATGAGATATGGAATTGACATGCTAATTTTAAATTGTGGTGGTACATTTAACAAGCGTTATAACTCTACTAATGGAGAACTTGAAGTTCCATATGATAATAGTGCTATTGAAAAGATTCTTTTGAGTACAGATATAAAATATGCTCTTGCCGGTGTTATTTACAAAGATAGTTTAGAGATGGATGCTGAGGATAGAAAAGTACTGGCAAATGTTATTATGGAATCTAATGATGATAAATTTTTAATTGTACATGGAACAGATACAATGGATTTAAGTGCAGAGTTTTTAGATGAAGTTTTTAAAGACAAAAAAATTGTGTTTACCGGTGCTATGAAACCATTTGAAATCAATTCTATTGAGGCTAGTTTTAATTTGGGAATGGCACTTGGTTTTTTGAATTCTCTTGAAAAGGTTGGTGTCTATATCTGCATGGGTGGATATGTAAAGCCTTATAAAGAAATAGTTAAAAATAGAGATTTAGGAAAGTTTGAACTTGTCAGATAAAATTGCCTGTTCTCATTGTCATTTAGAGTTTAACGAAGATGTGATGATTAAAGACAAAGAGCATTACTTCTGTTGTAATGGCTGTCAAGGAGTTTTTCATTTACTTTCGGATGAGGGACTTGATAGTTTTTATGAAAAAGCAAAGGGTGTAACCTTAACGCCTCCAACACAACAGTATGAAGACTCAGCTAATTTCAATGCTCCCGCATTTTACGATAAGTTTGTAAAGATAAATAATGATAATTTTTCTGAAGTTTCTCTTATTATTGAGGGGATACACTGTTCAGCATGTGTTTGGCTCAATGAAAAAGCACTTCATAAAATGGATGGAGTAGTTGAGGCAAATATAAACTTTACAAACAACAAAGCATATATAGTTTGGGCAGATGATGTTCTTAAACTTTCTCAAATAATTGATATGATTCGTGCTATTGGTTATAATGCATATCCTTATGATGCAACTCTACAAGAAGCTCAAGCAAACAGAGTACGCAAAGATTATTATCTTCGTATGGCAGTTGCAATTTTTTCTTCTATGAATGTAATGTGGATTGCTGTTGCACAGTATGCCGGATACTTTAGTGGTATAACGCAAGAGATGAAAACTATCTTAAATATTGCAGAGGGAGTACTTGCTACCCCTGTACTATTTTATAGTGGATGGGTTTTCTTTCGCGGTGCATACTATGGTATGAAAAACAGAGTTGTCAACATGGACTTACTCGTTGCAACGGGAGCTGCTCTTACTTATGTATACTCTATTTATATTACTCTGCTTGAGCACGGAGAGGCCTATTTTGATTCTGTAAGTATGATTATTACTTTTGTACTTATTGGGAAGTTCTTAGAAGTTTTAAGTAAAAAAAGTGCTGCTGATACACTAGATGTTATTGGTAAGCATCTCCCGAGTGAAGTAACTATCATTCGTGATGAAAAAGTAGTTTCATGTAAGTTGGAAGATGTCAAGATTGGAGAAATAGTAGTAGTTTCTTCTGGAGAGAAAGTTCTTCTTGATGGCTTTGTTGTTAAAGGAGAAGGCTCTTTTGATGAGTCAAATCTAACAGGAGAGAGTGAACCTATCTTNAAGGGTATTGGCGATTTTGTCACGAGTGGAACAACAAGTATAGATGCAGATATACATTTTGAGACAAGCAAAGATTTTGAGCACTCTACACTTTCAAATCTTGTTACTCTCTTAGAGAGTGCAATCAATAAAAAGCCAAAGATTGAACAGCTCGCAAACAGACTCTCAGAGCACTTTTCTACTACTATTTTAGTTCTCTCATTTATTACTTTTTTTGCTTGGTGGGTATGGCCACACAGTTTTGAAGAATCATTGATGGTCGCAATTTCAGTTATTGTTATTGCTTGCCCTTGTGCTTTAGGACTTGCTACTCCAGTTGCTACATTAGTTGGACTGAGTTTAGGTGCAAAACGCGGTATTTTATTTAAAGAGGCTGCTCAGCTTGAGACTATGGCAAAAGCGGATGTTTTACTTGTAGATAAAACAGGAACACTGACTGTTGGAAAGCCAGAAGTGCTTCAAGAAAATATTCTAAATAAGGTTGACTATAGGCTTTTGTATTCACTGGTTAAACTATCAAAACATCCTGTTTCACAAGGTGTAAAAAGGTATATACTATCAAACGAAAAGAGCGATGGTGAAGTTATATTTGATACATTTGTACAACTGCCTGCTCGTGGTGTAAAGGCAAACTATAAAGGCATGGAAGTTATTGGTGGAAACTTGAAATTCATGCAAGAAAATGAAGTGATAGTAAAAGATGATAGTGATAAAACTATGTTCTATTTTGCTGTTGATAGAGTGCTAGTAAGCTCTTATGAGTTGAGTGATAAAATAAAAGAGGGTGCAAAAGAGCTTGTTGAGAGTTTGAAGCTAAAAGGTATTGAGACTATTATGCTTACAGGTGATAATGAAAAAAGTGCTATAAGTGTTGCTCAGTCTGCAGGAATAAAAAATGTAAACTTCGAACTTACTCCACAAGATAAGTTGGCGTTTATAAATAATTTGCATACTCAAAATAGAGTTGTTGTCATGGTTGGAGACGGTGTAAATGATGTACTTGCTCTAGCAAAAGCAGATATAGGAATAGTTATGGGAAGTGGAAGTGATATAGCTGTGGATGTGAGTGATGTTGTTCTTTTAAACGACTCGTTAGAGTCGCTTTTAAGTTCTTTTAAAATATCACAAACAACATTTACATTGATAAAGCAGAATTTTGCTATCTCACTGGCGTATAATGCGATAACAATACCACTTGCAATGGCGGGACTTATTATTCCTCTCATTGCTGCGCTGTCTATGAGTTTTAGCTCACTACTTGTTGTAGGAAACTCTATGCGAATAAGATATAAATGGAAAAGGAACTAGATATGGATAATATGGTTGTAGCTATGATGCTTGGTGCTTCACTTTTTTTAGGAGCTGTTGCTCTCATAGCATTTCTTTGGGCTGTTAAAAGTGGTCAGTTTGATGATGAAGAGAAGTTTTTAAATGCTGTAAAGTTTGATAGCCAAGATGACTTAAATGATGCTATTAAACAAGAGAAAAAACGCGAAGAGTTGAAGAAAAAGGCCTATAAGCCAGAGTAGTTTAAAAGGTGAAGCATAGAAATCAATTTAGTTGATTTCTATGTCAGGCTTTAGCCTTGAATTATTTACCGATAGTTTGAGCAAATGCTTCTAGTTCAGCATCTGAATAACGTGCTACTTGACCTTTCATAACACCTTTCATTGGTCCACCGTAAGTACCAGCTTTGTAACCTTTTAATGCTGCTGCAATTTCAGCATGAGTTTGGTTTGCAACGATTTTTGATTTACCCATCGCATGTTTTTCCCAGTTTGCACCGTGACAAGCAACACATGCTTTACCGTTTACTGCAGCAGTTGCAGCTGTTACTAATGCTAATGTAGCTATTGAAGCGATTACGATTTTTTTCATTCTATTTCCTTAATTTAGTATTTCGTTTGTATTATATTAGTTTGAGTCTTAAATGCTTGTTAATGAATTAAAAGGTATTATTTGATTCAAATAAATTTACTAACAGGTGTGAAGATGCGATACATAGAGGACTCTCTGGAAAATAAAACGATTTTAATTACAGGTGGAGCAGGTTTTATTGGCTCAAATTTAGCATTTTATTTTCAAAAGAATCATCCTGATGCAAAAGTTGTAGTTCTAGATAGTTTTAGAAGTGGTGAGACACTTAGTAATGGCAACCTTAAAAGCTTCGGACACTTTAAAAACCTTATTGGTTTTAGCGGTGAAGTTATAAGTGGTGATATAAATGATAAGGATTTACTACTTGATTTAGAAGCAAACTATAAGTTTGATTATATATTTCATGAAGCAGCTATTTCAGATACAACAGCACTTGAACAAGATTTGATGATTAAAACAAATGTAAATGCATACAAGAACCTTCTAGATTTAGCTATTGCACACGGGGCCAATATGATTTATGCATCCTCTGCAGCAACTTATGGAAATGCAGAGTCTCCCCAAAGAGTTGGACGTGAAGCTCCAAACAACGTTTATGGATTCTCAAAACTCTCTATGGATCATTTAAGTCGTGAGTATATAAAAACAGCCAATATTAACATCGTTGGACTAAGATATTTTAATGTTTATGGCACAGGAGAGTACTTTAAAAACTCCACAGCATCTATGGTGTTACAGTTTGGACACCAAATACTCTCAGGTAAAAATCCTCGTCTTTTTGAAGATAGTGATAAAATCCTTCGTGATTTTATATACATAGAAGATATCATCCAAGCAAACATAAAAGCGATGAAACCAAAAGAGAGTGGTATTTACAATGTTGGAACAGGTAAAGCGAGAAGTTTTCAAGATATAGTAAACATACTTCAAAAAGAGTTAGGAACAACTCTTGAGTGCGAGTATATCCCAAATCCTTTCATTGGAAGCTATCAGTTTCATACAGAAGCGGATATAGCTACTACAAAAGAGGCACTTTCTTATACTCCTGCATTTGAGATGGAAGATGGAATCAAAGCTTATGTGTCAGAGATAAAACGTATTTATGAAACTGAAGTGAAAAAATAGATGAAGATTCTTAAAAAAGCTAAGCCAAATATTTTAGTTGTAGGTGATTTGATGATAGATCACTATCTTTGGGGTTCATGTGAGCGTATCTCTCCTGAAGCACCTGTTCAAGTAGTAGATATTGCAAAAGAGACGACGGTTCTTGGTGGTGCAGGAAATGTTATAAATAACCTTAATGCCCTTGGTGCAAATGTTAGTGTAAGTAGTGTTATAGGTGATGATGATAATGGAGCGGAACTTGTAGATATGCTTCATGCTATTGGAGTGGATACAGCAAATATTATTACTCAAGAGGAAAGGAAAACTTCTAAAAAGAGCCGTATCATCGCTGTGAGTCAGCAGATTTTGAGATATGATAAAGAGAGTAAAAATGACATCACAGAGGAGTCTGTAAGTAAGATAATTGAGAGCCTATGTAGTGTAATAAGTAGTTATGACATGGTTATACTCTCAGACTATGGTAAAGGTGTCCTAACAGATACTCTTTGTGAAGGGATTATCGCTTTAGCAAATGCAACAGATGTAAAAGTTTTAGTAGATCCAAAAGGTGTTGATTTTACAAAATATAGCGGAGCATATCTTCTAACACCAAATAAAAAAGAGGCAGTTTTAGCAACTGGAATTGAGATTACAGATAAAGAGAGTCTTGAGAGAGCACTGTTAAAGTTAAAAAGTGAATGTGATTTAGGTATTTCACTTATCACTCTCTCTGAGGGAGGAATCGCGACTTATGATAAAAAAGTGGAAGTTTTTCCAACGGTAGCAAAAGAAGTCTTTGATGTGACAGGAGCTGGCGATACTGTCATCGCTTCCATAGCGTTTGCTTTAAGTGCTGGAAAGACCATCCAAGAGAGTGCGGCGTTTGCTAACCTTGCAGCAGGTGTTGTTGTTGGTAAAATAGGTTCGGCTACTGTCACGCTTGAAGAGATTGAAGAGTACGAGGCATCACTTCATAAAAGTACTTCAGATGCACATATAAAGAGTTTTGAGGATATAAATGCTATAGTAAATCGCTGTCGTGCCAATGGTAAAAAAGTTGTTTTTACAAATGGCTGTTTTGATATTTTGCATGTTGGACATGTGAAGTACTTACAGATTGCAAAAAGTTTTGGAGATATTCTTATCGTCGGGTTGAATTCTGACGAGTCCGTTTCGCGTCTTAAAGGTCCTACTCGTCCCGTAAACATTGCTGAAGATAGAGCTTATTTGCTTGCTGCATTAGAAGCGGTTGACTTTGTTGTTCCCTTTACACAAGATACCCCACACGAACTAATAAAGATGATAGAACCTGATGTTTTGGTAAAGGGTGGAGACTATGAGGGCAAAGAGGTCGTCGGAACAGAATTTGCTAAAGAGTTGAAACTTGTTGATTTTGTCGATGGCAAAAGTACAACAAAAACGATTTTAAAAATACAGGGAAATATATGTTAAAAAAAGTAGCAATGATAGCTGTTTGTACGGCTTCAGCATTTGCAATGCATACAGGTGAAATAAATATTAACGAGTCAGATTTAGAAGTTTCAGCAAAGTTTGATGTAGGTCAGTTTAACCAAAATGTAGAGCCTGATACTATGTTTATAGGTGGAAAATTTTTAAATGCTGACAAGCAACACACCTCAAACAGGGATGGAGAGATAGATCCTTACTTTGAGTTAAACTTTTTAATGATGCAAGAGATTGGAAACGCAGGAGTGTGTGTAGGTATGGGTGCAAAACTAAACTATACTAAAGATTACTCAACACTTCCACTAGGACTTGAGTTTTCGTACGAACTACCAATTGTTGATTTAGTTCCCATGTATCTTCATGGCTCACTTTATTATGCACCTAGGGCTCTAGCATTCAATGAGGCTAAGGATTTCCTTTCATACGGCATAGCTTATGATGTTGAAGTTATTAAAAATGGTCGTATTACTCTTGGTTATAGAAATATGGATACAAATTATGATGGTGTAGACTTCACATACAACGAGAGTTGGTATGTTGGATTTAAAATAGGTTTTTAATCTTTTAAATCCAAACTATTTATCGCAGCGACAACTTCATCTGCTGTGATACTCTTCATGCACTCATGATGTTTGAGCGGACACTCGCGTTTCATACATGGGCTACACTCCATCTCATGTCGTACAATTATACTCTTTTCATTCATCCATTGTGATGTCTCTTTGTACCTTGTCGGTCCAAATATAGCTACTGTTGGGACTTGATAGGCTGCAGCTACATGCATAGGACCACTGTCATTTGTGACAAAGAGTGAACAGCCTGCGATGTTTGCGCAGAGCTGGTTTATGTCTGTTTTTCCTGCAAGGTTTATGAAATTTTTAACACCAAGTAAAAGCAGGTTTTTTTCTATCTCTTGAGAAATCTCTACCTCATTTGGACCACCAAAGATAACTATGTCATAGTTTTGGCCAAACGCTGCTCCAACGGCTGCAAACTTTTCAGGATACCAGCGTTTAGCACTTCCATAGGTAGCTCCTGCATTTATACCAAGTGTCGGTTTTTCAAATTTTTGTGGAGTTATGTAGAGTTTGAGTTTTGGAATGACTCCCTCAAAGCTATCTGTATTTGTCATTGCAAGTTGTACATATTGTTTTACAAGATGTTGATTTGTTTTTATATTTGGCGTGTGTGAGAGTAGAAGCTTTGAATGCCATGAGGCTTTTGCTAAGCAAAGGACAGTATTTGTAAAACGGAGTAACAAAGTAGAGTAGAACTGATTTCTAAAAGTGATAGCGAGATGAAATTCACCTAGTTCTTTAGCTAGTTTGTAGGTAGCAAAGAGACGCGAATTTGTTTTTTTTGTCTCATCAACTATAGCTCTCTCACATTTTGGATGGTGCTTGAGAGCCTCAATACTCACAAAACTCCCAACAAAAGTAAATCTAGCACTCGGGTAGTAGTTACTTAAAAGCTCTATAGCTGGGGTCGCCATGACTGCATCACCAAGCCAGTTTGGTAGGATTATGAGGATTCTCATCTTTTGTTCTCGATGATGAAGTAGTAGAGCATATTTGTAGTGATGTAGACTAGGAAAAATGAAGTCACTGTATCACTTAGAAAATGCCCACCAGCAGCGATTCGAGCAACACACATCCCAAATCCATAAGCAAGTGCTAGATTTATCCATATCTGGCGTCTGCGTTTTGCTAAAAGTGCAAGTCCGTAGAGTGAAAACGCAGCGGCTACATGACCTGAGCTAAAAGATTGTCCATTTTGGTCTGAGATGATAAACGCCGGTGTGAACTCTTTTTCGCCGTGAAATGTCTTTATTTCTATAGGTCTTGCTCTATCCCAGTTTATCTTGAGTCCGGCATTTACTATGAGTCCAGGTGCAAGAGATAAAACTAAAAAGACATAGAAGAAAACTCTTTTATTTATGCCAAATATCTCGCGTTTTTTTATAAGGTTGAAGATAAAAACAGCTATAAAAACTACTGCAGTAAAGATAATAATAGGACGAACAGAATAGTAAAAAAAACTCTCAATTGGAGTGCGTTTTAAATACCACTCTGAACTCTCATAAAAGAGACTAGAAACTGCGATATCTATCTGTGGATAGAAAACAAAAAGAAGAGACAAAACTAAAAAAGAGAGCCAGATATAAGCCCTAGTATTATAGATTTTTTTATTTATAAGTGCAATAATATTTTTCATTTTTCTTCTTTTTTCATAAACAGTTTACTTTTTCGCCAACTTCACGAAGAATATAGATATAAATAGGTGATGATCCAATAGGAAGAATCTCATCTTTTAGTAACTTGCCATCCCTGCTATAAACTTCAAAGAAATCTTCATTTTTTAGAGTTATTGGTTTGAGTGTCCAGTGAATTTGTAAAACTCTATCATCCACTAAACACTGTAAAATATAGTAGTCGCGTTTAATGTCAAGTCTTAAAAACTGTGCATTTTGTAATGTCTTATACATAAACTTGTAAGTCTCAAACGCCGGTCGCTTTTTAAGTCCATCACGGTTGTCAACAAGTCCATAGCCTGGAGCTATAAGCTGATGCCAAGAGACCGAGTCAACTTGCTGTGAAGCAAACGCCAACATGAAGTAGCGCAACATAAAGTCAGCATAGGACTCTTCATCTATGCACTCATACTCACTTGTAGGAGCATACGGAGCTGTACCTTTGAGTGGCCAGTTTGTCTCTGTGATGTAGACTCTTTGGAGTGTTTTTTTACTTAGCCAAGCCATAGTGCTTAGTAGTGCTATCTTATCTGAGAGTGCAAAACCCATCTGCATGTTTTCAGGAGCACCGCGTCTATCTACATAGAGTAGTGATGAAACGCCATCAAATTTATACTCTTGTAGGTTAAAAAGTGTGTGTGCTGTAAAGTGATACTCAAAGTCTATAACGCCACTTCCTATGAGTGTAATATTTGGAAATTTACTCTTTTTTAACTCATAGGCAACTTTGTAAAAATCACTATACTCTCTTACTGAAAAAAAGCCCCATTTTGTGCGGTTTATAGTTGTTCCAACCTCAAAGATATCTACAAATTCGCCAAGTTCGCTAAAGATAAGGGTGAGGTTTTTTTTAAGAAGTGTGAGATCTTCAATGTTTTCTCTATCTTGCATAATTTTTAGGATAATTTTTTTTTCACTATTTTGCTTAACAAAGGCTTTTAGCTCTTGCAAACTTTGCATCTCCCAAAGTTTAAAACGCAGTAAAATCGCCTTGACACAAAGTTCTTCTAAAAGCTCTTGTGATATTTGAGGCTCTCTTTGAAAGTCTACACCGAGAGAAAAAAAATCTTGAGAGTTTATCTCACGGCGTTTTACAAAAGGCATCATAATAAGTGAAAATGGAAGTAAAAAAAGTGCGGTGATGATAGTTTTTAAAAGAGAGACTAGCTCTCTTTTTTTCATCATTTTTTTATAATTTTTATCCTGTAGTAGTGCTGGTTGGTCGGAATACTCATCCCATTTAAAAGGTAAATTCATAAGGCGGATTATATCCTTTTTAAGGTAAAATCTTTCTATGAATATATTAGTAGTTCGCACAGACAAACTTGGTGACTTTATAACTGCACTTCCTGCAATGTATGTCCTTAAACACCATGACACACAGAACAAAATTATTGTTTGTGTCGCACCTTTAAATGAAGCACTTGCAAAAAGCTGTGACTTCATAGATGAAGTGATAGTTGATGATGCCAAAGAGTCTGTTTTTGCTTTGGCAAAAAAACTAAAATCTGCCAAGATAGATGCCTCCATAACTCTTTTTTCAAATACTAGAGTGGCGTTTGCTCAGTTTTTGGCAGGGATTCCGCTTCGTATTGCACCTGCTACAAAAATCGCACAAATCTTCTACACCAACAGAGTAAAACAAAAACGTAGCCAAGTAAAAATGGCAGAGTTTGAGTATAACCTTGCACTTACTCGTGAGCTTTTTGAAAATATAAATCTAGAGTACATAAAACCACTCTTGGCGTTTAGTGATGCAAAAGAGATTTATGAAGAGTTCTGTAGAAAAAATAAAGTCTCAAAAGATGTAGTGGCATTTCATGTAGGTTTTGGTGGTTCTTCTGATGCTAATTTTAACAAAGATGAATATGAGAGTCTCATAAGAAGTTTACTTGAAAGAGATAAGTACCAAGTTGTTTTGACTTTTGGACCTGATGAAGTAGCACTTTGTGAAGAGATGAAAAATCGTCTAAGCAATGCTAATGTAATCTTTTATATCTCAAATAACGGTATATTAAGTTTTGCAAAACTCATAAGTCAGTTCAAACTTTTTGTAAGTACTTCAACTGGAACATATCACTTGGCTTCCCTTGTAGGAACACCAACGATGACTTTTTTTGGAGACTCACTTTTTGCGAGTTCTAAACGCTGGAAGGGAGTAGGTGATGAGAAGTTACAGACTCACTATATGTTGCCAAGTGATGCACTCAAACGCCAAGAGATGTTGGAAGAAGTAAGAGAGAAGTTACTCTTATTTTAGCGGTTTATCTTTTGTATAGAAAATAAAGATTGCTATTTTTCCTTAAGCTCAAGGTTTTTCTCGTAAAGTTTCATATACTTGTAAAAGTTTGTAGCCATATGTGAAAAAGCGATAATAAGACCTGCATAGCCATCTAGAAAACCGCGTTTTAAAAAGTAAGTTTTGAAAAAAGAGAAGAGCCCGTTAAAGAATGCTTTTGAGGGAGAGGAATTCTTTTTACCAACATTATCCTCTGCATAGATACTTGAATACCTATCAAGCTTTACTATAAAGTCTGTAATAGTAGAATATGGATAGTGTTTCACATCTCCTAGTATATTTTTAACTTCAAAGTTATCACTTATGATATGCTCATGAACTTGTTTATCTGTAAATGAAGTTTGACTTTTGTTGTAAAGTCTTATGATAATATCTTTTCCCCAACAGTGCTTTACAACTCTTTTTTTGTAGTAATTTTCACGTGTGATTGAGTAGAGCATACTGTTTTGTAGAGTGAGTTTTTTTAGCTCACTTGTGAATGTAGAAGAGAGTACTTCATCTGCATCGAGTGAGAGAACCCAGTCATTTTTTGCAAAACTTGCAGCTCTATTTTTTGTAGGTCCAAAACCTAGAAATTCACCATTTACAAGAGTAACATTTTTATATGAGCTTGCAATTTCTTCGGTTAAGTCTGTAGAGTTATTTGAGTAGAGTAGAACATCTTCAAAGTCTTGTAGTGAATCTAATGTGGCATTTAAAGTAGCCTCTGCATTTTTAGCGATTATGACACAAGAGATAGCTGTGATTTTAGTCATTTACTTCTTCTCCTTTGAGTCGCTTTTTAAAGTTTTTGATTCGTTTGTTTTTGTTTGAATGGTAGAGAACTTTTTTTGTAAACTCTTCACTACAGTTATGATGTTTTTTGTACTCATCAGCCATAATGGCGAGTATATCATCACTTGCCCAGAGTTTAGAGAAGTTTAAAGCACGCTTATCTTCATCTAGTTCAAAAAACTTCATTCTGTTTATATCTACTATTTTAAAAACAAGAGTGCCATTTTCTTTTTTTATTAAGATATTTCCCGGAGAGTAGTCTTTATGAAAG
>JGI11705J14877_10001561_pt1 | contig 12991 bp, 17 predicted proteins | sample Etolaghawater15m_FD_14877 | JGI IMG/M metagenome (IMG submission 14877) | reverse complement strand
ATCTTCACCTGCCATATTATTATCGACAACGATAAAGTTAGAAGAACCAAATAGTCTTTGGAATGCACCAATATTCCTCTGAACCTCATTCCACATAGTCTTTACTTGGTCATCAGGCAGAGTTCTCTTTCTCTTTCGATTCTGTTCTAATGCAGTATCCAAAGAGGTATTGACAAAAATCATCGAACATTCGTAACCTAGTTGTTTTAGTCCAGCAACTTGTTTTGCAATCTTACTGAAGTCTTTACCAGTTCCATCAATAATCAAACCAAGTCTACCATCCAAGAAATTACCTTGCATACGCTTTGTAACTCCCTTGGCACGACCACGAATCTCTTGTCCTTTGTCTGAAAAGATATCCTCTGGTGTAGTATCCAAACCGGCGTCTTTCAACATCTTTTCATAGATGTCGTCACTGTTCACCATTTTCATACCAAGTCCACCAGTAGTTCTCGCTGCTACATAAGACTTCCCACTGCCGGGCCCACCCGCCATGAAGATTGCCTTAAATATGTTTGGGTCATAGACACCCTCTCGTAATTGTTCCCATGTTTTCATTGTGTATTCCTAACAACTCTATAGTTCGTTTTTTATAGATTTCTTCATAGTATTTAGTTTCCTCGTTTTTCTCAACCTCGATTCTTCTGTTGATTTGTTTTTGAAAAGACATTTTTTGAAGTCGGTTTTTGAGTTTTGAAGTCATGTTGATCCTCTTTCTATGTTAAAATTGACATAACAAAATGAGTTGTTTTATGGCCCTCCTCTAGAAAATTATTTCATTTGAATCTTCTGATCCTTTTGGAATCAGTTCATCTAATGAGTTCCCCCCATCAGTGATTGTAACACCGTATGATGGGTATGGTTCTTGAACTGTATCACGAATACAGTCCAAATGAATTGTATGTTTAAGTTGTCCAGTATCTTTTGTGAATTCATGTTTCAAATTTCTAACAAGATACCGTCCAGTTAGATATGGATCTTGTGCAGTAGCAGTGTCGGTTTGGTTCTTTAGAATTACACCAATCAAGTCACCAGCCTGAAGTGTGGTGTTGCCAGGCACAGTTAGTCTTAGTGATATACCAGATTCTAGGGATGTGAACCTAGACTTTCTTCTCTGTATCCACAAATCATTCCCATTATAGTTGTATGGAGAACCACCAAAAGAATCGTTGAAAAGACCATCTTCACTATCTCTATCAGTGGTTTGAATAAAAATAACAGAATCTTGGTAATCAGAAATTTTGTTTGAGTAATCGTCTAGAGCTTCTGAAATAATTGGTGCTTGTTTTGAACCATAGCTGTTGAATTCATCTACATGAATATCATCATCAAACTGTTCTAGATAATTATATTCGTATTTTTTCATTGTGTGGTTTACTAAATCAATTTGATATAATTGAGAACCATACATTCCTGCTCTGGTATTGAGTATCGTGTCAGTAGAGTTAATAACCTCATACTTCAAAATGTTTGTTAAATTCAATCCAATATTATCTACATCATCATTAGGAGTTACTTCTCTAAAAACCATTCTTGGATTTTTTCTGTCCATCATACTATCAACGGTTCTGAAAAAGAAACCTTTGATTGTTTCGTAGAATAAAAAGGCAGGCGAGAAATTATATTCTCTCGACAAACATCTCTTTGCGAGAGCATTGATGAAATCAAAAGGTCGCATATTAGGAGCGACAACTTTAAATAGGTTTGATGTTTCTTCGTAGAAGAATTCTTTTTTGGTATCTAGTAGAAGAGGGTCACGAATAATTTTCTTTACAATCTCAACAGAAGGCTCACCCTCAAAGGATTGAGACACTCTGATACGATTGTTTCTCACCATTTCATTTGTTGTGAAAGCAAGAGTGAACACTTGTGTCCTATCGTTTACTTGTGTTTTACTGTCTACTTTATATATGTGAAGAGGGGTTTCTGAAAAGTTAATTGCAGTTGTTCTGTCACGAGCATCGTTTGCATTAGGTGTTACGAGAACAAGTTTCAACTTTTCTTGACCAATAATAGAAGCATTGGCAGTAAGATTATTTGTATCCACAAAGGAAATTGTTCCAGTGATAGAATTGCTGAAGATGTCTTCAAAGATGGTGATGTAACTTAGTTGTTCTTTTAAGTCTAATTCTAATCCACCTACTGTGCAGAGAACACATTCATCAATAATATATTCACCAGCGTATTGAATTTTCGCCATTATATTATCCGTTTATTTTGCTTCTGAATTCTTTTTTGATTGCATCAATATATCTTTTTTGAACAAGTCGAATTCTTCTTCTACTCTCTTGTAATTTTTCTTCGTATTGATAATTTGTTACTGGTAATGCTCCAAAAGGAATTGTTGTGGCAGATTCATTTGGAAGTTCTATAGTGAACTTTGTATCACCAGATTCTTGGGTATATTCGTAATGATGAATATCGTCAACATTGTCATACTTTTCTTTAACAAATCTTTCAAAGGTTACAGTAGACATTGGCCATTGTGTGTATACATCTGTAATGTCATTGGCCATTAGAATAATCCAATGCAACTGTGGATCACCATAAAACTCTGATGCAATATACTCAGGCGTTTCACCAGACTTAACATCATAGAAGTCGAATGTTACATTTTTATTCTTTACTATTTGTTTTAGTCGAACTCTTCTTGTAATATCAGTCATTGTTTGAGTGATACCATTNCCACGNACATCATATTCAACCTTTGGAAAATTATAGAAATATGGCATACATTAATATCCTTGTTCAATTCTTTCTTTGGTGATGATTTCAAGTTCTTTAAACTGTAGTGTCAGTTCTGTTTCTACAGGATGATCATCAACAAAAAACTGTGGACGCTCTCCACCATATTTAACATCAACAGACTCCAAAACTGAAGTCGAAATTCTATGTAGGTGTGCATCTGGTTTATATTGAATATCAAATGTTGATGGCGCTATCATTGTTCTACCAGCCAAATCACTACCATCAATAGATGGCATTGCATGATACCTAAACAGTGTTACTATCTTTTCTATTGTGTCTGCTTCTTGTGAACTTGTAGGAAGCATTGTAAAGGTAAATGAAAATGATCTTCTATCAATACCTTCAAATTTCATTTCTGATCTGTTGTTACGAACTTTACCAGAAGCAATTTCTTCAGCAGCAACAGCGCCAGGAGCAAGAGTTGCATCTAAAGCTGCCATTCCACCCTTTGCAATTTCTTTTCCTGCCTCTGCCGCAATCTTTCCAGCAACCTCTCCAAATCCCATATTTGAATTTGAACCACGCAACCCTGCTAAAACTGTTGCTACAGCTGCACCAATTTCTTGCTCACCGTAATTTGCTTTGTGAGACATCTGAATTTGACTTGGCATATAAAGTGCAATAGATGTGTCTAGTCTTCTAGTTGGCGCTCTCTGAACTTGAAGAGTGTTTGCCTCTTGAGCAACTCCGGCACTACTTGTAGCAACACTGCCGCCAGGGAATAAAACATTCTGTGGTTGTGTAACATTAATGAAGAACATGACATAGTGGTCGGTTCTAGTTGTATTACCTAAATCACTAGGGTAAGACAAAACACCCCCACTACTTACTAGTCTAGGTGTTCTAGAAACAGAGTCTAATTGCGCCATATAAATAATCCTAAGTTCATTGTGAAAGTATTTATAACGCATCATGTCATACAAAGGTCGATACATCCCATCTAAACCACAAAAATATAAGGGCGATTCTTCTAAGATTGTATATCGCAGTCTTTGGGAACGTAAGTTTATGGTGTATTGTGACAGAAGCGACAACATACTTGAATGGGGCAGTGAAGAAGTCATTATTCCCTACATATCACCTTTGGATGGTAGAAGACACCGATATTTTCCCGATTTTTATATAAAGGTTAGACAGGCAGATGGCTCTGTCAAAAAGATGATTATTGAAGTCAAACCTAAAGCACAGTGCGGCCCACCATCTATACCACAACGCAAAACCAAAAGATTTATTAATGAAGTTCGCACTTGGGGTGTGAATAAAGCAAAATGGGAAGCTGCAATAGAGTGGTGCAATGATAGAAAGATGGAATTTAAGATACTGACAGAGGATCATTTGGGTTAGTCGTATAAATAGAAGTATGGCATACTTTGATGAATTACTAGAAAAGACAGGTGGCAAAGAACGCTCAGTTCGCTGGTTTAGAGATAAAATCAGAGAAATGGGTGAACCACCAACACGGCAACTTGTTTCAGAGGGGTTGATTACTCAACGCCCGCAATACGGTCGTATGAACTTTTTCTATTATGATGCAAAGGGCAAAAATGAATTGCCTTATTATGATAGATTTCCATTAGTTTTACCTATTGGAAATGCCCCACAGAATGAGGGATTTATTGGGTTGAATTTTCATTATCTGTCTATTCCTATGAGACTCAAACTACTCAATGTAGTAGCAGAGTATGCAACTAATGATGAGATGAATGAAGATACAAGAATTAGACTGACATGGAATCGTATCAAGCGAAATCCATTGGTCAAACCAACAATTAAAAGGTATCTTGCCAGTCATGTGCAATCTAGATTTAGAGTTATTACAGCAGAAGAAATGATGGCAGCAGTCCTATTACCAGTTCAAAGATTTGTTCCACAGGGTATTGAGAATAGAGTGTATGCAGATTCAAGACGCATGGCAAATCAGCCTAGGAGACCACAATAATGGCAGTTTTAGACGATTTTATTGGAAAGTTTAACAAATATGGTGGGGCTGCTCGTCCTAACAGGTTTGAGGTAGAAATCATTTGTCCTTTCGCTGTTTTTCCATCACTAGAGGAAGATAGACACGCATCGTTTATGGTGAAGTCAACAGACTTTCCAGGCAAGAATCTAAGAACAGTTCCTAATGAAAATATCTACGGCCCATCTTTTCAGATGGCACAAGGTGTTACATATGCAGAAACTATTCAAATGACTTTCTTTGTTACTGCACAAATGGAAGAGAGAAAGTATTTTGAAACATGGATGAACTATATCTATAAACCAGACACATACAATCTAGAATACTATAATAACTACAAAGCATCAGTAAGTATCTGGCAATTAGATATGCAAGATAAAAGAACTGCTGGTATAAAACTTTTAGATTGTTATCCAAAAACAATAGGCCCGTTAGAATTTTCACATGACAGTGCTTCATCAATTTCAGAAATGTCAGTCGAAATGGTATTCAAAGAATTATACATGATTGACTCAAATGGAAATGCAAATGATGATAGAAACAATCCGACATCATCTAATAGAGGAGTAATAGATAGAGGAAGTCCAAATACTCAAAATCCGTTTGCTCAAGTTCAAGCGGTTCGTGACAGATTTAGAAGATTTAATGGTCGTGGAGGACTATAACTAATATAATGCACAATAGGAGATAAATTATGGCATTACCAAAACTCGCCTCGGCGAAATATGAATTGACGCTCCCTTCAACTGGTGAAAAAGTTGAATATCGTCCTTTCCTTGTAAAAGAGGAAAAAGTATTAATGTTGGCACAACAGTCTGGACAACAATCAGATATTCTACGAGCAGTAGAAGATATTGTTGATGCCTGCACATTTGAAAAAGTTAATTCAAAGAAGATTCCGTTCTTCGATCTTGAATATATCTTTCTTCAGTTAAGATCAAAATCAATTGGTGAGAAAACTACAGTAAATATTACTTGTCCAGACGACAAGAAAACAAAAGTTAAGGTTGACATTAACCTTTCTGATGTTCAGTGTCACAAAGAAGTAGGACACGATACCAATATCAAAATTACAGATACAATTGGTGTTGTTATGGACTATCCAAGAGTTGCAAGTGTAGCTGAAATTGATGAGACTGCTGGAGATGCTGAAACCGCATTTGCTATGATTAAAGCGTGTGTCAGACAAATCTATGATGCAGAAAATGTATATGATAGAAATGATATGGATGAAAAAGAATTGGATGAGTTTATTGAATCTATGTCACACGACCAATTCTTGAAAATTCAAGAGTTTTTTAATACTATGCCTAAAGTGAAACATTCTGTTAAAGTTAAAAATCCAAATACTGGTGTTGAGAGTGAAGTTGTATTAGAGGGGCTAAACACTTTTTTTTAGTAGCCCTCTCCCATAATAGCTTGGAAAATTATTACAAGTTAAATTTTGGATTAATGCAACATCACAAATATTCTTTGACAGAGATAGAAAATATGATGCCGTGGGAGAGGGAGATTTATGTTACTCTACTATTAAACCATTTAGAAGAAGAGAACATGAAAAACCGTCACGCAGCATCCAATAAAAGAGGATAAATATCACTATGGAGAATATTGTGGCAGAGGAAGAGAAAAAAACAGTAACCGTTGATGCTGAGGTTGCTAAAAAAGACACTAATGGTGATGGACATATTTCCAAAGAAGAATTGGAGATGGATTTGGAATTTAAAAGAAAAGCACTTGAAGATGCTGATGCCCGTAGAGATGCTATGCGTCAAATGGCATGGTTTGCATTATTTGGTATGTTACTATATCCTTTTGCAGTAGTAATTGCAAATTTGGTTGGACTTGAAAATGCTTCAAAGATTTTGGGTGACATGGCTGCAACATATTTCGTATCTGTTGCTGCAATTGTAGCTGCTTTCTTTGCTGGTAATGCATATTCAGACAAAAAGAAATAAGGTAAATTTAAATGGCACTAGACTCAGTCGTCAGCGAACTAAAATCTGTTAATACTAAAACAGATAAGCTTATAGACATAACTAAAGATAATGCAGACAACTCTGCTATCACAGAGGGTGTTGGCACTATTATTAAAGATGATATAAAAAGTGGTTTGGGAGATGTTGTAGGAACAATAACATCACCACTGAAAGCGTTTGCTGATGCGATTCCTGGCATGGGAACATTGAGTAAAGTCACTGGACAAATCGGTAGAAATGCTGTCCTTAGATTCAAAAGTAGTATTGCAGAATCAAAACTAGATAAAAGAGAACACGCCGAAAATATCAATGTAGAAAAATCATCTGGGGATAAACTAGACGGAATCAACGAGACACAAGTTGAACAAAAAGACTTGTTCGCTGACATTGCAGATAATACTCGTCAGATGAAGGAAGCTTTGGTAGCACAAAGTAAAGAAGATACTATGTCTGCTGCTGAAGTTGAAACAGCAAATGAACAAAGAAGACAAACCGAACAACTAATCAATGCAGTTGAGGGAATTGGTGGCGATGATGGTGGTGGTGATGAAAAAGAAGGAAAGAAAACTTTTGGTGGTTTCTTAGGTAGTATTCTGGGAATGAAGGCTGCAATAATGAGTATTGTAACCGTTATTACTGCTACTATTATTCCAGCAATCACAGCATTCGGTGCGGCACTTGCTCCTCTTGCACTTCCTATCGTTGCAGTTGTTGCTGGTATCACTGCTGCAATTGGATTTATCACAGGGTTTATTGAAGGGTTCAAATTAGACGGTATCTTTGGTGGTCTTAAAGAAGGTATGATGAAACTATTTGATTGGTTTATCGGACTACCACTCAACTTACTTAAAGATGTAACTGTATGGGCATTAAATGCTCTTGGTATGGAAAACCTTGCGAGTGCTTTAGATGCATTTCCACTAGTAGAATCTTTAAGAGGTATCTTTGGGTTCGTAATGGACTTAATTATTACTCCTATTGGACTTGTTATTGATACTGTTACTGGTATCTTTGGTGGACTATTTGATGTAATCATGGCACCAATCAAAGCGTTTGGAACTGCAATTATGGCAGTATTTGAGCAGATTGATAACATCTTTGGTGGTATTATGATGATCTTTAGTGGTGATATTGCTGGTGGTTTTCAGGCAATTTGGGATGGTATCAAAAACCTTATAATGGTGCCGATAAATTTTGTTATTGATACTGTTACAGGTATCTTTGGTGGTCTATTTGATATTTTTATGGCTCCATTCAGAGCACTTAAAAATGCATTTGAATATCTATTCTTTGGTGAAACCTCTACAGTTGGAAAAGTTGTATCATGGTTAAGTGAAACATTTGGTGGATTGTTTGATATGATTACACTTCCATTTAGAAAAGTTTATGAATTTGTAACAAACATATTCAGTGATCCATTAGCTGCACTACAGGCACTTTGGGATGGACTAACTGGTGGTATTAGTAGTCTATGGGGGTTGATTACAATGCCAATTGATGCTGCAATTAATTGGATTATGGGATTATTTTCCTTTGGTGATCCAGAAAAACCATTTAGTCTATTAGGATTAATTAAGGATACTGTCGCTTCTATATGGGATTGGTTCACAGGACTATTTACACTAGACTTTGGTGGACTAATGGATGGACTGTTCTCCATTGGAAGAATTATGAAAGGTCTTGCTAAAGGTGGTTGGGCCGCAGTAAAGGCAATGTTGCCTGGCGGGGAAAGTCCTGGCGAAGCATTTAGTAGAGTTTATAATGAAGTTACTTCTGGTGGTGAAGGAACTATGCCAGATGAACAAATGGAAAGTTCTGAGGGGGATATGTCAGATCCCGCTCCAACCATGTCAGCAGATCAAGCTGCAGCAGTTCAAGCCCAGATGGATGAGATTCGTGATAGGATTACCAGATCAAATGCTGGTGAAAATGTCTATACTGGCCCAGATGCAATTGGTCGAGGTATAGATGCTATGAAACTCCAAGCAATGGAAAGGGAGTTTGCAAAGTATCAAGTAGAATCTTCAGAACCAGAACAGGTTGGAAATGAGACACAACAAGTTTCTGCTGAGGTTCAATCAATTGATGATCAATTGACACAACTCAGAGCAGAAAAAGAAAAACTAAAACAACAAGCAGAAGAAATATCTCCAAATAGAAGACTTGATCTAAGAAGAAATAAAGACGCTCAGAGAAGACTTGCTAGCCAAGAAGAACAACTTCTACAAAAACGAGATAAACAGGTTGCCCAAGACGCAAAACTTCCAACTGGACTACAGTATGGTTATACAAATACTACTGCACACAAAGTATACTTTAGATATACATCTGATGGGAATGTTCAGATTGAACCAGATCAGGCAAAAGCAGAACTAGAGTATCGTGGAATTAGTATGGGTGCGCCTTCAAATCAAGGTGGTGCTCTTGAACAATCAACTACTACTGCAAATGATATTGCTAGAGAGTACCAGACTCCTTCAACCAATGTAGTCAGCGCTCCATCAACTAATATTACAAATATTACAAATGGTGGTGGGGGTTCTTATGCAATGCCTATTAATATGCAAGATAATAGTTCTGCGGCAAGTTTTGCTAGAAACTCTGGTTAGTGATCGTAGATGTTAGGCCCGTCTTTGACATAGACAGGCTTGCAATATGCAGTAATTCTATCTTTTGCTGGAATATAGTCTCTATACCTATAGTTACCATACTGTTTAGGAATCTTCTCTGCATAGTATAGACAGGTATTGATGCTTCTGAATATCATAGGATTGGGTTGTTCTCTTCTATCGTCACCCACACCCAAAACAACAACTAGCATGAATGCGTGTATCATAACTCACCTAGTTCTTTTCTAAACTTCCATTGTGCATCTGCAATTCGTAATTTTATACTACGAACAAGTTTTTCTGCGTCTGTTTCTGGTATATGTGGTGGATTATGTATTTTATCATCCATCCATGCTACATAAAATAACATACCAATTAAATATGTTGTGATAACAATCAATGCGATTAACATTAGTAACCTCTGTTTGCTTTATACTCTATTAACCACCAAGCACCACCAATAAGAACTGCTGCACAAATACCAATCAAAAACACGATAGCAACACCCTCAAAAAGTTTTCTCTGTCTTTCTTGTTGATCGTATATTGCTTGTTGTCTCTTCTTACGAATCTCTGCTTCCATGCGTATAAGTTCATCCCATGCAGAAGGCCCTCGTGTCCAAGAAATCAATTTCTTGAGTTCATCACGCATATCCTCTGCCTTCTTCTTCGCCATGAATGCGGCCATGGCTTCTTCTTCGACTGAACCAGCGTTAAATATTTTTTTGAATAGGGGTGGTTTCTTGGCGTATTCTTCTGCCTTCTTGAGGTCAGACATAGCGCCCATCCAGCGTCCAAGATCAGAACCCATAGATTCTACATCACGACCGACTTCAAAACCTTTTTTGATAAGATTAAATGCACTCGTGGCAGTCGCCAGAGCGGTAATTGGATCTATCATTTGTATTTCCTTGTTACGTTACAAATGATAAGGTAATAGTATTGTTTTCTTCTCAACTCACAATACTATTTATAAAGAAGGTTTAATCAGTGATATTAAATTTTAAATTTTCGTGATCTGGATAGTTGACTACTACAGGGCCTTCTGGACATTCATAGTCAATATGTGCAAGTAGAGTTGCTTCACCCTTTGGTATCATGTGGATGTGTTCTTCATCTATACTAAATGAAAAACCAAACTTATCTATCTTGTCACTAGCAGGGCCTGAAAACTTTGCAATACTAGGGGATGCAGTGTGAACCATATACTTACTGTCTTTGACTTCAAGTCTAAATCCAGTAACTTTACAGTCATCTCTGTGTTTTTCTCTTGCAACGATAACATCAAAAGAACCATCTCTTGGGCCATCAGAAACAGTGAAGTGTTCTGGAGCCCAAGTAAGAATATCCTTACTCTCAATCTTATCCCANAGAGTATAACNACCACCAATCAATGCAAGACTGGCAGTGACTACACCAATACCTTTGGTAATATTTTCTACATCGAAACTAATCATGTGATTATTTATAAGAAAGGGAGACACCATTTCTGATGCCTCCCACTTCTTTTTCTAATTAGTAGTCTTTTTATGTGGTGTTACGACTCAGAGAGACTTACTGCACAAAGGACTTTACTACTATACCTTATTCATTCGCCAACTTTTCAAAGTATGACATTGCGTCATCATCATCGTCATCAACCGCAGCCATAGTTGGATTTGGTTCTGATTTGAAGTTTGGTTTGAATGGTGCTTCATCCTCTTCTACCATTGCGGCAGCAGTCTTTGTTGCAACAACAGTTCCAGAAAGAACTGCATCCAAACGAGTTTTCAGTTCGTCATACGATTTGAAGTTGTTTGGAGCTACAAAGTCTGCAAGAGAATGTTCTGCATTGTAGATTGATTCCAACTCTTCATCAGTTGATTTTAGTGCAGATACAGAATCGAACTCTGATTTATCATAGTTCCAGTATCCATCAACCTTACGAATTTTCAACTTGAAGTTCGCACCTTCCCACAAATCAAAAGGATTGATTGGTGTTTCGTCTGCAAACTCAGGCTGCATGGCTTCCATAAGTTTGTCGAAAATCTTCTTACCAAACTTATACAGCATTACCTTACCGTTGTTCTCTGGATTCATTGTATCCTCAACAACATAGATATTTGCATAGTAAGACAGTTTTCTTTTCTGCTTACGAGCAATCTCTTTGTCAGATTCTACACCAGAATTCCACAGTTGAGTGTTATACTCTGACACTGGGTCTTTCTGATTNAGAGTNGTNAGAGAGTTCTCAATATACCACTGNCCNGTTGGGCCCTTGGAATGCATGATTCCATACACGAACCCAAGGCATCTCCTCACCTTTTGGTGCAGGCAGGAATCGGATAACTGCGTAACCATTGCCTGACTTGTCAACATTAGGTTTCCATAGCCGTTCGTCCACATAGGACTTCTTTTCGGTTGTAGGGGATTCGTCCTTTTGGACTTGTTGAAGTAGTTTGTCCAGAGAGTTCTGGTTTCTAAGCGCTGAAATAGACATATTTTTCTCCTTATGTGTATATGTTTTTCGTATGTTTAAGTATTTCACATTTTGCATAGTATAAGTATGCATCTCATCATATAATAGTATTTATAATACTACATCATCCAACCAAAGTCAAGAACTAAATCTAAATTTTCTTGCTCAATGTATTGAAGGTTTTCGTATTTTTCCCACTCCTCAACTAACTGACAAGTATCGTCAGTTCCTAGTGGAGCGGGGTTTACTTTCCAGAACATCGTATCGGGATAGTCTGCAAAGTTTTGTGAGTGTTGTTGTATCCAGTTTGTTGCTGGGGTTACAACTGCCTCACCAGAAAGATAATTGTCTGTGCCTTTATACACATTGTTTACCTTTCCATCTACACTACCCAAATCAAATCCAATTAGAAATACATCTGTTGGATTATGATTTTCGATAGCGATTCTTACTGCGATTGGGCCTGCACTCCAACCACCATATTCTTCTGATATAAGATGAACTTCATCGTTTTCTTCTAACCATGTAATCCATCTGTTATGTTTTGACAACAACTCATCAATTGTTCTTTTATCAGAGCCTTTGTTTATATGATATTCGTATAACTGTCTTATTTGATTAGGGTCAGTTCCATTAAGAACAAACTCTTTTCTACCTTGTTTTGGATTCTCAATGGTATATCCATCACTATCAAAAATAGTGCCTTCAACTAACATATCATACATTTCGCCAGGCAGTTTACTCCATGAACGAAAGTAACATTTATTATTTGTTGCATAACCAGAGGAATATACTTCATGCATCATTCCACCGTCTACACAAATTAGTGCATCTGGTGTGAAGTCACGATACAGTGCATTGCATCCATATACTGGGCCGACTGATTTGAGATCGTCCAGATTTACATTCTTTCTGGACTCACCATTACCTAAAACAAATACTCTACTAGTCATGCTCTTTATATTTTACAGTCACATTTTGATATGCATTATTCCACTCTTGTGGCGTTGCATCCCAAAGTTTCTTGTTTGAGTTGACTGCCTCATAAGATGGATAACCTTTTTCAAAAACTGGTTCACGAACAGTGTCATCAAAACTATGTTCAGGCACGATGTCCAGATTACCATCAAAATTAAATCCAACGGCCTTGAGATACAACTCAAACTGTTCTAACATATCGGTCAAACTTGCTTCGGTAGAAACAGTAAACTCTACTGTAGTTGGCAGTTGTTCTGGATATG
>JGI11705J14877_10001559_pt1 | contig 13007 bp, 12 predicted proteins | sample Etolaghawater15m_FD_14877 | JGI IMG/M metagenome (IMG submission 14877) | reverse complement strand
AAGCGGTTCGGGATCAGTCTGCCCGCTGACGTTTAATCACTCGCCACTTCTGAACATTTTTATTGTGTTCTTTCAACGTATTGGCAAAGACATGCCCGCCTGATCCATCGGCGACAAAATAAAGCGCCGAGGTGGTGTCAGGATGCACAACCGCTTCCAACGCGGCGCGCCCCGGATTGGCGATGGGGGCCGGCGGCAAACCAAAGACCCGATAGGTGTTGTAGGGGCTGTCGATTTTTAAGTCTTCCCGGTTCAACGCCCGGCCCAAAGCGCCGCCGCCATCGGTCAGCGCGTAGACGACCGTGGGATCGGATTGCAGGCGCATCCCCCTTTTCAGGCGATTGAAAAACACCGCCGCAATCTTGGCCCGTTCCGCCGCAATGCCCGTTTCTTTTTCAACGATAGATGCCAAAATCAAGACCTCTTCAGCGGACTTCAAGGGATAGTCTTGAGGGCGTTGGTCCCACACTCTGGCCAACACTTCCCCCATATCGTCGGCCATGCGCCCGATCAGATCGTTGCGCGTTTCGCCCCACGCAAAATGATAGGTTTCCGGCAACAACCAGCCTTCGTTGGGAATGGAGGTGATGGGCCCTTCCAATCCTTCGGCATCTTGGACAATCAGCAGGGCTTCGGTCACGGTCAGGCCTTCGGCTATGGTCAGCTTGTGGACCACCGTTTTGCCGCTTTGCAAGATGTTGAGCACGTCAACCACGCTGGCACGGGCGGGCAGATCGTATTCCCCCGCGCGGAGCCTCGTGTGCGCCTCGGTCAAGCGCGCCCAAATGCGAAACACCAGCGGTTGAGCAATCACATCGGCCGTTTTTAAGCGCGCGGCAATGGCGCTGACGCCCAGCCCCGGCTCAATCAGCACGCGGGTGCTCTGGGTATTCAAACCCGGCGCATGGGCCTTGCCTTTGATGTAAAAAAAACCGCCCCCACAGGCCAATAAGCCAGCGAGGGCGATCAAAAAGAAGAACCTTAGGGCGCGTTTCATGCGGGCCCCCCAGTCTAAAATCAGTCGAAGGCTTTGAAAATCAACGACGCATTGGTGCCGCCAAAGCCGAACGAGTTGCTGAGCGCTGCGCGCACCTTGCGCTCTTTGGCCTGATGCGGCACCAAATCGATGTCGCAGCCTTCATCGGGATTGTCCAAGTTCAAAGTCGGCGGAACCACGCCGTTTTGCACCGCGAGGATCGAGAAAATGGCTTCCACCGCACCCGCCGCGCCCAACAAGTGACCGATGGCCGACTTGGTTGACGACATGGAAATATCGTTCACCGCAGTGCCGAATGCACGTTTGACCGCCGCCAACTCAATCACGTCGGCCATGGTCGAGGTGCCATGCGCGTTGACGTAGTCGATGTCTTCAGGGTTCATGCCCGCACGCTTCATGGCCGCTTTCATGCAGCGATAAGCGCCGTCGCCGGTGGGCGACGGTGCGGTGATGTGGTAAGCGTCACCGGTAAGACCGTAGCCCACGATTTCAGCGTAAATTTTTGCCCCACGCGCCTTGGCGTGTTCCAATTCTTCCAACACGACCACGCCCGCGCCTTCGCCCATAACAAAGCCGTCGCGGTCTTTGTCCCAAGGACGGGAGCCCGCGGTGGGATTGTCGTTGTAAGTGGTGCACAGCGCTTTCGCCTGTGAAAAGCCCGCCATGCCGACCCGGCAACAGGCGGCTTCGGCGCCACCCGCGACCATCACGTCGGCGTCGTCCCACATAATCAACCGTGCGGCATCGCCAATGGCGTGCGCGCCCGTGGAACATGCCGTCACGACCGCATGGTTGGGGCCTTGAAAACCGTATTTAATGGACACTTGACCAGAGATCAGATTGATCAAGCTGGCGGGAATGAAAAATGGGCTGAGACGACGGACACCACCGCCACCTTCGCAATCGACGGTCAAAGAGCCAGCCGACAAAACCGGAAGTCCGCCGATGCCCGAACCGATCAACACACCGGTGCGGAAGCGATCTTCGTCCCCTTGAGGGGCCCAACCACTGTCCTCGACAGCTTGTTGAGCCGCCGCCATGCCATAGACGATAAAGTCATCAACCCGGCGACGTTCTTTGGGCGTAATGTAGGTATCGGCATTAAATTGGCCGGGACCGTCGCCCAACGGCACCTGGCCGGCAATTTTCGCTGGAAGATCCGAAACATCGAAACTTTCAATGGTATTGAGACCGGATTCAGCATTCAACAGCTTCGTCCAACTTGTGTTCACACCGTCAGCCAACGGTGAAACCATACCCATACCTGTGACCACTACTCGACGCATACTGACCCTCGTATCGAAATGGGGGTGTCAAATTGGCGAGTTAATTTTGTGCCAGACGCATCCATACACATGCCTTGCCAATGTTTTACCAAATATGGAAAAGGCGGCAGACTGCCCCCAAAGGGTTCAGCAATCCCCCGCCCCATTCCGTCAACGAACCTTAAGAGTTCGCAGAGATATAATCGATCGCGTTCTGGATGGTGAGGATTTTTTCCGCAGCATCATCCGGAATTTCACAACCGAACTCTTCTTCAAATGCCATTACCAGTTCAACGGTGTCTAAGCTGTCTGCGCCCAGATCATCGATAAAGCTGGCATTGTCAGCCACTTTGGATTCGTCCACGCCAAGGTGTTCGATGACGATTTTCTTAACGCGGTCTGCGACATCACTCATGTCTGAAATCCTTGAATAAAACGTTGTAAATACTATAGGTTCCTTGCCCCGCCACCCACTCTAGCCATTTTCGCTTCAAGTGACTACCCGCGCGGCACGGGCTCTAAACTTAGGGCTTTCACATCAAGAAAGCACCGCTTCCTAACACACTTTACCTGCCATTGCCAGCATCGGAAAAGCTAAATCATTGCCATACCACCGTTGACATGAAGGGTCTGTCCGGTGACGTAGTTGGCCTGATCACTGGCAAGGTAAACCACTGCCGCGCCAATGTCATCAGGTGTTCCCATGGCGCCGCGCGGAATACTGGCCAAAATGCCCGCTTTTTGCTGGTCGTTCAGGGCCTCGGTCATGGGGGTCGCGATAAACCCGGGGGCGACGCAATTGACCGTAATGCCCCGGGACGCGACTTCTTGGGCCAAGGATTTTGACATGCCGATCAACCCGGCTTTGGACGCCGCATAGTTGGCTTGACCCGCATTTCCGGTCACGCCGACGATGGAAGTGATGGAAATAATCCGCCCGAACCGCGCCTTCATCATGCCCTTCAAGCACGCGCGCGACAGCTGAAACGCGGATTTTAAGTTGACGTTCAAGACCATATCCCAGTCTTCGTCCTTCATCCGCATGGCCAAGGTGTCGCGGGTGAGGCCCGCATTGTTGATCAAGATATCCACCCCGCCCATGGCCGCCGTGGCGTCTTGGATCAATTGTTCCGCCGCACCGTCTTCGCCCAAACGCGCGGGTGTGACGTGGGCGCGCGGTCCCAATTCAGCCGCAAGCGCTTCCAGGGCGTCAGCACGGGTGCCCGACAGCGCAACATCCGCACCTTGGGCATACAAGCCCCGGGCAATGGCCCCGCCAATACCGCCGGAAGCCCCGGTGACCAAGGCTCGTTTACCGCTTAAATCAAACATAGACATCCCCTACACGGATCGAATCAGTATCTCAGTTCAGATTGTGACGCTTACAGCGTGCTCAGGAAAGCCTCAATATCATCGGGGCTGCCGATGCTTGAGCCTTCAATGTCCGGATTGCGCTTCACCAAGCCCGCCAAGACCTTGCCTGCGCCGACTTCGACCATCTGATCAACACCCAATTCGACCATTTTCAGCACGCTTTCGCGCCATCTGACCGTGCCGGTGACTTGAGCCACCAACAGCTTGCGGATTTCATCAGGGTCGGTGACGGGGGCCGCCGTGACGTTGGCGATCACCGGCACAATGGGTGCGCTCATGGTGGCTTTGGCCAGCGCTTCGGCCATGGCATCGGCGGCGGGCTGCATCAAGGCGCAATGGAACGGCGCGGACACGGACAACATAATGGCACGCTTGGCACCGCGTTCCTTGGCCAGTTCAGCGGCACGTTCGACAGCCGCTTTGGTGCCGGAAATGACCACTTGGCCGTCGACGTTGTCGTTGGCCGCGGCGCACACTTCATCGCCCTGGGCCGCTTCCGCCGCAACGGCTGCCGCCGTATCCCAATCCAAGCCCAGCAGCGCTGCCATCGCCCCTTCGCCCACGCCCACAGCCGCTTGCATGGCGGAACCGCGGATTCTCAGCAGCTTCGCCGCATCGCCGATGGAAAACGTGCCCGCCGCCGCAAGGGCTGAATATTCCCCCAGCGAGTGCCCGGCCACATAAGCCGCACCACTCGCCAGATCGAAGCCCTTGTCTTTCAACACGGCAAATGCCGCCAACGACACCGCCATCAAGGCGGGTTGGGTGTTGGCGGTCAACGTCAATTGGTCTTCGGGGCCATTGAAGATCACGTCGGACAGTTTTTCACCCAGGGCGTCATTAACCTCGTCAAAGACGGCCTTGGCGGCGGGATAAGCGTCATACAGCGCTTTCCCCATGCCGACGGTTTGCGAACCCTGCCCCGGAAAAACCAATGCACGTGTCATACACGACCCCCATATAGAATGTGATAAGATGCAAAGTTCCTACACGAGCCCTATCAAGAGTTCAAGATGCGTGCATCTTTGAAACTTTTTTGTCGGCGGAGCGAATATGGACTTTATGAGACACAAATTGCTCTTTTTGCCCTTTTTGGTGGCCATCGTCGGGCTGTCGCTTGTGGGCCAGCGTGATCCGGTGGATGCGGCCCCCTTAACCGTGCCCGCCCCTCAGGGGCCCTTGGTGGTGGAATTGTTCACGTCTCAAAGCTGCTCGTCGTGTCCGCCTGCGGATGCCTTACTGAGCGAACTTCAAGCCCAAAACAAGGACATCATCGCGCTGAGTTGTCACGTCACCTACTGGGATCACTTAAATTGGCGCGATACGCTCAGCCGTAAATTCTGTACCGATCGCCAGCGTGCTTACGCTCGCCAGATGGAAAAACGCCAAGTCTACACCCCGCAAATGGTGGTCAACGGCCGCCATGAATTCGTCGGCTCCAACCGAACTGAGGCGCTGCGTTCTCTCCAATCGGGCACGGTCCAAGAGATCCTTCTTCAACGCAGCGACGGGCAAACCCTGACCGCCACCTTGCCCGCTTTGAGCCAAGGCCCCAATTTGCAAACCTTGTGGCTGATCAGCTACCGGACCAGCACCACTCAAGCCATCACGTCGGGTGAAAACGGGGGCCGCACGGTCACCTACACCAATTCCGTCGACACCTTAGACCAAGTCGGCACCTGGAACGGTCAGGCCCAAACGCTCAGCTTTCCCCGCCCCGAAGCGGCTTCCGAAGAGCCTCCAGCAGCCTCCGCCGCAACACGCGGTTACGCGCTCATCGCGCAACCATATGGCTTTGGCCCGATTACGGCAGCTGGAAAGCTTTAAGATCAAGTTTCCAGCGCTATCATAGGCAAAAGAATTTTCAGCCTTTGCCTTTTTTTAAAATCATTCCATACACTTGCCGTACCATTATGGTAACGATATCGAAAGTTTCATGAAATCGGGTGCACACGCGTGCACAATCGGAATCAGTAATGAACGATACCTTTGACGATCTCCGCCATGTCCGGACGCGAATCTGCGATTTGATGCTCCTCGCCTCGGCGGTGTTGGGGGTTCCTGCTGCTGCGGCAAGCGTTCTTCGATACCCAAGCACCGGCTGGCAATGGGTGATGGGCGTTCATGTTGCGACGGCCGTTATGTTTTGGCTGCTGTTGATTTTTCGCAAATCCATCCCCTATCCCGTTCGCCCCGGGACCCTTGTTTTTCTGTTTTTCATGGTGGGCATCATTGGCTTTTGGAACACGGGCATGGTCGCAGGCGCCAATCCGTTGCTGTTGTTATCGCCGATTTTCGCCACCATCTTGTTTGGCAAACGGTTTGGTATCCCGCTTGCGATCATCATGATTGTGGCGATGATTTTGACGGCCTACAGCTTCGTTTTCGGCGGCCGGGTTCTGGATATTCGATTCGACGTCTCCTACGTATTTCTACCCGCATGGATCACCTATTTGATGACGGTCATTCTGGCCGTCGTCGCCTCTGTCGTCGCCATATCGATGTCCAATCATCACCTTGAGACGGCGCTCCTCGAAGCGCGAAAAGGTCAAACCGACCTTGCGAACCTGAACAAGGACCTGGAAAATCAAGTTCGTATACGGACGCTGGAATTACAAGACGCCACAAAAACAGCCGAGCAGCAAGCCCGCACGGACGTTCTGACGGGCCTGAACAACCGCCGGGCGTTTTTCGAATATGCCGACGTGGTTGATGCACAGTCGCGACGCTACAATCACAGCTACGTGATCGCCATGATCGATATCGATCATTTTAAATCGGTGAACGATACCTGGGGACACGAATGCGGTGACGTCACCTTGGTGGACTTGGCGACCAATCTTGAACGGGCCCTTCGAGAAACCGACGTCATTGGTCGCATCGGTGGTGAAGAATTTGCCATCATCATGCCGGAAACAACCCTTGAAGAAGCCGCATCACTGGCGGAGCGCCTGCGCGAACGCATTGAGGGTCTTGTGATCAAAACCTCGAAATGCGAGATCAAAGTAACCGCCAGCATCGGCATCGCCGCATTTGAGGACACGCGCCTGACCTTGGAAAAAGTTGTCGATAATTCCGACATAGCTTTATACCAAGCCAAAAACGCAGGACGAAACAGAGTTGAACTTTACCATGAAGGGGCCAAAAGAATAACGAAATCGCGTACCAGCTAACACGCATTCAGCCTGACAAAACCTAGGGTCAGCATCCATTTGATATTTCTCGTGTGAAACGATAGTCTAAAACGACAAGACAGACTTTCCGTTGCAAATGAGTAGATGAAGCCCCATGCAAGGCAGAACGATCATGGCTGTCGATGACGACGAGATGATCTTGTCTCTCGTTGAAGCCGTTGTGGCGGACCAAGATGGGATATTCATTGGCGCCAATAGCGGTGAAGAGTGCTTAGCCTTGTTGGAGAGCCATAAGCCCCGATTGATCTTGCTCGATGTCGGCATGGCCAACATGAACGGGGTCGAGACCCTCAAGAAGATCCGCGAACGTTACCCCAAACTGAACAGCAAAGTCGCCTTCCTCACCGCCCATAAAAGCCTGAAACTGATAGACCAGTCGCGTGAGCTTGGCGCTGATGGGTTTATCCTTAAACCGACGTCCCCCACCCGACTCCGTCAACGCATTGACGAGATTTTGTCAAACGATGGACCAGACCTAATCACTGCATGAGCAGCCAAACTGGCTCAAAGCTTCGGCTAAATAATCGCTGATCAAAGGGATTTCCAGCAGGTGTTTGGGCGTGTTTTCGTCCAAATCGTCTTGAGCGGTTTGCACGGCCTCATCCCAACCATCCATGTCAACGTCGCCACGCCCCAACATGACCATGGCATGCAGTTCACACAGCTCCTCATCGCTCAACGATTCAAAAAACGACACCAGCTCTTCATAGACGCTGTCGTCGGGTTGGTGGCTGAGAATTTGGTGGTCGCCGTCATCCGTCGCGTTGCCGCCCGGATCTTCATAGGGCGCGTCTTCCTTGGCATCAAATTCACGCGATTTGACGATGACAAAACAGACCTTTTCAGACGAAATGGCTTGCATGGCGATCCTCCTTTCGATGCTCCCTCAGAGTCTTTTTGCACCCCCTCATATTAGCACAGAACCCTTTGAAATACGCAGAAAAATAGGGGCCGGAAGGATTTCCTTCCGGCCCCTCTTCAATGCACTTCAAAAATGACGGTCAGGTGCGCGACTTGGCGTAACCGATGTCTTCCAACGCGGCTTCGATTTCATCCAAAATGGATGGATCATCGATGGTCGCCGGCATTTTGTACTCTTCGTTATCGGCAATTTTCTGCATGGTGCCGCGCAAGATTTTGCCGGAACGGGTTTTCGGCAATCGATCCACCACGGTCGCGGTTTTAAACGCCGCCACCGGACCGATTTGATCGCGCACCATTTTCACCACTTCTTTGACGATTTCCCCATGATCGCGAGTCACGCCCGCTTTCAACACCAACAGGCCCAAAGGCATCTGACCTTTGAGCTGGTCGGCGACCCCCATGACGGCGCATTCGGCGACGTCGGGGTGTGCGGACAAGACTTCTTCCATCGCCCCAGTCGACAGGCGGTGGCCCGCAACGTTGATGATGTCATCGGTGCGCGACATGACGTAGACGTAACCTTCGTCGTCAATGAAGCCCGCGTCACCGGTTTTGTAAAAGCCCGGAAACTCTTCCAGATAAGCTTCTTTATAGCGCGCATCGGCGTTCCACAACGTGGGCAAGGACCCCGGTGGCAACGGCAGCTTGCAGCAGATGGAACCGATGGTGCCCGAACCAACCGGGTGGCCATCGTCGGCCAGCACCTGCACGTCCCAACCGGGTGCGGCTTTGGTGGGTGAGCCCGGCTTCACGGGAAAGGCGTGTAAGCCCAAACAGTTGGCCGCGATGGACCAGCCGGTTTCGGTTTGCCACCAGTGATCGACGACTGGCTTGCCGAGGATTTTTTGCGCCCATTCCAAGGTGTCCGGATCGGTGCGTTCGCCCGCCAGATAGAGCGCTTTGAGGCTGCTCATATCGTATTGCTGCATCAGTTTTGCTTCGGCATCGTCGCGCTTGATGGCGCGCAGCGCGGTGGGCGCGGTGAACAACACCTTGACCTTGTGATCGGCAATGACGCGCCAAAACGCACCCGCATCGGGCGTGCCCACGGGCTTGCCTTCATAAATCAGCGTGGTGCAACCGTGCAGCAACGGGCCATAAACGATGTAGCTGTGGCCGACGACCCAGCCCACATCCGAGGCCGCCCAATACACGTCACCGGGCTGAACGTCGTAGATGGCGTTCATGGTGTAATTCAGCGCCACCATATGTCCGCCGTTGTCGCGCACGATGCCCTTGGGCACACCCGTGGTCCCGGACGTGTACAAGATGTACAGCGGATCGGTCGCAGCCACGGTCACGCAATCCGCAGGCTCTGCGGTTTTTGCCGCCTCGGCCCAATCCACATCACCGGGATTGGACAGGTCGGCCTGCGCTTCGGGGCGCTGCCAAATGATGCAGGTATCGGGTTTGTGTTTCGATAATTTAACAGCGTTGTCCAGCAAGGGTTTGTATTGAATGGTGCGACCGGGTTCCAATCCACACGAGGCCGCAACGATGGCCTTGGGCTTGGAATCATCAATGCGGGTCGCCAGTTCCGCCGCCGCAAAGCCGCCGAACACCACCGAATGAATAGCCCCCAACCGCGCCACCGCCAGCATGGCAATGGGGGCCTGGGGGATCATCGGCATATAAATGATAACCCGGTCACCCTTGCCCACACCATTGGCGCGCAACACACCGGCAAAACGCGAAACTTCGTCTAAAAGCTGGCTGTAAGTAAAGGTCTGCTGGGTGCCGCCCGTCATGGGGCTGTCGTAAATGATGGCGGGCTGATCGCCGCGGCCATTTTTGACATGGCGGTCCACGGCGTTGTAACACGTGTTGCACTCGGCACCGCTGAACCAGCGATAAAAAGGCGGGTTGTTGTCGTCCAGGACTTTATCCCAGGGCTTCACCCAATCGATTTGTTGTGCAATTTCTCCCCAAAAACCACTGGGGTCAGACAGGGAACGGGCATGCGCCACTTCATATGGGTTGGCCATAAATCCTCCAGAACATCCATCGAGCATTCGGCGCATCGCACTGCGTATGCACCGTGTCGAAGTCTACCAATATGCCGTACTCACACCCCCGCGCGGGCACGGCTGTCTCCCTAAAGCGAATTTTGATCTAAAAGACTGTTTTTTGCAATGCAGCATTGTGTCAAACTGCCCCGACTTTGAAAAAAATTGGGAGAGCTCATCATGAGCGTCGGCGCAAACATCTACGAACAGCATTTGGACAAGACCCCCGCCAACCACCAACCGTTGAGCCCATTGTCCTTTCTTGAGCGTTCTGCGCGCACTTACCCCAACAAAGAAAGCTTAGTCCACGGTGATCGGCGCTACACCTGGGGGGAAACCTTTATCCGCGCCAAGCGCTTGGCATCCGCGCTCACCAAGCGCGGCATCGCCAAGGGCGACACCGTTGCGGTGATGCTGTCCAACACGCCGGAGATGTTTGAGTGCCATTTTGGCGTGCCCGTGACCGGCGCCGTGCTCAACGCGTTGAACTACCGCCTGGATGCGGACAACATCGCGTTTATCCTCAATCACGCCGAAGCCAAGCTGCTCATCACCGATATGGAATTCTCCTCCACCGTCAAAGCCGCTCTGGCGCAAATTGGCCGCGACGACATCACCATCATCGATGTCGACGACGCCTTGGCCGAAGTCCGCGGTGAAAAACTGGGGGAAAAGGACTACGAAGCGTTTTTGTTGGAAGGCGATGAAGACTATCCCTGGGCCTTACCTGACGACGAATGGGATGCGATTTCCCTGAACTACACCTCGGGCACGACCGGCAACCCCAAGGGCGTGGTCTATCACCACCGGGGCGCTTACCTGAACGCCATCAGCAACGTGGTGGGCTGGAACATGGGCCATCACCCTCGCTATCTGTGGACCTTGCCGATGTTTCATTGCAACGGCTGGTGTTTTCCGTGGACCTTGGCGGCCAATGCGGGCACCAGTTTGTGTCTGCGCCGGGTCAATGCCGCCAACATTTACAAAGCCATCGCTGAAGAAAAAGCCACCCATTTTTGCGGCGCGCCCATCGTGCTGAACTTTGTCATCAACGCCACGAAGGCGGAAATCAAACCGTTTGAGCACAAAGTCGAAGTCATGGTCGCCGCCGCCCCGCCGCCCGCATCCACCCTGGAAAACATGCAAAAAGCGGGCTTCAACGTAACCCACGTTTATGGCCTGACGGAAACCTATGGTCCCGCCGTGCAATGCGCCTGGCATCCGGAATGGGATGAGTTGAGCATCGAGCAGCAAACCTTGAAAAAAGGCCGCCAAGGGGTGCCCTATCACGTGTTGCAGGGCCTCGAAATCATGAACAGCGAAACCATGGAGACTGTGCCCGCCGACGGCGAAACCATGGGCGAAACCATGTTCAAGGGCAACATCGTCATGAAGGGCTATCTGAAAAATGCCGAGGCCACCGACGAAGCGTTTCGCGGCGGCTGGTTCCATTCGGGCGATTTGGGGGTGATGCAGCCGGACTTGTACATCAAGCTCAAAGACCGTTCCAAAGACATCATCATTTCGGGCGGCGAAAACATTTCGTCCATCGAAGTCGAAGACACCTTGAACAAACACCCCGCCGTGTTTTCCGCCGCCGTGGTCGCCAAGTCTGACGACAAATGGGGCGAAACCCCGTGCGCGTTCGTGGAACTGAAACCGGGCACCGAAGGCACGGTAACAGAAGCCGAAATGATCCAGTTCTGTCGCGACCACCTGGCGCATTACAAATGCCCCAGAAACGTCGTGTTCACGGAACTGCCCAAGACTTCGACCGGGAAAATTCAGAAGTTCAAACTGCGCGAAGTGGCGGAAGATTTGTAGGTTTGGGGTCGTAGCAGACGTGTCATTGCGAACTGCGCAACAATCCTTTTAAGGCGTATTCACCACCACGACGGCCACCGTTTCGGCATTCAAGTTCACCACTTGGCCCACGTAACCTGGGATGGAGGCGACGGTGCCTGCCGATGGGGCCTTTAAGGTGGCGCGGCCCAGTTTCCACGCGGCCAAAGCGGCGTCGCGGCGGGCGTTTTCATAGGCCATTTTGGCATTGGCCTGGGTGGTCTGCGCCAGTTCGACCTGTTCTGCCGAGGTCGAAAGCGCGTCAAACAATTCCTGGGTTTGCTGCAAACGGCGCGAAGCCAAATCTAAGATAACCTTGCTGGCTTTAACAGCCGCGTCGGCGGCCTGCACACGGGCTTGAAAAGGAACCAGATCCAGCACCGCCAGCACGTCCCCTTGGCCGACGGAGGCCCCCGGTTGGACCTTGATGTCCGCCACCACGCCCGATACGGCAAACGACAAAGCTCGATCTGCAGCCCAGGAGGCTGTTGGCAAAACCATTACAAATGCGGCCATCAGCAAGCGGTAAAAAAACTTTTTCATTTTTGTTCCTGACGCTTAAAAGAATTTTCGTCTTCTTGACCAAAACCTGTTCCGGCTTTGGGGACAAAGTCCCCACTATCAGTATCCAACAGATTTTGCGCGGCAAAAAAGTCTGCTTCTAAACTCCGCCCCGGCTGTTCGCCCAAGAGCACCGCAAGCTGAGCTTGGACTAACAGATAGGCTCCGGTGGCGCGCACCAATTCAGCCTCGGCCGAGGTGTGTTCAACCATCGCCGTGCCCAAGTCCGCCACCCGTTCCTGGGCATAAAGCTGTTGGCGCTGGACCAAAAACTTGGACGTGTAATCGTGTTGAGCGCGCGCGGCAATGACCCGTTGGTAGCTGTCGTCCAAGCTCATCAACAAGGTCAACGCCCGACGACGCAAATCGCTTTTTTTGGCTTCAAATTTGGCATTGACGCGCGATTGCTCCGCCGCCAAGCGGGTCTTTTTCGCCGCCGTCAATCCACCATCGAAGATCGGCCAGGACAACCTGGCCCCGACCGCATAATCGTCTCGCCCGCGCAGATCGCGGGTGGTGTATCCGGTGTTGGCGTAAGCTTCCAAGCTGGGCCATTGCGCAACCCCGTCCCGGCGCAAGCCTACGGCTTCCCCTTGTTTGGACAAGGCCGCAAGTTCTGGATTTTTGTCCCACACGGCGGCAACGAATTTTTTGCGATCGATGGTGCTATGTTTGGCTTTTGGCGGCTTGGGCGGAACGATCAGTTCTTCGGGCAAGGCCGCGCCCATCAGCTCTTCCAGGCGCAGGCGATAGGCGGCGTTTTGCGAGCGTTCGCCAAAATAGACCAGGCGCGATTTTTCGGCGAACTTCAAAGCTTCCGCCACTTCAACGGGGCTGGCGCGGC
>JGI11705J14877_10001558_pt1 | contig 13011 bp, 13 predicted proteins | sample Etolaghawater15m_FD_14877 | JGI IMG/M metagenome (IMG submission 14877) | reverse complement strand
GATCCTCCTCAAGAACGATCCTAACTATATAAAGCGCCTTCACGGTGTCGGAGATCCGGCGCTGGTGGCCGCATGGCTCGATGGTGATTGGGATGCAATCGTCGGCGGTTATTTTGCCCATCTCCGGAAGGACGAGTGCGAGGTTGATCCGTTCGACATTCCCCCAGAATGGCCCATTTTCATGTCGATGGATTATGGGGAAACTAATCCTGCTTGGTGCGGTATTCTGGCCGTCGATTACGACGATAATATTTACGTCGTTGACGAGTATTACCGGAGCGAGACGGGGGGCGCCGATCACGCGCGCGGTATCCGTAATATGTATGACAGTTGCCCCTTCATTGTGGGGCATCCGCGCCCGCGCGCTTTCTTGGCGCCGTCGGATATGTGGATAAAGCGGGCGCCGGGGGAGGCATCGTTGGCCTGGAGTCCGGCCGATAGTTTTCGGGATGCCGGCTTCTATCTGACCAGGTGCAACATGGATCGGATCAACGGGTGGAGGGCGATCAATGATTTGCTGTTCGATAAGCGGTTGCGGTTCTTCCGCGGGCGCACGAACAGGGTGCTGGCGTCGTTATTGAGCGTGCAGCGTGACAACAACAATCCGGAGGATGTGGCGAAGGGGGGCGACGATCACGCGGCTGATGGCCTCAGATATGGAATAAATCACGTGTACAAGCCGCGTCGTGCGCCGAAAGAGGTGGGCGAGGGGCAGGCGATACTCGATTTGCTGAACGCGCTGGACAAGCCGAAAAGTCGTTATGCGTAGTAACGCGGCGCGTTATACTATCTGAAAAATCGTTATCGATAGTATAAAACGCGATTCGTAAAAAGTAGTATCAAGTATAAAAAGCGAGTGTCCGTCACCACTCGTCTACGGTTCCAGTCCCGTAGACCAGTTTTCGGCCACTCGCTTTTTCGTTCTGGGGTGCGGGGTGACGGCCGCATCTCCTCCGGTGTCGGCGGTGTTTCCGCTCCTCCGGCACCGCCGGCGCCAAACTAAATCTAACAATAACGGTAATCATGGCTGAGTTGAGCAACAAAGAGATCAAATTCTGGCGCGGCGAGATGAAGATGCTGGACAAGCTCTATCGGGCCAGGATGCAGAAGTGGCAGCGGCTGATTGACAGCTATGATTTGAAGTTCGATAAAAGGATGCGCGATCTGGAGCCGGATTCCATCGTGCGTATCTCGCGGTTCTATCCGGTGGTCCGGCAGATCATTGCGTCGGTTGCCTTTAATTATCCCAAACTGTTCTTCGTCATTGAGGATGAGGACGCGGAGGATGTCGCCGATATTTTGGAACGTGCGGCCGCGTCGCTTATGAATCTCATGCAGCTCAAGCCCCACGTCCACCAGGCCATTTTTGACGCGCTGTTCTGCAGTGTGGGGTGGTTGCGTATCGACTACAACCCTCCTGGCGATGAGATGATCGCTCCGTACGTCGCTAATGACGCGATGGAGGAGGATCTGACGGCCGTGTCGCGTGTCTCTCCTGGGCATGTGCACCTCGATCCGACCTGTCCACCGCACATGTTGGGGTATGCGCGATACATCCGTGAGCGCATGTGGGTGCCGATCCGCTTCCTGAAGGAAGATACTGATATTCAGCATCGGCGGGAGATCAAGCCCACGACGGTCAACGGCACGGACGAACTGGGCTTTGGTGAGCCGCAAGTGCAGGCGGCGGATACGGACGAGCAGCAGGCTATTCGGTCGTCGATCGAGAACGGGGAGTATGTGCTGGTTGATCGCATCCACGATCGGATCAACAAAAAGCTGCTGATGTTCGTGGATGGCGTTGACAAGCCGGTGATGGACCGGCCGCATCCGTTTATGAAGATGGAGTTTCCGCAGCGTATGGATCTCCTCGGCGGTCTTCTCTTCGAGGATGACGGGCAGACGCCGATCTTGGATCTGCAGCGCGGCGAGCCTGGTGTTGGGTGGCTGGTCGAGCAGGGTTTTCCGTTCGTGCCGGTCAAGTTCGACATGCACTCCAGTTCGTTCTATCCGGAACCGCCGCTGGCCTATATAGAAGATATACAGAATGGTATCGTTGAAGGGGTTTCGAGACGATCCGACTTACTGAAGCGCACCGCACGTCAGGGGGTTGTGGCGGAAGAGGAGGCGTTGAACAATCCGCATTTGCTGGACAACTTGCGGAAGGGCGTGGACGGTCAGTGGCATACAGTTTTGAATCCGGCCAACTTCCATGAACTCAATTATGGGAATGTCCCGGGCGATCTGTACGCCAATGAGGACCGGCTGATTGCGTATGAAGAGCAGACGATAAAGACATCCGAGTTGACGCAGGGCGGCGGCCCGTCTAAGACGGCAACGGAAGTGTCGATGATGGCATCTGATGCGTCGATCAACCGCGAGTGGATGGTGTCACGTGTGGCCGATACATATATCTCGGTTGTGCGCAACTGCTTCCAGGTGCTCGGTGATCCTCGATACACGCCGGAGGCGTTAAAGGTCAACGTGGCGCCGGATGGGGAACAGCGGATGACGCGGATACTGACCAGTGCCGATTTTCTTTGGAATTACCGGATACAAGTGGTGGCCGGGAGCACGCAGCCGATGGCGAAACAATTGGAACAGGAACGGTGGTTGGGCTTTTACGATCGGGCGGCCCAGCGTCCGAACTTCGACCAGCTCGAGCTCGATAAACGGCTGGCGGCACAGTTCGACATTATGGATTCCGAAAAGCTGTTGGTGGATCAGTATAACGTGGAGGCGCAGCGTGCGGCGCAGATGGAGAACGCGCAGATGCTGCAGCAGCTTACCGACCCGGGCGTTCTTCCTGAACAGGATCATGCCGCGCACGCCGAAGTGCACCAGCAATACCAGGGCGATCCGCAGTATCAGCAGTTGATGCAGCGCGCGCAGGCGACACTTCCGAACGGTCAGGCGTTCGATCCGCAGGCCGGTCAGATGGTGCAGATGATTGACCAGATTGTCCAGGGGCATCTTCAGGAACACATGATGGCGGAGCAGGAGCAGACGGAGGGGGGCGTTATGCCACGGGCGGCAGGCTCGCCGGCGACGGTGGGCGATAGCATACAGAGCCAGGTGCAGAGCAACGCGCAGAAGATTAGCGACGTGGCGACGGCTGAGGCGCAAGCGGCGACGGAAGGAGTATGATGGCACGACCAATCAAGGGTTCAAATAAAGATGTAACGACGGCAGGGACAGCGGTGGCTCTATCGGCAACGTCGCTGCTTGTTTCGTCAGTAACTATTGAGGCTAAGGCGACAAATACGGGCGTTATTTATGTAGGATCGTCGACAGTCTCGAGTGCTGACAATGACGGCTTGGCGGCAACGGAGTCGATCAATTGGGAGAGTGACGAAAATACCGGAACAATTGATCTGGCTGCTCAATACATTGATTCAAGTGTGAATGGCGAGGGCGTAAATATTTGGTATGTGGAGGCGCAATAATGGAAAAGCGCGGGTTGCCTGTTGGCGTGAGGAAAGTTGACGATTTGGCGACGGACGGATTGCTTGGGACCAGCAATTCACTGTCGTATCGCGTCCATGAGATCGAAAAGCACCTTCACTCTTCTGGATCGTGGTTTGAAACAGCAGCTACGCCATCTGGGGAAACGCATGTGGCTGACCGGATCGGCAACGGGGCTGGCGCGTTTCAGTTGGACGCGGGGAACGATGATTGGGGCGCATGGGTACAGATCCTCGGTTCAGATGATACGCCCGCACGAACATCGCAAGTGTATTTTGACCCGCATGAAATGGCAGTTGAATCAACGGAGCATACCGCTACCTATTTTTTACAATTTGGCCGGGGTGCGTCGGGTGCGGCTGCGTTGGCCGCTGGAACATACACAGAACTCGTCTTGGGAGCAGATACCAATAGGTATAAAGGAATCGTTAGCGTCCAAACGGGCCGCGCCCCAGCCGGTTCGCTGTTGTGGGCCAGAGTGAAATGTCCCGGTCAGAATACGTCCACGCTGGATTTTTATCTCGGCATCCATGAGTATCAAGGATAGCTTGAGGTTGAATGATTATTGCTAGTGCTATCCTGGTGAATGGCATTGTCTATATCGGTGTCTCGCATGGCGATGCGTTGCGTAAAGCAGAAGAGGCCGGCGCAGTTCATCCAGGCGCACAGATCAATTACGATCTGTTTATTTGCGAACATGGCGAATTAGTAACCAGAGAGTCAACGCGCAATAAAAGGATTTACCGATGATTGTCTTCCACGACTTCCTTTGCGTCAACAATCATTTGATTGAGGATGTGTCTTTCCCTGACCACGATCATATAGAACAGTCGATCGACTGTCCGGAGTGTGGGGCGCCGGCGTCCATCCATTACGGCACGTGGCGCAGTCAGAGCAAGTGGGCGTGGGACCAGAAGCAGAAGGGAGGATACGGTCGTCCAGGGCTTAATTACGGAGAGGTGGATCCGCAAACCGGTGTCGCCTACGAGAATTGGAGCCATAAACGGAAAGTGTTGAAGGAGATGGGCCTGGAGGAGACGGGTGATCTTCATAAGGGAACCCGAACAGACTTCGATGATTTTTATTCGGGGGCGGAGGGTGGACGGCCGGAGGGGGTGCTGGTCGCTGATAGTATCGACGAACTGCAGGACAACATTGAGCAGGACAAGGTAGACCGTGCGGCGACGGGCGATCCTCACCGCGAGGGACAAGATTCGTGGGTTTCTTTTAAGCCAACTGACGAGTAAACGTATAGAAAAACAATTGTTAACCAGGAGGAGGAACACGTAATGACACAGACCGCCGACTCTTTCGGCACTACGGAACAATCCGCTGCAGATCCTGCCACCAGCGAGCCTATGCCTGAAATGGGTATGGGTATCAATGAGGTGGAGGACACGCCGGCAGTGGACTCTGAGAGCCAGGGAGAGCAACCGGAGGAACGTGCAGGCAGTAACGGCACTACTGATAAATCCGTGGGCGGGTCGGCAGAGGCTGAACCGTCCGAACAAGAACTCAAAGCCGGATATTTGCGCCAACAGGACTACACGCGCAAGACACAGGATCTGGCGGACCAGCGGCGACAGTTTGAGCAAGCGCAGCAGCAGTTCAACGAGCAGCAGCGCGCTTTTGCCGAACAGCAGCAACGGCTTACTGAGCTGAATGAGCGGTTGGCTCAATCGCCAGCACTGGCTCCACAAGATCCTATTGACCAAATGATCGCCCAGGTGATGCAACAGTCGGGCGCTACACCAGAGCAGCAGCAGGAAGCGGCAGCGGGTCTGCGTTTAGTTGACAGGCTATACGCGGAGAAGATGCAGCCGCTGCAGGCTGAGATTGAATCGCTAAAAACGCAACTGCAATCGTTCGGCCAGCAGGCAATGACGGCGGCCGAACGACAGGCGGAGCAGGATAAGGCGCGTATTAATAGCGAGTTTGCGGCTGCAGATGAGGCGCTTGGGGCGGAGATGGTCAACACAGCTCTCGATTTTGTTAAGCGGAACTATGGTATCAAGGGGCCGGACGGTGAGACGTTGAGCATAACAGATCTGGTCGCGCGGTATCATAACCGCTTGGCGGAGGACAGGAGCAACGCGCAGCAGGATGCACGGCAGCAGCGCCGACAGGCTAAACAGTCGGTGACAGTGCCGGCGTCGCAGTCCGGACCAACGGACGGTGGCGGCTTCCTGTCAAAAGAGGAAGCGATGGCGCAAATCCGGTCCACAATGTAAGGACTTTTGAGCAATGGCACAGACAACTTCTGAAGTATGGGACAGCCGATGGACTTCTACCCGTCGGACCGTCCGTCCGGAGGTCGTCGATAACTTCTTCGACGATTACCCGGTGGTCGATTTTTTCCGCCGTAAGGGTCTGCAGATGACTGATACGGGTGGGAAAGAGATCCAGTGTAACCTGGAGTCGAGCGGCGGTACTGCCGAAGCGTTCGACAAGTACGATGTGCTCTCGAAGACTCCGGTTGATCCCTTCGAGGCGGCATTTTTCAAGCGCCGCTACTATGCGGTTCCGGTCATTCTCTCCGATACGGAGGATTGGGAGAACCAGGGCGAAGCGAAGGTGTTTGATCTGATGGAGTCGCTCGGCAATAACGCGATGAAAACGATCATCGCGGCCATTGATGCCGACATTCACAGCGCGCAGTCGGGTAAGAACATGCTCGGCCTGCAGGACATTATCGCTGATGACGGTGGTGGCACTGTCGGCGGTATCAATTCGGCGACCAGCACGTTCTGGGCCAACCAGTACGACGCCAATGGTGTGACCTTCACGACTCAAACCGTGACGAACATTTTCAACGGTATTGAGAAGTGGAACGATCTGCTGGATGCGTGCGAGTCTGAGGGTGGGAAGATCAAAACGCTGATTACCACGCGCTCGATTGCACGTTCGTACCGCATCTGCCTGTCTTCTCAGGGTTATGGCGAGGTAAACCTGGCGAGCGTTAAGGGCTTGGGTGGTCCGCGTCTGCCGTCTTTCTATGGCGCCAACGTTATAGCGTCGAATAACTGCCCGTCTCTTCACACGTATTTCGTGAATACGGATACGGTGCGGTTGAACGTGCTGAAGCAGGCCAACTTCAAGAAAACCCCGTTTACGTCTCTGCAGTCGAACGGGCAGCTCGCGCAGTTGGCGTATGTGGTGGCGGGTGTGCAGCTGACGACCAACAACCGCCGGCGGAACGGTGTTCATACCGCGATGACCGGTAACTAAACCTTTCGGGGCGCAAGCCAATGCGCCCCTTAAACTCTGCCCATAGAGGTAGAAAGGACGATTGAACGATGGTTGATTACGTGACGAACGGAAGCACCGGCGAAGGCGGCGCGTCTCCCGGTGTGCGTCAGGGACTGCTCGAGGTTAGCACCACGCAGAAGGGCCCTATCGGGTCTGTGATGCGTTTTGCTGATGGCGAGGTCTATCGGTATGCGTATTTCAGTGGGGCCGTACCTCAGGGCAAGCTGGCCGCTGTGGATGCAACCTCTCAAGTAATACTGACCAGTAATGCGTGTTTTGTGAACGCGGCCGGAACGGCGGCTGATTATGTTGCCGGCACTGAGACGGTTTACCTGAAGAACAGCAACATCACGACCGCCAATTCTAACGGTGTTCTTGAGGGCGGCAAGCTCTACATCACAGACGAGAGTTCGGAGGGATACCGGTATAAGATCAAGGGTAACACTTTTACCGCTTCCACCTCTGTTCTCAAGCTGGAGCTCTACGACCCGCTGGTCGAGCTGATCGACAGCGAGGACAGCGCGGCGGTGATCGGTTCCAAGTACATGCAGCTGGCGATCTATAACGCGGGAACTGACGATATTATCGCCGGCGTGACCGTCGTTGATGTGGCCGCTGGTGAGTATGCCTGGATTCAGACCTGGGGCGAGGGTTGCTGCCTGACCGATGGCGCTGGCGTGGCCGGCACTATCTGCTCGGGTTCCGATGGCGTCGATGGTGCGGTGCAGCCTCTGGGCGGTGCTGACCTGGTGGCCTCGGAGGAATCGCTACTCGAGCTTCGCAAGGAACCGATCGTCGGTTATTACATGACAGCGGTTCCGACGACCGAGTATTGCCCGATACAGATTCAGTTGGCGCCGTAAGGACGCGCTGACGAATGGCGAACGTACACGGATTAACGAAGATAGGATCAGAAGCCCATATTATCGGGGATACGCTCGATAGTTGGGCGGATGTCTGCACTTCGGGAATCCATGTATATGTTGATTGCGGATCGGATGAGACGGCTGAGATATGCCGCGCTCATCCGGCCGTAGTCGAAGTTCTTGAGAGCGATTTGTATGATCCTGACCGGCCGCGGGCGGATGCGTTTAATCGCCAGCAGATCCTCCGATCGGCGAAGCGTTTTGCAGGGGCAGACGATTGGTTCGCCTATTTCGATGCCGACGAACAGCTCGTCGATTTCCCGAACGAAGTGTTGGACGACCCGCAGTTTCGCGTTATCGCGACCAACTGGCACGATGTATACATCACGCCGGAGGATGTTGACGCGCATTACCAGGCGCGCGATTGGGTGTCTGTTGAGCCGGTCCTAATCCCTCAATTTTACAAATATAGTCGTTGGTTGGGGTTTAATCGTCCGGATCAGCGGATCATGGATCATGAACCAATGACCGAATACCCGATCTTCGGGTATACGCTCCATTATGGGTTGGGGTTCAGCGTCGAGGAGTGGGAAAGGAAGTGCAATTATTATCAGCAGTGGCCGCAATATGCGGAGAAGTGGGCCGCGCGTAGAGGGAAAGCCGTCAATGTGGACAAGGTGTCGGTGCGCGGCGAGCCGTTACAACGTTTTTCGGAGATAAGGAGGAGCAAGTATGTCGATAGTAGTTTGCGTGCCGTGGGTTAAGGCTAACAAGTACTTTATGGACGATTTTTTGGAGTGGTATGCACTCAATAAGCAGCAGTATGGACTCGTCAAACATTTTAAGATGTATCGGCCATTGCATGAGGTGCAGGCCGGCGCCGTCGAGTTGGCGCGTAAGATAGGCGCTTCGCACGTGCTCTTCGTGGAGGATGACCAGAGCGCCTTCCCGCAGGATGGTCTTGAATATCTCTTGGCGGAAGATAAGGACGTTATTGGCTTCCCCACGTATTTCAAAGAGTACCCGTATTATTCGATGGCGATGCGCAAGCGCGATCCGAACATCTCGTTCTTGGTTGGTGAGTCGAATCTTCAGCCGGTGGCGCAGGCGGGAGGTCCGGTCGTCCAAAAGGTAGATCTAATAACTTGGGCGTTTACGCTGGTCAAAACTTCGGTGTTCGATCGGTTGGAGGCCGATCCGTTCGCTTTTACGGGGGAACCGCCGGCGGATTCTTATTTTTGCGAGTATTGCGAGCGGGCGGGGATTGACCGGTGGATTCATTTTGGCGCGCTCATTCATCATGGGGATGTTGACCCTGAGCTGATCCCTCACTTGCGGCGTATGTATGCGGTTATGGCGGCGGAGCGCGAGCGGGGCGTTGAGACGATGGCGGACCTATCTGGGTATGCGGAATTGAAGATGCGTGAGGAGAAGAGTGAGGAGGTGGCTGCATGAATGTTCTTCTCGCCAACTATTCGCTGCAGAACGTAGGAGGGACTGAGAAGTGGACATTTGCAGTGGCGGAGGAGATGAAGAGGCGCGGGCATAGTGTGGACGTGTTCACGCTCGCGAAGGGTATGACCAGCGATCACTTGGAGGAGGATCTGGGCGTCGAGGTGATGGTCAGGGTTCCGCTGGATCGAACCTATGATCTGCAGATGATTAACCATAACGCATGTCTCAAGTTGCTGAGTGGTGTTTCTGGGTTTAAGCTGTGCACGTCGCACGGGCCGCAGCATCAGCTCGAGGAACCTATTGCCGGCGCGCATCAGTATGTGGGCGTTTCGGCGGAGGTGCGCGCCAGGTATGCACCATTTAATATGACCGTTATCGAGAACGGGATTAACTTGGGGGAGTTTTACCCGCAAGAAACCGTTACGAAGCGGCCGGTTGTCTTTTGCGCGGCGAAAGCCGGTAAAGCGTCCGATATGGTCAAAGAGGCGGTTGAACGCGCAGGGATGGTGTTTATGTCGGTTCATTATACTGATAAACCGATCTGGAATATCGCACACGTGATGCGCGCGGCCGATATTGTGGTGGGGTCAGGGCGGACTGCCTATGAGGCGCTGGCGTGTGGGAAGTCCGTTCTTCAATTCGATTGGCGCGATCCCCGGGGCGGGCCGTTGGCCGATGGTTGGGTAACACGTGAAAATGTTGATTATTTGCGATTATTCAATATTGCGGGGCGTGGGTATGCGCTGAACTGGACGGTGGATGACTTGACGAACGCTCTGGCGGGGTGGGTTCCTGAGACGTGGGGGCGTGCCTGGGCGGAGGAGCACGTTGATATAAAACAGAAGGTGAGTATGTATCTCAAACTACAGGAGGAGTATTGTGGCAAAAAGGCAGCGTGAAGGTTTTGACGAGCAGGGGCAGCCGCTGGATGCACCTAAAGGGGAGCCGGATCAGATTGCCCTTAAGGAGATCGCCAAAGCGCGCGAGTTACCGCCGGAAGTGCCAGAGGATGAACCACGTGAGACGGTGGCGGCGCCTACGGTTCCAGATAACGACCTGGTGGCGACGTTACGGCAGGCGTTTAGCAATCCGGAGGTGCGCACTGCCCTTCGTGATGCCGTTACGGAAGATCCGGAGTTAAGGGCCCTTTTTAAGATCCCGGCCGGCACGGGAAGGCCGTCGGGGCACTATCGGCGGAACTACCGCGCAGAACGTCAGCTGCACGTCACGGGCGGCCTGGAGGTAGAGCATGATCCGTCGTTCAGACCACTGGCCCCAGATACCATAAAAATGTATCTTAGTAATAGCGGGAACGGACGTAAGACGAGTGATCCGAACGAAGCGCAGCGCGATAGCAACGGCGAGCCGCTTCTGACCGATGAGTATAAATGGTTCCTCGACGTTAAGATGCAGGGGAAGCGGCCGACGCAACGCGAACTGGTAGATATTGACGTGGGGGCTTTTGTCCCGGGTGATCCTGGCGTTATGTGAGTTAAACGCGCGGTCATTATTAAACAACTAAATAAGTGTTTAGGCGAGTACCCGTCACTACTCAACAGGTGCTCGCCTTTTTTTATGTGATTTTGAAAAAGTGGGGCAATATGACGCTCGCTCAAGCCATAGATATGACGCTCCGGAGGGTCGGTCTTTCGCCAGATACGGGAACGTTTGAAGACCAGGCGCGCCGGTATCTGAACGTGACAGCCATTGAGATCGCCAATCTCACCGATTGGTGGTGGTTGGATCGCACAACGACCTTCACGACCGTTGACGGGACGCGCACTTATACGCCGATCAGCAGTGACGTAACGGCGTGGTATAGTTTCGTGGATGAGACGAACAATACGTCGATAATTATTGTGGGCCCAGACGATTACGATATGCTTGACTTGGACCGGAGCGAGGAGGGCAATCTGGAGGCGGTCTTTATCGCCGGCATGGACGCCACAACGGGTTATCCGGTGATAGAGTGCTATCCGACGCCATCGACCACGGGTGATACAATACGGATCAGATACCGTATTGCCATTTCTTCCTGGTCGTCCAGCAATGATACATCCACGTTGATGGCCCTTGGTATTCCACAAATTCTGGAAAGTGCATTGGTGTATGGGGCGGCGGCGCTCTACCTGGAAGAGAAGGGCGACCTGGAGACGAGCGCACGCGAGCGTCAGAACCTCGATAATACGGTCATGTTGGCGAAGAAAGCGAACCTTCGGATGCAGGGCAATAGGCTTTATAAAGCCGATCCACCGCACGTGTATGGCGATCTGGTGTTGCACTATGGCACCACGGCGGCAGTACCGTAAAGGATAATAATATAATGGTAGCGATGACACAGACGACGCAAAAGCGTCCGAATATGCCGACCACGGCGAAGCGTGCATTTAATACCGTTCGCGCGGGAAATCGCGCTAATGGTGTTCAACGGTCAGGGTTGCCTGGTCGTATACCGGGGCAATTGCCAGGACCGCGCCAGCAACCGACGGGGGCGCTTCGGCAACCGCAGCAGGACTTCCGGAATACAATGCAGAGCGCGCTGGCGAACGATGTGATGCGCGACGTGAACGCGCCCGACGCTTACACGACGGCGCAGCTCGGGATGTTGGACGAGAGTGCGCAACGTGCACGCCAACAGCAGATCGAAGACCTTAAGCGTTTCGGGGTCTTATCGTCGGGTAATACGGCTGATGTGCTCGGGACGTTCGATGTAGGGACGCAGCGCACGCGGCAGAATATCATTGGCGAAGGGTTTAACAGGGCATTGGCTGAGCGGCGGGCGGGATTGTCGCAAGGTCTTTTGCTTTCTGATTCTGACACGGCGGCTTCTCAGGCGCAAGCGCAACTGGCGGAGCAGATCGCCGCGCGACGGGGGAGTCAGGGGCTTTCACAGCAGCAGATCAACAATCAGAACGTTCAGTTTGGTCAGTCACTGGCTGAGCAGACGGCCGCACGGACAACGGGCCAGCAGTTACAGCGTGATCTTCAGGCGGGCGAATTGGGGTTGTCGCGCGAACAATTGGCTGAGCAGACGGCCGCACGTGTTGGTTCTCAGGGGTTAACGCAGCAGCAGATCAACAATCAGAATGTTCAGTTTGGACAGTCACTGGCCGATCAGCAGGCGGCGCGCGCGGCGGAGGATCAGCGTTTGCGCGAGATGCAGCAAGCGGATCTTGGTTTTGGGCGGGAACAGATGAACGTTCAGAACACGCAGTTTGGTCAGTCACTGGCTGAACAGCAGGCCGCACGGACAACAGGTCAACAGTTACAACGCGATCTGGAGCAGTTACAACGTTTATCAAGTGAGCAGCAGCAGGAGCGCGAGCGAACACTTCGTCGCGACCTTCAGGCGGGCGAGTTGGGGTTGTCGCGCGAGCAACTGGCGGAGCAGAGCCGGCAGTTTGGCCTGCAGAACCTTCTGAATAGGGACGTGGCTGAGGCGGACATAGGGTTGAGGCGGGGGGCACTGGATGAGCAGATCGCGGCACGGACGACCGGCCAGGAACAACAGGCCGCGCAGTTTGAAGCCCAACAGCAGTTGGCACAGCAGGCGCAAAGTTTGAACGAGCGCGCGACAATGGCTGAGTTGACGGGGGAAGTAGCGCCGCAGAACGTCGAGGCGTTCAATTCCGCATTGGCTCAGTATAACAGCCCTATGTTGAATCAGCGTTATGTCCCTCCGGAACAACGTAGGGCTGAAAACCAAAAGAAGATTGAGAATTTGCGCAGTTTGGCCGAACACTCTCTCGGTCGGTCGGTGTCGATGGAGGAAGCAATTGGTTTCATAAATGCGGGGGGGCTTCCGCAACAGACTGGCCGACAGACGCTGGAGGCGCGGCGGTTAGCGCAGGCAGAACAACAGGCGCAGGCCGATAGGGATTTGCAGATCACGTTGCAGTCCGGTCAATTGGGCTTCTCACGCGAACAGTTATTGCAGCAGGGCCAGCAGTTTGGACAGACGCTCGAGGAACAGGTC
>JGI11705J14877_10001553_pt1 | contig 13027 bp, 14 predicted proteins | sample Etolaghawater15m_FD_14877 | JGI IMG/M metagenome (IMG submission 14877) | reverse complement strand
GGAAAAAGAATAATGCCCGCTATCCCCCCCGAGCCCCCCGCGAGAAGCACATCCCTCTCCATCCCCGCGCCCCCCGCGAGACAGCTCGCCCCGAAAGGATTCACCTCTCTGTGAACTCATTCCGCTCAAATAATCCCTGGCTCGCCAGCGCCTTCCTCATCGTGATCGTGGTTTTCTCCCTCACTGCCGTCATCATGATCTTCAGCCGCCCCGCCCAGGATTTCAGCGCAAACTCTTCTCGATCCGACAGTGACCGCCCCGAACTCTTCGACACCGCCGACCGCCCCACCACGTCAAGCCCCTCCATCCCCGCACCCACCGCGTCTTCGCGTGAAGCCTCCTCCGCCATCCCCGCGCCCTCTGCGCCCACCGCGCCTCCGCTAGAGGCCTCCTCCTCCGATACGCACTTCCTCCGCTCCATGTTCATCGCCCTCTTCTTCGTCCTCGCCCTCTGGGGCATCAGCCGCTTCCTCAAGGAAAAAAGCGCAGGAAGCCTCGGCAGCAGCATGGATTTCAAGGTCCTGGCCCGCCACTATATCGATACCAAACACTATTTCATGCTGGTCCGCTCATATGGCCGTTATCTCCTGCTGTCAGCCGCCGACGGCGCCTCCGCTCAACTGATCCTGGAATTGAGTCCGGAAGACGTCGAAAAACACGGGCTTGAGGACAGATCCGAACTCTCAAACCGCGATTTCTCCGGCCTCCTCGGACGTATCATGGGACGCGGCAGCAGTTCCGAATCCTCCGCCGATACCGCTGCGGACCGCCGTTTAGACAACACCGGAAAAAAAGACTGAATATGATACCCACACTCTCGCCAGAACAGACAGCGAAACGGTCCCGCACTGCGTGGATGCACAGACTCCTGTTTCTCATCCTCCTGCTCTCCGCCGCCAGCCTTATCGCCCCCGTGGACGCCGCAGCCCAGACTCCCGTGCCCCGCTTCAGTGTCGGCCTCGAGGAAAGCGCCGACCCCCAGGATTTCGTCCTGTCCATGAAAATCGTCTTCCTCCTCACCATTCTGACTCTCTCACCGTCCATCCTCATCATGATGACTTCCTTCACCCGCGTTATTATCGTCTTTCAGTTCCTCCGCAACGCCCTCGGTACCATGCAGATCCCCAGCGGCCAGATTCTCATCGGACTCGCCCTCTTTGTCACATTTTTTATCATGAGACCCGTCATCGACGAAATCAACGAAAGCGCCCTGCAACCCTACCTTAACCGACAGATCAGCCAGACCCAGGCCCTCGAAAACGCCATCGAACCCATCCGCGCCTTCATGCTCAAACAAACCCGCGAAAAAGATCTCGAACTCTTCGTCAGCCTCGAGGGAAACACCCGCCCCCGCAACGCCGACGAACTCTCCATGGCCGTCATCATCCCCGCCTTCATCATCTCCGAGATCAATACCGCCTTCCGCATCGGTTTCCTCCTCTATCTGCCTATGCTCCTCATCGATATCATCGTGGCCTCCGTCCTCCTCTCCATGGGTATGATGATGCTCCCGCCCATCATGATCTCCCTGCCCTTCAAACTCCTGCTCTTTGTCCTGGTGGACGGCTGGTACCTCGTCATTGAATCGGTTGTGAAAGGATTCGGATAATGACTATCGATTATGTCGTCTATATCGGACGTGAAACTCTCATGACCTCCATCTATATCCTGGCTCCCATTCTCGGCGCCGGTCTTGTGGTGGGTCTCCTCGTCGCTATCTTCCAGGCCATTACCCAGATCCATGAAATGACCCTCACCTTTATTCCCAAAATGGCCGTTGTCGGCCTTATCCTCGTCCTCTTTATGCCCTGGTTCCTCGATATCCTCATCGCCTTCACCCGCGAGATCTATAGCCAGATCCCCGCCATGACCCAGTAGGAAAACCCATGCCCAACTCCCAACGCAAATTATCCTCAATATCTCACAGCCCAAGGGTCCAGCGAACCTACGAATCTACGGTTCTACGGCTCTACGGTTCTACGAATCAACGAATCTACGAATCAACGATTCTACGAATCAACGGTTCTACGGCTCTACGATTCTACGATTCTACGAATCTACGATTCTACGAATAAACGCTCAAACGAAGCAACGTTATAAAACATGCAATTCCTAAGCCAAATAGAAGCCCTCGTCCCCGCCTACATGCTGGTCCTCGCCCGCATCGGCGCCATGATCGGCACCCTCCCCATTCTGAGCTATTCCGTGATCAATGAACGGGTGAAAGCCCTCCTCGCCGTCATCCTCACCTTTATTATCACCCCCATGTTCGTAAGCACAGTCCCCCAGCTCGATTCCCTCGCTATGGTCACCGTCGCCGTCGCACGCGAGGTCTTCATCGGCATGAGCATCGGCTTCGGCGCCCGGGTTATCTTCGAAGGTTTCTCCATGGCCGGCTCCTTCGCCAGCCGCCAGATGGGCCTCATGATCGCCAATATCATGGACCCCTCCTCCCAGCAGCAGGTGCCCATCATCAGCCAGTTCTGGATTCTCCTCGTCCTGACGTTCTTCCTCGTCAGCGACAGCCATCACCTCTTTATCGAAAGTATTTTCTCCAATTTCGCCGCCATCCCCATCGGCGGAGGGGAGTTCACGGCCAAAACCGGCCGCATTATCGCCCAGACCGGCACCGCCGCCTTTGTCATCGGTATCAAATTCGCCGCACCCGCCATCACGCTGCTCCTCGTCACCGATGCCGCCATCGCCCTCATGGCCCGCGTCATGCCCCAGATGAATATTTTTATTGTCTCTCTGCCCCTGAAACTGGCCGTCGGTATCTATGCCCTCATCGCCAGTCTCAATATCTTCCAGGTTCTCTTCAATTCTGTCTATATGGAACTCGGACGCTACCTGGATGCCATCATTTTCAATATAGGAGGCGCCGGTGCCTGAACAGGACGGACAGGACAGGTCGGAACGAGCGACCCCGAAGCGCCGTGAAGACGAGCGCGAAAAAGGGAATGTGGCCAAAAGCCAGGATCTGAGCGCCGTCTCAGTCCTTCTCGCCGGCATTTTCGGCCTGCAGATCTTTTCTGTCAAACTCTATCAGGTCATCGTCGGCTACCTGGGACAGACCTACGGCAATCTCAACGATTTTCCCCTCACGGTCGAGAGTTTTCCCGAACAGACGGTCGAGTCCCTCAAATATCTTATTCCCGGCATCGGACCCGTTCTCCTGCTCATCGTCGCCGTCGGTCTCATTGTCAATTATGCCCAGGTCGGCGCCCTCATCGCCCGAAAAGCCATGATTCCCGATTTCAAACGCATAAGCCCCCTCCGCGGTATCAAGAATCTCTTCAGCCTCCGCTCTGTCGTCGAACTGATCAAAGGTCTTCTCAAAATGAGCATTGTCGGCTTCATCGCCTACCGCGTGGTCACCAGCCACATGGAGGATTACTGGATGCTGGCCGATTTCTCCATCAAACAGATTTTCTCCTTCACTCTCTCTGTCATGTGGGAGATCGCCGTCAAAGGCGCCGCCGCCCTTATCTTTATCGCCGCCCTCGACTATGCCTATCAGCGCTATGACTATGAAAAACGCCTGCGCATGACCAAGCAGGAGGTTAAGGACGAGTCCAAACAGTACGAAAATCCCGAGATAAAGAGCCGTATCCGCGGTGTCCAGAGACAGCTCGCCCGCCGCCGCATGATGTCCGCCGTCCCCGAGGCTACCGTCGTCGTCACCAACCCCACCCATATCGCCATCGCCCTCAAGTATGACCCGAAGGAAAAAAGCGATGCCCCCATCATCGTCGCCAAAGGTATCCGTAAAACGGCCCAGAAGATCAAAGAGATCGCCCGCGCCCACGGCGTCCCCGTCATTGAGAATAAACCCCTCGCACGCTCCCTCTGGGAAACCACCGAGGTGGGGATGGAGATCCCCATCATTTTCTATCAGGCCATTGCCGAAATTCTCGCCCAGGTCTATAAGATGAAAAAGACCCAGCCCAAATCCCTGTCCGCTTAGGTGGCAGGATATCCTGAAGGACCCCGCTCATGAAGAGCCCCGCCGTTGAGACTGTCAATATGATCGAAACCCCGAAACCCCCGGCAGGAAGCACCCATGAATGAAAACACCCTGAATCTGGACCAGCTTTTCCGTAATTCCAATCTCGCCCTCGCCGGAATGGTCATCCTCATTCTCGGCATTATGCTCCTGCCCATGCCCGCCTTCATGATGGATATGCTCCTCGTCATGAATATCATGGTGGCCCTCATTATGCTCTTCGTGGCTCTCTATATTCAGCGGCCCCTGGAGTTCTCCGTCTTTCCCGGCCTGCTCCTCATCGTCACGCTCTTCCGCCTCTCCCTCAATGTCGCCACCACCCGCCTCATCCTCGGTCAGGGCTACGCCGGTGAACTCATCGCCAGCTTCGGCTCCTTCGTCGTCCAGGGCAATTATGTCGTGGGGATGGTCATTTTTCTCATTCTCATTATTATTAATTTTATTGTCATTACCAAGGGCGCAACCCGTATCGCAGAGGTCACCGCACGCTTTACTCTCGATGCCATGCCCGGTAAGCAGATGGCCATCGATGCCGACCTCAACGCCGGACTCATCGACGACCGTGAGGCACAGTCACGCCGGCAGGGAATCGCCAGAGAAGCCGATTTCTACGGCGCTATGGACGGTGCAGCAAAGTTTGTCCGTGGGGATGCCATCGCCGGCCTGCTCATCACCTTTGTCAATATTCTCGGCGGTCTGTCTATCGGAGTCTTTCAGCGCAGTATGGATTTCGGGGATGCGGCCTCAACCTACATGCTGCTCACCATCGGGGACGGCCTCGTGTCCCAGATTCCCGCCCTCATTATTTCCACCGCCTCAGGTATGATCATCGCCCGCGCCTCCTCCTCATCTTCCATGGGTATCGATATCGCCAGCCAGATCAGCGGCCAGCCTAAAGCGGTCTATGTCACCTCCGGTGTCCTTATTATGCTCGCCTTCCTGCCCGGTATGCCCTTCATGCCCTTCGTCTCCATCGGCGCTCTCCTCAGTATCGGAAATTATATGATCGAACAGAGTAAAAAGGCCGCCTGGGCCCTGCAGGAGGCAGAGGTGGAGGAGGAAGTTCCCGAGGAACCGCAGGAGCAGATCGAGGATTTTCTCCATCCCGATCCCTTCGAGGTGGAGATCGGCTACGGCCTCATTCCCCTCGTGGACTCCAATCAGGGCGGCAATCTCCTGGACCGCATCTCCGCCATCCGAAAAAGTCTCGCCATGGAGCTCGGTGTCATCGTCCCGCCTATCCGCATCCGTGACAATATACAGCTCAAAAGCAATCAGTACAGTTTCCGCATCTACGGTATCGAGTCCGCTTCCTCCGATGTGATGCTCGGCCATTATCTCCTCCTCAATCCCGATAAGAAGATCAGCCTCAAAGGCGTGAAAACCACTGAACCCACCTTCGGCCTGCCCGCCATGTGGATCCCCGGCGCCGACCGGGAAAAAGCCGAAATGCTGGGCTACTCTGTCATCGAACCCGCCTCGATTATCTCCACCCACCTTATGGAGGTGCTCAAGAATAACGCCCACAAACTCCTGGACCGCCAGGAAACACAGCGCATGCTCGATCACCTCAAAAAAACACGCCCCGCCCTCGTCGAAGGCATCGTCCCCGATCAGGTCAGCCTCGGCACGATCACTCAGATCCTGAAAAATCTCCTTAGCGAACGCATCCCCGTCAGAAATCTCGTCACGATCATGGGCACTATCGCCGACTATGCCACCTTCACCAAAGATCCCGATATCCTCACCGATTATGTCCGATCCGCTCTCTCCGAAACGATCACCGACCACTTCAAACAGAATCTGGAGCAGCTCACCGTCGCCACCCTCGAACCCGTCCTCGAAGACCGCATCATGGAGTCCGTCAAGGAAAATAACGGCCGCAGCGCCAATCTCCGCCTCACTCCCGATCAGATGAACCGCCTTTTTGAAAATATTCAGGAAAAAGTGGAAAAAATGCTGGCCGCCGGCCACCGACCCATTATATTAGTATCCCCGCAGATCCGCCGCGCCGTGAAGAATTTTATCGCCCCGGTTCTGCCCAATGTGACGGTCCTGTCCTACACGGAACTCACACCCGACACCAACCTCAATTCAGTAGGAGCCATCGGATACCCGAATGAAGCTTAAAAAATACATCGGCGAGAATATGCATATCGCCCTCGCCAAAGCCAAGGCCGAACTCGGTGAGAATATCTCTATCTTCGAAAGCCGTGAAGTCCGCGATCCCCGTCTCGAAAATGGGCAGGGTATCCAGATCACCGTCGGTCAGCTCCCCGGCCAGGAGACCGAGCCGGATAAAGGCAGCGGTCTCAATTCCCTCGCTCAGCGCAGCCCCGCATCAGCCTCAGGGGCCGGCCCCGCCGCAGCAGCGGATCCCCGGACCGATGCCTACTTCAATGACTATCTCAGTCAGGCCCTCGACAGCGGACAGCAGCAGGATGAATCTCCCTCAGGCGGAAAAGGCTCCAGCCTCGAAACCGAAGTGCAGATCCTCCGGCAGGAACTCCTGAAACTCAACAGCAGCCTCAGACGTATCGTCACAGGCGACTTCCCCGCAGAGTTCGCAAAGGTCTTCGAAAGTCTCCAGAATATCGGTTTCTCCCGCGAAGATACTGAAGAACTCACCCGCCACGCTTTCTTCAGACTCGAAAGCACTCGCAATCCCGATTTTTCACAGATCCTCGGCTCCATGCAGGGCGAGATTCAGAGCCGCTTCCCCGTCAAAGGCAGCCTCTTCCTCGACAGCTCCGCCCGCATCTTTACCTTTATCGGTCCCACCGGCAGCGGCAAAACCACCACGCTCATGAAGATCGCCGGCAATCCCTCCCTCATCGGCAACCGCAAGGTCGGCATCATCTCCACCGACACCTACCGCCTCGCCGGAACCGAAGCCCTGAAGGTCTTCTCCAAGGTCGCTTCTGTCCCCGTCATCGAATGCCGCGGAGAAAAGGATATCCCCGATGCGCTGAAACAGCTCCGCGATAGAGACATGATTCTGATTGATACAGCTGGCAGATCTCCGTATTTTCCGAATTATATCCAGGAGCTGCAGAATCTCGTTGGAAGCGGAAAGGCAAATAAGACAATTCTCACCCTCAGTGCGACCAGCGATCCCGATGATCTCTACCTCGCCGCAGGTCTCTATTCCGTCCTTAATCCCATGGGGATCATCTTCACAAAGCTCGACGAGACAGGCCGCCCGGGAAAGATCTATTCCATGGTCAAACACCTCGGCATCCCGCCCCTCTTCTTCACTCAGGGCCAGGCCGTGCCCCAGGATATCTCTCCTGCCGACGGCGCTCAGTTCTGGAAACTCCTCAGCGACTGCATCATCTGATAAAGGACCCGCATGAACCAGCCTAATACTTCCGTATTCAATCTCAAAGGCCTCGCCGGAAAAAAACACCATCCCGAGGTCATCGCCGTCACCAGCGGAAAAGGCGGTGTGGGCAAGACCATGATCTCCGTCAATCTCGCCCTCATCCTGAAAAAACTCAATAAACGGGTGCTGCTCTTTGATGCCGATATCCACCTCGGTAATGTGGACCTCATGCTCGGCCTCCGCCCCGAACACAGTATCAGCGATGTACTCCTCAAAGATATGAATATCGAAGATGTTATCGTCCAGGGACCCGAAGGCCTCGATATCCTGCCCGCTGCCTCCGCTGTCCCCGAATTCATCGAAATGGAGGACGAAGCTCTCCGGCGCTTCAGCGATGTCTTCGGACGCCTCGACAGAGATTATGATATTATCCTCGTCGATACCGGCGCCGGACTCTCACAGAATGTTATGTCCTTCGTGCTCTCCGCCGATAAGATCGCCGTCGTCGTCACACCGGACCCCGCCTCCATCGCCGATGCCTACGGAATGATCAAGGTCATTAAAAGCTATAATAAAGAGATCCCCATCATGCTCATTACCAATATGGTCAGCAGCGATGTCGAAGGGGAAAGTCTCTATAAAAAGATGAATCTCATGGTGCAGCGCTTCCTCAATGGCAGCCTCTCCTTCGGCGGCTCCATCCTCCGCGATGATACGATTCTCTCCTCCGTCAGACAGCAGAGCCCGCTCACCCTCGACTACCCCAATTCAAATCCCGCCAAAGCCCTGAAAATGGCCACCCGTCGTCTCTTTCAGATGCCCGGCAGCGACAGCCGGTCCCGTGCCGGTCTCTTCGACCGTATCCTCCTCTCCCGTGATGTCATTATCGGAGAAAATGGATGATACGCTTCATCTACAGGTTTGCCCTCGTTCTCGCAGCCGTCACCTTCGTCAGCTGCCTGATCAATCCCGGCATCACGCTCTTTACCACGCTGTTCAGAACGGCCGGCGTCTTTATCGGTGTCCTCTTTGTCTTCTATATCGGTGGACATCTGCTCAGACTGGGGATTCAGGTCATGGAAATTCATGAACCCGAGAAAAATGATATCGAAGCACAGGAGCCCGCTAAGAAATGACTGTGAAAGAAAATCCCGTCCTCTCCGAAGGCGATGTCCTGGTCAATAACTATATCCGCACAGGCCATGCCAGAGATAAGGAAAAAGCCGTCAAGGCCTACCTGAATCTCGTTAAGCATATCGTCGGCCGCCTCAATATCCCCGAACACCTCGACCTGCGCCGCGAAGATGTCTATCAGTACGGCATCATCGGCCTCCTCAATGCCCTGGACCGCTTTAAACCCTCCTTCGGCGTCTCCTTTAAAACTTTTGCCTACCGACGTATTCAGGGTGAAATTATCGATGCCGTCCGCAAACAGGGCGGCCTCAGCCGCGAACAGGTCCGCGTCCAGAAACTCATCAGCGAAGCCTCCGAAAAGCTCCGAAGACATCTGGACCGCGACCCCACCCTCGATGAGATCTGCGAAGAGGCTGGCATCGAATTGAAAGAGTATTACCTCGTCCAGCAGATGAATAATCTGAATTTTACTATCAGCCTCGACGGCCACGGAGGCGATGACGGCGAAGAACGCCTCAGCCCCAAGGAAACGATCGTCGATGAGAATCAGATCCCGCCCGATAAGGAACTCGAGATCTCCTGCTTGCAGGATGACCTGAAAAAGGTTCTGATGGATCTGCCGGAACGGGAACGCCTCATCCTCGTGCTCTACTATTATGAAGAATTGACTCTGGCCGATATCGGTCAGGTTCTGGACCTCTCCGAATCCCGTGTCAGCCAGCTAATGAACCAGACCCTGGCCTTTATCAGGACAAAGATGAACCATTAGGTGCCCCATGCCGGACACGGATATCAATCCCCTCTTGCCCGTCAGGACCCTTATCGATCCCGACCGCAGACAGGAAAAGAAAAAAGAGGAACAGCACGAAAAGAAGGAAGAAGAGGAAGAGACCGGTGAGGAAAATGTCATTGTCGATATCGGACACGCTCACGATGACCCGCATGCTCATCCGGTCGATAACCGCAGCCGCCGCGAGATCAGTCATGAAAAAGGAAAAGGAGAAAGTGTTGACTTCACGGTTTGAACGCCTTCGACCCTCAGCCCTGCTCCTCCTCGCCCTGGCCCTCACTGCCGGAACCCTCTCCGCTCAGGATGCCTTCCTTTCCCTCAATACCGGGGAATTCAGGGATTTCCGACGTGTCCTCTTCCATGTTTCCGCCGCCGATGATCCCGGCCTCTCCGCCGACATTCTGCAGCCTCAACTCTCTCAGGAACCGGAATACGGCCGCTTCACGGTCACGGTCAATGCCGCCAGACCCCTGCAGTACCTCGGTGCAGATCAGTTCAGGGAAACCGGTCGCATGCCCCTCCGCGTGAAAGTGACTCCCGATAATGACGGCAGCTACCGCTTCGAATTCGAAACGCTCTCCTTTGAAAAGGTCCTTGCCTGGTATCTCCCCGGTCAGGGTTCCTATATCTTCGATATCTATCGCAGCCTCCCCCCTGAATCTTTCCTCCTCGAAGAAAGTATCGGTCTTAATACTCTCCTGCCTGAACCCCTCGATCTTCCCGCCTCCGCCGCCGATGCCCGCAGCCGCGGTTCCTCCCGCCTGCCTTCCTTTCTCTCCGCCCTCTCTCCGGCCCATCGGCAGCTGATTATGAAGGCTCTGCTCTTTGCCCTCCTTATCGTCCTCGTCCTGATGATGTTCTTTGCCCTCATGCAGGCCTATACCGGCTCCCTGCTCCGCGATCAGAAAAAACAGCAGCGCCGCTCCGCCGCCCGGACAGGGAAGACAAAGGACCGGCCGAAGGACGGCAGGGGAGAGGATCCCCCCTCGCCCGATGCCGAAGCCGCCGCCCTGCAGGCCCTCTATGCCGCCGTGGAACGCTCGCGCCACCTCGCCGATAATCTCGAAAGCAGCCGCCTGGTCCGCGAAAGCGATCTCGATCTGCCGGTCCTCAGAACCCCCGAAGACCGCGACCGGGCCATCCGTGAACTCATGGCCCGAAGGAATATCAGCTATGACGAAGCCGCGATGATCCTTATGATGAAACCGGGTAACCTGAATGTTAAAGTATAATGAACAGAGAGTTTTCGCCGTCGAGGATCTGGATGACCTCCTCGATAAACTTGAACCGGGTATGGTCCTGCAGGGACGTATCCTCGAAAAATTGATGGAAAGGACCTATATCCTGCGCATCCGGGGCTATAATGTCGTCATGGAATCCGATCACCCCTTCAGGGAAAAAGATGAGGTCCGCCTCCATGTGGAAGCGGTGTCTCCACGGCTCCTGCTCTCCCTCAAACCACTGCGCCGCAATATTCTCGACCCCGATAAGGGCATTGCCGATATCCTCGTCCACTGAGTTTTCAAACCCTCAGGAGTTAAACTAAACAGTTATGGCAGCCGATACCGTGAAAAATTCCCCATCCACCCTCAGGGATTATACCACCACCATCATGATCCTCGAGAGCATCAGCGATGCCATCTTTATTCTCAATCATTCCCGTGCCATCGAATATGCCAATAAAAGCGCCCTCGATCTCATTCAGGCCAGCCTCCCGGATCTCAGCGGCCGCGATTTCAATTCCCTCCTCTACAGCAGCGACAGCCTCAATAGCAGCCTCAGCAGCGCAAACGGCGAAAGCCCCGCCGCTGAACCGGCGAATGCTGAACCCGGGATCAGCGAGCTGCAGGGCAAAGGTTTTATCGACGATATTGAAAAAGGCCTCCTCGGTAATATCGAACTCAATATCCGCTCCGGCCCCTCCGTCATCCCCGTTCTCCTCAATTTCTCACTCATCTCCGATCCCGGCGGACAGCCCCGCTATATTATCGTCACCGCCAAGGATATCCGGGACTGGAAAAGTATGGAACGCGATCTGCAGCATCAGCAGATTATCTCTATCTTCCAGGAACGGCAGCGCGTCCTCGGTGAACTCTTCGAAGGCCTCCTCCACAGCCTCAGCCAGCCCCTCGTCACTCTGCAGATGCGCCTCGATCTCATAGAAAAGTATAAACTGTCTGAAGACGGCGGCCCGAAAACCGATGCCGCCCACCGCGAGATCGCTCAACTCGTCTCCTCTATGAATGAGACCATCGAGACGGTCCGCGCCTTCACCCGCCAGTCCAATACCCGCCATATCGTCGAGATCGATGTCCGGGATACGGTCCTCTCCATTCAGCGACTCCTCAGCTATGAATATCAGAAACGCAAGATCCGCCTCGAGATCCGCGAAAACGGCGCCCTGCCTCCCGTCCGGACCAACCCCATGCTCCTGCAGCAGGTCTTCCTCAATATCCTGAAAAATTCCCAGGATGCCTTCGCCGATCCCGCCTTCCCCGTCACCTACAGCACCGACTACCCCCGCACCATCGTCGTCCATCTCAGCGCCCGCGCCGATAAATGGCTCGAGATCACTTTCGCCGACAACGCCGGCGGCATGAACGATGAGGTGCAGAAACAGCTCTTCGAACCCTTCTTCACCAGCCGCAGCGATCAGCTCCACAGCGGCGTCGGCCTCTCTATGGCCCACTCCATTATCTCCTCCCTCGGCGGCGATATCAGCCTCGACGTGGAACAGGGTCACGGCTCAGCGTTCACTGTCCGCATTCCCGTCACTCAGAATGAGGAACAGGATCAGCTCCATAATCTTATCGAACTCCTGAACAGGAAATAGGGAGGACCCCCCGTGACACCCCTCATCAATCTCGAGTTCTTTAACGATATTATTCATATCCTCCAGCAGGGTATGAGTACCAGAAATACTTTCCAGAGTATTTTCAATCTCATCGAAAAAGCCATCCCCTTCGACAGCGCCACTCTCTTCCTCTACCAGGAAAAAGAAGATCAGCTCAAAGCAATGCACCAGAAAGGGGTACACCCCGCCGACCTCGCCGGCCAGATTCCCTTCGAACGCGGCTCCGGCATCGCCTCCTGGGTCTCCAAGCAGCGTAAACCCATTATCCTCGAATCCCTCTCCAAAAGCCGCGCCGGAAAAGAAAATCTCTTCTCCTCCTTCGTCGCTATGCCCCTCTGGGCCGGTGATCGTCTCATCGGTGTCCTTAATCTCGGCCATAATCAGACCGCTATGTATAAACGAGAACTCTCCGAAGAATACGCTATGCTCGCCTCCCAGATCTCCATCGTCCTCGAACAGATTATCCTCCGCTCCGAAATGGAAGTCCAGAATAAAGAACTGAACAGCGCCCTCAATTCCCTCCGCAGAACCCAGGAGGAACTCGTCGAAAAGGAACGCCTCGCCGCCATCGGTGAACTCGTCGTCACTGTCAACCACGAGATCAATAATCCCCTCACAACCATTATCGGCCTCTCCGAGATCCTCGAACTTACTTTCNCCCGCGCCGATGAGGAAAGGGTCCGCGAAGGCCTGCAGGGAATCGTCAAGGAAGCAAAACGCATACAGAAGGTCACCGAAAAACTCTCCCGCATCCAGGCCACCCACTCCAAAGACTACCTCGACGGCACTAAAATGCTGAAACTTTGATCCCATAGGGGGAAATTTCTTCCCCGATGCCCTTTTCCAAACGTTTTTCTTTGCCCGGATTTTTTTCGGGTTTATAATATTTGATAATATTTAATAAAATACAGTAAATCG
>JGI11705J14877_10001550_pt1 | contig 13052 bp, 8 predicted proteins | sample Etolaghawater15m_FD_14877 | JGI IMG/M metagenome (IMG submission 14877) | reverse complement strand
TCTCCTTTTCGTGTCTGTTCCAACTGCATTACCGTGACGAACGGCAACGGTCGTCTATTCAAAGATACAACGAATCAAGTCGTTTGAAATTGCCTCGCTCTCAGCGCTCCTCTTCAGGGAGTTGGGACACCATGCTAGCGGCGCGCTCGAAGGTGGGCACGGGGCGGAAGTTGGGATGGTCTTTGTGCTGCAGGCCTTTCCGCCCCCAGTACATGCCGTAGTACTGGGCGTTGGTGTCCACCCAGTTGGTGACACGGATAAGTTCCTCCCGGGTGAGCTTGACGTCGTTGTGCTGCGTGGCCAGACGGGCGGCAATCTCGGCATGTGCCGCATTTCTGAGCTGCACCTTGCCGGGCGCGAGCATGGCCACGAGGATGCTTGCGTGCGATCCGAGCGACCGGGAGGGCAGGTAGTGAACGTTGCCCGTCTTGGGGTGATTCTCGCCGATGGTGGGGCCGACGAGGTCCACCTTGCCGCGCTCTCGGCCCGGGCCACGGCGACGTTCGGGGATGAGCTGCTCGTAGGAGACACAGAACAGCGCTGTTCTCTGGCCGGACAGACTCAGTCCCGCTTTTGGTTCTTTGCCGCTGTGACAGCGGATGCAATGCTTGTCCCACACGGGCTGCACGTCCGTCTCGTAGTCCAGTGGGCGCGCCCCTCTCGTCTCACCGGGTTGAGGACCGGGAGTGGACGGGGGACGCGTCAGGGCAATCGCCATGCCCTTGTCCAATGTTGCGGCAACTTCGTCGGGCTTCTCGTGGCACCCGACGCAGCTGCGCTTCTCGCCGGGCACATAATTGACGAACGTGCGTTCGGTCTGCACAGCCATGTAGTTCTCGTCCAGTGCCTGGAGGAACACATTGCGCTCCGCCGGCACCAGGAAGTGCGCGGACCCATCCTCCTCTACCGGCACGACACCGTGCTGGACCTTGAGTCCCAGATGTGTGTCTTTGGTGATGCACGCATGCTGCTGGTCGTAGCCGTCGCCGCCCCAGCGTCGGCGCGTGGCCCACGGCCGTGGCACCTGCTCCAGCACGCGGATGTGCTTGATCGTGCCGCGCGCCACGTCTTCCATACCGTGGTAGACGTCCGTTACCACACAGGTCGCAAGCCCTCTTGCCGCGGTCGCCGAATCCACAGGCGATGTCAGTACGGGCGGAACGACGCGCGGCTTCAGCGGGTAAGGCAGCCAGCAGGAGATACGCGGATCACGGTACAGCAGAGAGACATCACCCGACTCGTTCAACAGGTACAGGTCGTAGCTCGTGGGGTCACGCCACTGCGGGCCGGCGGGCTTGTGCGATACGAGGAAGTACTTGGCCGACAGCGGATAGGGATCCTTGAATAGGGGGCCCTTTCCCCCGCCGTCTCCCTGCCAGGGTCCGTCCCCGGAACGGAAGGAGAATCCTCCCTCCGCCTGGATGTCGGCGTACGGCGTCATGTAGGTCATGGGATCGCGTGTGCGGATGTCGCGGGTCATGTCGAGACGGATGACGGTGCCGATGCCGTTCTGCGGGCAGTGAGGCGTGCCCAGCACCACATATTGGTTGGCCGTGCCCGGGATGGGGCGCCCGTAGATGAAAGTCGGCGGCAGGGAAATGTCGTTGGCGTACACTTCGGCCGACGCGGATCCGTCCTGTCGCATCGACCACAGACACTTGACACTCACCGCACCCTTGTCTAGGTACTCCCACCGGGTGTACATGATCCGGCCATCGGGCAGGATGACGGGAGACGCTTCGCTTACGGAGCTGTTGCTGAGCTTGCGCATGCTGCTGCCGTCGGGCTTCATCCGGTACAGGACGGTGGTCGTGAAGTCGTCGGGCGCGTCGCAGAGGATGCCATACTGACAGCGTGTGGAGATGAACACGATGTCACCATCGGGCAGGTAACACGGGTGCATGTCGTCCGTTCCGTGGTGGTAGTGCGGACGTGCCCGGTAGAGCCTGACGAGCTCCTCCTCATTCTCCTGCGGGAACGTCAACTGCCGGAGTTCGCCGGCCCTCTGCCCCGTGACGGGATCGACGCTGACCTCGTAGATCCGGTACCCCTGCTGAGCGTTGCCCTTCCAGGCGAACACGATGCGGGTCGCGTCGAAGGATACGTCGAACCGTTCGAATACGCCATCCTTCAGCTCGGGGACGAGCTCGTTGACCTCTCCCGTGCGCAGGTCCAGAACACAGATGTTCCCGCCCGGTGTCCAGTTGCTGTTGATGAACTCGGTGTAGTAGTGGTTGGCACTGTAGGTGAGGCGTTTGACGAAGACGAGTTTGTCGAAATCGAATAGGGGGTTGTGCGTGACCAAGGCATCCCTGCGGAGGGCCTCGACCGTCTCCTGCCATTGAGCGAACTCGTCCGCGGGTGGAGGCCCGTCCTGCCAGGCAGCAGCTCGTGCTTCGACAGCGTCGAGGCGAGAGAGCAAGGCGTCCTGCGTGGCGGCGTTCCCGTGAAGCTCGCGGATCGTGTCCCGGAGTGCGTCCAGCCGGAACTCGGACAACCTCTCCAAGAGCTGGCCGTAGCGCTTCGACTCGTAGTACCGGCGGCGCAATCCCTCCAGGTCGGCGGGGGCACGCGCTTTCTCCACAAGGAGTCCCGCCTGCCTGGCGACAGACGAGGGGCGCCGTGTCGCGCCTGCATAACGCCGCGCTACCGTGGGGTAATCCACGGTGCGCCAGTCCACTCCCCAGATGCCGTCGTCCCGTTCCCATGCCATCTGCTGCCGGGATTCCGCATCCCTGAACTCCGCCGCCAGCTCGCGCCAGAGCACAGCGTCCGGCGCCTCGGCCTGCGAAGACCGCACAACCAGGTACCCACCATCCAACGCCAAGGCTTGACTGAACGGCCCGGGTGCAAATCCCGTCTTCCCTGACGGCGTGCCGTGGTTGAGGCTGCCCGACACGTCGTCGAGGCTGCCGTCGAATGGCAGGTAGAGCAGAAGGCCGCCGTCCGTGCTTGGCTTGTCTTCGGTACCCACACCGCCGCAGCTTTGGCAGAATGCGGCGGCCTCGCGTCCGCTCTGGTACAAATCGTGTGCTTCCTTGTCACTCAAGCGGCGGGCATAGACACGCAGATCGTCCAATTGCCCGCGGAACCGGTTGTCGCCGCCAGGGAAGTTGGTGGAAGTCCAGCCTATCTTGAGGACACTTCGTGCCGGTTCCGGTGTTCCCGACAGGTTGCCGGATGCGTCGAGCGTGCCGTCGATGTAGATCCGCTGGGGCGAGCCGCCGCAGAAGGCGACGTGATGCCACTTGCCGTCATTGACCGGAGTCCTGCCTGTCACGCAGCCCACCCAGCCGACGTCATAGCACATCCTCCCCTCCCTTATGAATAAGGACTTGCCGTCCCGGATCCACGCTCCTTCCGCAGCGGTCTTCGCAAAGATGGTGCCGTCGCGCTCTGTCCTGAACCATGCCGTGACAGTGTAGTTCCCTGCGCCGAAATCGGGCAAAGGGACCGGTCTATTGACATCCTCTGCCTGTCGTTCCTCCCTGCGCTCGATCAGCGCGTCAAACCACGTCCCCGCCGCGACGGCGACAGTGCCGATCAAGGCGAACATCGCGACAAGCGCTCTCTTCATCTCCACTGTCCTTGCAGCTTGCTCAGTGTGTTTATGGTGGAGCAATATACAGGCTTGGCCGGTTCACGCGGATGGGGTCCGAGCCCAAAGCGAGGCCGGACTCCCGGCATTCCCGGGGAAAGATGGAGCTGCCGCGCGTCCCGCTGTGCTCTGGACATCTGGTCGCGCCTCGGTATCTTTTGCGTGTTCCGCCGTTCCGCCACTTCTCGTCCTGAACAGAAGAGACAATCGAAAATGAAAAACTCCCTATACGTCGTTGTCCGTGCGGCCCTCGCGAGCTGTTCTTTCGTATGGGCGGGGGACTGGCCACAGTGGCGTGGACCGGCGTTGGACGGTTCCGCTGACGAGACAGACCTGCCCGTCACCTTCAGCAAGACCGAAGACCTGGCATGGTCGGCGCCGATGCCGGGGCCGAGCGCAGCCACACCCGCCGTGTGGGGGGACAGGGTGTTCGTGAGTTCGGTCGACAAGGCGACGGGGGACCTGCTGGCGCTGTGTCTTGACCTGGGGACGGGAAGCACGTTGTGGCAGCAGGTGACGGGAAAGGATCGGAAGCCGCCTGTGGGACGCGAGAACAACATGGCATCGCCGTCACCCGTCACAGATGGGAAGTCGGTGTTCTTCTTCTACGGAAACGGGATTCTGGCCGCGTTCGACCTGGACGGCAAACCGCGGTGGAACAGCAACTTGGAGAAGGACCACGGAGAATTCGTGGTCAAATGGGGGTACAGCGGGAGCCCGTTGCTGTACCGGGGGAAGCTATACATCCTGGTCATGCAAAACCACGATCCGAACCGGTATCGCAAGAAGAACCCGACGGAGCGCAGGGGGCCGTTGGAGTCCTTCCTGCTGGCTGTCGACGCATCGACGGGAAAGACACTGTGGAAGCACGTACGTCCGACAGACGCAACCGACGAATCGGTTGAGTCGTACATTACGCCGATGCCGCGGGAGGTCGACGGCAGCGCGGAGATTGTCATCCACGGCGGCGAATACGTGACCGGCCACGACGCGGAGACGGGGAAGGAGAAATGGCGTTGGGAGTTCAGTCCACACGACCGGCAAGTGTGGCAGCGCACCGTAAGCGGCGCGACGGTCGGTGGCGACATGGTCTTCCTTGCCCGCCCGAAGTACCGCACGTTCTACGGGTTGAAGCCGAGCGGAACCGGAAGGCTGACCGACGACTGTGTTGTCTGGCGAATGGAGCAGAACACGCCCGATGTAACGTGTCCCCTGCTCTACCGAGACAGGCTGTACGTGCTCAGTGGTGACAAGAAGATCATGACATGCCTCAAACCAGCTACCGGCGAGGTGGTGTGGCAAGACCGCCTTCAGGCGCAGGCCGTGTTCCGCTCATCCCCGACCGGGGCTGACGGCAAGATCTACTGCATCAGCAAACGGGGTGAAGTGTTCGTCCTCAAAGCCGGCGACTCCTTCGAAATCCTCTCCGAGACGCGCCTCGACGAACAGCCGTGCTTTGCCAGCATTGTCGCGGCCGGCGGACGCCTGCTCGTCCGTACACCTGCGTCACTGTACTGCGTCGCGGCGCGCAAGTAGCGCTCCCCTCACAGCAACATCGAGATCACGATACCAGCGGCTCCGAGCAGCAGGATGATCGTCGCGATCAACACTGCCAGGACGACACGATACCAACGAACGCGCTTCGCCAACGTCACGTGATGCTGACCAGTGCCCTGCGTCGGGCGACGGGCGCCGGGACCCTCCGGCTCCTCACCCAAGCTCACGCGGTAGAAATCGTCGATCAGCTCCTGCCAGGTCCGGTAGCGGTCACCGGGCCGTTTCGCCATCATGGCCATAACGAGCCTGGCGAATCCGGCCGACAGGTTCTTGCGTCGGCCCCGGGGGTCGGGGATCGGGGCGTTGAGGTGTTTCTGCAGGATCTCCACCGCGCTCTTCCCCTCGAACGGGGGAACGCCGGTTGCCACCGCATACATGGTGGCACCGAGGGAATACATGTCGCTGCGAAAATCCGGCTTGCTGCCATTCTGCAGTGCCTCCGGACTGATGTAAAGCGGCGTACCGGCAATGCTGCCCGTACCGTCGCTCGTAGCGCCACTGGCCAAAGGCTTGGCCAGGCCGAAATCCAGGAGGATCGGCGTGCCCTTCCTGTCGATGATGATGTTGGGAGGCTTGATGTCGTGGTGGATCAGCTTCATCTCGTCCCACGCGTAGCTGAGTGCCTCGCAAATGCGCAGGAAAATAGGCAGCATGCGTTTCTCCGCGAGCACCGTGCCACGGGAGGAAAGCCCGCCCAGATCCTCGCCGTCGACGTATGCCATAGCCATGTAATAGAAGCCGTTCTGCTCTCCGGCGTCGAACGCGGTGACAATGTTGGGGTGCCGCAGGTTCGCCAAGGTCCTGACTTCGTCGTGGAACCTCTTGATCAGGGCCTCGTCGAGAATCAAGCTGGGCGAGAGGATCTTGAGCGCGACGTCCCGGTCCATGGACGTCTGCCTGGCGAGGAACACCTCCCCCATGCCGCCTTGCGCCAGACGGCGGATGATCTGGAATCCTCCGAGTACCGTGCCCGGCGCCAGATGCGGCAGGGGGACAAGCAGCAGATGCCCGCACTGAGGACAGTTCGCGGTCTGGCCGAGCACATGCGGCTCGGCCTCCAGCTCAGCCTGACAGAATCTGCATTGGAAGCTTGTATCCATGGCACACCGAGTTTGCTCGGAGCGGACAGCGGAGACCAGTCAGATGCGCCCGTTGGATCGCGAAGCCTGTGGGATCGTGCAAACCGAGGGCACAACGCGACGCCAGCCACCAGCCAAAGTAGCGTTCCGGTGGACGGAATCAAGAATCGGTCCTCGCTTTCGGGTTGCGGGCGGACAGCGCAACACGATATTCTGCCATGCCTCGGCCGGCTGCCGGAACACACCACCAGTGCCCCCGAACACCCCCGAAGTCCCGCAAGAAGAATGGCCGCCCCATACGTACACTGCACTCTCTGTCCCCGCAACTGCGGCGCAAACCGCACGGCCGGCCCGACCGGTGTCTGTCGCGAGACGGATGTCTGCCGCGTCTCCTCGGCCTGTGCACACTTCGGTGAGGAACCCGTACTCAGCGGGACACGCGGGTCGGGAACGATCTTCTTCGCCGGGTGTTCGTGCCGGTGCTTCTTCTGTCAGAACCACCAGATTTCCCTGCAGAACATGGGGGAGAAGGCGACACCCGAAGAGCTTCTGGAGATGGCCGAAGGCCTGATCGCGCAAGGCGTCCACAACCTCAATTTCGTGACGCCGGACCATTTCCGCCCTCACGTCGTTTCCCTCTGTTGCGAACTCCGCAAGCGCGGGCACCAACTGCCCTTCGTCTACAACTGCTCCGGATACATGATGCCGGACGCCGTCGCCCAATTGGATGACGTCGTCGACATCTACCTGCCCGACTTCAAGTTCGCGCTCCCCGATCTGGCCGCCGAGTGCATGCGCGACTCCCGCTACCCGGAGCTTGCCCTGGCCTCTCTCGCCCGGATGGTCGATGCCAAGGGCTTCCTCGAACCGTGGGACCCGACCGGACGGGACGTTGCCCGGACCGGCGTGCTCGTGCGGCATCTTGTGCTCCCGGGCAACGTCGAGAACAGCCTGGCCGCGCTCGACGTGTTGCGCCGCGAGTTCGGCCGTATGCTGCCCCTCTCCGTGATGAGCCAGTACCGTCCCATGCCCAACTGTGCCGGCCACGGGGCCTTCCTGCGCCCCGTTCGAGCGGACGAGTACGACACGGTGTGCGACAGAGTGGACGAACTCGGTTTCCTGCAGGTCTTCCTTCAGCCTCGCCTGCACGATTCCGGCTTTGTCCCCGACTTCGAGCGCCCCGACGATCCCTTCGAAGGCAACCGTCAGTTCCGCAAGTAAAGATCCCGGGCCTCCAGACTCGTTTCCCTGGTCGATGCGGTCTCCGCAGTTCCTTTTCCTCCGCCAATGTTGGCCATCTGCAGCGGCGATTAGCCGTCCGTAGCATGGCATGGTTCGCATTTTTCATGTAGTGTTTCAGGGGCAACATCGAATCCACAATCCCAAGCCAATGTCGGCCACGAATCCAAGTGAAACTGTGCGAAGGCATCCGGATCCCGCAGCGGCGACGCGACGGAATGCTTGTAGACGGTTTCCTTAAGGTCAACTTCGCCCGTCTTGCCGTCGTTGAACTGAAGAAATACCCGAAAACCCCCAAGGTACTTAGCGTCTTTCAGGTAAACACACTGCATAATGGCATCCCTACTCTAAACAAGTGGTTCCAGTCTACGGAAGTCCTGAGACTCCCACATCTCCAATAGCTCATCCCTGTGCAATTCTGCCCATTCCTCAACAAGCCCACGGACTCTTGCCGGGAGCTTCCCCGCCATCACATTCAGACTCTCGATTTCCATGGAGGCCCGGTGCTCATTGTACCTCGCATGGAAATGCGGCGGATTGTGCTCATCGAAGTACATGGTGATCACGATGCCAAGGAATCGACATATCTCTGGCATTTTCAAGCACCCTGTCTTGATTGCTGTTGCGAACGCTGCATCGTCGGCCCGCATGCTGCCCGGGTTGCGCGAGCCGAAAACGTCTGATCTCTCTGCGGAATCCGCAAACGGGCACCAGCATGCGGATCCGCGTGAATGCTCAGGTTCTGTCTGGAGATCCTGCCTGTCAATGTGATGCGGAATCCGCGATCGCACAACCACACAAGGTCGGTCGCGCAATCACCGTTGGAGGGTCGGCGTCCTCGACGACCGTTCTCCGTGGTGCCCGGCCGCTGAGGACATCGGCCCTCCAGGCATGCGTCCGGCATCCAATGGTCACGGGTTGGCCTGTTTCCGGGTTCCGGTCATCATCGGTGAGAGAACGCCGCGGATCACGGGCGGTTGTAAGCCGTCGCGTGCATCCCGCTTGTCTGCGGATTCCCGCTGTGTGCGTCTCCACTATCCAATTCTCCGGGCTGTCTTGTGACGCTCTCGCCAGCGCGCATGCTACGGTCATTCGGGTCGTTTCGCGTTGCGGAGCCATCGACTTTCGGCAGAATTGATTACGTTGATTCGGTGATACGCCACATTGCCATCCCGGTCGAAGGCGACCGCTCTGATCCGATTGCATTGCTCAAGCAGCATCTCCTCAAGAATCCACTCGAACGGAGGGCTGGTGTCAACACTGACAGGTTGGTTGTTGAGCATCAGGTAAACGTAGGCAAGCGCTCCTTCCGGATCCGAGGCCTCTACGCTGACCTTCACCTCCCCGTTGATGCGGTCGCCATCGGAGGGTGAGAGAATGTGCACTTCGGGAGCCGCGCCCTTTTCAGTGAACGGCCCCAGATCCCCCTCGGCATATGGCTTGAATATGTCGAGACTTCGCCTCTGGAAGCATCCGACATTGGCACCCGTCTTGGGCACAGGATTTCCGCGTGGGTCAAGACCGCCGACGAACACATGCTCCACGGCTGAACCGATCAACGGACTCTCCTCGGTGAGTTTGTACAGAAAGTCGTCCTTGTAACCTTCTTTATCCTTGATTTGAGTGGGTGCCATTTGGTCTTTCGTCACCATCGTGTCCCTGTCGTGGTAGGTGACAGCTTCGATCCGCACAGGATCGGCTTTGCCGTGCTCGGGTTCCGCCCTAGCCGCCATGTTACCCCGATGTGTCCAGTCCTTGCGCGTCTCGTGGTAACCGTAACCGTGGCCGAAGAAGTTGTTGACCACTTGTATATCCTCAGTGCTTCCCTGCGCCGTGTAGGGCGCCCCGAACATAAACGTGTTGTTGACGATCCAGTTATGTTTGGCACCGCTGTATCCCTTGCTTTCACCCCAGAGTTTGTGGGTTCCGCTCAGGTAGTGGTGGTAGTTGTTTCGGTAGAGATTATTGGCGCCACATGAGCGAGAGGCGTCCGTGTTCACGAGAAAGTAGCAGGCTTCGATGGTATGGTTGCGGCCGATTCGCAGGGTCGTTTCTTTGTCGCGGATCAGGGTGTTGAGCAGAAAGAAGACGCTGTCACATTTGGCCGAAAGCATCTCATTCTCGCTTGCTGAGCGGGTGAAGAGGTTGCACATGATCAGGATGTCCTCTTCGCCCCCGAGCCGCATCCCTGGATTCTTCGTGGCATGGAATGGCTGAATCGTTTCGTTGCCGTTCTTCGTTCGCCAAGTCTTCTTTGGACCGAACTGGTTATGGTCCACCACGTGGCCGGCCGGGAATTGGCTCTCGCCGGCGAAGAGGCGCATGTACTGACCGGTGCGCTTTGCGAAGTCCTTCCCGGCAAACCGGCAATGATCTACCCGCAACTCGTAAGCCTTCTGGGTGGTACTGAGCCAAACCTTGCTGGCACACTCGTCGAACACCGAGTCGGTGATGCGAATATGCTCGCCTGAAACCTGGACACATCCGTATGCCTCGGCATCCCCCACAAATCGTAGACCGGAGAAAATCGTGTGCGCGCCGCCGATCTTGAGACTCCTGATCCGCCGCTCCTTACCCCTGTCTTTGTCGGCATTATCGGTGTACTCGTCGCGTGTGAGGCCCGTCACGGTGATCGGGCTCCCCCGCCTTCCCTCAGTGGCCCACTCAAGATCCCCGTAATCCCCAGCTTCTAGGACGACCCGGTCGCCGGGCTTCACGGAAGATCGCAGGGCCGCAAATTGAGCGTCAGTAGCCACGATGTGCTCAGCGCCAAACAACTGGGTCGATAGCAGCACGGAACAGACAGAGACGATTTGGATTGTCTGTGTCATCGTTGATCGCATTTCCTCATTCTCTTTGCAGAACGAGTGATTGAGCAGTTTTGCTGATATTGTTCAGAAGGCCGGGCCTCTCCGGGCCGTTGGAGGGAAGATACGCTATTCTCGCGCGTCTGCAAACGAAGGCCCGGGGAGTGCCTTGCCGGTACTGTTCCTGAGTCGTGACATTCGATAATTGTGAGTACTGCCGATGATCGAGGTCCCGGGCAGGCTGTGGGTGAAGTACGAGCGGTGTCCGACGACGGACGGCGTGGCGGAGAATGAACGGCGCGCCTACAGGAAGTGGTTGCTGTTCTGTCTGGATTGTGCTTAGTCCGGTGAGTCCGGGGACACAGCGCTGTCCGGACGACTGTGAGCTACACGCACACCGTCCCGAGCATGACGGTCAAGGAAGCGAAGAGCCCGTTGGACCTTTGACCCGGGCCACCTTCCGGACGCCCGTCTCTTTCCGACGCGGAAACAAAACGCCTCGCCGGCGGTCCAATCTGCCAACACCTTGACCGATGCACACGAAGGAAAGACAATGGCACAGCGAATACCTGTCATATTGCACGGCGTCACGGGCCGCATGGGCGAAGTTGCCCACCTGGCGCTGAAGCACATCATCGAGAACGGTGGCGTGCAGGTCGGAGACGACAGGTTCGTCCCGGTCCCCATCGGGCTCGGGCGGAACAAGGACAAGCTCGGGGAATACGCACAGCGGCGAGACATGGACCTGTATTTCGACGACGTGGACCAGGCGTTGGCGACGGCGCTCGATATCAACCCCGACTTCCAGATCTACCACAACGCCGTTGCCACCGGTGCGCGACTCGCCATGTTGCAGGACATTCTGCCCCGGCTCGACCCGTCCACGACGGCGGTGTTCTGCGAGAAACCCGTTGCGGCGGACTACGCAGAGGGCCGGCGAATCGTCGAAGCGCTCGAACGGGGGCGATTCCTGCACGGCGTCGTGCATGACATGCTCGAGACGCCTGGCGTACGCAAAGCGCTCGAACTGCTGCCGAAGATCAAACCGATCCACTGCAACATGGTCTTCGGCTACGAGGTGGGCGACGGGTTCTCCGGCAACGCCGATTTCAGTGCCCAGCGCCCCGACTTCAACTGGACACTGGCCGATGCCGGCGGCGGCATCATACTCGACATGTGCCACGAGGCGTACCTGTCACGCTCTCTGTTCGGAGCAACCGACCGGCTCAGCGCCGTGGCCCGCCTGCTCGTGCCCAAGCGCAAATCCACTGACGGACGGACCACGATCGAGTGCAACGTGGAAGATTACGTCGTGATCCGGCGCGAACACGCCAGCGGCGTGGTGAACAACTCCATGTGGACGTGGATGCGTCGAGTCAATTCCGAGTTCGGTCCTCTCGAAGTCACCGTCGAAGGCCTCGGCGGGACGATTGTCTTCGGTCTGCACGGTCTGAAGGTGCAGTGGAGAGAGTCCGGGTACGCGTTGCACTGGAAGGACTCGCTCGAGGGCAAGAAGATCGACTGGCGTGACTGCTGGGAGGTCCCGGACGTGCGCGCCCGCAACCCGTTTGCCGTCGAGCTCGAACGCTTCATCCGGTCACTTGTCCTGCGCGAACCCTACCCGTACGACGCGACCACCGCGCTCGATTGGCTCGGCGAAGTAGAGGCGATCTACGAGAGCGCCGCGGAGAATGGGAAGCCCATCAGTCACGAGCGTTTCCTCCACTACCCCGACCGCCTCCCCGACGACTGGCAACCCGAGCGTCTGCAAACCTTGCTGGCACGTTGAGGGAGCACCACGATGGCCATTCACAGTGTCCGGACTGAGGGATTGCGCCTCACCGACTTCGTCTCCCGACTGACGACGAAGCCGATCCTCGCGACCACCGCAATGTACGGCCCCTGGCTGCCCGACGGCACGTTCGACTTCGACAGTTACCGCGGGTTGGTGCGGGACGTAATGGAGAACGACTCGGTGCCGGCCACGAATGTCGACACCACGTGGGCCCAGTACAACACGTGGGATCTCGCTCGCGAGATCATTGCGGAAACCGCACGCGTTGCGCTCGGCTTCGGGGATCGGTTCCCCGCCGATCGTCCGCTGTTGGTGGTGGGACTCAACACGAATGCGGAGGACTTGGCCGTTGCGGACATCGCAGACTCGATCCGTGCGAAAATCGCGGATCTCCAGCCTGTACTGGAGCGGATCGGCCTGGATCGCGTACGCTACATGCCCGTGCCCGACCGGCGCCTGCTGGGTGCGGACCGGGAGACCAAAGTCAGTGTCTACAAACAGATCGGGGATGTGGTCGCGGATGCCACTGAGTACGGAATGGTGTTCTTCGAGCTCGACATCGGCATCCCCGATTTCGGCAGTGACTTCGACCTGGACGCAGTTGCGGAGATACTCGCCTGCACACCGGCGATCCGGGAATACAAGAGTGCGGTCATCGCAGCCAAGACCGGGCGTTGGGAGTACGACTACGACTTCCGCGACGATCTTGCGAGGATCGCCGTAGTCGAGCAAGTCGCGCCCGGACGCGTGCAGTTCTCCACCGGCAACGACTGGTGCATCGCCTTGGCCAGACTCGGAGCCAATCTGCCCCGGTTCGGCTACCTTCTGGGCGCCAGCCAGATATCGCCCTCCCTGTTCCTGAAATGGCGCAGGACCGTCGAGGCGGACGATCCCGCCGCAATCGCGCTCGAACAAGATCTGCAAGCCGCGGCCCGCGACTTCTGGACGCCCGGCAACGTCGGCGTCTACCGCCACTA
>JGI11705J14877_10001548_pt1 | contig 13054 bp, 11 predicted proteins | sample Etolaghawater15m_FD_14877 | JGI IMG/M metagenome (IMG submission 14877) | reverse complement strand
GCAAAAAAATATCGGCCGCCTCAAAGAGTCCCTGGTCCGTGTTTGGATGGACAGTATTGAAACCATTCTCGAGGACCTTGCAAATTTCAGGGAACAACTCCTCACGCGAAGTGCGGATCTTGCCCGCCTTCAAAAAGATGGGAGGACAAACACCAATTGAACCGGAACCGACAATTTCAAAGACGCAGGGAAATAAAATCCATGTTTGACCGGCTCTCGGGGCACTACGATCTCCTGAACCGGATGATCACTTTCGGTTTTGATTCTGTTTGGCGCCGACGCGTAATCGAAAAAGCGGAGCTGTCTGCCGGCGGACTTCTGCTGGATGTGGGCGCGGGGACCGGGGATATCGCGCTGACCGCTGTTCGAAAGAAACCTTTCGCACGGGTAACGGCAGCCGATTTCTCTCTTGCCATGATCAAAAAGGGTCGGAGTCGGCCGAGGGGCAATCAAATCCCCTGGTGTTCGGCGGATGCCCTGCAGCTCCCTTTCGCCGATAAGACTTTTGATGCGGTCACTTCCGGATACCTTATTCGCAATGTGTTAAATCCATTAAAAGCCTTTCAGGAGCAGTTGCGGGTTCTCAAACCGGGAGGCCGAGCGGTTTGTCTGGAAACCTCGCCCCCTAAGCAAAACCTTGTGCGGCCGTTAATACTGATTCATCTCAGACTCATCATCCCCTTGTTGGGACGTCTTGTGGGCGGCAACCAGGCTGCTTACACCTATCTGCCGGATACGACCCGAAACTTTATGAACCCCCATGAAATGGTTGCCACCATGCAAAAGGCCGGTTTTGAATCCGTATGCTGCGAGTTGCTGATGTTTGGGACCATGACCATCCATAGCGGAAGACGTCCGAAGACGCCCTGACACCGATAAAAGGAATAGAGATGATCAAATCCATGAATATCGCCTGGTGGGTCCAACGGTGGAAAGAACTGCATCCGGAGAAGGCCGCCATCCTTTTCGAGGGATCTACCATCACCTACCATGAACTTCATCAGCGGGCCAACCGTGTGAGCTGCTGGCTTCAGTCCCTGGGGATTGAAAAGGGAGACCGGGTGGCCGTCATGATGAGCAACTGCCCTGAATTCATTGATCTTTACCTGGCATGTGCCCGGCTGGGGGCCATTTTTGTTCCCATCAATTTCCGGCTGACCGGACCCGAATTGGACTACATTTTGAAAAATGCCCAACCCAGGCTGTTCGTGTTCGGTGAAACGCACTGCCAAAGCGTCTGCGACCTGGAACTTCACAATCAGAAACCCCACACGCTGCTGGCTTGCCTGGGGCTTGAACAAAACCGGGATAAAATTCTTGAGTTTGAATCTGAAACTAAAAGGTTTAATGGCAAAAGGCCGTTTCTCACCAAGTCGCTGGCTCCCAGCGATCCTGAAGAGCCCCATGTGATCATGTACACTTCCGGGACCACCGGGGCACCCAAGGGGGCCGTACTTTCCTATCGAAAAACACTGTTCAACTGCCTCAATGCCGATATATTTTTCAAACTCCATTTCGACGATATCATGCTCATCATTCTGCCTCTTTTCCACTCCGGCGGACTGTTCATACAGGCCTCTCCGACCCTCTATAAAGGGGGAACCATGATCATCCACCCCAATTTCGATGCGGCAAAGGCCTACAGGGATATTGAAAGATACAGGGTCACCAAATTTTTAGGGGTTCCAACCATTTACAGGGCGCTTCTGGCAAAGGATCTGCCCATTAATAAAAATGTTTCAACCCTGAAGGTTTCAGCCATCGGCGGTGAGAAGGTCACGCCCGAACTTCAGAAATTGTGCCGTGAGGCAGGATTTCCTGTCCGACAAATCATGGGACAGACGGAAACATCGATTCTTTTCTGGGCATCCGAAGAGGATTCCATCAAAAAGCCGGGGACGGTGGGTCGTCCTGTTTTTCATTCGGAAGTGCTTCTCATGGACGACAACGGCCGCCCTGTCAAAACCGGTGAGGTGGGAGAAATTGCGGTCCGTGGCTCCATTATGATGAAAGAGTACTGGAAGGACCCCGTGAGAACGGAAGAAACCATTCGAAACGGCTGGCTGCACACGGGGGACCTGGCCCGAATGGACGAAGACGGATACTATTTTCTGGTGGACCGGGCAAAGAACATGTACATATCGGGGGGTGAAAATGTTTACCCCGTTGAAGTGGAAGGGGTTCTGAAAAATCATGCGGCGGTCAGGGACGCTGCTGTGGTGGGTGTACCGGATGATGACTGGGGAGAAAGGGGCAAAGCTTTTGTTGTATTGAAAAAAGGGGCGAATACCACATGCGAATCCCTTCTATCACACTGCGAGGGGCAGTTGGCCCGATATAAATGGCCCCGGGAAATTGTTTTCTGCGAGGAGTTTCCGAGAACGGCCCTCGGGAAGGTTAAAAAGACGCTAATTGATTCATAAGAGGAGACCCTTTTCATTTCGATCGGCCTTTCATTTTCCTGATAATCAGGGGAATGAAAAATGAAAAGCCATACAGGCTTAGGGCAAACAGCACTTTCATAGATAACAGATCACTCCACCTGCCGGAAATCCAGGCATTTCTCACCATACCACTCAAAAAAGTAAAGGCAAAAATCGAGGCCATGATACCCAGACCCGTCCCCAGAAAAAAGTCCTTGAAATGGACTTTTGTGAGGCTCAAGCCATAATTCATGGGCGTGAAGGGCGCATTGAGCAGGCGGATGTAAAGCACTGCCGTAAAACCGTTTGTTTCAATGGCATCGTCATATTTTTTGAGCCGGTCACCGATCATGGCGGCCACAAAATCCCGACCCAGGGTCCTGCCCACCAAAAACGCGCATCCTGCGCCAATCCAGGCGCCTATCCATGCATACAGAAAGCCCCAATAGGCCCCGAAAAGACCCGCAGCCAAAATAATCAGGATGCTGGCCGGGACAAAAAGGGTTATGGCCACTGCTTCAAGTACCATAAAAACGGCCGGGGCCCAGAACCCCGATGCATCAAGAACCGCATCGAGCGACTGAGAGGTCATCAACTCCTTAAGTGCTGTAAAACGATAGAGGCAAATAGCGCCAATGGAAAAAACAACCAGCCCAAGAAATTTAATCAGTGCGCCTCTTGACAGCCCTTTTTGAAAATACCCCATCTTAAATTCGTCCCTTCATCTTTCCCCANAGGATCCCCAGATATTCGTGAAGGGCTTGTGTCGTATCATCAAGGGCGTTCACACTCGGAAATATATCNTGAGGGGAAAAGGGTGATTTTATCCTTGAAGTGCTTCCCGCCGGTGCNGGNATGGGCCGCATTCCCAGCTTCTCAAAAAGGGCCATGGACCGGGGCATATGGATGGCGGAAGTCACCAGCACAAAAGGTTCCGTTCCGACGATGGGTTTGATCAGCCGGGCCTGATCNTTAGTATCCTTGGAAGTGGATTCGAGGATCATGTCATCGGGCGATACGCCCATGAACTGGCTGACCTTGGCCATAACCGTTGCTTCGGGCACAGGTTCTATGGCGCCCCCACCGGATAGGATCAATTTGGCGCCGGGATTCTGCCTGAAAACACGAACCCCTTCCACCAAGCGAATCAGTGACTGCCCGGTCAACTGACCGGTTGCGGGAATGTTCGGATCGGATTTATGCCCGCCCGCAAGCACCACCACATATTTTACCAGCGATTCAGATTTCGTTCCGTTTTTTAATAGTCCCATCGACGCATACGCTTCGTATTTACAGTTGAGCGGTGTGTTCAAGCGCCTTGAAACGGGGTTATAGCTCATTATGGTGAGCGCCACAAGGCCCAGTGTAATCAATATTTTTCCGGCCAGAACCCGCCTACCGCGCCACAAAAGAAACAACCCCAAAAAGGAAATCAGGAGACAAAAGGGTAACGGCATAAGAAGTGAACCGAGCATTTTTTTGATGATGAACACAAATGCCTCCTGTTAAAGGTTATCCCTGATTGGGTTTCGGCCGAGTTTAACCAAACCTTGCACTACTGTCAAAAAAATCATTGTCAAAAGCAACGGAAAAGGATACAAGGATTGCGTAATTTTTGGTAAGAATTGCATTTCGGGGAGATTCTGATGGGTGACATCCTGGATTATTTTTTGTGTGACGCTTGCGCCGGCAAAGACTTCAAACTCGTTTACAATTTTTGCGTTCGGTTTCACGGCGTAAATTTTTCCGATGATCTCATCTACGACAAAACGGTGGGAGAACGGTTTCAGTGCACAAAATGTGAAAAAACATTTTCCAGGGAAGAAATTGAATCGGGATTAACCCGGCTCAGAAAGGCACGCATTAAAAGGGACTAAAGGTCAATAGAATATTGTTCCTGATGAAAGTTTTCTTTTCCAACAATGATAATTCTTTTCCCGGTTCTTTTTTCCAAATCAATCACCGACCCCTGCTCTTCTTCCCTTAGAATCTTATCCACTTCAGGGTTTACCAGAATGTGAATGCTGCCGCCCTCTTCGGGATGAATGTAGTCCCGTTCCAGGTCCCTGAGAATTTCGTAACAGATTGTTTTGGGCGATTTCAGGGTTCCCCGCCCTTCACAGTAAGCGCATGGTTCGCTGAGCAGGCGGTTCAAACTGGCACGGGTTCTCTTTCGGGTCATTTCGATCAATCCCAGGTCAGACATCTGTAAAACATTTGTTTTGGCTTTATCCTTACTGAGCGCCTCCTTGAGCGCTGTGGACACCCGTTCACGATTTGATATTTTTTCCATATCGATGAAATCAATGACGATCAGCCCACCAATATTCCTGAATCGGAGNTGGTAAGCAATCTCTTTAACGGCTTCAAGATTTGTTTTCAGGATCGTTTCTTCAAGATTTCGCTTTCCCACATAACTTCCCGTGTTGACATCGATCGAGGTCAGCGCTTCGGTCAGTTCGATGACGATATACCCGCCGGATTTCAGCCAGATCTTATTGCCGAGAGCCCTGGAAATCTCGATTTCGATGCCAAAGGCGTCAAAGATGGGGCCGACACCCTCATACAGCTCAACCGAGTACGAGTATTTCAAACGGGGCGCAAACGTTTCGATGAAAGCCATGATCTTTTCGTACTCTTCATCGGAATCCACAATGAGACGATCCACTTCTCTGGTAAACAAATCTCTTACTGCACGCAGCGTAATGGTCAAATCCTTATATAGCAGTCCTGGATTATTGCCTTTCTCCATTTTTTCCCGGATGTTTTCCCAGAGCTTTAGCAGAAAATCCATCTCGGCTTCCAGTTTTTCTTTGGAGGTGTTTTCCGCTACCGTCCTGACAATGAAACCATAAGAACCGGGATTAATCTCCTTGACAATCCCCTTCAGCCGCTCACGCTCTTCTCTGTCTTCTATTTTTCGTGATATCCCGATGTGGTTCACGGTGGGCATCAGTACCAAATGCCTTCCGGGCAGTGATACGTGAGATGTCAGGCGAGCCCCTTTGTTTCCGAGTGGCTCTTTGGAAACCTGGACCATAATGCTTTGACCTTCATGGAGAAGATCCTCTATCTGAAACCCACTATGATTTGATTGTTTTTTAAGGGAGTCATCAATCTCATCATTATCCGGTGTTTCACTGACCTCACTGGTGTTGAGCATCATTTGTTCAAAATCTGCAAAATCCCTGTATACATCCGAAACATAAAGAAACGCCGTTCTTCCAAGGCTGATATCCACAAANGCCGCCTGCATGCCGGGTAGAACACGAACCACTCTCCCNCGATAGATATTCCCCATCAACTCCCGACCACTGTCCCTCTCAACATGCAGTTCAACAACAACGCCGTTTTCAACCAGTGCGACCCTGGTTTCATAAGACCTGGAATTGATAATCAGTTCGCTGGACATATTGGGGCTCCTCGGAGGTTTACGACCTTAATGGAAGATTTGTTCTGTTTTCAGTATATTCATATTAAAAAGATCATCTTCTTTCAAAGAAAATATGCCCTTTATAATTTCCGCCGGTTTCAAGGTCAATGTGTCTGCTTGTCTGACAGTCAGATCGATTTGTTCAGGGGAAACAATCTTCATGTCTTTCACAAGGCTTCGAGCATCAATAATATGTTCCCCTTTTTTATTGATTTTGACAACCTCAAAATGTTTTGACCGAAGAAATGTCGTGAGATGCGCTTCGTTGAATGTCATTCCTTTGAGGGTAATGAGAAACCTGGAAGCCTTGAGACGAAGTTTTCTTTGTGAAGGAGAAAGTTTCTCAATATGCGTTATCTTTACCCCCTCAGGTAATTCCCGGTTGATTTTACCTTTAAGATCATTCACCACCTGAGTCAGTTCAATTTCCGCCAATTCTGCCATACTTTCGGTTCCCACCGGCAAAGCTGAAAAAAATGAGACCTTTGGCATGGGATGGTATCCTTGTGAGTAGGCCAGTTTCAATCCTGCACGCCGGAAAGCGCGATTCAGCACGCGACCCAATTCCAGATGACTGAGATGTCTAGTGCTCCCCATTTTTGTAAAGGCCAGGCGAAACCTGCTCCCGGGTTTTATCTCCCGAGGCACAGGTGAAAATCTTTTCGGCTGAAACAACTGATCCTTGTAAAGGACCGGGTCAATATTTTTGTGGTCACATACACCGCATTCATGGCACTTTTCCCGGCAATCGGGAGTAAATTGTTCTGCTTGTGCTCTTTTTTGTTCTCTTCTGAGAAAGGCTTTTGTCACACCGGACCGAATATGGTCCCAGGGCAGAATCTCGTGGAACTTTCTTTCCCTGCTATAGAATTCCGGTTTAATTCCGGAGTTTTCAAAGGCTTTTTCCCATACCGCTATCTTGAAATGTTCACTCCATGCATCAAACCTCGCGCCAAGCCTCCAGGCCTCAATAATCGCTTTACTCAGTTTCCTGTCGCCTCTGGCCATGATGCCTTCCAACCAACTTAATTCCGGCTGATTCCATTTGACCCGAACATTGCTTTTTCTAAGGCCGTTTCGAATCAATTCAATCCTTCGGCGGCTATCTTCCAGCGTGATTTGCGGCATCCACATAAAAGGCGTATGGCTCTTGGGCACAAAGGTGGAAACACTGACATTCACATTGTCCCGACGGCCCTGTTTGCCCGGTAATTTCGCGATTTGTTCGGCAAGATCAATAATGTCTTGAAGGTCCTCATCTTCTTCAAAAGGCAAACCGATCATGAAATAGAGTTTGATCAGCTTCCATCCGGACCGGTACACGATTTTTGCCGTCTCCAGGATATCAGACTGGGTCAGACCTTTATTGATAATCCGTCGTAGGCGGTTGTTTCCCGCCTCGGGGGCAAGGGTAAACCCTGTTTTTCGGACCCGTTTGATCTGTGCCATCATTTCAGCATCCAGGCTGTCCACTCGAAGGGAAGGAAGACTGATACCGGTATGATCAGAGGAATGGCGGTCCATGAGCGCACAAAGCAGCGAAGCAATATGACTGTAGTCACCGGAACTGAGCGACAACAGAGATAAATCTTCGTAACCGGTTCGTTTCAAGGTCTTTTCAGCGATGTTGACAATGGACTCGGGACTTCTTTCCCGAACGGGCCTGTAGATCATTCCGGCCTGGCAAAAGCGGCAACCTCTGGTGCAGCCCCGGGAGATTTCAACGGCTACCCGATCGTGCACCAGTTCCGTAAAGGGCACAATCTGATCTTCCGGATATGGAACTGCATCAAGGTGTGAAAGAATCGCTTTATCAACCCATTGATAGTCCTTACGTTTTGGTATAATTTCCGTGATTCTGCCATCCGGGTCATATTGAGGCTGAAAAAAGGAAGGGATGTAGACTCCCTGGATATGGGAAACCCGATCTAAAATATCTTGCTTTCGAACATTGCTGTCGCGTTTCGCTTTTCGAACGGTGTTGCATATTTCCAGGGAAACAGCCTCCCCATCTCCGATGACCATGATATCAAAAAAATCCGCAACGGGTTCCGGGTTGAAGCATGCTGGCCCCCCCGCAATAATAAGTGGGTCATCATCACTTCTGTCACGGGCCAGAAAAGAAATTTTGCTAAGATCCAGAACATTTAAAATGTTGGTATAGGAAAGCTCATGCTGAAGGCTGAAGCCGATGAGATCAAACTCTCGCAGTGGCCTTCCTGATTCCCAGGCAGTCAGTGGGGCACTATGACGCCTGAGTGCATTTTCCAGGTCGGGCCAGGGAGAAAAAGCCCTTTCAGCTGCGAGCCAATCCCGGCTGTTCAGAAGGTGATAGATTATTTTCAATCCCAAATGGCTCATGCCCACTTCTGGGACATCGGGGAATACCAGCGCCATAGAAATTTCGGTTTTTGAAAGATCTTTATAAATCGTGTTGATCTCATTGTCCAAATACCGACTGGGGCGGTTGAGTTTGGAAAACCAGTTTTGTTCAAATATTTTCATAACGTCATCTTTTTCGGACAGCAGAAATTGTTCATCCTAAAATCTTAACTCATTTTCATTCTGAACATTAATGCCCCACACCAGATACCGTGGGCAAAATAATAACAATTTCAGCTCCGCCATCAGGATGGTTATTCCCTGAAATCCTGCCATGAAGCTGATCAATAATCCTTTTTACGGTGGCCAGTCCAAGACCGGTGCCACCTTCTTTGGTGGTAAAGAAAGGCGTGAAAAGTTTGGGAAGTAACTTGGGCTCAAATCCAACACCTGTGTCGCGGATGGCAATGGACACGTTTTTCCGGGGCGATTTGGACCCTTCAATCATCCACCGGGTGGTGATATGAAGCGTGCCGCCCGAGGCCATGGCATCGCAGGCATTGAGAAAAAGATTCCACAAAACCTGTCTGATCTGGTCTGGATCTGATTCAATCAACATGGAATCGGTGAAATGTTTCACAACTGAGACATTGTCATTCCACTGCTGGCCGTTTTTGAAAAGCTCAAGAGACTCCATAATAACCCGGTTCAGGTCAAACGTTCGCCATTTTGATTCTTTCGGCCGAGCAAACAGCAAAAAGTCACTGATCAACTTGTTTAATCGATCCACTTCCCTGGAGACAATTGTCATCAGTCTTTTTTGCGTATTGTCCCAGGTACTCCCCTCTTTCAGCACCTCGATGGAGCCGCTGATGGACGCCATGGGGTTTCTGATTTCATGGGCAATTCCGGCCGCCATCTCTCCCACCAGGGCGAGTTCTTTTACTTTCCTCATATTTTCTTCGATCCGCTTTACTTCCGTGACATCCTGAAGAATGAGGATGATCCCCTCTTCGTCGGTGGATATGTAACGAAGGGGGGAAATGGAAAGTCGAAGATAAATATTTACGCCATCCGGTTTCTGGTATGAAACGTCTATAAAGGGCGGCATGTTGGCCGAGGAACGCAATTTCACGATACTTTGAAAATATTCCCTGAGCATGGGAAGAGCAGACCCCAGTGACAACCCGGAAACCTGGTTGCTTTGGACACCGAGGATCTTTTCTGCCGTAGGGTTAAAGAGTATGACCCGTTCTGTACCATCCAAAACAATGAGACCTGAAGCAATGCTATTGATGATACTTTCATGAAGGACCTCCAATTTGTCCAGATCCAGCTTGGTTTCCTTAAGTTCAGCCCGGCTCTTTTTTGTCTGTTCAGATAGAAAACCGCTCAAATACCCCACCAGATAAAAGGCGGCCATATTCACCAGTATGGTATAAAACAAAAACGCACTGTTATAGCTCTCCGATGTGAAACTGGTCCTGGTGCCCATGGGATGAATTAAACCGTAATAATGGAGATCCAGCATCAACCCATAGAGGATACTGCTGGCAGAGGCTAAGAGGATGCCGCCTTTGCGGGAAAAGATAATGCCGCCGCTGATGATATTTAAAATGAAAAGAAATGAAAAAAGACTGTCAATACCGCCTGTTGTGTATATGAACGCCGTTATAAAAACAGTATCGAAAAACAGTTGAAAATAGGCCTGGAGCCGTATTCTCCCTAAATATTTGATGAGAAAAATATAGACGATATTGGTGAAATATATAACGGCAAGAAGGATGTAGGGGGCACTTTGAGCATTGGTAACATCAATGTGCGTTTCCCTGAAACGAATGACAATAAGAGCACCCAGAATTACGGAAACAAACAGTACCCGCAAAAACATCAGAACATGAAGGCGCTTTTGCAGTTCTAAATCCCTGTAGCCGGATCTTTTTTCGCTCATTTTTGTGTTATGAACCCATGGCCGCTGCCATGCCGAAAATGGGCAGATACATGGCAACCACGAGCCCACCGATGGCGCCGCCAAGAAAGACCATCAGCAAAGGTTCAAGCATGGATGTCAATGCATCGACCGCCGTATCCACCTCATCATCGTAAAAATCCGCAATTTTTTCCAACATGGTTTCCAGCGCACCCGTTGCCTCTCCAACGCCGATCATCTGAACAACCATATTGGGAAATATATCATTTTCTGAAAGGGGCTCCGCAATGGGCTGTCCTTCCGCAATGCTGGACCGGACATCCAGGATAACCTCTTCCAGCACAACATTGCCGGAAGTTTTGGCAACGATTTCCATGGCTGAAATAATCGGCACACCGCTGGCAATCATGGTTCCCAGTGTCCTGGTAAAGCTGGCCACGGCCACTTTCTTAAGCAATGGCCCAAACACGGGGAGCTTCAACGAAATGGCATCCACTTTTTTTCGCCCTGCCTTGGTACTCTTGAATTTTTTAAAGGCGATGAACAGGACAATGGCACCGCCAATCATGTAATGGACATTTCCCTTGATAAAGCGACTCATAGTGACCACAATCTGGGTTGGAAGCGGCAGTGCCGAGCCGAAATCTTTAAACATGGCTTCAAATACGGGAATTACGAAAATCATAATCACCGAAATCACCAAAATAGCGATAGCGACCACGATGGCGGGGTATGTCATGGCGCCTTTAATACGCGATTTCAGCTTTTGGGCTTTTTCAATATGGGTTGCCAGACGCTGCAAAATCGTATCCAGGATACCGCCCACCTCCCCTGCCGCCACCAGATTCACAAAGAGGCTGTCAAATACCTTCGGATGTTTTTGAAGCGATTCAGCCAGGCTCGCGCCGCCCTCCACATCCGTAACCACTTGTTTCAGAATCACTTTAAATGTCTTATTCTCCATCTGATCCGCCAGAATGGTCAGCCCCTGCACCAGCGGAAGACCCGCGTCAATCATGGTGGAAAACTGCCTTGTGAAAATAACCAGGTCTTTGCTGGTAATTTTCGGCTGCATGAACGATACGTTTGCAAAAAGGTCTTTCGGCTTTTCTTTGACCTTTTTAATCTTGAGATTGCGGCGTTTCAGTTGCAGCCTCGCCATCTTTTCATCGGCGGCTTCCAATTCTCCGCGGATCGTTTTTCCTTTTTTCGTCTCACCAACCCATTTGTATTCCGGCATTATGTTTTCCCCCAAACTCACTGTTGGAGATCCCCAGAAAATGTTCAATCTTCAAATGATTCTTTACTTTAAAACGCGCTGAAAATTGAACATATGCGATCCGATCACTTCTAATTTTGACAAATTTTTAAATTTAAATAGGCAGTTATCGGAAAATAGATAATTTCATCACCCCTGTCAAGATCTCAGTTTTGTTTGAAGTGCGGATATTGTGCTTGACAAGAAGTGGAGATCCCATGTTATATGGATTCGTTATTAAGCGCTACTAAAATGATCTATATCATACAATACGCTCTGAAGGATTCCGTTTGAATTCATTTTCAGGGTTTTTTTGAACAGCCCATTTGCACCATAAAGCAGCTGGGAAAATTAATGAATAAAGGAGGTATTGGCTGTGAGTGAAATTGCTGCCCCCATGGGGGGTAAGGTTATTGATGTAAAGGTGAAACCGGGAGATGCCGTGAGCGAGGGAGATGAGGTGGTAATCCTTGAAGCCATGAAAATGGAACTGCCGGTTGTATCTGAGGCATCGGGTACGGTTAAAGAAGTGAACTACAAGAACGGGGACACGGTGGAAGCTGAAGGCGTACTGATTACACTGGAGTAATTCCGTTCTTGGAAAGGTGCGGGTTGTTCCCAATTACCATCGCAGAAAAAAAGGCCGCCATTTCCAAATGGAGGCCTTTTTTTCTGCCGCTGCTTCTCATATCATGATTGTCCTGCCGCCTTTTTCTCGTCCATCCTTCTAACGGTGGCGGATATGATCTTCCCCGAAACAACCATTCCCACAAAAACAATCATCAACACCGCAAATACGCCTATGTACCGCAAAATCAAGGTTCCGATAATCCACGTCCAGTTGTCTTTGATAATGACGATGGTTGCCCCGTCCTTTTCGTCTTTTGAAATGGTAATCGAGTGCCAGGGCGCCGCGCCATCATCTTCAATATAGGTGGAGTCTTTCCAATCCCGAAATTTGATGTCGGGAACGTCTTTAAACTGCTCCCGGTAGAACAAAACCACCTCATCATGGGAAAGGGACGATTTGATCTCCAACCGAACATCGGTTTTCAAATTTTCCTTGCCCTGGGTCACGATTGGGGCCCCCAGAAATTCTTCCGCATTTGAGACAAATGGAAACATCAACAAAATCAGAAGCAAGAGTGCTGTTTTTTTCATTTTCCAACCCTTCGGTAATTGAGTTCTTAAAATCATTATATCTCTTGCCATATGTTAGTCAAACATGGCGATAAACATGCCCGCTGCCGCCGCCGAACCGATAACGCCCGCAAGGTTAGGCCCCACGGCGTGCATCAGCAAGTGATTTGTACGGTCATATCTGAGTCCCTGCACCTGGGAAACCCTTGCCGCCATGGGAACCGCGGAAACGCCGGCAGATCCAATGAGGGGATTTATTTTTTCTTTCAGAAAAAGATTCATGATTTTAACAGTAACAAGGCCGCCGATGGTGCAAACAGCGAAATCCACCAATCCCAGGCTAAATATGAAGAGGGGTTTCCAACTGAGAAAATTATCCGCCTGCATGGTGGCACCCACCGAAACGCCTAAAAGTATGGTAACGATGTTCATCAGGGCATCTTTGGCCGTTCCCACCAGCCGTTCGACCACACCGCTTTCTTTCATGAGGTTACCCAGCATAAACATCCCCATCAGCGGAATCACCGAGGGCACCAGAAGGGCAATAA
>JGI11705J14877_10001544_pt1 | contig 13077 bp, 11 predicted proteins | sample Etolaghawater15m_FD_14877 | JGI IMG/M metagenome (IMG submission 14877) | reverse complement strand
TTGTAAAACTGCACCATGAAACCGGCTTAGAAACAATGGAGCGAGCACTAAGTTCTATGGAACAAATGTCGGAAGCGAATCGTAAGATTAATGAAATTACCACGCTAATTGATGGCATTGCTTTCCAGACAAATTTATTAGCTTTAAATGCGGCTGTTGAAGCTGCAAGAGCCGGTGAACACGGTAGAGGTTTTGCCGTTGTTGCAGGTGAAGTGAGAAACCTAGCCGGAAAGTCAGCTGAAGCGGCTGGTGAAATTAAACACTTGATTGAAAACAGTGTCAAAATCAGCCAAGAAAGTGGGCTTTATGTTCGTCAAACCAGTGAGGCATTAGGTGAAATTAATATCTCAATGGATGAAGTAAGTGTCATGGTAACTGAGATTTCAGGTACAAGTGAAGAGCAAACTCGTGGGGTTGAGCAGATTAATAGTGCCATTACTTCTATGGACGAAATGACACAAGGTAATGCCAATGTCGTACAAAATGCTGCTGAATCAAGCAAGGCATTGTTGAGCGATGCAGACATCCTTAAAGAGCAAGTGAATAAGTTTACTATTGATAAAGCAGTCAGTCAGCGTACCGCAAAATTGATTCATTCAGAGGTGGCGAGCCAGTTTGAAAAAATGATTGAAGCGCACATGGCTTGGAAATTTAAGATTCGAGCTTTTGTTGAAGGGGTTGATATTGGAGTAAGTTATGAGGTTGCGACTGACCATACCGCTTGTATTTTAGGTAAGTGGTACTACTCTGATGGCCAGGCCTTTATGCATTTACCGTTAATGACTCAGTTGGGTGATGAGCATATGCAGATGCACCAAGGGATTAAAACGGTAATGGATGCAAAATCTATAGATGATGTCGATTCAGTTGAAAAAGGTTTAAGCGCAGTAGATCAACAAAGTGAAAAAGTGGTCACACTCTTAAATCAATTGATAGAGCAAGTCGCTTAGTTTATAGCTAAGTGATGCGCTTTAAGCCGCTTTGAAGCGGCTTTTTTATTGTCTGTGGTTTAGCGTAACTGCTGCGTAAGGATAAGAAGGCTATCTTGTTGACTGAGGTTTTAGCTGCAGCAATAAGAAAACGAATGTGGCAGCCATTACAATAGCCGGGCCTGTTGGTAAATCAATATAGTATGAGCTGAAGAGTCCAGCAACAATTGAAAAGATGCCAATAAAGATACTAATTACAAGCATCTGTTCAGGAGAGCTAGAGAGTCTTCTTGCAGCAGCAGCCGGAATAATCAGTAGCGATGTGACTAACAAAACGCCGACAATTTTCATGGAAAGCGCAATCATGAATGCCAGTAACAATACAAATAATAGTTGTACCTGTTTGACATTAACACCTTCTACTTGAGCCAGTTCAGGGTTTAAAGTCACGTTTAAAAGCGATTGCCAGTGTTTTATGTAGAACGCTAGAATGAGTAAGCTGGTGAATGAAATAAGTGTTAAATCAACTTTGTTAATACTAAGGATATCGCCAAATAAATAGCCCATTAAATCTACTTGGATATTGTCTTGTAAGCTAATTAATATTAAACCAAACGCTAAACTACTGTGAGCAAGTATGCCTAGTAAGGTGTCTGAAGAGAGCTGTTTGTATTGACCTAAACCAAAGATACCCGCGGCAACAATCATAGATACTACAATGACAGTTAGGGTTAAGTCTATTTGTAGATATAGACCGACGCTAATTCCCAATAATGCAGAGTGTGCGAGCGTTGCACCAAAGTAAGATTGGCGCTGCCAAACCATAAAGACGCCAAGCGGTGCAGAGATAATAGCCAAGCCAATTCCACCTAGTAGAGCAAATAGCATAAAGTCAGGTAATAAAGACATTATGAGCTCCCCTTATTTGATGATTCAACGTTGTTTTTTGGATTGTTTGATTCATGGAGTTCATTAGTTTCATGATGGTGAAGGCCATGGGTGTGTTGACAGGCATTATTATTATGATGATGTTCATAAAAGGCTAAACTTTCAGAAAGGTCTCCAAATAGAGCTTGAAACTCAGATGATTTGCTGACATTTTGAGGGTGTCCACTACAGCACATATGTTGGTTAATACAGAGTACTTCGTCAGTGTGTTTCATGACGATGTGAAGATCATGGCTAACCATTAGAATACCGCAACCATATTCGTTTCTAATTTTATTGATATAGTCGTAAATTTCCGTTTGACCCTGCAAATCAACGCCTTGAACAGGTTCATCCAGAACTAATAACTGTGGTTCTCTGATTAAAGCGCGGGCTAATAAAATCCGTTGCATTTCACCACCAGATACTTTTTGTATTGGGTGGTTGAGTAGGTCGGCAATGTCTAGATCTTGGGTTGTTTTTTCAATGAGTGTGTTACTATATGCAGCCTTAAAAAACCAGTCTTTAAGACTTGGGTTAGGCAAACCTAATTGCAAAAAACGCCTAACTGTCATTGGTAGGGTTGGATCTATTTGAATCTTTTGAGGCATAAAGCCAATTTTTAGATTTTTTTGTTTAGAGATTTTGCCATTGCTTGGTTTAATAAGCCCTAGTAGTATTTTAAGCAGCGTTGATTTGCCGGCTCCGTTTGGTCCGATTAAGGTAACAATTTCTTTAGGAAAAATTTGTAGAGAAATGTGTTGTAAGACCGTGGTATCGTCAAATTTATGAGAAATGTTTTCAGCTTTGATAAGAGGCTGTCTAAATTGTGAAAACTGCACGCTGAATTAGCCTTTATAACTGAGTTGAAAAATTTGCCTACGGGGCAAGGAAAATATTATGAATATTTTATCTAGTTTGAAACATAAAGTACGAAAAGAATTTAAACGGTCTTTAACTGGAATGGGTTACATGTTCAAAAAAATATTTATTTCAACGACATTAAAAGCTATTTTTACTTTATTTGCTTTGCTCATGAGCCAGCAGAGTTATGCGCTAAAGGTTACCGTATCAATTCCGCCTTTAGCTGGGATGATCGCTCCTTTGCTGTCTGATGATGATCAACTTGAAGTATTGCTAAAGCCAGGTGCAAGCCCACATGGTTTTCAATTAAAACCGTCTCATCTTCGTGGTTTAAATGACAGTGATTTAGTTCTATGGGTGGCTAGCCCAGTAGATAGCTGGATGCAAAAACCACTGGCAAACTTGGGCGTAAAAGAACTTAATTTAAAAGGTTTAGCAGATATTGAGGAGCTGCCAGTTAGACAAGGTGGTTTATGGGAAAAGAAAAGCCAGCACGTTGAAATGCCAAGTGAAACGGCTCATAAAGAAACTCCAGATGAATCACAAGAGCATGGCCATAATAATGAACATGAACATAGTCATGAAGTTAGCACGCATGTTCAGTCCCAACGAATGGATGGACATTTATGGATGTCATTTAAAAATAGTCGCTTGTTAATAGAAGCGGTTTCTAAACAGTTGCAAGTTTTAAAACCCCATGAGGCTGAGAATATTAGACAGAGAGCCCAGGCCTGGTTAAATAACTTAGATAAAGTAAATGAGAAGGTTAAGCAACAATTACAGTCTGTGCAAAAGGTGCCTTATATGGTATTGCATGACGCTTTCCAGTATTTTGAGCATCAGTACGCTTTAAATGGTATGGGATCAATCCAGTTAAATTCTTCGGTATTGCCTAGTTTGAAGAGAGTGGCAGAGCTTAGATCAAAGGTAAAGTCAGGTAAGGTGAGTTGTGTTTTTAAGGAACCACAGTTTCCAGAGAAGAGAATCTTGGCTGTCACTAAAGGTTTAGATGTTAGGGTTGGTAGCTTGGATCCGATGGGAATTGTGACTAAAGATTTTCAAAAAGAAACGGATCGCGATTTCTTAAATTATGACGTATTTATTTTGCAGCTTAGTCATCAGTTTAATGAGTGTTTATCAAAAGCTAAAAATCAATAAATAACCGTTAGAGTTAAAGGTTACATATCTTAATGAGTGAATTAGCATCCAAAAATATTGTCTTAATCGGTTTGCCAGGTTCTGGTAAAACGCGTGTTGCTCAAAGTTTACACAGCCAATTCGGTTGTGAGTTACTTATTGATGATTCATGCGGGTTGGAAAAAACGGACTTTCAATTTACCAGGCCTGGTAGTTTGGAATGGAATGATTTTGTGAATTTGCCTGCAAAGAGCTTAAAGCAAGAAATGTGGTGTGTAATTGATGTGCGTTCATCTTTACCTGAGGTTGGCGCTGAGTGGTTACAACAAGTACTAACGGATATGTTATCGGTTGCTGATGGCGTGGTGTTTACATTTATTGAATCTGCTTCATTAGATAACCAGGCCTGGTGGAGCAAGTGGGTTGTAAATCATTCGACAGCAGCGCTAAAGAAGCCGATTGTTAGATGGATGAATCAAAGCTTTCCGGCGGATTTTAAAGGGTTTGATTTAGCTACCGAAAAGGGTGGCAACGTTAATCCTTCCACAGTAGATAAGCTTGAAAAGACAGATTTACAACAGGTGGAAACTTTTCGCTTTTCAGCTGAACGTATTGTCTTGGATCATTTGTTAATGGGATTAGATAACTCACGCCAAAACTTAGCCATGAAGATTTACCGAGTTAAGGGTGTTGTACAAACAGTTGAGTACTCGAACTTAGTCGCAATCGAAGGTAGTGCTTATCGTTGGGATACCTTTGCCGCTGAGTCTGCTGCTGTAGGAGAGCTTCAAATATCGGGTATCGGACTTGACCAGGCCTGGTTAAGTCAAATTGTAAAAGCTGCAACTGTCTAAACATCAAAAACCACTCAATATTCAAAACATATTAATGTTCTTTAATAGATAAATCGTAGACTTTTTATGAATAACCTACTAAAATACTCAGATATTAAATTTAGGCGTTAAAAACAATGGCTGATGCATTAAAAATAACAGAATTACAACCAGAAAATGTGCAAGTAGGGAGTCAGTACCAAGAGATTGATGACCTGCTTTCAAAAAATAAGCACTACAAAGAAGGCTTTGTAACCACTACAGCCGTTGAGACTTTTGCAAAAGGTCTTGATGAGAATGTTGTACGTGCAATTTCTGCTAAAAAGAATGAACCAGAGTGGATGCTCGACTTTAGGTTAAAGGCTTTTGCACACTGGAAAACTTTAGAAGAGCCGCATTGGGCAAAGTTAGAGTACACCCCACTAGATTACCAAGATTATAGTTATTACTCAGCCCCAGAATGTGGTTCTTGTGCAGGCGAATGCAGTACCGAAGGTGAGTCTGAAATTGATCCTGAAGTAGCTAAAGCTTTTGCTGAGTTGGGTGTGCCGATTACTGGTGATGATGCCAATGTAGCGGTTGATGCTATCTTTGACTCAATCTCTGTCTCTACCACAAAGCGAGAAGATTTAGCAGAACTCGGTGTTATTTTCTGTTCATTCTCCGAAGCTGTTCAAGACTATCCGGAGATGGTTCAAAAGTATATCGGAACGGTTGTACCTTATCACGATAACTTTTTTGCGGCGTTAAACTCAGCGGTGGCTTCTGATGGTACTTTTGTCTATATCCCTGAAGGTGTTCATTGCCCAATTGATTTATCTACCTACTTCCGTATAAATGAAGCGAAAACAGGTCAGTTTGAAAGAACGATCTTAATTGCCGATAAAGGCAGTTACGTAAGTTACTTAGAAGGTTGTTCTGCTCCTGTTCGTGATACCTATCAGTTGCATGCTGCTGTTGTAGAAGTGGTTGTTCTTGAAGATGCTGAGGTTAAATACTCAACCGTTCAGAACTGGTATCCGGGTGATGATGACTGTACCGGTGGAATTCTAAACTTTGTTACTAAGCGTGGTATTTGTGAAGGCAAAAATTCTAAGCTGTCATGGACTCAAGCGGAAACGGGCTCTGCGATAACTTGGAAGTATCCAAGCTGTATTCTTAAAGGTGATAACTCTATTGGAGAGTTTTACTCGGTGGCATTAACCAACCGCAGGCAGCAAGCTGATACCGGAACCAAGATGATTCACATTGGTAAAAACACACGTAGTACGATTATTTCAAAAGGCCTGTCTGCTGGTAAAAGTGATAACACTTACCGCGGTTTAGTGAAGATTTTACCGAGTGCCGAAGGCGCAAGAAACTTTACCCAGTGCGACTCGATGTTGATTGGTGATAAATGTGGCGCGCATACATTTCCTTACATTGAAGTAGAGAACCCAACCGCTCAAATTGAGCATGAAGCGACGACTTCACGTATTGGTGAAGACCAGCTGTTTTACTGCAAACAACGCGGTATTAGTGAGCAAGACGCAATCTCGATGATCGTAAACGGTTTCTGTAAAGAGGTATTTAGTGAGCTACCATTAGAGTTTGCTCAAGAAGCCGAAGAATTATTGGCGATTAGTTTAGAAGGTTCCGTTGGTTAAAGGCTATTCCTAAGCAACAGAAACTATCAACCCAGAATTATTAAATAAAAGTATAAAATCATGTTATTAAAAGTAGAAAACCTACAAGCTGAAATTGATGAAAAGCAAATCTTGAACGGTCTTAATATTGAAGTTAAGCCAGGTGAAGTCCATGCCATTATGGGGCCAAACGGTGCAGGTAAAAGTACTTTGGCTAACGTGCTTTCTGGTCGTGATGAATACGAAGTAACAGCTGGAACAATTGAATTTAATGGCGAAGATTTACTCGAGCTTGATGCAGAAGAGAGAGCGCGTAAAGGTATCTTTTTAGCGTTTCAATACCCGGTAGAGATTCCAGGTGTTAGTAATAAGCTATTTATGCAAACTGCTCTAAATGCTGTGCGTGAAGAGCGTGGTTTGCCCGCTTTAGATATGTTTGACTTTGATGAGTTTGCTAAAGACAAAATTGATTTACTGGATATGCGTGCGGACTTATTAGAAAGATCAGTTAACGTTGGTTTCTCTGGTGGTGAGAAAAAACGTAATGATATTTTTCAGATGGCACTTTTAGAGCCTAAACTTTGTATTCTTGATGAAACAGATTCAGGACTTGATATTGATGCCTTGCGTGTCGTTGCTAATGGCGTTAATGCGTTACGTTCGCCAGACCGTAGTTTTATTGTAGTAACTCACTACCAACGTCTTCTAGACTATATCAAGCCAGATCATGTTCACGTTTTATATAACGGACAGATTGTAAAATCGGGTGGTTTTGAACTGGTTCATGAGTTAGAAGAACATGGTTACGACGATATCATTCAGCAACATCACAAAGACTAAGAGCAAAGCGGAATTATAATGCAAAGAAAAATATCTCCGGTAGCTAAGCAAGCAGTAGCACATTATATTGCTCAATCTGAGTTGTTAAATGAACAATGTAACAGCGCCGCATTACAGCAAGTTAGAACACAAGCTCAAGCGCTTTTAACAGAGCAGGGGTTTCCTACCCAGCGTGATGAAAACTGGCAGTACACGCGTTTAACTGGGTTTGTACAAAATCATTTCGATATCAAGCCCGCTTTACCTGTTACTAGTGAGCAGATACGTCAATTTATGCCAGACTTTCCAGTCATTATGGTGGTGTTTGTTGATGGTTGGTTTAATGAAGGTTTGTCTGATGACCTAGAATCTCTTCCTAATGGCGTGATTTACGAATCTTTTAGAGATGCAGCAGATATTGTAGGTGAATCAAGCAAGCTTTATGATCGCGAAAAAGAAATAAATAAAGAACCATTTGGTGTTTTAAACAGCTTACTGATGGCAGACGGTTTTTATTTGCAGCTTGCAAACAATGCCAGTCTTGAGTTGCCGTTTTTTGTACTGCATATTCAGACTCGTGGTAATCAAATGAGCAATGTTCGTAATCGTATTGAGTTGGGCGAAAATGCTGAACTTACTTTGGTTGAACGTTACGTCTCTTTGGTTGAAACATTTGAAGGTGAGAACCTAAGTGCTTGTACAAATGTAGTTACTGAGATTGAACTTGCAAAATATGCACGTTTTAAGCAAGTGGTGATGCAAGAGCAAAATGACAATGCTTTCTATTTCAATAATCAGTTTATCGAACAAGCAGATAATAGTAGCTTTAATACTTTTTATGGAGCTTTAGGAAGTCAGCTTTCTCGTCATCAAAATCATATTTTTATGAATGGTGAGCACATCGAATCTCAGCAAAACAGTGCTTGTTTAGCTAAAGATAATCAAACAGTTGATTCTCGAACAGATACTCAGCACAACGATGTTTGGGGTAATAGCCAGCAACTTCATAAATATGTGTTAACTGATAGTGCGGTTGGGGTATTTAACGGCATGATTCGAGTCGATCAAAAGGCTCAAAAAACCGATGGACAGATGGATAACAAAAACTTGTTGTTATCTGATGTTGCCAAAATGGATACTAAGCCACAGTTAGAAATTTATGCCGATGATGTTAAGTGTTCACACGGTTCTGCTTCTGGTCAGATTGACAAAAACCAAATTTTTTACCTTCAAGCTCGTGGTATCCGTAGAGCGGAAGCGGTTAAAATGATTACGCATGCATTTCTTTTAGAGCCAGCAGAATTGATTACGAATGATAAAGTGCGTCATTGGGTAACAGATCGTTTGTCTGCTGGATTAGCCCGTATTCATCAATAGAATATAATATTTTGCCTTCANCTGAAGTAAAGACTTTTTGGATTACGTATGTCAGAAAATAGTATCGATTTTTCACAAGTAAGAGCTCAATTTCCGATTTTAGAAGTGGTTGAAAATGGTCAGCCATTAGTCTATTTAGATAGTGGTGCCACTTCACAAAAGCCGTTAAGAGTTATTGAGGCTTTAGATACTTATTATCGTCAAGAGAATGCTAATGTGCACCGTGGTGTGTACGGGTTAAGTGAACGAGCGACTGAAAAGTACGAAGGTGCTCGAGAGACTGTTAGAAAATTCTTGAACGCAAAAAGTACCAAAGAAATTGTGTTTGTACGTGGCACCACAGAAGCAATCAATTTAGTAGCGCATAGTTGGGTTTCTGAAAATCTAACGGAAGGTGATGAAGTTATTGTGACTGAGATGGAGCATCACTCAAATATCGTCCCTTGGCAGCTATTAAGAGAGAAATTAGGCATTCGTCTTACTGTCTTACGCATGAATCAAAAAGGTGAAGTGTGTATGAATGCCTTAAAAGGCTTGGTTTCTGATAAAACTAAGTTTGTTTCTGTGACTCATATGTCTAATGCTTTAGGCACAATCAATCCTGTTAAAGAGATGGTAGAGATCGCGCACTCAGTAGGCGCTAAAATTATGATTGATGGAGCACAAGCGACTCCGCATATGACTGTTGATGTTCAGGATTTAGATTGTGACTTTTATGCATTATCCGGTCATAAAATGTACGGCCCAACCGGTATTGGTGTTCTGTACGCTAAAGAAGAATTGTTAGAGGGAATGCCGCCTTATCAAGGTGGTGGTGATATGATTTATTCTGTTACCTTTGATAAAACCGAATACAACGTTTTGCCTTATAAGTTTGAAGCAGGAACCCCACATATTTCTGGTGCAATCGGTTTAGCTGCGGCGATGGATTTCTTAAATGAAGTTGGTTTAGATAATATCGCGCAACACGAAGCCGAATTATTAGCCTATGCAACCGAGCAACTGTCACAAATTGAAGGTTTGCGCATTATTGGTCAGGCTGACAAAAAGGGCGGCGTTGTTTCTTTCGTCATTGAGGGTGTACATCCTCATGACATGGCAACCTTAATGGATCAAGATGGTATTGCGGTTAGAGCTAGTCATCATTGTGCTATGCCTGTTATGCAACACTTTAATATTCCTGCAACTATTAGAGCCTCTTTTGGTGTTTACAATAACTTTGCGGATATTGATCGTTTAATTGCTTCAATTAATGAAGCAAAAGAGATGTTGGTTTAAGGCTCTAATCAAAGCTCCTATCTAAGTTACCAGGCCTGGTAACTTAGTTATTCAGGCTGTTTAATCTATTTATTTTCCTACTAATGTTCTTTTGCTCTTAGTTAGTTTATGGCATATTGAATAGATGAAACCTCATACCCTAACTCCTTTAGAGTGGATTCGTATTGAACTGATCCCTTTGACTAATTATGCCTCCAGGTTTAAGCCTATGATATTTTGGTGGAATCCAGAACAAGGCAGTTTAGAAGGTGAAATTACTGTGGTTAGTGATATTGTCAAATCTGCTATAGATAAAGGTTCAATTAGTATAGTTCCAGCCGGTTCCATTGAAATAACTAGTCCTTTACATAAACCGTCTGAATTAGCCGCGATACTAGGGCAATATTTTTGGGTTATTCCTGAGCCAGTAGATAAACCTTTTGAGTTAGCAACTAACTCAGAATCTAGTAATGCGAGTGAATGGTTAAATTGATTGCAATGGACTCTCACATCCACGTGTTTACTTAGGCTTTAAAAACTCGTTTTGAAGGCTAAATAACGTCAAGTTTTTACATATATTTTCTTGTCATTATGCAATTCATTGTATGATATGTGCCATATCAAAAAATTAAATCGTGAAGTGTCAGCTGAATGAAAGAGCAAGTTAAACAGATCCATTTTGTAGGAATCGGTGGAGTAGGAATGGCGGGCATTGCCGAGGTATGTTTAAACCTTGGTTATGTGGTATCAGGTTCAGATTTGAAACATAATCCAACTGTTGCACGTTTAGAATCTTTGGGGGCCTTAATTCAACTAGGCCATGATGCAAATCATGTTAAAAATACCGATGTGGTAGTGGTGTCGACCGCAATCGCTGCTGGCAATCAAGAAGTTGATTGGGCTAAAGCTGCACGAGTACCGGTTATTCCTCGTGCAGAAATGCTAGCTGAATTGATGCGTATGCGTTTTGGTATCGCTATTGCAGGTACGCACGGTAAAACCACTACGACTAGTTTAGCGGCAGCGGTTTTGACTCAAGGTGGAATAGACCCGACTTTTGTTATTGGTGGCAAGCTTAATCAAGTGGGTTCAAATGCTCGCTTAGGTTCAAGTCAATATCTGGTAGCTGAAGCAGATGAATCGGATGCGTCATTTTTACATCTTTCTCCGATGATGTCAGTGGTCACCAATGTTGATGAAGATCACATGGAAACTTACCAGGGTGATTATCAAAACCTAGAAAATACCTTTATTGAGTTTATCCATCGCTTGCCATTTTACGGTATGGCAATCATGTGTATTGATGATGAAAACATCCAAAAGATATTGCCAAAGCTATCACGTAAAATTTTGACTTATGGTTTCTCTGAAATCGCAGATGTTAGAGCAATCAATGTTCATGCAAATGCTTTAAGCATGAACTTCCAAGTATTGGTTGGACGAGAGTTAAGTTTTGACGTTACCTTAAATACACCGGGACGCCATAATGTTTTAAATGCTTTAGCCGCAATTTCTATCGGTTTGGAGTTGGATGTGTCTATTGAGGCTATTCAGCAGGCATTGCTTGAATTTGGTGGTGTAGGGCGTCGTTTTGAGGTTTATCCAAACACCGTTGTTGCATCTCATAATGTCACCTTGGTTGATGATTATGGACATCATCCAACAGAACTTGAAGCGACCATTTCTACAGCCAAAGAGGCTTTTCCAAACAAACGTTTAGTTTTAGTGTTTCAACCGCATAGATATAGTCGAACACGTGATTTATTTGATGATTTTGTTCAGGCTTTATTAGGGCCTGATTTAGTCATATTGATGGATGTCTATGCTGCAGGCGAAACACCTTTACCTATGTTTGATTCTAAGGCTTTATTACAGGCTTTGAGAATTCGCGGTGGTAATGGTTTTTATGCTGATAGCTTTGCACAACTCAATGAAATTGCGGGTGATGTTCTGCTAGATGATGATGTGCTTCTTGTCATGGGAGCGGGTGATGTAGGACAAGTATCAAAAAATTGGCAAGTGGAAGAGGAGCAATCTTAATGGAGTTTGGAAAAGTTGCTGTATTAATGGGAGGCAATGCCGCTGAGCGTGAAGTTTCATTACGAAGTGGTCAAGCGGTAACTCAAGCTTTTATCTCTCAGGGAATCCAAGCTGTTTCAGAAGATGTCACTCATTTAGAAGACCTTCAGCGTATTGCCAAAGAGTATGATCGAGCCTTTATTGCCTTACATGGTCGTTGGGGTGAAGATGGCGTTGTCCAAGCTATTTTAGATGATTTAGGCTTGCCTTATACAGGGAGCGGTATGGCTGCTTCAGCTGTGGCAATGGATAAGTTAAGAACGAAATGGATGTGGATGGGGGCAGGTTTGCCAACGCCTGGTTTTGTTTGGGTCTCAGATTTAATGCCTCTGAATATTGAAGAGTTTGATTTGCCATTTCCTGTCATTGTAAAACCCTGCCACGAAGGTTCAAGTATCGGAATGCGTAAGGTTTATGATAAAGAAAGTTTGGTAGAAGCGGTTAGCTATGCGCAGGAGTTTGATTCTGAAATCTTAATTGAACAATGGGTAACAGGGCGTGAATATACTTGTGCAGTTCTTAACAATAAGGCTTTGCCTTTAATTGAGCTTAAGACAACGCACGATTTTTATGATTTTGATGCAAAATATAAATCAAATGATACTCAATATATTTGTCCCTGTGATTTAGATAGTGAAACTCAGCAAGATCTTCAAGAGCTGGTTTTACAAGCGTTTCACGTTCTTGGGTCTAAAGGTTGGGGGCGTGTTGATTTAATGTTGGATGACGATGACCAGGCCTGGTTAATTGAATTAAATTCTGTTCCGGGAATGACTGATCATAGCTTGGTACCGATGGCGGCAAAAGCAGATGGAATTGATTTTGAAAACTTGGTTGTTGAAATATTAAAGAGCACTCTATAATTCAATNTTAGAGTCAATGGTTATGAAGGACTAAGCAAATTGTTAGATATGAGACGAAGCGTACAAGTATTGCTCTTGTTGACTGCTATTGCTTTACTTGCATTGGTTGTTTGGTCTTCAACTCAAAAAAACTCACCGCTTTATCAGCCAATTCAGGCCTTTGAACTCGTTTCCCCTGTCAATCAAGTGACACCTCAAGAAATCCAAAAAACGGTAGAACCCTATTTGGGTAAATCATTTTGGGATATCCCTTTAAATCAGATTCAAGCTGATTTAATTCGTCTAGACTGGATAGAATCAGCAGAAGTTAAGCGTAAATGGCCAAACCTGCTTTATATTTGGGTTAAAGAGCAAGTTCCTGTTGCTC